>JADMIO010996593.1_pt1 | contig 49418 bp, 36 predicted proteins | sample 8958161 | NCBI WGS metagenome assembly JADMIO01 (sample SAMN16585339, study PRJNA669376) | soil metagenome | isolation source: Crop rotation soil | place: USA: Cullars Rotation, Alabama | collected 2011
CGCGCTCTCCGCGCAGGCGTGTAAGCGAGCATTCTCGATGCCAAGCAACCAGGGCCCCGCCGCACGCGACGTAGCTGCCAATTGGGCGCGCACGGTGTCCGGACTCAGGGACGCCGCGCTTCAGGTGGGTTGGGTGCGGGACCAGCTCCAGCGGCTGGGCGATGCCCGCGCCGCAGACGTGCTCACGGTCGTACTGGCCCGTACAGAGCAGAAAGAGGAGACCTACGGGCGGCTCCTGCTGCGAATCTCGATGGCCATGGCCGATCCGGAGTGGGCTGGTCGCAAACGCGCGATCGCCTGCTTCGCCGATGCGCGCGGGCAGATCGCGCTGGCGCGCTTCCTGGGTGCGGGCGCGCTGGAAGAGCCGGCCGAGTCGACGCCCGTGACGATCGCGTCCGCGGATCCTGAGCGCCCCTTGCTCGACGCTGGAATGACCCTGGACCCGGCCCTGCGGCGCGCGCTCACCGAGAAAGGGCGTCCGCTCTCGCTGGGGGAACGCAAGAGCTTGGCGCGCAGGCGCGATCGCGAGCTGCTCAACCGCGCCCTGCGCGACTCCCACCCCGACGTGGTGCGCATCCTGCTCGACAACCCGGCGCTCAACGAGCTCGACGTCGTGCGGCTGTGCGCGCAGCGCCCGGTCGCGCCAGAGGTGCTGCTGCTGGTGTTTCGCCACCCGCGCTGGATCGTGCGCTACCGCGTGCGCGCAGCGCTGGCGTTCAACCCGTACACGCCGACGTCGATCACCGTGCAGCTCTTGCCGCACTTGACGGCTGCTGACCTGCGCGCCGTGGCGCGCTCGAGCGAGCTCTCCACGAGCGTGCGCGAAGCGTGTTCACTGCCCGCCGCGCGCTCGCTGCACTAGCCGAGTTAGCTCTTGCGCTCCACGACCTCGGCGTCCTGGACCTTCTTGTCGTCCGCGCTGCCGACGGTCTTGCCGCCGCCTTCGTTGACGCGTCGATCGGTAGGCGTCACGTCGATCTCGTCGTCGTGGTTGATCCCGCGCTTGAAGTTCTTGATGGCTTTGCCGATGCCTTCCCCGAGCTGAGGCAGCTTGTTGGCGCCGAAGACCAGCACCAAGATCACGAGGATGATGAGAAGCTCTCCCATTCCGGGCATACGCACGGTCCGTTCTCCCTGACAAAAGCCCGCGCGAGCGAGCGAAAGAACGACTCCCGGCGCGATCGTCGTTCCCCAGATCCTTCTCGGACCAGCGCTGCCAGCCTACGCCCCACCCCCCAGGCTCGCAAGCGAACAGCTCGCCACAGTTCCGTGGGCTAAGAAGCAGCGCAATGTCCGAGTCGATCTCCAGCGCCCCAGACGAGCGAGCTCCCGCGATCGCGAGCGTGACGCTCCAGCGCACGCATGCAGGTCCGGTGGCGGCCGGCCATCCGTGGGTTTTCGCGCAAGCCGTGCAACGCGTGCAAGGCGAGCCGCGCGTCGGGGACGAGGTGTGTGTCTTCGATCCGACGGGCAAGGCGCTCGGCCGCGGCTTCTGGTCTCCGGACTCCGCGATCGTGGTGCGGCTCCTTACACGCGACGCCACGCGGCCGCTGGATGAGGCTTTGTTCGCGAGCCGGGTCCAAGATGCGATCGCGCTGCGCAAGCTGGTGCTGCTGCCGAGCACGGCGACCACGGGCTACCGGCTGATCCATGCCGAGGGCGACGGCCTGCCCGGCGTGATCGTCGATGTCTACGGGGACGTGCTGGTGATGCAGCTGCTCAGCGAAGGCATGCTGCTGCGCAAGGCGCTGCTCACCCAGGTGCTCGCGCGCGCGCTGTCGCCGCGCTCGATCGTGCTGGCTGCGAGCGGTCCGGGCGCCAAGCGGCTGGAAGGTGCGCCCAGCGAGAGCGAGTTGTTGTTCGGGGAGCCGGTCGAGGAGCTGCGCTGTCGCGAGCGCGACCTGCGCGTCGAGCTGCCCGCGGGCATGCAGAAGACCGGCTACTACTTCGACCAGCGCGAGCAGCGTGCCGAGGTCGAACGGCTCGCGAGCGGACGCGACGTGCTGGACGCCTGCAGCTACGTGGGCGGGTTCGCGCTGTCGGCCGCGCGCGGCGGCGCACGCTCGGTGCTCGCGCTCGACTCGTCGCCGCCCGCGATCGCTGCCGGCACGGAGCTGGCCGCGCGCAACGGCTTTTCACAGCTGCGTTTCGAGCGCGCCGACGTGCGCGACGAGCTGGCCAAGCAGGTCGCCGACAAGCGCCGCTACGAGCTGGTGATCTTCGACCCGCCCAAGTTCGTGCCCACCGTAAAGCACCTGGAGCGCGGTCGGCGCGCGTATCGCCAGCTCAATGCCCATGCCATGCGGCTGACGGCGCCCGGCGGCGTGCTGGTCACCTGCTCCTGCTCGGCGGCGCTCACCGAGACCGACTTTCTGCGCATGCTGTCGTTTGCGGCCGGCGATGCGCGGCGCGAGCTGCGCGTGCTGCGGGTGATGAAGCAGGGCCCCGACCACCCGCTCCTGCCCGGCTTCTCCGAGGGCGCATACCTGAAGACGGCGTTTGCGATCGTGCACTGAGCTCGCGCTACAGTCGCCGCGTGCAATCGCTCGCCCACCTACCCCGCGCCGCCGTGCGCTCCCTGCTCGGCGTGTGCTTCGACGTCGATGACACCGTCACCCACCACGGCACGCTCGACCCCGCGGCCTACGCGGCCATGTTCGCGCTCCGCGAGAGCGGGCTCAAGCTGCTGGCGGTCACCGGGCGCCCGCTGGGGTTTGCCGAGATCATCGCGCGCACGTGGCCGGTGGATGCTGCCGTCGGCGAGAACGGCGCGGGTTTCATCGCCCGCGAGGGCAGGACGCTGCGCACTGGCTACTGGGACGCGGTCGAGCTGCGCACCCGGCAGCAAGCGCAGCTGCGGCGCATCCGCGAGCGCGTCGCACGCGAGCTGCCCGAGGTGATGGTGTCCAGTGACGCCTGGGCTCGGCGCTGCGACCTGGCGTTCGACGTCGGCGAGCAAGTCAACCTGCCGCGCGCGACGATCGACGCGCTGGTGGGCGTGATGGCGGAGGAAGGCGCACACACCAGCGTGTCCTCCATCCATGCCCACGCACAGCTGGGCGACCACGACAAGGCGCGCGGGGTCGCCCTGGCCGCAGGCGAGCTGTGGGGCGTGCCGTTCGAGCAGGTCGCCGACGCGTTCCTGTTCGTGGGCGACAGCGGCAACGACGCCGCCGCGTTCGCGTTCTTCGCGCTGACCGTCGGCGTGGCCAACGTGGCGCAACACCTCGACCGCTTGCCCACGCCGCCGCGCTACGTCGCGCAGGCGGGGTACGGCGCGGGCTTCGCGGAGCTGGCCCACGAACTGGTGCGGCTGCGGGCCACGCCGTGAACGAGGCGCTCCAGAAACGCATCGCGCGCGGCGCCGTCGCCCACTACGAGGACGCCGCGTACTACGACCACGCCTACAAACGACGGCGCGAGGACGTCGCGTTCTACGTAGCGCTGGCCAAGCGAACCGGGGGGCCCGTGCTCGAGCTCGGCGCGGGCACCGGACGCGTCACGCTCGCGCTCGCGGCCGCAGGCATCGACGTGGTCGGCGTCGAACCGGTGGCCGCCATGCGCAAGCGGGCGAAGGACAAGGCCGAGGCGTTGCCCGAAGCGGCGCGCGCCCGACTCACGCTGCGGGCCGGCGATGCGCGCAAGCTGCGTTTGGGGAGGCGCTTCCCGCTGGTGATCGCGCCCTTCAACATGTTCATGCACCTGTACACCCGGCGCGACCTGGAGCGCGCGTTGGCCACCGTGCGCGCGCACCTCGCGCCAGGGGGGCGCTTCGTGTTCGATGTGCTGACGCCCGACTTGCGTGCGATGACGCGCGATCCGGCGCGGCTCTATCGCGGCCCGGCGGTGACCTTGGACGGGCGCCGCTACGCGTACTTCGAGGCCTTCCAATACGACGCGGTGCAGCAAGTGCAGCTGGTCTCGATGGTGTTCCAGAGCCTGGACGACCTGGCGGACCTGCGCAGCGTGCCGCTCAGCCAGCGCCAGTTCTTCCCCGAAGAGCTGACGACGCTGCTGCACTACAATGGCTTCAGGGTGGCGCGGCGTTACGGCGACTTCCATGGCGGGCCGCTGGGCGCGGACAGCGAGAGTCAGATCATCGAAGCGCGGGCGCATGAGGCCGTCGCCAGCAAACGCACGCGCGCGCGAAAATCGGGCACCTGACTTCGTTTCTCGCGCTCGTTATGCCATTCTCGGCTCGCGCGCCCGAGGGCGCCCTTCGACCTTGCGAGCACTCGAGAGCTGGAGTCACTGGTGGTACAAGACCGTCTGCTATTCGTGATTTCTCCGCCCCGCGCGGGGTCGACGTTGCTGCAACAGATGCTCGGATCGCACTCGCAGATCTACACGCATCCGGAGCCGCACTTGATCACGCCGTTGGCGTACCTCGGCTACCACGATACCGTCGACCGCGCGCCGTACGACCACATCAACGGGGCCGAGGCGATCCGTGCCTTCGTCGGCCGCTTGCCGCGCGGCGAGCAAGACTACCTCGATGCGCTGCGCGCCTACACCGACACGCTGTACGGGCGCATGCTCGAGCCGAGCGGCCGGCGCTACTTCCTGGACAAGACGCCAGCCTACGCCACCGCGTTGCCATTCCTGAGCGCGCTCTATCCGAACGCGAAGTACATCGTGCTGACGCGCCATCCGCTGGCGGTGATGAGCAGCTACGCCAACAGCTTCTTCCTGGGCGACTGGGGGGCGGCCAACGACTTCAATCCGGTGCTCGCGCGCTACGTCCCCGCGATGGCGCGGCTGCTCCGCGAGCAGAAGGTGCCGCTGCTGCAAGTAGGGTACGAGCAGCTGGTGCGCGACCCCGAGCCGGAGCTGGCGCGTATCTTCGCGTTCCTGGAGCTGGCCAACGAGCCGCAGGCGGTGAACTACGGCAAACACTTCGAAGCCAAGGCGGGCATGGGCGACCCGATCGGCGTCAAGAAGCACGACCGCCCCTCCACCGAGAGCGTGGACAAGTGGATCGCGGAGCTGCTGGCCTCGCCCAAGAAGCGCAAGCTCGCGCGCGAGCTGATCGAGCAGCTCGACGAAGCCGACCTCGAGACCTGGGGCTACCCCAAGGACCGCCTGTTCGCGCCGCTATCCAACGGGCGCAGCGGCAAGGTCCCGCGCCCACCGCTGCTCAACAAGTACGTGTTCCAGCGGCGCGTGATGCTCGCGCTCAAAAAGAACATCGACCAGCGCCCACACGGCCGCGTGCTCAAGCGCATCAAGTACTACTGCGACGTGTTGCTACGCGAGCAGTGAACGGGCGAGAGACTGCGCTCTACGCCAGCTCTTGGGCGCGGCGGGATAGGCCCTGCACCACCGAGTGGAAGCTGCGTAGGGTGCGCTGCTGTGCGTTGGGAAGCAGCGCGGTCAGCGCCTCGCGCACCACCGGCACGCGCGAGGTGCCCCCAGTCAGGCACGCGATCTGGACGTCTTCGCCGCGCACGCCGCCGGTGCGCAGCGTCTGCGTGAGGGCTTCGCGAATGCGTTCGAGGGGGCGTTGTGCGCAGCTGACGAACTCGGACTGCAGCACCTCGCGCTCGAGCTCTGCGCCCGGATAGCGCAGCGTGAGCGGAGCGCGTTCGGCGTCCGACAGCGCGCGCTTGCAGCGCTCGACCGCCTCGTACAGCTCGAAGCCCACGCCGTCTTCGACGATCACCTCGAACTTGTCGAGTAGCGCTTCGTGGCTGCGGTCGACCAGACCGCGCTTCATCTCTGCCAGGCGGCGCAACACCCTGCTGCGATCGGACAGCGTGAGGTCTGCGGGCGACGAGAGCAGCTCGATCAGGTCGCCCGGCATGGTCAGCTCGTTGGAGCCGAACGGAACGCGAAACGGCGCTTCGGAGCCGAGCTCACGCGCGACCACGCTGCGCACCAGCGAGCCGTCGAGCGCATCGCCCGCCACCGCCACGCCGCCTACGGCGAGCACGTCCTCGGGCGCGAAGCCCGCCTTGCTCATGCGCACCAACGTGAAGTCGGAGGTGCCGCCGCCCAGGTCGATCACCAGCACCAGCTTGGGCTCGTCCAGATCGGCGGCGAAGTCGTAGGCCGCGGCGACCGGCTCGGGGCAGAACGAGATGTCGTCGAAGCCTGCCAGCTCCGCCGCCTTGCGCAGGCGCGTTTCCGCCAGCTGGTCCTCGTCGTCGAGGTTGGAGAAGCGCGCCGGCCGCCCCAGCACCACCCGCTTCACGTCGGCGTCGAAGTGGCGTCCCGCGCGCTCGCGCATCGTGCGCAGGATGGTCGCGACCAGCTCCTCGATGGTCACTTTGCGCGAGCCGATCTGGGTCGCCGTGAAGGCGCGCGAGGGCAGGTGGCGCTTGATCGAGCGGATCAAACGGCCTTCCAGCCCGTTGGCGACCAGCCGGCGCACCGCGGCGCTGCCAAACGCCTGCTCATCGGGCGCGAAGTACAGCACGCTGCGCAGCACGCTCGGGTCGTCTGCCGCCGGATCGATCGGCGCTGGCGCGAAGATGCGGCCCGGCGCCGCCCCGGCCAGCAACGAGTTGCTGGTGCCGAAGTCGATCGCGTAGATGGAGGGCTTGTCGCTGCCTGCGGAGGTCACTTCGTCCGCGCCGAAGCGAGCCCTCGGGCGCGCGAGCGAAGAGTCAACGCCCGCCCTCGGGCGCGCGAGCCGCGCGAGCGAAGAGTCAATGCGCTAGCGGAGGAGCGAGCGGAGCACGTACTGAAGGATGCCACCGTTGAGGTAGTACTCCACCTCCTGCAGACCATCGAGCCGAACGCGCGCCTTGAAGCTCTTTTCGCCGGCCGTGACGTCGACAATCATGCCCGGCTTGAGACCGGCCGCCAGACCGACGATGTCGAAGGTCTCCTCGCCGCTGAGGCCTAGCGTGGTGTGCGACTCGCCCGGCATGAACTGCAGCGGCAGCACGCCCATGCCGACCAGGTTGGAGCGGTGAATGCGCTCGTAGGTCTCGGCGATGACCGCCTTCACGCCGAGCAGCAAGGTGCCCTTGGCAGCCCAGTCGCGCGACGAGCCGGTGCCATACTCCTTGCCGGCGAGCACGATCAGCGGCGTCTTGTCGGCGAGGTACTTCACCGAGGCGTCGAAGATGCTCATCTCCTCGCCAGTGGGCAAGTAGCGCGTGATGCCGCCTTCCTTGCCGTGGACCAGCTGGTTCTTGAGCCGGATGTTCGCGAACGTGCCGCGCAGCATGACCTCGTGGTTGCCGCGACGCGCGCCGTACTGGTTGTAGTCGCGCACGTGCACGCCGTTGGCCTCGAGATACTTCGCCGCGGGGCTGCCCTTGGCGATGTTGCCGGCGGGCGAGATGTGATCGGTGGTGATGGAGTCACCGACCTTGACCAGCACGCGGGCGCCCTTGAAGTCGACCGCGCTCTTGGGCGCGTCCCTGCTCAGGCCATCGAAGAACGGCGCCTTGCGCACGTACGTGCTCTTGTCGTCCCATGCGAAGGTGTCGCCAGTGGGGATGTTCAGGCTGCGCCACTGCTCGGGCCCCTTGAACACGTCGCTGTAGCGCTCGACGAACAGCTCGCGCGTGACCGCCTTCTGGATGGCGTCGCTGATCTCTTTGGCCGTGGGCCAGATGTCTTTGAGGAAGACCGGCTTGCCGTCTTTGCCGGTACCGAGCGGCTCGTTGTAGACATCGATGTCCATGGTGCCGGCCAGCGCGTAGGCCACGACCAAGGGCGGCGACGCGAGGTAGTTCGCGCGCACGCTCGGATTGACGCGGCCCTCGAAGTTGCGGTTGCCGCTGAGCACGGCGCTCGCGACCAGGTCGCCGGACTTGATCGCCTCGACGTACTCGTCGTTGAGCGGACCCGAGTTGCCGATGCACGTCGTGCATCCGTAGCCGACCAGGAAGAAGCCGAGCTCCTCCAGCGGCTTCATCAAGCCAGCCTTAGTGAGGTACTCCGGCACCGTCTGTGAGCCGGGCGCCAGGCTGGTCTTCACCCACGGCTTGGACCGGAGGCCCTTCTCCACGGCCTTCTTGGCCAACAAGCCCGCGCCGATCAGCACCGATGGGTTTGAGGTGTTGGTGCAGCTGGTGATGGCGGCGATCACGACATCGCCGTGCGTGAGCGCGTGGTCCTTGCCGGCAACCTCGACCTTGGTGGCGAGCTTGCCGGGAGCCGCTGCGCGGCCCTCGACGTACGCGTCGGCCGCCGCGGTATCGACGTCTTTGCCGATCATGCCGAGCAACGCCTTGCGAAAGCTGCGCTTGGACTGGGTGAGCTCGATGCGGTCCTGGGGACGCGACGGCCCTGCCAGCGATGGCACCACCGTGGACAGGTCGAGCTCCAGCACGTCCGTGAAGCGCGGGGTGGGCGACTCGCGGGTGCGGAACAGGCCCTGCTCCTTGCAGTACGTCTCGACCAGCTTGATCTGCTCTTCGCTGCGGCCGCTGGCACGCATGTAGTTGAGAGTCTCGCCATCGACCGGGAAGAAGCCCGAGGTCGCCCCGTACTCGGGCGCCATGTTGGCGATCGTCGCGCGGTCTGCCAGCGAGAGTTCATCCAGGCCATCGCCGAAGAACTCGACGATCTTCTCGACCACGCCGCGCTTGCGCAGCTGCTGCGTGACCATCAGCACCAGATCGGTGGCGGTGGCGCCTTCGGGCAGCTTGCCCGTGAGCTTGAAGCCGATCACGTGCGGCAGCAGCATCGCGACCGGTTGGCCGAGCATGGCCGCTTCCGCTTCGATGCCGCCCACGCCCCAGCCGAGCACGCCGAGGCCGTTGATCATGGTGGTGTGCGAGTCGGTGCCGACCAGCGTGTCTGGATAGGCGACGGTGCGACCCTCGACTTCGCGCGCGAAGACCACCGGCGCGAGGTACTCCAGGTTGACCTGGTGCACGATCCCTGTGCCCGGCGGAACGGCGCGGAAGTCCTTGAACGCGGTCTGTCCCCAGCGCAGGAACTGGTAGCGCTCCTGGTTGCGCTCGAACTCGAGCCGGACGTTGTCCTCGAAGCTGCGCAGGTTGCCGTAGTGGTCCACCTGGACGCTGTGATCGATGACGAGATCGACCGGCTGCAGCGGGTTGATGCGCTGTGGGTCACCGCCGAGGTCCGCGAACGCCTCGCGCATGGTGGCGAGATCCACCACGCACGGAACGCCGGTGAAGTCTTGCAGCAGCACGCGCGCGGGACGATAGGCGATCTCGAGGCTCGGCTCGGCCTTGGGATCCCAGTTCGCCACCGCCTCGATGTCGCTGCGGGTGACTGTCTTGTCGTCTTCGTTCCGGAGCAAGTTCTCCAGCAGCACGCGGATCGAGTACGGCAGCGTGTCGACGTCGCCGATCTTCGCCTTGGAGAGTGCGTCGAGACGGAAAATATCCACGGACCGGCCGCCGATGGTCAACGTCGCGCGGCTCTTGAAGCTATCGGTCGAGCTCGTCATTCCTTCGGTTTACCACGTGAAGGCCCACGCTCAAACGAGAAGCGGTCCACTCTGCAAGACGCACACACAGCCCCCCGCGATCGCGCCTTCACGTTCACATTTCACCTCAGATTGCCGGTTTGTTTCTGCCGACGTGACAGCTTTGGTTCGGACCTAGAAACGAACGGATCAGCACGGTGATTTCGCAGTTGATCGTCCCGTTTCACGGCTGCGTGACGGAAAGCCTGTGCTAGCGTCCAGGCGCGAATTCGGGAGGAGACGTGGTCAAAGTCGCCCGCAAGAGTACCAGTGGACGGGGTAGCGCAGAGGCCATCGAGAAGCGCCGCGTAGCACGTCAGCTCAACACGTTGTTCGGAGGTGGAAACAGTCAACCAGGCAAGCTGGATGGCCGTACTGAGAAGCGCCGTCAGCGGCTACTCAAGGAGCTGAAAGATGGACGTAGCGGTCAAGCTCTGAAGCCGATCGAGATCATCGCGCACGCCAACGAGCTGCTGGAGATGGGCGAGACCCTCTCCACCATCCGCAAGAACGGCGTCAAAACCTCCAAGCTCGAGCTCGATGGCAGCCCCGAAAAAGTCGAGACCGTGCTGCGCGCGCAAGAGGCCTACGGCTTCCGCGCCGAAGTGTGGAAGCTGCTCGGCATCGATCTCAGCGAGCTCACCGCCGAGAGCAACGCCGCCAAAGCCCCCGCCCGAAAGCGCCGCAAGACCTAGCGCGGAGCATCGCGCCAGGTGGGAACTGGACACATCCCAAACGAGGCGCTAGATCCGCGCTTCGTTTGGCAGTACTCGAAGCGCGCGGTCCCCGCGCGTGAGCGATGACTGGCGCAGTAGCCAAGTGGTTAGGCAACGGTTTGCAAAACCGTCATACATGGGTTCGAGTCCCATCTGCGCCTCTGATTCCCTTCCCGCGCCGTTCATGAGTTGCCCGTCGCTTGCGGCGGCATCGATAGAACAGCGCCGACACAACTGAGTCCCGGCGGCCGTCCCACGGGACGCGCTGGCAGTGCGTGGCGGGTGCAGCCGAGTGCGAGTAGTCCACCAACCTGTGGGCAACTCCGTCGCGCCTCCGTCCGATACACCTGCACGCGGACCGACCATGAACCTCTTCGCCTTCCTGCTTTCCCTCGTCACTCTCTTCGCCGCCTCGTGCAGTGATCCCCAGTGCATGCCGGACGAGCTGCGGGTCGGGACGACCTGTCGCACGATCGGCAAGGTCCTCCCCGACGGTTCCGTCGCCGCGCCACACGACGTGGAGGGCCTCGACGGCTCGCTAGCCGGCGATGCGGCCAAGTTCGCCGATGGCTCGCACCTCGGCGAGGCTGGGCCCTCTCCGGCCGCGCGCGACGGCAACCAGCTCGCTTCGCCCTGGCCGGCCGACGCGCTCCTCGATGCGCTGCCGGGCGGGCCGCCGTCTTTCCAGTTCCGCGCAGACACGGTCACCTCGCGCAGGGGCAGTGTCGTCGCCTTACCGAACCGGCGCGGCAGCGACTCGCTCTCGGTCACGGCAGGGACGCTGGCCGCTGCCAGGGAGAACCCTGCCTTCAACGGTGCGCCAACCGTCGCCTTCACTGGCTCTCAAGAGCTGGCCAGCAATCTCGCGAATAGCGCGTGGAAATTCTTGAGCGACGGGAGCGGCTTCGAGGCCTTCTTCATCGGCATGCGCACCGGCAACACCGGCGGCAATCAAGTCCTGATGACGACGCGGGGCATCGGCAACGAGCCTGGCAAACTGCTGCTGGCCCCCAACGCCAGCGTGCACGCGACCAGTCTCATCACCGACGCGTCTGGCGGTCCCGTGGTCAACTCCACCCTCACCGGGGCGTGGGCGCTCGACGCGCCGGGGTACATCAACCTCTCTTACATGGAGGGAGTGCCGCAGGAGGTCCTCGGGTTTGCGGGGTCGACCAACGTGGCGTCGAGCGACTCTCTGCTCGCGCCCAGCCCGAGCGATCCCGCCAGCACCCTGTACCTGGGGCGCAACGGCGCGCTTCAACCGGCAATCATGGACTTCGCGGAGCTGCTGATCTTTCCTCGCCGGTTGCACGAGTACGAGCGACAACTGGTGCGCGAGTACATCGCCGCGCGCTACGGCATCGCGGCACCGGTGCTCGAGGGCGTCGACCGCGACATCATGTCGATGCAGCCGTTCAGCTGGGTGCGCGCCGACGCGTACCTCGAGACGGGAAGCAAGGTCAACGCGCTACTCGACCGTGCGCGCCCAGGCCATTCCTTGGCGCAAGCCACGACGGCCCAGCAAGTCGACAAACCGGTGGCCAACACGCTCTTCAACAACCAACCGACGCTTCCGTTTTCCACCGGCTACTACGCGTCGACGTTGCCCGCAGCCGACTGGAAGTTCCTGCACGACGGCACGGGAGCGGAGTACTTCTACGGGCTCAATCCGCTCACCATCGACAACAACTTTCGGATCCCCATGGGAACCACGGACGACGGGAACGCGACCGGCGTTTCCAGCTACCTTCGGTCGTTCGGCGTCAACGCGTGGCATGGCAGCGTTTGCACCGCGAGCGGCCAAGCCGTCACAGACTATGGACCGATCGCTCTGAACGTCGGGACACCCACGTACATCGACGTCGCGCACGGTGTAGCGACATCTCCGCAGTACCAAGTGCATCTCAAGTCGACGCTGTCCAGCGCCGGCGCATACACAACCCCGATCGACAACGCGCCCCCCAAACGCACCCTCGCGCTCGGCAACAACGCCCCGTTGCTCCCCGCCCAATATCTGATCGCCGACGTCTCCGACGTGCTGATCTTCAACCGCGTCCTCACCCCCGAAGAACGCGGACGCGTACAAACGTACTTCTCAACCCGCTACGCGATCACCCCTTGAAACGGACGCTCAGGGCAATCGACGGTCCCTGTTACTGACGTTGCCTCGATAGCGGTCTGTTCGCCTGGGGGGCGGGCATGGACTAATGCACGGGCCATGCTCGGGAGTACCAGCGCGTTGCGGCGCGGGATGATCGCCGGGGCGTTGGCCGGGTTGTGGCTTGCGTTCGCGGACTTTGGTGCGTTGTGGTTGTGGTTGCCGGTGCCGCGGGATCGGCTGTGGCTGCTGTTGCGGCTGCTGGCTTCGCTGGTGCCTGTCGGCGGGCTGCTGGGTGCTTTGGGGGCGTTGGCTGGGCTGCAGCTGGCGAGGGCTGTGCGGGGGCGGGCCTCGTTCTGGGCGGGGGGCGTCGCATTGCTGGGGGTCGCGCCGGCGTACTGGCTGGCTGCGAAGCTGTGCTCGGGCGGGATGATGTCGCGGCTCGCCGCGCGGTACCCGCTGCAGCCACTGCTCTGGGCGCTGTTGGTGGGTGCGCTGTACGCGGCGGCATACGGCGGAGCCCGCGCGGCACGCTGGCTCATGCGCGGCGCCGAAGCACGTAGTTCCGCGCTCGAGCGGACAGACGAAGCGCGCGGTTCCGTGCTGCACGAGCGGACAGACGCGGCGCCCGCTTCTGCGCACGAGCGGAGAGGTGACAAGCGGCGGTTGCGGGCGGGGCTGGGGCTGCTGCTTGCCGCCTCGCTGTTGGCCAAGGCCAACCAGGTCATCCTGCCCAACCTGTACGACTATCTGCACGCTGGCTTGAGCGTGCTGACGTTTGTGGCGGCGGGATGCGGCTGTGCGCTGTTGGCGTTCGGGGTGCAGCGCTGGCCGCGCAGCGCGCGGGTGCTCGATGATTGGCGTACCGGTCTGGCGCTCGCCGTGCTGCTGGGCTTCGTCGCGAGTGCCAACGTGCTCAGCCTCGATGCGAACTTGAATGTGCGGGTGGCGATGTTCGATGCGCGCTCGCCGACCAGCCGTGCGCTGCTGGCCGGCGCGGATCCTTGGCTGCGCCAGATCGAGGCGCGCGGCAAGCCTGCGCGCAAGCCGTACCATCCGCGCGCAACCCCCGCGCTCCCGCCTTCGGCGCCCGACGCGCACGTGGTGCTGGTCACCATCGACGCGCTGCGCGCCGACCACCTTGGTAGCTACGGCTATGCGCGCCCGGTGTCGCCCAAGCTCGATGCTTTTGCCGCCGGCGCGCTGCAGTTCGAGCGCGCGTACGCGCAAGCGCCGCACTCCAGCTATTCGCTCAGCTCGCTGCACAGCTCCGACTATCTGCACGAGGTGGTGGAGCTCGGCCATCCGCTGCCCGAGGCCACGCTGGCGCGCGCATTCGCCGCCCACGGCTACCACACCGCGGCGTTCTACACCTCGGGCATCTTCCACACCGAAGGCGAGAAGCTGGCCGCACTGCGCGACAGCGCGTTCGGCTTTGCGCTGTTCGACCACACCGATCGCGAGGCGGAGCAGCAGACCGACCGCGTGCTCGCCGAAGTAGAGCGCATCAAGCAGCGCGGCGAGCCGCCGAGCCTGCTCTGGGTGCACTACTTCGACGTGCACGAGCCGTATCAAGAGACCACCTTCGGCAGCGGCGAGATGGATCGCTACGACAGCGAGATCCTGCACGTCGACCGCGAGCTCGACCGCCTGATCCGCGAGCTCGATGCGCGCCTGCGCAAACCGGTGGTGATCGCGATCAGCGCCGACCACGGCGAGGAGTTTCGCGATCACGGGGGCGTCTATCACGGCTCCACGCTGTTCGACGAGCAAGTGCGGGTGCCGCTGCTGCTGCGCGTGCCTGGCCAGAAGCCGCAGAAGATCGCGGCACCCGTCGAGTCGATCGACATCGCGCCGACCTTGCTGTCGATCGTAGGTGCCGCCGTGCCCGAGAGCATGCGCGGGCGCGACCTGCGCGCGCTGGCGCAGCCTGGCACCCCGACCAACCCGGTGTTCTCCGCGGTGCTCACCAAGCGCATGGCGCTGCGCTGGCCGTACAAGCTGATCGCGGACCTGCGCTTCGGGCTGTACGAGCTGTACGACCTCGCGCGCGATCCTGGCGAGCGCAAGAACCTCGCGGGCGAGGACCCCACCAACCTCGCGGCTCTGCGCTCCCTGGTCTACGGCTGGCTCGACTCCATCGACACGCGCCCGCACGGCAACGATCCGCAGCTCGCGACCCGACGCGCGCTCGATCTTGGTCGACTCGGCGATCGACGCGCCGTGCAGCCCCTTGCGGCGCTGTTGCTGGACGAGCACGCAGCGAGCGCGCTGCGCAGCGAAGCCGGCCAGAACCTGGCCAAGCTCGCCGATCCGAGCTCGATCCCAGCGCTGCTCCGGGGCCTCTCGACGCAACCGCCAGAGGTCGCTGCCGAGGCGGCGATCGCGCTCGGTCGGCTGTACGACGACCGCGCCCGCGGCGCGCTGCGCAAGCTGATGCACGTCGAGGATCCGTACCTGCGCGCGCGCGCGGCGGTGTCCCTGGGGCGACTGCGCGACCGCGCTGCGGTGCCGGCGCTGATCGATGCGCTTTGGGTCGCGCCCACGCTGTACGAGCGCGAGGAGGCCGTGCGCTGGCTCGGCCGGCTGGGCGATCCGCGCGCGACCGAGCCGCTGCTTAGCCTGCTCTCCGAGTTCAGCCTGCGCTATTTGCTCGCGGTCGCGCTCGGGCAGGTCGGCGGCCAGAGCGGCGACACGCGCGCGTACACCGACCTGGTCGGCATGCTGGAGTGGGAGTCGCGCACCAACATCCGCGACGAAGTGGTGCGCGGCTTGGGCCTGCTGGGCGACGCGCGCGCCGTGCCGGCGCTGATCCGCGTGTTCGAGCGCGAACCGGCGCTCAAGAACACCTCCGAGTCGCTGGTTCGCCTGGGCGCGATCGCCAAAGGCGCGATCGGCGGCATGGACATCGGGCCCAAGAGCAAGCCCGGGTTCACGGCGTGCCACGAGGGCCCACTGTTTCCCGACTGGGATTACCTGCAGCGCACGTACTGCACGGCCGAGCGCGCGCGCGTTCAACTCAGCTTGCCGCTACCGCGTCGGGATTGGACCTTCGGTGCGCAGCTGGTGGTGCGCGCCCGCGCCAGCGAGCCCCGTACCTGCACCGTCGATGGCCAACCGATGCAGCTGGATGCCGAGTTCCGCGAACACCGCTTCGACCTGACGCCGGGGCAGCTCAAGAACACCGCTCTGCCCTTCGTGCTCGCGTGCCCGGACGACACGCGCATCACCCTCGACCACGTGCTCGCGATCCCGCGCACCCAAGCCACGGCCGCGCTCTAGATCAGGCTCTACATCGCGCGGAAGCCGCGCAAGACGCGCAGCTGGTCGGGTTCGGGCGCCACCAGCGCGACCGGGACGCCGGCCGGGTCGAACGCCACCAGCGAAGGGAGTTCAGCCACCGTAGAAGCGTTCGTGCGCGGGATGCGGCGGCCGTTGCGGGCGTGCACGGTGCCTTCCTCGTCGAGCTCCACGTGCGGCAGGCTCCGGCAGACCTGCGCGAGCGGCAACAGGTGCGTGCGCAGCTCGGCGCGCAGCGCCTCCTGGTCGCGCGCCGCGCGCAGGACCTCGAACGACACCGCTTGCTCCACCAGGAAGGCGCCGTTCTGGCTGCGGCGAAGCGCGCTCAGGTGCCCCAGCGTGCCCAACTTCTCGGCCAAGTCGCGCGCCAGCGAGCGCACGTAGAAGCCCGAGCCGCAGCGGATCGAGATATCGATCTCGTCGCCGCGCAGCGCATCGATGGTGATTTCGTCGAGCCGCACGCGGCGCAACGGAGCCTCCACGACCTGCCCTTTGCGCGCCCGCTTGTACAGGCTCTGCCCGTCGACCTTGATCGCGCTCACCACCGGGGCGCGCTGCGCGAACTCGCCCAGGAAGCTCGCGGCCGCCTGCTCTACCTGCGCGAGGCTCAACGCCGGCACCGGCGCGGTACCATCGACGTCGCCTTCGGCATCGAGCGTCGACGTGCTCGCCCCCAGCTTCACGGTCGCGCTGTAGCGCTTCTCCAGCGCCGACAGCGAGTTCACCAGCTTGGTCGCCTCGCCCACCACCAGCACGAGCACGCCCGTGGCCATGGGGTCGAGCGTGCCGGTGTGGCCGATCTCCTTGGTACCCAGCGCGCGCCGGGCCACGTAAACCACGTCGTGAGAGGTGGGGCCGATGGCCTTGTCGACCACCAGCACGCCATGCACGTCGCTGGTCACGTCTTGTCGTCGCGATTGGGCTCGGCGGCCGAGCCTTCGGCGTCCGGCGGAATCTCGATCTCGCGCAGGACGGCTTCGATCTCGCGCCCGCGGTCGATGCTCTCGTCGTAGAAGAAGCGCAGCTCGGGCGCGTAGCGCAGCTGCAGCCGCGATGCGAGCTCGCGCCGCAGGTAGCCCTTGGCGCGGTACAGCGCCTTGATCACGGCCGCGCGCGTCTTCTCGCTCGACTCCAGGTCGAGCGTGCGCACGTAGACCTTGGCCAGGCGCAGGTCGTCGGTCATCACGACGGCCGAGACCGTGGCTTGCTGCACGCCCGGGTCGTGCACCTCGCCGGTGAGCAGCAGCGTCATCAGCTCGCCGCGCAGCGACTCCGCCACTTTCTGGCTGCGTTTGCCGTCAGTCTTCTTCGTCGCCATCTTCGTCGTCGTCCCAGTCGGCGGAATCCCAGTCACCACGCAGGCCGCCGCCCAGTTGGTCGTAGTGCTCGATGGAGCGCGATTGGTCGATCAGTTGCGCCTCGGTCGCACCCGCGACGAAGCCGACTAGCTTGTCGAGGATCGACTGCACGTGCTTGGCGTCGTTGGAGACGATCGCGAAGCCGAGGGTGGCGCGCCGATGCACGTCCATGTCCGCGACCTCGGCGGCCGCGGCATGGAAGCGCACGCGCACGCGCTCGAGGATGCTGCGCACCACCGAACGCTTTCCTTTGAGCGAGTCGTTACCGGGCAGCGAGAGTACGACGCGACAGATCCCGACAACCATCACTACTCACCGGAGCACAGAGCCAAATCAGAGCTGAGCGGCCACCGACTCGAGCTCGAAGCACTCGATGACATCGCGCTCTTTGATGTCGTTGAAGCCGTCGAGCGAGATACCGCACTCGTAGCCGTAAGCGACCTCGCGCACGTCGTCCTTGATGCGGCGCAGGCCCTTGATGGAGCCCTGCCAGACCTGGATGGAGTCGCGCACCACACGGGCCTTGCCGCTGCGCACGATCTTGCCGTCGGTGACGTAGCAGCCGGCGACTGCACCGATCTTCGGGATGGTGAAGACCTGGCGAACCTCGGCCTTGCCGAGCGCCTTCTCGACCATGTTCGGCGCGAGCATGCCGGCCATGGCCTTCTTGATCTCTTCCACCGCTTCGTAGATGACGCGGTAGAGGCGAAGGTCGACGCGCTCGGACTTGGCGACGTCCGCGGCCTTGCCGGCCGGGCGCACGTTGAAGCCGATCACGATGCAGTTGCTCGCGGTGGCGAGCAGGACGTCGTTCTCGGTAATGCCACCGACACCCGTGTGGATGACGTTGACGCGCACCTTGTCGGTGGAGAGGTCCGTGAGCGCCTTGACGACCGCCTCGATGGAGCCCTGCACGTCCGCCTTGATGATGAGCTTCAGCTCGTGGACGTCGCCGTCCTTCATCATCTGGTGGAACTGATCCAGACCCATGCGCTGCTGCGTGGGCATGGCGTTGGAGTCGGCGCGACGCTTGGTCTCGGCGATCTCCTGGGCGCGCTTGATGTCGGTGACGACGTAGAACGACTCGCCCGCGCTCGGGACCTCGGACAGGCCGAGGATCTCGATCGGCGTGGCCGGGTCGGCTTCGCGCAGCTGACGACCGCGGTCGTCGCTCATCGCCTTGACCTTGCCCCAGGCCTGACCGGCGACCACCAGGTCTCCGATCTTCAGGGTGCCGTTGCGAACCAGGCAGTTCGCGACCGGACCGCGGCCCTTGTCGAGGTAGGCCTCGAGCACGATGCCTTCTGCAGGCACCTTGGGGTTCGCGTTGAGCTCGAGCATCTCGGACTGGAGCAGGATCTTCTGCAGCAGCTCGTCGACGCCGACGCCAGTGGTGGCCGAGACGTTCTGGAACAGAACCTCGCCGCCCCACTCTTCGGACTGCAGACCTTCGTTGGCGAGGTCGCGCATGACCACGTCGGGACGCGCGCCTTCCTTGTCGATCTTGTTGACCGCCACGATGATCGGCACGCGCGCCGCCTTGGCGTGCGCGATGGCTTCGCGGGTCTGCGGCATGACGCCGTCGTCCGCTGCGACCACCAGGATGACCACGTCGGTGGCCTCGGCGCCGCGCGCACGCATGGCGGTGAACGCCTCGTGACCGGGCGTATCGAGGAACACGATCGGGCCGTGCTCGGTGTCGACGCGGTAGGCGCCGATGTGCTGGGTGATGCCGCCGGCCTCACGCGCCGCGACGCGTGTGGAGCGGATCTTGTCGAGCAGCGAGGTCTTGCCGTGGTCGACGTGACCCATGACGGTGACGATCGGCGCGCGGTGGACGTAGTCGGTGCGCTCGTCCGTGACCGTGCCGCGGGCGGCAGCGATCATGTCCGCCTGGCTGACCGCGACGTTCTCGACCTCGTAGCCGAACTCGTTGGCCAAGATCTTCGCGGTCTCCGCGTCGAGCTTGCTGTTGATGTTCACGCCGGTCATGCCGAGCTGGACCAGCTTCATCAAGACTTCGGTCGCCTTCAGGCTCATGCGCTGGGCGAGCTGCTGCAGGTTGACCTGGTCTTCGATGCGGATGATGCGCTTCTGGGCGCCGGGCGTCGTGATCTGGGTGGTGCCGGGCTTGCGGCCAGGCATCAGCTTGCGAGCGCGACCTGGAGCGCCCGGACGACCCGGGCGGGCCTGCTGGCGGCCGGGCGTGCCCAGGGCAGCGCGACCGAGCTCGCGACGACGCGGCGGGATGGCCGAGCCGACGCCAGGCGGCGCACCGATGGGGTTGTGCTGCGCGACGATGCGCGACACGGCCTCGGCCGACAGGCGCGGGGCGGTGGGCGCTACCGTGTTACCGCGTGCGACCACGCCAGGCGGCAAGTGGGTGTGCCCGAGGCGCTCGGAGGCCGGCGGCAATGCACCAGGGCGGCGCACGTCGACGATGGCCTGCGGGCCCTCGCCACGGCGCGCGAACGGCGGCTGCCGCTGCTGACCGGGCGTGAAGCTGTTCGTGCCCTGCGCGGGGCGCTGGAAATCACGGGGCGGTGCGGGTTGGAATTCGCGCGCCTGTGCCTGCTCGAACTCGCGCGGCTGAGGCCGTTCGACTTCGCGGGACGGCTGCCGCTCGAAAGCGGCGGGGGCTGCGGGGCTCGGCTCCGGCCGCTTGGCGGCAGGAGTCGGCTCGGGACTGGGGGCAGAGGCGGCGGCAGGTCGCACTTCGTGTAGTTCCGGACTTGGCGCGGACGTTGGGGGGGAAGCCTGGGGGGTAACGATCGAAGGAGCCGACGGAACCGCTTCGCGCGTGGCGGGTACCGTAGGAGCCTGGGGAGCGGTTGGCCTGGGCGCAGGCGCGGCTTCGGGAGCGGCGGCTACGCTGGGCGTGGGTGGCAAGACGGCCGGGCGCGAGGGCTCCGGCGGGAGCGACTCGCGCTCGTAGTCGTCATCCTGCTGCTCGCGGCGATCGTCGCGGCGGGCAACGGGCGCCGTACGGACCGGCTCTGGGCTCGGTTCGGCGGGTGCCGGATGATACGAAGCAGCGCCCGCGATGTCGTCGCGCTCGTCTGCCCCTCCCTGGCGACCGCCAGGCGTGACCACAGAGCGGCGCCGCACCACGGTGGGGCGGATCCGCTCTTCAACCACATTCGACTGTCTGTCCTTGTCGAGGGCGCGCTTGATGCGATCGACCTCGGCAGGCTCCAGGGCGCTCATGTGGTTACGCACCTGAATCCCGAGCGAGGCGATCTTGCTGACCAGCTCTCGGTTATCGAGGCCCAGCTCGCGCGCAACCTCATAGACCCGAACCTTGATCATCCATCCTCCGCAAGCCCGGCGAGCCACCGGGCCGAATCCGCAATCTCGCGTCCGATCTGAAGGTCCAGAACCGCGAGGAAACCCAACTCGTCTTTCCCCGTGAGCTGACCGAGCTCCCTCTTGGTAGAAAGCTCTATCACTGCCAACCCGCGCTCCGTCGCGTCGGCAATGATGTCGTCACGGCGGCCCGCCGCGTCCTTCGCTACCAGAAGAACATGCGCTGTACAAGCCGCGCCGTCACCCTTCAGCGCCAAACGCGTCGCATCCGTTCCCAGGGCCAATCCGCGGCGCCGTTTGGCGGCCAGCAACAGCCCGGTGACACGCCGCTGCAGCTGGCCTGCAAACTGCCCACGCAGTTCGTCGAAGTCCACCACCACAGCGCTACGAACGGCGCGGGCGAAGCCGCCGCGCACCGCTTTTCGCAGACATGCCGCGCGCGGATGCACCCAGACCCCGCGCCCGCCGAGGCGGCCGGCAAAGTCCGGAACGATCGCCGGGGTGTGTCCGGGGACATGGGCGCAGCGCAACAGCTCGTCGCGCGCTTCCTTGGTGCGGCATCCCGCACAAGTGCGCTCAGACAAGCGATCGTCTGGCCTATGTTCCTGCTCGGTCATCATTTCGGGATCGTCTTCCTCTGATCGCTTGCGCGCAGAAGCGGCTACTTGGGCGCTCAATCTTTGGACTCGCGCTCGACGTACTCGGCCACGCCTTCACGCACCAGCGCCGCGCGCTTCTGATCGAGGCCGGCCTTGAGCGCCAGCCGATCGAAGTCGATCTCGGAGGCCAACTGATCGACGGTGCGATAACCGGCGCTCTCCAAGGCGTCCGCGATGCGGTCCGTGATGCCACGGACGAGCAGCATCTTCTCGCGCTCGGACAGCTCGCCGAGCCGACCGCGCGCGCCGTCGATGTGTTCCTGGCGGAACAGCTCCAGCGCCTCGATGGCCGACTGCTTGATGCGCTCGGCATTGCCGGTACCGCCCAGGCCGGGGATGCCGGCGAGCTCCTGCTCGCTCGCCTCGGCGACCTCGTCCAGGGTGCGAAAGCCGAGCTTGTACATCGTCTTGGCGAGGTTGTCGTCGATGCCCTGGATGCGCATCAGCGCGCTGATCGCGTCTTCCTCGATCTGGCGGAACTTGGACTCGCTGATGATATCAAGCTTCCAGCCCGTCAGCTGCGAAGCCAGGCGCACGTTCTGGCCGCGACGGCCGATCGCGAGCGACAGCTTGTCGTCGGGGACGACCAGCTCCATGCCGTTGTTCGCCTCGTCGATAATGACGCGCGAGACCTCGGCCGGGGCGATCGCATTGCAGACGAAGCGCGCCGGATCGCGGTCCCACGGCACGATGTCGATCTTCTCGCCGCGCAGCTCCTGCACCACGGCCTGCACGCGGGAGCCCTTCATGCCCACGCACGCGCCCACCGGGTCGACGTCGGAGTCGCGGCTGCTGACGGCGATCTTGGAGCGTGCCCCCGGCTCGCGGGCGGCGGCGACGATGCGCACGATGCCCTCGTAGATCTCGGGGACCTCCATCTCGAACAGCTTCACCAGCAGGCCCACGTCGGTACGCGAGAGGATGATCTGGGGACCGCGCGCCTCGCGGTCGATGTCGAGGAGCAACGCCACGATGCGATCGCCCGGGCGGTAGCTCTCGCGCGGGGTCTGCTGGCGCGAAGGCAGCACGGCCTCGGTGCGACCGAGATCCGCCACGATGTTATTGCCGCGCTCGAAGCGCCGCACGATGCCGGTGACGATCTCGCCACGGCGATCTTTGAACTCGTTGAAGATGATGTCGCGCTCGGCGTCGCGGACGCGCTGGATGATCACCTGCTTGGCGGTCTGCGCAGCGATGCGGCCGAAGCCCTGGCGCTGCTGCTGCAGCTTGAGCAGATCGCCGAACTCGCGGTCCTGCTGGCGGGCGCGCTCGGTGTCCTCACGCAGGTAGAAGATCTGGAAGCCCAGCTCCTCGCCCAGGTTGGCCTCCAGGCCATAGCGCTTGGCGTCCACGGCGCTGATCTCGCGCTCGGAGTTGTCCACCTTCTCGACCACAGTCATGTACTGGTAGAGGTCGACCGCGCCGGTCTCTTCGTTGTAACGGGCCTCAAGCTCGCGGTTGATGCCGAACGTTCGCTTGGCCGCGGTCAGGATGGCTTGTTCCATCGTCTCGATCAGGATGGCAGGGTCGATACCCTTTTCCTTGCTGACCTGGTCGATGATGCTCTGGAGCGAGAGAGTGCCCTGTTGCATAACTAGTCACCTTCGGGCCGTGCGGCCCACGATCGTTTTCGCGGGAGTCAGAAGCGATGAACGAGATGCGCCTTGGCGATCTCGGCGATCGGAAGCGCGAGTTCTTCGCCCTTCTCGTCGCGCAGCAGCACCTCTTCACCGCGAAGGCCAGCGAGGATGCCGGAGTAGTTTTTGCGCCCGTTCTGGGGCGTCTTGACGGAGAGCTTGGCCTCGCGGCCGGCGTAGCGATCGAAATCGACCGCCTTCACCAGCGGGCGCTCGATGCCGGGAGAGCTGACCTCGAGCCGGTATTCACCGGGGATCAGCGGCGCCTCGTCGGCGTCGAGGATGTCGGACAGCGCGCGGCTCACCAGGCGGCAGTCCTCGAGCGAAACACCTACGCCGGGCGGGTTGGTCTCCGCGCCGGGCAGCTCGATCAAGACGCGCAGCACCGTTCCGTCCGGATCGCGCAGATGCCGCACGTCGACCAGCTGGACACCGTGTGCCGTGCACACAGGGGCCACCAGGGCTTCGAGCTGAGCTTGATCGAGGAGCAGTTTCGGCATTGAAGGAGAGCGTTTGGCGAGCGGTAGATGCGAGTAGGTCTGCCCGAAACGAGCAGCCATAGAAGAGGTTCCCCATGGCGACAGCTCCAGGTACCGGGGGGCCGCTCTGTGCCGTGCGTCCGATGAAATCGGTGGCGCGGCGGAGCGGCTCGTCACCGAGCGCCCCAAAACGGAAAGGCGGAAACCCCTGCGGGTCCGCCTGCCGGCATACCCAAACTGTCGGCTCAGCGTTTAGCACGCGTGTTTCGGGCTGGCAAGCTTCGGCCAAAAGCAGCGCGCTTTCGGAGCTGTAGGCGCTTTTACCAGGTCCCGACAAAGGGCCGAAAAGACGCTAGATCGCCGCCTGGATCGGCAGCGCAGCCGCGGCGGCCGGCGCCAACGCCGCGCCATAACGGGCCAGCGCCCGCTCCGCGAACGCGTGGGCCATCGGCGTATCGACGTCGACCCACATCGCGTCGCCGACCGACACGGCCTTCATCGCGCCGCGCTTGGCGAGCGCCTGCACACCGGCGCTCAGCGAGCAGCCCTGCGGGCCATTGGCCCGTTCGAGCTCCTCGAACAACGCGCCGGTGACCTTGAAGACGCCGGTGTCCAGCGCGTGATATTCGGGCAGCTCCTTGGAGATCTGCACGATCTGATCGCCCGTGGTGGAGGCGAGCAACACCTTGGTGGCGTCCGGGATGTCCACGCAGCGCGGGATGTCGAAGTCGATGCCGAGCACGGCCTCGTCCGAACCGAGCGCGTACGCGTCGATGGGCGAAATCAGCGCAGGCGCCCAGAGGTGGTCGCTCATCAGCACGAACGTGGGCCCGTCGACGAACGCCTTGGCCTTGAGCAACGAGGTGCCGTTGGGCTTTTCGTACTCGTCGTTCTGAACATAGCGAACGTCGAGGTTGAAGCGGTGGCGACTGAGGCCGCGCTTGAGCACCTCGCTCATGTAGCCCGTGATGACTACGACCTCATCCACCCCGGCGCGCTCGAGGTTGTGGATGGCGTGCACGATGAGGGGCGTACCGCCGACCCTCTTGAGCGGCTTCGGAAAGCTCAGGCCGCTTACGAGTCGCTCGCCCTTACCGGCCGCGAGGATGATGGCTCTCTTCGTCATCTCATGCCCCTGTCGCAAACACGACGCGTACGTGGCACCCAGTCACAGAGAACGTGAACGTTCGGCACACTGACCGTGAAACTGGCGCACCAGCGTCACGATTAGCGAGCGAGTTCCGCGCGCTCTGCTGCTTGGACGGCATCGTCGACAAGAGCGTTACGCAACCGTCATGCCACCGGATCTTCGACCCACCCGTGTGCGCGATACGCATCCAGGGTTTGCGTTGTCGCCTTTTTCTGTAACGCGACGGCGAGCAGCCAGAGCAGGTTCATCAGCGTCAGCCGCAACCAGAGGTACAGGTCCAGCCGGTCGGCCATGCCGAAGATCGCGAACAGGTAGGAGTGCGGGGCCAGCGAGACGGCCATCCACAGGCGCATCGGGGCGCGGTTGGTGGTGCGATACAGCTCGGCGCTCTGCGGCGTGCGCGCGACCCCGCGCAGGATGCGTAGCGCCAGCGGGTTGGTGGCGCGGATCAGCCTCTCCTGGAAGCGGTTGTAGTCGGCGTAGAACTGCATCGACAGCCGGGTGTACCAGGGCGCGTGTTGCGCCTCGGCCTGCTGCCGCAGCTGCTCGGCCCGCTCCGCATCGTCGCCTTCTCCGCCGCGGTCCAGGCGCGTCTGGCGCAGGTGCAGCTCCTTGTAGAAGTCATACAAGTTGAGGTGCAAACCGGTCAGTGCCACGGCGAGCAGGCCGAGCGCGAGCATGGTCATGTCGGCCCCATTTGCGACCAGATGCCACAGACAGGCGGCCGACGTGCTCAGCCCCACCACCATGTCAGCAGTGCCATCGAGCGCACGTCCGAACGCCGACTGCATGTTCTTGGCGCGCGCCAAGATGCCGTCCGCACCATCCATGATCGCGCTGATCCAGAGCAGCGCGCCGCCCCATACCATCGCGCTAGGGCTACCCTCGAACCAACAGGCCGCGGCGACCAGGCCCAGCGTGATCGCAAACAAGGTAATCCCGTTCGGCGTGACGGGCGTGCGGAACACCAGCTTGCAAAACGCGTAGGCCAGCGGCCTGTGCAGCCACAGGTTGACCGGGTCCTCGACATCGCGCGACTTGAGCAGCTGCGAGAACGGGGGCAATCCGGGCGGCATGCTGCGCGCTGCGGCTTCGTTGTCGGTTCGGCTAACCATGGGCGCCCCTTTTGTCCCGCCGGCAATTGGTGTGCAAGGTACGCTCCTCGATAGCACTGCCCGGTGCGGCGCCCGAGCAGTGGCGATGATAGAACGAGGCGCTCGTGCGCAGGCCTTTCCCGATTCGACGTGAGCCGGCACCACGCTGGTTCTTGGTTGCGACGCTCTCGGTTTCGTTACTGCTCCATGCGTTCGCCCTGCTCGCAAGCTCCGTGTTCCTCACGCCGCCCGAGCTGGACATCGAGTTCAGCCTGCCCATGGATGTGGAGCTGGGCACTGCCGACGGCCTCACGGTGGCGCCCGCAGCTGCGGTAGGCGCGCCTGCCGCGGACCCGGCCGGAAGCAACCCCGCCCTCGGCGCCGGTGATGCAGCGATCGAAGACGCGGGCAGCGCAGACGCGGGGGTGAGCGATGCGGCGGCCAAGGATGCAGGGCCTCGGGTGCGCGATGCCGGGGCGCGCGATGCCGGAGAGGTAGACGCGGGGCCCGCGCTGGCGAGCGCGGGCGACGCAGGGCCTGCGCGCATGCCGCCCGGTGCGCAGATCGCGCTGCGCGTGGACATGAGTCGGATTCGCAAGTCGCCGATCGCGCCGGACGTGCGCCGCCTGCTCGCAGCAATCCCCGACTGGAAGGCGCTGCTAGACGGCTCGGGCATCGATCCGCTGGAGCAGCTGGACCGTTTGCTGATCGCGACCCCCAACCTGCAGCGCGAGAAAGTCGTGCTGGCAGGCCGCTACTTTGGCGGCGAGCCGGTGGTGCGCGAGGCGGTCGAGAAGCTGGGCCAGGCGCGCGGCGTGCCCACACCCTGGCACCGCAGCGGCAACGTGCAGGTGGCGCCCTGGGCCAACCAGGACGCCACCGCGCGCATGATCGCGCTGATCGGCCCCCAGCACTTCGCGATCGCGCGCGAGGAGGACCTGCCGCGCATCCTGGCGATCGCGAGCGCGCGCGCCAAGGGCAAGCGCCGCAAAGAGGGGGAACCCCACCCGGCCGACGCGCTGCTCTCCATGGAGGACGGCGAGGGGCTGTCGCTGGAAGTCGAGGGCGCCGCCAACTTCGTGCGGCGCGGCAGGCGCGGCGTGCCCGACCACCTGCGCCTCTCGGCGGTCGAACTCCCGAACCTGCGCGCGGAGCTGCGCGGCACCTTCAGCTACGCCGATGGGGCGGGCGCAGCGGACGCGCTCGACTACCTGGGTAGCCTGCGCGACCGCTACGCGAGCAATGCCCTGGTCGTGCTGCTCGGCCTGTCCGACCCGCTGGAAGACGCTGCGTTGGAACAGGCGGGCAACGACGTGCGCATCAAGGTGATCCTGAGCGCAGAGCAGATGCGGCTGATCCTCGGCTATCTGCGCGAGCTGTTCGGCCCCCCGCCGGGCCCCTAAAAGCGGGCCTTAACGAAAAAACGCCGTCCGGCGAGCCGAGCGGCGAGATTCAGCAGACGCTCACGCAGAAGCTCAGACCAGGTCTTTGAGCTTCTTGAGGGGCGTCGCGCGGATCTTGCGCGATGCCGGCTTGGCCGGGAACGTTACTTCCTGACCCGTGAACGGGTTGATGCCCTTGCGCTTGGCCTTGGCGGGGATGTTGCGGACCTTCAGCTTGAGGAGATCCGGAACGATGAACTCGCCGGGACCCTTCTTGCCAAGCTCGCGCTTGATCAGCTCGCTGAGCGCGCCAAAGATGCCGCTGACTTCCTTCTTCGCGAGACCGGTCTTCTCGGCCAGAGAGCCGATGACCTGCGACTTGCTCAACTTCTTACCGCCCGCCGCTGCCGCCGGGGCTGCCTTCTTGCTCGCCATTTTCGTCCTCCTCGAGAGCCGTACCGTAAGGGCACGGCTCCTGAACCTCGCCTTGGCCCTATTTTCTAGGGCTATGCAGCGCCTCCGCACAACAGCGGATGGAACGCATCTATGCATTCAGGCGTGAGCGTCGCAAGAAAATTTCGTGAAAAAGCCGGGGAAAAGCCCGGTCGGCGTGAAATTGGTCGCGGCCGGAGCCTGTTTTGCCGGCGCGCGCGCGATCTCGAACCCGCTTCGGTGCAGCTTTTCAAGCGGCTCGATCGCGTCGCAGGCGAGCTTGCGCAGCGCGCCTCCCAGCTTTCGCGCGCGGAGCTGCATACACAGGTTGTCCACAGCCCCCTGTGGACCTACCGGAAGGTCGCAGTGGAAAACTGAGCGACGGGGCAGAAGCCGGCTATTTGCGCCGTTTCGTGGGCTTTTTTTCGCCGTTGCGCGCTGCCGTGGGCGCCTTGGCGGCCCTGGGTGCCCGGGGCTTATCCACAGGCTTGGGGGCTCGCTGTGGACGACGTGTGCCCGCCGCAGCCACCAACATGTCCGCACGGGCGTTCATGCGTCGCTCTTCGGCGTCGTCGCGGTGGTCGTAGCCAATCAGGTGGAGCAGGCCATGCGCGAGCAGCAGTGTGACTTCGTCCCACAGCGAATGTCGATGCTCCCGCGCTTGGCGCTGCGCTGTGTCGATCGAGATCACCACGTCGCCGAGCAAACCGTGGGCGCCGGGCAGCGCTTCGCCTTCGCGCAGCGCAAACGCCAGCACGTCGGTGGGCTTGTCCTTCTTACGATGTGTGCGGTTGAGCGTCCGCATGGTGCGGTCGTCACACAGCATCACCGAGAGCTCCGCCTTCTGGAGCTTGAGCGCGACCAGCATGCGCTCGGCGCGCCCGCGCAGGGCCGCGCTGCCGATCGGGCTTGCAGGCAGGGCTTGGCGCGAGATGAGTACCGGCACGGAGCGCGGTTCTGCGACACCCAGCGCGCCGCGTCAACGTTCGATCTCGGGAATCGCGTACGGCGAAGGGGCGCCGGCGAACGATGGGATGCTGGCGACGGCGCGCGCCATCGGGCAAGCTCGCGCGATGTTCAAGAAGGTGCTGATCGCCAATCGTGCAGAGGTGGCGTCGCGCATCGCGCGCACCTGCAAGCGACTCGGCTCCGAGACGGTGGCCATCTATAGCGACGCCGACCAGGGCGGCGTGCACTGTCATGCCTGTGATGAGGCGGTCCGCGTCGGCCCCGCGGAGCTGGAGCTCTCGTACCTCAGTGTGGAAGCGATCCTGGTGGCCGCCGATGCCACCGGCGCCGACGCGATCCACCCCGGTTATGGACTACTCAGCGAGAGTCCGGAGTTCGCGGCCGCCGTGCGCGCGGCGGGCATCACCTTCATCGGCCCCACCTCGGAGGTGATCGCGCGGCTGCTCGATCGCATCGAGACGCACGAGCTAGCGCTCGCGTCAGGTGTGCGCGCCGTGGAGGGGGCCACCAGCGCGATCACGGATCTGCAGCAGGCGGCCGACCTGGCCGAGGAGTTCGGTTACCCGGTGGTCGTGAAGACCGCGCGGCGCGGGCTCGGCATTCCTCCGTGCTGGGCCGATGACCTGGGCGAGCTCGAGCAGGCACTGGGCACGGTGCGCGAAGCACTGGTCGCACGTGGCCTCGAGCCGCGCCTCTATATGGAGCGCGGCCTGGAGCGGGCACGCCACGTCGAGGTCGAAGTCCTGGCTGACGAGCAAGGCGATGCGATCGCGCTGGGCGAGCGGGACGTCAGCGTGCAGCGCGAGGGGCGCCACTTGGTGGAGGAGTCGCCCTCGCCCGCATTCGTGGGCAGCGAGCGCGCCGAACGCACCCGCGAGGGGATCTGCGATGCCGCCTGTCGCGTGGTGAAGGAAGCCGGCCTGGTCGGGGCTTGCTCGGTCGAGTTCCTGATCGACACCCGCGGCGAGGCCTACCTGTTGGCCCTACGGCCGCGCTTGCAGATCGCGCACGGCGTGACCGAGCTGTGCGCGAACATCGACATCGTGGAGGCGCAGATCGCGATCGCGTTCGGCAAGCCGATCCCCACCGACATCGTGCGCGCCATCCCGTCGGGCCATGCCTTCGAGGTGCGCTTGACCTCCGAGCAGGTGAACAAGAATTTCTTGCCCGCCGTCGGCGAGGTGCAGGAGGTGCGCTGGCCCAACGCGCCACCCGGCCGGCTGCGCATCGAAGCGTGCGTGCAGCCGGGCTCCAAGGTCGGGCCGCCCTACGATCCCACCTTGGCCAAGGTGATCACGTACGCGCCTACCCGTCACGCGGCGCTGTTGCTGATGGACCGCGTGCTTGCGGAGTGCGCCGTGCACCCGCTGCCCACCAACGCCGCGTTCCTGCGCCGCATCCTCAACCACGAGGCGTTCCGCGCAGGCCACTACGACACCAGCGTGGTGGAGCAACTGCTGAAGAAGTAGCGAGTGCGCCCCCAGAAGAGCCCCTTCTCCAGGTCGTACGCGTGCCCGTGCCCGTGCCCGTACGCGATCTTCCACGTGCTTCAGAGATCGCGTACGGGCACGCGTACGAGTGAAGAGCGCTTTCAGCGCTGCTTCGGTAGCGTGGTGAGCCCGGCGTACTCGGCGCTGCCGGCCAGCTCTTCCTCGATGCGCAGGAGCTGGTTGTACTTGGCGACGCGGTCCGAGCGCGAAAGCGAGCCGGTCTTGATCTGGCCCACGCCGGTGCCGACGGCGAGGTCGGCGATGTACGTGTCTTCGCTCTCGCCGGAGCGGTGGCTCATCATCGAGGCGTAGCCGTTGAGTGCGCCCAGGCGGATCGTCTGCAAGGTCTCGGTGATGGTGCCGATCTGGTTGACCTTGATCAGGATCGCGTTGGCGGTGCTCTTCTCGATGCCCATCTGCACGCGCTTGACGTTGGTGACGAACAGGTCGTCGCCGACCAGCTGCACCTTCTTGCCGATCGAGTCGGTGATCAGCTTCCAGCCTTCCCAGTCGTTCTCGTCGAAGCCGTCTTCGATCGAGATGATGGGGTACTTGGAGGTGAGCTTCTCGTAGGTCGCCACCAGCTCGGCTTTGCTGTGCTCCTTCTTGTCGAAGGTGTACTTGTTGGTCTTCTCGTCGAAGAACTCGCTCGCAGCGCAGTCGAGGGCCAGGTAGATGTCCACGCCGGGCTTGTAGCCGGCGGCCTCGATCGCCTTCATCACGTAGCTGATGGCTTCTTCGTTGCTCTTCACGCGCGGGGCAAAGCCGCCCTCGTCGCCGACGCTGGTCGACAGCCCCTCGGCCGAGAGCAGCTTCTTGAGCGCGTGGAACGTCTCCGCGCCGGCGCGCAGCGCCTCCCGGAACGTGGGCAGGCCGGCCGGCACGATCATGAACTCCTGGATCTCCAGGCCGCTGTCGGCGTGCATGCCGCCGTTGATGATGTTCATGAACGGGGTAGGCAGGACGCGCGCTTGCGCGCCGCCGAGGTAACGATACAGCGGCAAGCCGATGGCTTCTGCCGCCGCGCGCGAGGCCGCCATGGACGCGCCGAGGATGGCGTTGGCGCCCAGGTTCTTCTTGTTCTCGCTGCCGTCGAGCTCGATCAGCGTGCGGTCGACCAGGCCCTGGTCGATCGCGTCGAGCCCGAGCAGCGCAGGCGCGATCGCGCGGCTGACGTTGTCGACCGCCTTGAGCACGCCCTTGCCGAGGTAGCGCTTCTTGTCGCCGTCGCGCAGCTCGTAGGCCTCGTACTCGCCGGTGGAGGCACCCGACGGAACCGTGGCGCGACCGCGTGCGCCCGAAGCCAACTCGATTTCGACTTCCACGGTGGGATTGCCGCGCGAGTCCAGGATCTCACGTCCGAAGACGCCGACGATTTCGGTCATGCTTTCCGGCTCCAATCTACGAGCTGCAACGGCCAAGGGACAAAGCGCGCGTCCTCGCGCGCTTCAAAAAAGGCCAACGCGACGCGCAGGTGACGCGCGCGTGAAGGCCTTCGACGGGGGGCGGTTTAGCAGGATGAGGTTCACAGCCAAGCCGCGCCCAAACTTTTGCTAGGCTGCCGGTCCGTGCACGCACTCCTGTACATCCCTTGGTTCAAGCTCGAAGGAATCACCATCCCCGGCACCGAGATCGGCATCCAGCCGTTCGGTGTTCTGGTCGCCATCGGCGTGCTCGCCGGCATGCGCCTCGCGGAGTGGCATGGCGAACGTTTGGGCATGCGCCGGGACGTGGTCAGCGACTGCGCCACCCACGTGGTGATCATCGGCTTCATCCTCGGACACGTCTTCGACATGGTCCTCTACTACCCGGAGAAGGTGCTCGAGCGCCCCTGGGAGCTGCTGATGGTGTGGACCAGCCTGTCTTCCTTCGGCGGCTTCTTCGGCTCGGCGATCGGTGGGCTGTACTGGCGCTGGAAGCGCAAGCTGCCGATGCTGCCGGTCTACGACCAGATCGCGTTCGGCTTGCCGCTGGGCTGGTTCTTCGGCCGCCTGGGCTGCTTCGTGGTGCACGATCACCCGGGCAGCCTCACCACCTTCCCGCTCGCCGTCGACAACTTCAGCTACAACGGCGTCACCGGTCCGCGCCATGATCTCGGCTTCTACGAGGTGATCTGGGCGGCCTGCGTGACGCTGCTGTTCCTGTGGCTCAACCGCAAGCCCAAGCCGTTCGGGTTCTGGATCGGCCTGATCGCCGTGCTCTACGCCCCGGTGCGCTTCGGTCTCGACTTCTTGCGCGAGGCCGACAAGACGTACGACGGGCTGACCCCCGGTCACTACTCGTCGCTGGTCACGCTGGGCCTGGGATTGTGGGCCTTCTATCTGGCGTACTTCCGTCCTGTGAAGACGCTGCCAGCTGGCGTGCTGATCGATCCCAAGCCACCGCTGCCGGAGACGTCCGCCCACGCCAGCTCCTGAGCGAACACAGCCCGGGGAGACGGCCGCTGCCGTAGACTTCACGGGTGTGGTCTTCGCGCGCATCGTTCGGCTGGGCCATCGCGGCTTCCGCGCTCCTGCATTGGGGCGGCGTGGTGGCGCTGCGCGAGGTCAGCGTGCAGTTCGCGCGCCCGCGCGCCGCGCCGCAGCGGCCGCGACCGTACCTGGCCGCGTTCGCGCCGGTGGAGCCTGGGTCGGCGGCGGCGGGGGAGCAGCGCCGACGTAGTGCGCTGCCGGAGGTGGTGCCAGGGCACGCGCCGAGCGCAGGTGCGCTCGATCGCATCGAGCCGGAGGGCCGCGGCGGCGAGCGGGCCAGCGAGCAGCCGGTGGCGCTGCTGTTTCCCTTCGTGTCCCCGCTCACGCTGCAAGACACCGAGCTGAACAACCTGGCCGCCAACCAGGCGCAGCGGATCGACACCGCCCGCGACCGCGCCACGCTCGAGGAGCGGCGCGCCACCCCCAACGCGGCCGACGAGGTCCTGTTGGCATCCGGCGCGATCGGGCACCGGGAGCGGCGCGCGCCTGCCAAGCTGGACGCCGCCGAAGGGGCCCCGCGGGCCGCCGACCCGAGCACGCCGAGCGAGGCGCGCCTGGGACGTCAGCTGGAGAGCGGGGCGATCGGCCCCGCAGCGCGCACGGCCAGCAGCGCGCAGGCCGCGGCCAGCGCGCGCGAAGCGGCGCGCTACGCGCCGGCGCGCGGGATCCAGGGTGGTGCGGGCAAGCGCGAGACGCCGGCGGCCAAGGTCGCGTTGGCGCGTCCGAACGTGGATCGCGGTCCCGCGGCGACCCCGTCGGAGCAGCTGGACCCGCGCGTGCGCGACGACCTCGACGCCGAGCTGTTGGCGGCGAAGCTGCAACGCTCGCTGGTCGACACCAGCGTACAGCGCGCAGAGCAACAGGGCGCGGGCGCGGGCGGGGCCCCCTCCGAGCGCTGCGCACTCGGCCTGCAAGGTTCGGGCGGCGGCGCCCGCGCCCGCACGTATGCACCTGGCGCAGGCGATGCGGATGCGCTGGACACGCGCGACACGCGCTACCTGCGCTGGTTCACCCAACAGCGGGCGCGGGTGATGCGCGCGCTGGTGTTCCCGCGCGCGCGCGCACTGGCCAAGGATCAGGGGACGAGCTTGTATCGCGTGGTGCTCGACCGCACCGGCGGCCTGACCGGGACGCCGCGCCTGGTGCGCTCCAGTGGCTTCTCAGACTTCGACGACGCCGCCGCCGTCGCCATCGCGCGGGCGCTGCCGTTCGCCCCGATACCCGCCGAGCTCGCGCCGGAGCTCACGACGATCGCCTTGCTGATCCCAGTCGCCTTCTCGAACCCCATGGTGGAGTGATCAACATTCGCAGCCGGAAACAAGCTCCACGTAAGCGTGCCCGTGCCCGTGCCCGTACACGAAACTCTCGGTCGTTCAGAATCGTGCACGGGCACGCGTACGACCCAGAGCGTGAGCTTTCTGGATGCGATTACTCGAGTCGGAGCGGGCCCTCGTATAGCGCCATCGGAGTGCTGCCGAGCAGGAGCATCGGGTAGACGCGGCTGAGTACCGCGCGCAGCGAAGCGGGAAGGCTCTCGAGCGCCTGCGCTTTCTGGTCCACCCCCAGCACGAACTCGAGCAAGTTGCTCGGCACCTTGGGCAGCACGACGATCTCCGTGTCCTCCGGCAGCTTGGCCAGCTGGCGCGCGCGCGCGAGTGCCGACGTAAAGCTACCCAGCGAGTCCACCAGCCCGAGCGCTTGTGCCTCGTCGCCGCTATACACGCGTCCGCGCGCCAACGCGTCGACGCGCTCGACCGGGAGCTTGCGGCCCTCGGAGACGCGCTCGAGGAACTGGCGGTACCAAGTGCGCAGCATCTCCGCCAAGCCCTCGCGCTCCTCGCCGCTGAACGGACGGAACAGGCTGTTGGCCCCGGCGTGGGCACCGCGCGTCTCGGTCTCCACGGTGACACCGAAGCGGGCGGCCAGCGGCCCCAGATCGACCTTGCCGTAGAAGATGCCGATCGAGCCGGTGATCGTCGACGGCTCGGCCCAGATCTCGTCCGCGCCCGCGGCCACGAAGTAGCCGCCGCTCGCAGCGACCTCCCCCATCGATGCGATCACCGGCTTCTTCGCGCGGGCGCGTCGCACCGCACGCCAGATCTGGTCGGACGCGATCACGGCGCCGCCAGGGCTGTCGATGCGCAGCACGATGGCTCGGATGCTGGTGTCGGCCGCCAACCGGTCGATCGCGTCCGCGACCGTGCGTCCGCCGCTCATGTGCACGTTGAGGAACGGTACATCCACGTTTTCGCCGTCGACGATCGTGCCGTCCACCATCACCACACCGACCTTGTCGGCGACGCCGAAGGCCGGGTCATGGGCAGTCGGCTTCGGGTCGCGGAAGTCGAAGCTGGGGCCGTACACCTCGCGCGCGTCGGGCTCGAGCTCACGCCGGTCGAGGTTGGCTTGCACCATGCGCTCGCGCAGCGCGTTCTGCGCCAGAAACGGCCCGCGATCGATCAGCGCCCGGATCGCGGCTTCGTCCTTGCCGAGGTCGCCGGAGAGATCGCTGGTCAGCCGTCGGTAGGCGCCGTCGAGCAAGCTCTTGCGGACCTCTTTGGTGGCCTCGGACGAGCTGTCGTTGGTGTACTGCTCGGGCGCGCTCTTGTAGCGGCCGATGCGCACGAAGTCGGCGCGCACGCCGATCTCCCGCAGCAGCTCGCCGAAGTACAGCGCGTCGCCGCCCACGCCCATCAAGCGGATCAAGCCGGCCGGGTCGATCGCGATCCGGCGTGCTCCGGCGCAAGCGTAGTACTCCGAGCCGCTGGCGGACTCGAGGTAGCAGTACACGGGCTTGCCAGCCTGCTCGAGCGCGTGCACCGCCAGGCGCAGATCCTGCGCCACCGCCAGGCCGGCGTTGGTATTGTCGAGCTCGAGCAGCACGCCGTCGACGCTGGGGTCGCGGCGCAGCCGCTCCAGCTGGCGCTCGGCCGCCAGCAGCGCGCGCGGCCCCAGCGCCTTCAAGGTCACCTTGGCTACGTACTTGGGCGCGGGCAGACCGCTGCGTCGATCGCCGTGCAGATTGCCCAGCAGCGACCAGCCGAGCTGGTCGCCGCGCTCGTCCATGTGCATCGCGGGCGCCAACGAGAGGTTCAGCCAGCGCAGGTCGAGGCCTGCCGTCAGCGTCCAAGCGTCCTTGCCGCCGCGCTCTCCCAGCTCGCCGGCGAGCGCGATCCGTCCGAGCTTGGGGATCAGCGCCTGCCCCATCACGCGCAGCCCGAGCTCGCCTTGCGAATCCTTCTTGCCCGCGAGCTCGACCACCAGGCGATCGTCGCGCAGCGGGCGCAGCGCGACCGCGACCAAGCCCGACTCGCGCACCGCGCGATCGCCGAGCGTCGGGGTATGCCGCGCGAGATCGCGCGCCATACCGCTGATCGCGATCGACGGAGCGGGGCGCACGGTGATGCTGAGGTCGGCGCTGTGCACGTCCTCCTCTGCCCCACGCGGGCCGTACGGGGAGCGCAACCGCCAGTTGGCGCCGAGCGAGGCGCGGGCGCCGGCGCTGAGCGCGGCGCCGAGCACGAAGCCGTTGCTGTCGGCGGCGCTACCGTCGCGGGCACGGGCGAACTCCATGCCCGAGCCCAGAGCCAGGGACTTGCCCAACGGGCTGGCCAACCACGCGCCATCGAAGCGATCGCGGTAGCTGGTCTCGCGCGCGAGATTACGATCCGAGGAGACGTGACTGTAAGCCAGCGACCAACTTGGGAGAGACCCCAGGCTGGAGGGGTTCACGCTTACCCCGAGGGCGCTATCGGGGCTGGCCAGGGAGATAGGATACGCGGTCTGCGGAACGAACGACGAGCCGTCCTGGGCCCGCGCGGGGCCCCGAAAGCTAGCCCATCCCACAAGCGCAGCGAATGACACGCACGCAAGTCGACTCATGTAATAAAAGGCTTATCACGCGCCATGCGCGCACTTGATCCGAAAGCCACCGCGACGTGGCATTCTCTCGACCCCTCGGTCGGACCCGTGCTTACGGTTAGGACCATGCCGACGCGGGCACGCTCGCTGCTCTCCGCTGGCGCGCCACCGCGCGCTTCGACCGACCTCCTTATGGTGTGCTTTCTCGCGTGAGTAACTTTCCTCCCACACTGCGCCTGGCGCCCACGCACGCTCCCGCTCACTGGCTGGGGCGCGGTCTCGCACGGCTGGTGATCGCGCTGCTGTGCGGAACGCTGGTGCCGGTGCGGGCCGTCCGTGCCGACGATGGGTCGCCGGCTGTGCACAGGCCGCCCGCGGAGGCGTTGGAGCGCTACAAGCGCGGCCGCGAGCACTACCAGGCCGGGCGCTATCGCGAGGCGGTGGACGAGCTGGAGCGCGCGCGCGAGCTGGACCCGGGGTCGCCCAACCTGGTCTACAACCTGGCCCGCGTGTACGAGCTGCTGGGCGAGATCGACCACGCCCTGCCCCAGTACGAGAGCTACCGCGACATGCTGCCCGCGAGCGCGGTCGACGAGCGGGCGCGCGTCGAGACCACCATCCAGCGCCTGCGCGGGGCGCGCAGCTCCCTGGTGCCCAAGCAAGAGCCCGAGCGCCAGCTGCGCCCGCCCAACCTGATCGCGCATACCGAGCGCGGGGTCGCCGACACCGCGTTCTGGACCCTGGCCTCGATCTCGCTGGCCGCGTTGGCCGCAGGCGGCGTCGCCGGCGTGTTGGCGCTGCAGACCGGGCACGACGCGCGCGCCTTCGTGCTCGGCCGCGATGGCGATCTCGCGGCGCTCGACCGCAAGGCCGACCAGGCGGACCGGCTCGCCGTGATCAGCGACGTGAGCATCGCCGTGGGCGCGGTGGGCGGCCTGACCAGCATCCTGCTCTACGCGCTGCGCACGCGCACCATCATCGAGCCACAGCTGTCGTTCGACCTGGGTGGGGTGACGCTCGGCGTGCGAGGTGAGCTGTGAAGTTGCCGCGCGCAATCGCTGCTTCGCTCGCACGCCTGGGCGCGCTGGCGCTGCTCTCAGTGCTGGGCTGTTCGGCCTTGGTCCAGCCGCGCGACCCCGAACCGCGCTGCGAGCTCAATGACCTGGGGGTGCAGGTTTGCCCCGCAGGGCTGCAGTGCATCGACGGTCGCTGCAAACACAGCTGCAGCGGCGTCCAGGAAGTCTGCCGCGACAACCTCGACAACGACTGCGATGGCCAGATCGACGAGGCGGATGCGCTTGGACGCGACACCTGCGGCGACGGGGTCGACAACGACTGCGACGGAACCACCGACGAGGGCTCGGACGGCGACAGCGACGGCTTCTCGTGGTGCGGCGACACCAGCAATCCGGGAAGCGGGCTGCGCGCTGTGGACTGCGACGACTTCGATGCGCTGGCGAACCCGGAGCAGGTGGAAATCTGCGACGGCCGCGACAACGACTGCGACGGCACCATCGACGACGAAGAGAACGGAGCGCTCTGTCCGCCCGGCTCGGTCTGCTCCAACCAGCGCTGCGTCTTCACGAACTGCGCCAGTGAGGGCCCGCGCGTGAGCTGCGGGCAGGACGAGCGCTGCGACGCCGTGAGCGGCATGTGCGTGCCGCGCAGCTGCGACTGCCAGCCGGACGAATCCTGCGACACCGCGAGCAACACTTGCAAACCGCGGGCGCGCATGCCGAACGGCGCGACCTGCGCAACGGCGAGCGACTGCCTGTCGAACTCGTGTATCGATGCCGCCGCGCTGCGCTTTGCCGCTCCCGGCCGCGTGTGTGGCCAAGCCTGCTGCGACGATGCGCAGTGCGGCCCGGACGAGCGCTGCTTTGCCTCGGGCACGGGCGCGCGCTCGTGCTTGCCGACCTCGCTGCTGCCGAGCGCCGGGCCAGTGGATTGCGTGACCGACGAAATCTGCGCCGACAACCAGCTCTGCGGCTTGACCCGCGACCAGTCGATCGCAGCGCCGCAGTTCAAGGCGCACCAGAACATCGCGACGGGAACCTGCGTGGCGACCGCGCCGGTATACGGAGTCGGCCAGCGCTGCACGCTGTACCCCGAGTGCCAGACGCGGATCTGCATGCCGGGGCCGCTGTTCGGCAACCTGTGCTCCAACACCTGTGGCAGCTCCAACGACTGCCTCGAGTTCGACGAGGCCGTGAAGTTGAACGGCGGGCTGGGCGGGTACTGCCGCTTCGTCGACCTCACGATCGACGTCAGCTCGCCAAACTACGCCGCGATCTGCGTGGTCCGCCGCATCGGCGAGACCGGCAGCGGCGTGTACGGGCAAGAGTGTGCGAGCGGTCGCGACTGCCGGGAGGGCGGCTGCGTGGAGGCCACGAGCACTACCAAGGGCCGCTGCACCTCCACTTGTTGCAATGATTCCCAGTGCGGACCCCGCGAGGACGGCAAGCCGATCGTGTGCCGGCCGTTCGCGTTCGGGGAGCGCTACGAGATGCGGTGCGACATATGAATGGGGTCGCACCTCACAGTCGGCCAACCGGCAGCCCGCGCGCGCGCGACGTTGCCTCGGCCCCGCGCGCCGTTGATACTCTCGCGCAAAGCGGAATGCTGATCTGCCCCAAGTGTCGCACGACGTTCTCGTCGGCCATGCTCTCGACCTGCTACCGGGACGGGGAACGCCTGGTCGACTACGAGCGCTTCGTCGCCGACGAGCAGGATCCGCTGCGCAACAAGCTGATCGGCGGCAAGTACCGGCTGGCAGAGCGGGTTGGCCAGGGCGGGATGGGCACCATCTACCGCGCCACCCAGTCCGGGCTGAACCGACCGGTGGCGGTCAAGATCCTCAAGCGCGAGCTCAACCTCGACCCGGACACGGTGGCGCGGTTTCACCGCGAAGCCAACGCGATGAGCATGCTGACGCACCCGAACACGGTGCGCGTGTACGACTTCGGCCAGACCGAAGACGGCCTGCTCTACCTGGTGATGGAGCTGCTGGGCGGCGAGTTGCTGACCCACCGCATGGAGCGGCCGATCGACGTGATCGAGGCCGTGCACATGACCCAGCAGATCCTGCACTCGCTGGGCGAAGCGCACCGCAAGGCGATCGTGCATCGCGACCTCAAGCCGGACAACGTGTTCGTGCAGCGCCCCGAAGGCCACGGCGAGCCGGTGATCAAGGTGCTCGACTTCGGGATCGCCAAGGTGGTGGCGCCCGACCGTCGGGTCGATCAGTTCGAGACCCAGGCCGGCACCGTGTTCGGAACCCCGCGCTACATGTCGCCCGAGCAGGCCCAGGGCAACACGCTCGACGGGCGCAGCGACTTGTACAGCGTGGGCGCCCTGCTCTACCAGATGCTCACCGAGCGTGCCCCGTTCACCGACGAGGACGCCGTGGTGGTGATGGCCAAGCACATTCGCGAGCTGCCCGAGCCGCCCAACCGGGTCCGCCCCACGCGCGCCATCCCGAACAGCCTCAACGACGTGGTGATGCGCGCGCTGGCCAAGGACCCCGCCGCGCGCTTCCAGGAGGCCGGCGAGTTCGCCCGCGCGCTGGAGGACTGCGTGCCCGACGTGGTCCGCGCGCTGGAAGCAGGGCTCAGCGGTGCCACCAAACCGGTGCGCAGCCAGCGCTGGTCGTACCTGGTGCTGGCCGCAGTGTTGTTCGGCGCCGGCTACTTCGGCGTGCGCGCGTACGCCAAGTTGCGCACGGCCAACGACGGTCTGCGCACGACGCAGCTGGAACCCGCCGCCGCGCCGCCGCTGCACCCGGCCACAGAACGTGTACCTGCGAGCGCACCTGCCGACGCGGCTGCGCACGCCGTGGCCGCGCCGGCGGCGAACGCGCCGGTTGTCAACGCACCGGTCGCCAACGTGCCCGCTGCAAACGCGCCGGTTGTCAACGCGCCGGTCGCCAACGTGGCGGTCGACCGTGGGTCCGCGCGCAGCGAGCCGCGCAGCGCCCGGCGCAGCAAGCGCGCGGCCCGTGCGGCCGCGCGCTCGTCCGCCGCGCCGGCCAAGCCGGATGCGCCCAAGAGGGAGCCGCGCGACGCCTACGAGCGCTTCGAGTGATCCGCGCAGCAGCGCCACCGTAATGCGCTGATCGCCTACGAGCGCTTCGCGTGATCAGCGCAGCAGTGCCACCGTGATGCGCTCGCCGCCTTCTTCTGCGTTGCCCGGCCGCGCGCTCTGCACGTAGGGCGACGGGCGTTCGAGGTAGCTGCGCACCGCATCGCGCAAGGCGCCGCTGCCCACGCCGTGGTCGATGAACGCCACCGTCTCGTCGCGGCCGTACAGCCGGTCGAGCGACGACTCCAGCAGCGCCAACGCATCGTCGACGCGCATGCCGCGCAGCACGATCGTGTTGTCCACGCTGCGCACGGCGGGCCGCGCCGGGCCCTTGCCCAGCTTGGACGGCGCGCGCTCCTCTTCTTTCGGGGCGCTCTCGCGAAGCTCCGCCACGTCGACCCACAAGCGCATCGCGCCCGCGGCCACGCGCAGCTTGCCCTTGTTGGGCGCCTCCACCACCTCGACCTCGGCGCGCAGGCGCGGCACGTAGACGCGGCTGCCCACGACCAGACGCTCGGCGGCGACCTCGCGCCGTGCCTCGGCTTCGCTGGTGTTGTCGACCAGCTCGACGCGCGCGCTCTTGGCGGCCGCGTCTTCGATGCGCTGCTGCAGCTCGCGCAGGTCGTCCTGCTCCAGCTTCTGCTTGCGCAGCAGCTTCTTGGCGCGGTCGAGCTCGCCGCGGGCGCTGCGCAGCTCCTCGACCAGCTTCTGGGCTTCGCCGCCCAGCGCACGCTTGTCGCGCGCGCTCTGACGCTCCAGCTCGCTCTCCACCTCGGCGCGCGCGGCGCGGGCGCGCGACAGCTCTTGCTCCACCTCTACGCCGCGCTCCTCGATCGAAGACAGCCGCCCCTCCAGCTGCTTGACCAGCTGATCGAAGTGCTTGCTCTGCTCGGGCACGATCGCCTTGGCGCGCGCGATGATGCCGGGCGAGAGCCCGAACCGCTCCGCCACCGCGAGCGCGCTGGATGCGCCCGGCAGGTCGAGCCGCAGCTTGAACGTGGGCGCCATGCGCGCGACGTCGAAGCCCACCGACGCATTGCGCAGCCGCGTATCCGACAGCGCGCGCGCCTTGAGCGGCTCGTAGTGGGTGGTCACGCCCACGGCCGCACCCAGCTCGCACAAGCGCTCGACGATCGCGCAGGCCAGCGCCGCGCCCTCTTCCGGGTCCGTGCTGCCGGCCAGCTCGTCGAGCAGCACCAGGCTACCCGTCTGCGCGACCTCGAGGATCTGGCGCATGTGGTCGATGTGCGCCGAGAATGTGCTGAGGCTCTTCTCCAAGCTCTGCTCGTCGCCGATGTCGCTCAACACCTCGCCGAAGTAGCCGCAGGCGCTGCCCTCGGCGGCCGGCAGGAACAAGCCCGCGCGCACCAACAGCGCCGCCAGCCCGAGCAGCTTCAGCGCCACCGTCTTGCCACCCGCGTTGGGTCCCGAGATCACCAGCGCGCGACCCGCTTCCGCGTCGACATCGTTGGAGACCACGTCCACGCCATCGAGCAGCAGCACCGGGTGCTTGGCTTCGCGCAAAGAGATGCGCGGTTCGCGCAGCAAAGTGGGCCGGGTGAGGCCCAAACGGTGGGTGAGCTTGGCGCAGGCCGCGCGTAGGTCGGCGTGCAGCAGCGCCTCGAAGGCGGCGCGCACGCTGGCCACTTCGTCGCGGATCTCGCCCGACAGCACGCCGAGGATGCGCGCCTCTTCGCGCTCCTGCTCCGCCTCGGCGAGCTTCAGGCGATTGCCCTGGGTCACCAACGCGCGCGGCTCCACGAAGATGGTGGAGCCGCTGGCGCTCGCACCGTGCACGATGCCGTGCACCCGCTCGTGGGTGTCGCTGCGCACCGGCAGCACGTAGCGCCCGTCGCGCAGGGTGTAGAAGCGGTCGGACAGCAGCTCGGCATCCTTGTGGATCAGCTCTTCCAGCCGCCCGATCAGGTGTCCGCGCAAGTTGCGCGTCTCGGTGCGCAGCCGGCGCAGCTCGAAGCTCGCGTGATCGGCCAGGGTGCCGTCTGGGTCGAACGCCTCGTCGAGCGTGGCTGACAGCCGGTCGAGCGTGGGGTCGATGGGGCAGGCGGCGCTGAGCGCGGGCAGGTTGCCGCGGCGCGCGGACAGGAACTTGCGCAGCACGCGCGCGGCGCCCAGCGTCGCGCGCACCTCGTTGGTGGACACCGCGTCGAGATCGCCGTGGCGCTCGACGCGCAAGAGATGAGGCTCGATGTTGCGGATGCCGTCCAGCGGCAGCGGCTCGCCTGCCGACAGCAGCGCCAGCGCCTCGCCGGTCTCGGCCAGCGCGCGCTCGGCGTCCTCGTACGAGTGCGCCAGCGGCAGCCGGAAGCGCGCCGGCTGCGGCGCGCGCAGCAAGCTGGCCACTTCGGCTTCGAGCCTGCGCCACTCGAGGTCCGCCAACGTCTTCTGCAGGAGCGTCTCTTCGGTCACCGACTCGCCACACTTTCCAAAGCGCCCTGCGGGCCCTAAAGCCCCCTGGGTTACACCCCGGACTGGCTCGCCGCAATCACAGCTCAGCGCTTGCCGAAGGCGTCCGGCAACATCAGCTCGCCTTCCATGCGGTTGCCGCGTGTGCCCTCGCGCTTCTTGGCGAGCACCAGCTGGACTTGGTTTAGGTCGTGCTCCGGCTTGAGCTCGGTGCTGCCTGCCTTGTAACCGGACTTCTGCACGGATAGCTTGAGGTTGGCGCCGCGCAGGGCTTGAAACCGGCACGGCGTGGGCGCGCACACAGCCTTGCCTTCGACCTCCACGCTCGCGCCGCGCGGCTCGCTGATCACCTCGACCGTGACCTCTGGCGCCACTTGCGGCTGCGGCGCTTCGGGCGCCGGGTCCCGAGGCGCGGGCGCTGCGATCGGCTTGGGGATTTGGCTGGGAGGCGGCACCACGGCCTGTGCGGGAGGGCTGCTGCGGAGCAGCAACCAGGCGCCCAGCGCGACCGCGACGGTGAGCGCCCCCAGCGACAGCCACAGCCAGCTCGCGCTGCGCTGGACCGGCGCCGGAGTGGGCTCGTCCAGGAACGGGCTCGGCACCGGCGGCGCCTTTTGCCAACTGGGCGGGTGCGACGAGGCGACGCCGAAGCCTGGCCCGGGCGCGGCGCGCTCGACGTGCGTGATCGTTCCGGGCGGCGGCATCGACGACGACAGCGGCGACAAGACCTGGTCGCGCACGCGCGCCAGCTCGTGCGCGAACTCGTCCATCGACTGCGGACGGTCGCCGGCGTTCTTGGACACTGCGCGCGCGATCAAGCGCTCCAGCTCGGGCGGCGCCGAGCAGCCCGGGTGCACCGCCGTGAGCGGCGGCAGCGGCTCGAACATGTGCTGGGTCAGGATGCCCATGAAGGTGTCGCCCAGGAACGGCACCCGCCCGGTCAGCAGCTCGTACAAGATGATCCCGAGCGCGTAGATATCGACGCGGTGGTCGAGCTCTTTGCCTGCCGCATGCTCGGGCGACATGTACTCGGGCGTGCCGAAGATCATGCCGGTCTTGGTCAGGCGCCGGCCGGGCGAGCTGGCCCCGTGCTCGTCGAGCTCGCTCATCTTGGCGATCCCGAAGTCCACGATCTTCACGAAGTCTTCGCCGGTGTCGCGCGAGAGCAGGAAGATGTTCTCCGGCTTCATGTCGCGGTGCACGATGCCCTTGCTGTGGGCGGCCCCCAGCGCCTTGCAGCACTGCATCACCAAGTCGATCGAGCGCCGGGTGGGCAGTGGGCCGCGGCGCTCCAGCTCCTCGGCCAGGTCGTTGCCCTGCAGGAACTCCATCACGAAGAAGTGCGCGCCGCCGGGCGTGACCCCGAAGTCCGAGATGTCGACGATGTGCTCGTGGCCGATGCGCGAGGCGCTCTTGGCTTCCTGGCGGAAGCGCTCCACCACGTCTTCGCGGTGCGAGAAGTCCTCGCGCAGCACCTTGAGCGCGACCCGCTTCTCGATGATGACGTGCACCGCCTCGTAGACGATGCCCATGCCGCCTTCGCCGATTTTGCGCACGATGCGATAGCGGCCGGCGAGCGTCTGCCCCAGCAGCGGATCGGCGCCCTCGCGCCCGAAGCCGCCGTGGCTGGAGACGGGCGATAGACGCGCTCCGTCAACCGCGCAGAACACCTCCCCGCGCGAATACTCGAGGGCACACTGTGGACAAGCTGTAGTGGTGTTCGACACGCGCCAAGCGAAGCTATCACCCCTGTCGAGACAGGGTCAAACCGGGCCCAGTGCGCGCGCTGGGCAAGCGCGCTAGAGCAGCCTGCCAGTGGGCCGCATTCACATCCTGGAGACCGCGTTAGCCGACCAGATCGCCGCCGGCGAGGTGGTCGAGCGGCCCGCGAGCGTGGTCAAAGAGCTGCTGGAGAACGCGCTCGATGCGGGCGCCCGCGCGGTCACGGTCGAGATCCGCGAGGGCGGCTCGGGGCTGATCCGCGTCAGCGACGACGGCGCGGGCATGCTGCGTGAGGACGCCATGCTGTGTGTGCTCCGCCACGCCACCAGCAAGCTGCGCGTCGCCGCAGACCTGGAGCGCATCACCACGCTCGGCTTCCGCGGCGAAGCGCTGCCCTCCATCGCATCGGTGTCGCGCTTTCGCTTGCTGACGCGGACCCAGAGCGCCACGGAGGGCTGCGAGGTGACCATCGAGGGCGGCGCCCCGGCGGGTGTGTCGCCCGTGGGCTGCGCCGTGGGCACCACCGTCGAGGTGCGCGACCTGTTCTTCAACACCCCCGCCCGCAAGAAGTTCCTCAAGGGCACGGCCAGCGAGAGCGCGCACGTGTCCGAGGTGTGCCTGCGCGCCGCGCTGGTGGACGCCGGCCTGCGGCTGACCTTGATCCGCGATGGACGCCGCGCGCGCGAGTTCCTGCCCAGCCAAGATTGGGGCGAGCGCGCGCGGCACGTGCTCGAGGGCAAGGCCGTGCGCGTCGAAGGCGAACAGCGCGGCGTGAAGGTGCGTGCGCTCTTGAGTGCGCCCGAAGACTCGCGCTCCGGTGCGGCGGGCCTCCACATGTTCGTGAACGGCCGGCCCGTGCGCGAGCGCCAGCTGGCGCGCAGCGTGGCCTACGCCTACGGCAGCGTGCTGCCGCCCGGCCGCTATCCCACCGGTGTAGTGCACATCGAGCTCGACCCCTCGGAAGTCGACGTCAACGTGCACCCGCAGAAGACCGAGGTCCGCTTCCAGCGCGGACGCGAGGTGAACGAGGCCGTCACGCGCGTGCTGGCGCAGGGCCTCGGCACCTCGGCCTGGTCGGGGCCGGCCGCGCGCGGGCACTCGTTTTGGAACGAACGCCTGCCGGTGGGTCCCACCCTGGACTCCGAGGTGCTGGCGCCCGCGCCACCTGACAGCAGCGATCCGTGGGGCCTTTCCTATCCCACTGCGGAGCCCGCTGCCGACGCGAGTCCGCGCAACTATGAGCTGCCCAACCTCGCGCCAGCCGCCGCGCACGAGGGCTCCCAAGCGGAGCTGCCCGAGCCGCCGCGACTGCGCGCGTTGGCGCAGGTGAAGCGGCTGTACATCGTGGCCGAGGCGGAGACGGGGCTGGTGGTGCTCGACCAGCACGCCGCCGACGAGCGCATCCAGTACGCGCGCTTGCGCCGGCAGTTCGCCGAGCGCGCGGTGGTGCTGCAGCGCCTGTTGATGCCCGAGCGGGTGCTGCTGAGCGCGCGCGAAGCGGCGCTGATCGAGGCGCATGGCGAGGAACTCGCGCGCGCCGGCGTCGAGGTGAGCCTGATCGGCCCCGACACCGCCGCCATCAGCGCGGTGCCCGCCATCCTTCGCCGCGCCGCGCCCGAACGCCTGCTGCGCGACCTGCTGGACGAGCTCACGCGCAGCGGCGACCGCAACTTTGGCGACGCGATCGACACCGCGCTCGCCACCATGGCCTGCCACGGCGCCATCCGCGCAGGCGACACGCTGTCGCTCCAGGAGTGCCAGGCGCTGCTCGACGAGAGTGCGCGCGCAGGCGAGTTCGCGGGCCACTGCCCACACGGGCGCCCGGTGTTGATGGAGCTGCCGTTTCAGGAGCTCGCCCGCCGCGTCGGACGTTGATGGACGCGCAAGCACCGCTGTTGGTGATCACGGGGCCGACGGCGAGCGGGAAGACTGCGCTCGCCGTCGAGCTCGCGCGCGTATGGGACGGCGAGCTCGTCGGCGCCGACAGCGTGCAGGTGTACCGCGGCTTCGACCTCGGCAGCTCCAAGCCCACTGCCGAGGAGCTGCAGGGCATCCCGCATCACCTGATCGACGTGCGCGACCCCGGCGACGAGCTCGACGCGGCCGGCTTTGCGGCGCTGGCCGACCGCGCGATCGCGGACGTGCGCCAGCGCGGCAAGGTCCCCATCGTGGTGGGCGGCTCCGGGCTGTGGCTGCGCGCGCTGTTGCGCGGCTTGGTGCAATTGCCGGCGGTCGACCTCGGCCTGCGCAGCGCGCTGATCGCCGAAGCACAGCAGCTGGGTGCGCCCGCGTTGCATACACGCCTGGCCAGCCTCGACCCGCTGGCGGCCGCGGCCATCCACCCCAACGACCAGCTGCGCATCACCCGCGCGCTCGAGGTGCACGCACAGACCGGACAGCCGCTGGGCAGCTTGCGCGCGGAACATGCCCTGGGCGCGCCGCGCTACCGCGCCCTGCGCGTGATCCTGGACTGGCCCAACGAGCAGCTCTATCCGCGCATCGCGCAGCGCACCGCGGAGATGTTCGCACGCGGCTTGGTCGACGAGGTGCGCGGGCTGCTGACGCGCTACGGCCCCACCCCGCGCGCGCTGGGCTCGGTGGGCTATCGCGAAGTCGTGCGCCACCTGCAAGAGGCCACGCCGCTCGCGCCGACGATCGCCGAGGTAGAGCGCGCCACCCGCATCTACGCGCGGCGGCAGCGCACCTGGCTCAAGAGCGAGCCCGGCGATCGCCTGCTCGTGCATCCCGCGGCGCTCGATCGCGCGCAGCTGGCCAGCTTCGTCGGCCGATGACCGGGTCGCAACGTCACGATGCGATCATTGCAATTTACGCAAGGTAAGGTCCGCCTCAGACTGGCCACTCTTCACGCGCGTGCACCCGCGCGCCGATTGTCCGATCGCGCGCCCGTGCGCGTTCGCTAGCCCGAACAGGAACGTCCCCATGGCTCGCACGCCCTCTGATCCTCGCTCCCGCCGCAAGTACTCCGCCGAAGTGGTCGACGGCGTCGAGCGCGCACCGAGCCGCGCCATGCTGCGCGCGGTCGGCTTCTCCAGCAGCGACTTCAAGCGCCCGCAGGTCGGCATCGCGTCCACCTGGTCGATGGTCACTCCCTGCAACATGCACATCGACGGTCTGGCTAAGGAAGCCGCGCGCGGCGTGAACGAAGCCGGCGGCAAGGCGGTGGAGTTCAACACCATCAGCATCTCCGACGGCATCTCGATGGGCACCGAGGGCATGAAGTACTCGCTGGTGTCGCGCGAGGTGATCGCGGACTCCATCGAGACGGTGGTCGGCTGTCAGGGCTTCGACGGCGTGGTCGCGATCGGCGGCTGCGACAAGAACATGCCCGGCTGCTTGATCGCGCTGGCGCGGCTCAACCGCGCGTCCGTGTTCGTGTACGGCGGCAGCATCAAGAACGGCCGCATCGGCGAGCAGCGCCTGGACGTGGTGTCGGTGTTCGAGGCCGTGGGCGCCCAGGCCGCCGGCACCATCACCAACCGCAAGCTGACTCAGATCGAGTCCGAGGCGATCCCCGGTCCGGGCTCGTGCGGCGGCATGTACACCGCCAACACCATGGCCTCGGCGGTCGAGGCGCTCGGCATGAGCCTTCCCAACAGCTCGTCGTCGCTCGCGGTGTCCAAGGACAAGGCCGACGAGTGCGTGCGCGCGGGCGCCGCGGTGGTGAACCTGCTCAAGCGCGGCATCCTGCCCAGCGACATCATGACGCGCGAAGCGTTCGAGAACGCGATCACGGTCTCGATCGCGCTGGGCGGCTCCACCAACGCGGTGCTGCACCTGATCGCGATCGCGTACGCCGCGGGCGTGAAGCTGAGCCTCGATGACTTCACCAAGATCGGCAAGCGCACGCCCGTGCTTGCCGACCTGCGTCCGAGCGGCAAGTACTCCATGGAGCAGCTGATCGCGATCGGCGGTATCGAGCCGCTGATGAAGCAGCTGCTGGACGCCGGTCTGTTGCACGGCGACGTGATGACCGTGACCGGCAAGACCATGAAGCAGAACCTGAAGGACGTGCAGCCGTACCCGGCCGGGCAAGAGATCGTCCGGCCGGTGGCCGAGCCGTTCAAGAAGGACAGTCACCTGGTGGTGATGTACGGCAACCTCGCGCCGGAGGGCGCAGTGGCCAAGATCAGCGGCAAGGAAGGTCTGCAGTTTCGCGGCAAGGCGCGCGTGTTCGGCTCCGAGGAGCAGGGCCTGGCGGCGATCCTCGATGGCACCGTCAAGAAGGGCGACGTGATCGTGATCCGCTACGAGGGCCCCAAAGGCGCGCCCGGCATGCGCGAGATGCTCGCGCCCACCAGCGCGGTGATGGGCCGCGGGCTGGGCAAGGAGGTGGCGTTCATCACCGACGGCCGCTTCTCCGGCGGCACGCACGGCTTCGTGGTCGGACACATCACGCCCGAGGCGGCCCAGGGAGGACCTATCGCGATCGTGAAGAACGGCGACATCATCTCGATCGACGCCGAGACGCGCGCGCTGACGCTGGAGGTCAGCAAGACCGAGATCGCCGCCCGCCTCAAGAAGTGGAAGGCCCCCAAGGCCCGCTACACGCGCGGCGTGCTCGCCAAGTACGCGGCCACCGTGTCCAGCGCCAGCCTGGGCGCGGTCACGGATCGCGAACTGCCGTAACAAACGCGTGTACCATCGGGCGATGCGCAATCGCTCGCATGGCAGCGGAGAGTTTCGGCCCGAGCAGTTCGCGCGGCTGGGCGCGGACTGCGTGTTCGAGGCCGGTGTGCTGGTGTTCCATCCAGAGCGGATCTCGCTCGGCAGCAACGTCTACGTCGGGCACCAGACCATCCTGAAGGGCTACTACAAGAACGCGCTGGAGATCGGCGACGAAACTTGGATCGGCCAGCAGTGCTTTCTGCACGCTGCAGGCGGCCTGTGGATCGGGGCCCAGGTGGGCATCGGTCCGGGCGTGAAGATCCTCAGCTCGCAGCACCAGGAAGCGCCGCGCGACACCCCCATCTTCAGCGCGCCGCTGGAACTGCTGCCCGTGCGCATCGAAGACGGCGCCGACCTCGGGGTGGGCGCGATCATCTTGCCGGGCGTCACCATCGGCCGCGGCGCGCAGGTGGGCGCCGGCGCCGTGGTCACGCGCGACGTGCCGGCCTACGCGGTGGTCGCGGGCTCGCCGGCCCGCGTGCTGCGCGAGCGCAGCTGAGCTAGAAGGGCCCGGGTGAATTCAGCGCCGGCACTTGGCATCGTCGTGTTCGCGTACGAGGAAGCGGAGAACGTCGCTCCCGTGCTGCGCGAGATGTGCGACTGGCTCGACCGCAATGAGCCCGACCACGAGATCGTGTTCGTCGATGACGGCTCGCGCGACGCCACGTCGGACAACGCCCGGCGCGTCCTGGAGGGGCGCCGCG
>JADMIO010607036.1_pt1 | contig 49417 bp, 47 predicted proteins | sample 8958161 | NCBI WGS metagenome assembly JADMIO01 (sample SAMN16585339, study PRJNA669376) | soil metagenome | isolation source: Crop rotation soil | place: USA: Cullars Rotation, Alabama | collected 2011
GCCGCGACTTCAAGTCACGTGAATTCCAAGCTTCGGATCCCACTGTGCTGGAAAGGTACTACGGGCCGGTGTACGCGGCGATCCAGGACGTCGTGCCGCCGGAGCTGCGCGCCACGGCAATGTCCCTGTACTTTCTGGCGATGTATCTGTGCGGCGGCGCCTTCGGCCCGCTGCTGGTGGGGACGCTCAGCGACCGGTTCGCGCGGCTGGCAGGCGGAGGCGAAGCGGGCCGTGCGGCGGGACTGCACGATGCGATGTACGTGATTCCGGCGACGAGCGTGGCCCTGTCGCTGGTGCTGTGGCTGAGCGATCGCGCAGCGCGGCGGCACGCCATCGCGTCCGTTTACGAGTAGCGAGTCAGGAGGGCGACGGCGCGCGGCTCGCCGTTTGCTTCGGCGATGCGGGCGTGCTTCCAGGCGGCCTCGTTGTCGCCGCGGATCGCGTAGATCTCGGCCAACGAGGCATGGGCCTCGGCGAACGTGCCGTCGAGACGGACCGATTCGAGGAGCAGGCCTAAAGCTTCGTCCTGCCTGCCACTCATGCGATAGAGCTGCGCCAGATGACAGTAAGGGCGCGCGTTGCCGGGCTCGCGCGCGATCCAGGCGAGCTGCTCGTCCATATGACGACGCGTCTCGTGGTCGAGCGCGAAATCGATCACTTCCTTGCGCCAGAAGCTCATTCGTTATGCCGACAAATGCTTCGCCAGGAACGGGAGGCCGCGTTTGCCCCAAAAGCTGTGGGGGCCATCGAAGGTCTCCTGCTCGGTCAGGGCGGCGGCGTCGAATGCCTGATAGACGTTCCGGACGCGTTCGAAACTCGCCTTGCTGGCGGCGATAGGAAAGATGTTGTCCTTCTCGCCCGACTCGACAAACAGAGGGCGCGGCGCGATCAGGCCGGCCACATCGTACATCTCGGCCCAATTGAGAATACCGGGGACGTAGTTGTCCATGCAGTGCGAGATCGACATGATGCTGTCGCGGAACGTGTTCAGGTAGCCGCTGATCATGGCCGCCTTGATCCGCGGCTCGAGCGCCGAGGAGAAAGTGGTGCAGGTGCCGCCGCCCGAAATTCCCATGCACCCGACGCGTTTGGCATCCAGTTCGCTGCGGGTCTCGATCCAGTCGATGGTGCGCATGACGTCATAGACGCGCCAGCCGATCATGGTCTGGCCGAACAGGAGCGCGGCGCCGGCGTTCGGCTGGCACGAGGAAGTTCCCAGGCCGCGCGCTTTGGTCTTGTCGTCGCGGCGGCAGCCGAACGACATCGGTTCGATGGCGACGGCCGCCATCCCATGCTCGGTTGCCTGGATCGCGAAATCGAACTGGTAACCGTCGTGGATGGGACGATCCTGGCCCTTGTCGTCGATTCCGACTATGTCATCGACCCCGCGGCCGTGGCCGGGGACGCAGACGACGGCGGGATGCGGCGCCTTGCCCGCCTTCGGCGTCAGAAGATAACCGAGGAGCCACGCGCCCGGGCGGCTCTGGATGACGAACTTCTCGCGACGGTAGCCGGGGAAGTCGCGGACTTCCAGGGTTTGCGGCTCGAGGGGGGAACGTTTCTCCGGGAAACCACCGACGAGCTCGACGAGTTTCGGACGCAGGCGGGCCTGCCATTGCTCCGCCTGGCGACGGGTTTTGGCCTGAAACGTCATGCGGAGCGGCGCCGATTCGTAGAGCGTGTTGGTGAAGTGCACGGGGTCGAAATTGCCGGCGTCGACCTTGGTTTCGAAGCCGTCGAGCGCGCCCGTATATTTTCTGGCGGTCTGTGCGCGGGTGACGCGCGATTGCAGCAGGGCGCCCGCGGTGGCCAGCTTTCCGAGATCCCTTCGTGTCATGAATCCTCCGTCCGCTCCTTCCGGCGCGTTGGTGTGAGTCGCTTTCGCTACGGCAGGGCGGCCGGTTTGGCGCTGCCGTAATACAGCCCATTAAACAACAGTTTGTAGGTAGCGTGCGGCTGGTCGCGAAAATTGACTTCGGGCCCGAGCAGGATGATCTTGCCCTCGCCGACACCTGCCTCGGCTACGGCCGTGCCGCCGTCGAGATACTGCTGGCCCCACGCCCATCCGCTGTCGAGCACGTTGGTCCCGGAGAACCAGGCGACGGGCGACGTCCTCTTCGAGGCGGCATTGGGTTCCAGGCGGAACACCGGGCTGTTGTCGAAGAAGACGTCGAGCTGCGACGGCATGCCGTAGGCCAGCGGGTTGGTGTTGTCGACGTTGACCCGGAGCAGCGAACCGGGAACATAGAACTTCTCGCGAGGCAGCGGCCGCTCGCGCCCGTCCGGACCCTTCTCGATCAGGTAGTTCTTGACGGGAATGCCGAAGACTTCGGCGATGCTGGTGGAGCTGCCGATGGTCACGATTGAGCCGCCCGATTGCACGAACTTCTGCAGCTGCGGGATGGTCTTTTCGTCGCTGATGCGGCCGGCCCAGGCGCGATATTGGGCGGGAACGTTGGCCGGCTCGGCGGCGCCGCGTCCGGCGCCTCGTCCCGTGGCGGGGCCGCGCCGGATCGCGCCATCGGTGAAGACCAGGACGTCGAACTTGCTGCGCAGATCGCCGGCATCGAGGGTGGAAGGCCAGACGCGCTCGAAGGGAAAATCGTACTGCTCGAAGAGCCACCGCGTCCAACCCGAAGGCATACTGCCGCCGTAGGAATCGTAGAGGCCGATGCGGATGGGCTTGAGCTTCAGCGCGTCGCCGCCGGGGGGCGCGGCGAGCGCCTGTACCGGGGTTCCGAGCTCCTTCGCCGCCCGCTCGACGATGGACCTCGCGGCGGCCGAGGCCGGCGTCCAGATGGCGCCGGGGCCTTGGCCGGCCGTGTCCTTCTTCAACCAGTACACCTCACAGCCGGCCTTCAGGAGCCAGTTGACCAGCTTGAACGAGTTGTTGATCTGGTGGCTGATCAGGTATCCGGCGGGAGTGGCCGCTCCGCTGACGGCAGCGGGCGGCGCGGGCAGCAGGCCGCCGATCCTGGTGAAACGGCCGGGAACGTCTTCGAGGATGCGGTCGAACTGCACACCCATTTGCAGGGCCAGGGTCCAGCCGGTGATGTCGTAGGGCGGAATCGGGGGCCCCCCGGGATATTGGAAATCGTTGGGATGGTCCTGCGGCTCGAACATGTCGAGGATGTGCGGGCGGAAGGCCTGCGCCGTCTTGACGACGTACGAGCCGGCCGGGTAGTTCTTTCCCGCAACGGCGAAGGCCGCAGGCGCCTGGTGGACGGTGATGCCGTTTTTGAGCAGGGCGTTGATGAACTCGGTGGCGCGCGGAAAATCGGGCTGGTCGGAGGGGACGATGTAGACGCGGGGGTCGCGGAGCCTGGGATCGTGGAGCACCGATTGATAGAACTCGGCGGGGAGGTTGGGGCCGCGGCCACCCGCCGCGGGCTCGACGGCGACTCGTCCACCGTTGGCGCGACCGCCCGCCGTGGCTGCCGCTGCTTCGAGCGCGGCGATCCGCTTGGGGGTCACTGTCCACGAATCGCGGCTGCCCCGCTCGATCGAGTTCATCCCCATCCGCCAGAAGTTGAACAGGAACGTCTCGCGGTAGCGCGAGGCGAGATCGAGGATGGCGCGGTTGTTGCTCATTTCGTAATCGATCGACTGGCGATAGTGCCACTCCTGCGGCGCGATCGGCAAAGGCCAGTCGCTTTTCGGCAACTGCTTGTCGGCGACCAGCGGGATTCGCGTGGGCGTCGGCTCGCCGATGATTTCCGTGAGGATGCCGATCATATTGTGAAAGTAGGTGACGGTGCGCAGGCCGCCGTTCCACCAGGTCGAGTAGGTGGAGCCGGTGCGCATGGCGCTGCCGCCCCTGCCTTCCGCGACGAGGCGCGAGTGCATGGCAGTCCCGACCATCTCGATGCCGAGGGGCACCAGCGGGTCGAGATTGTAGTTGAAGGGATCGCGGAAGGGCGGGATGAAGATGACCGCGCCGGCGGGGCCGGTCTGGTGATGGTTGTAGACGATCTGCGGAAACCACTCGAGGAACATCTGGCGGTTCATGTTGGTGGTCTCGGGCATGTTCGACATGTAGAAATCGCGATTGTCGTCGTGTCCGATGTATTTGGCGTAGAGGCGCGGCAGGCCGGACATCGACCGTCTGGATGGCTCCAAAAGCGCCGCAGCGGGGTCCTCGGAGCCGCGCATATACCAGTTGGCGATCAGTTCCAGCCCGTCGGGATTGGCCGGGACGTAGAGCTGGATGGTGTCGTTGAGCAGCCGCATGGTTTCGGGATCGGAGCGGCTGACCATCTGGTAGACCTGTTCCATCAATTGCTGCGAGCCGACCGACTCGGAGGCGTGCAGCCCGCCGTCGATCCACACCACCGCTTTGCCCTCCCGCGCGAGATCGCGAGCCTCCGGTTCGGCGACGCCTTCGGCCAGCGCGAGTTTCCGGGAGATTTCCTTGTAGCGGTCGAGATTCCTGATGTTTTCGGGGGAGGACACGATCGCCATGTACTGGCGGCGCCCTTCCGCGGTTGGGCCCATGTCGACGAGTTTCATGCGGTCGGACAGGCTGGCCAGCTTTTGCCACCAGGCGACCAACTGGGTGTAGTTGGCGACCTGGTAATCGTCGCCGATATCGAATCCGAGCGCCTCTTTGGGGGTGGTGACCTTGGGCGCCGGCTGCGCTTGTACGGCGAACCCGGAGAGCACTAACGCGAAGGGGAGAAATCGGAGGCGCAGCGGGCGTGACTTCATCATGTGAGTTTACTACGCAGGTGCGTCGCGAACGCCGGCCCGTGCACTTCCGCACAGCTCCCGGAAATCCCTGTAGTTTCCGTTAAGAAGAGCCGGAATACTGTACTTACACACGTGAAACAGAGGAGTTTTGTCGGTTTTGTCACCAGCGGCCGCCTGGATTTGGCGATCTACTTATGCTAAATCTCAAGCCAGGGTCTAATTTAGAGGAGTCAAAGACGGCGGCTCCTGTCCGATAGGTTTGACAACGTAACATCAACCGCTTCAGGAGACAAAATCATGAAGTTCGTAAGTTCAAAACGCGGGGTCGCGTGCATTTTGATCTCTGCGTTGTTTGCAGCTCTCGCTTTCGCTCAATCGGATTTGGGGGCGATTTCCGGGTTCGTGAGGGACCCGAGCGGTTCCACGGTGCCGAGCGCCAAGGTGACCGTACGCAATCAGTCGGGCCTGGAACGCCAGGCGACCACCAACGAATCCGGCTACTACATCATCACGAACATCCCTCCCGCGGAGTACACCATCAGCGTGGAAGCGGCGGGATTCAAGAAGTTCGAAACCACCAACAATAAACTGAATCCCAGCGCGACGCTCACCGTGGACGCCACGTTAACGGTGGGCGCGGCGACCGAGACGGTGGAAGTGACCGCCACCGCGGCGAACCTGCAGACGGAATCGGCCGCGGTGCAGAACAACGTTACGCGGCAGCAGATCGACGCTCTCGAGTTGAACGGCCGCAACCCGATTTTCATGGCGAACCTGGTTCCGGGAACGCGCGGCGGCAATCTGTCGAGCCTGTCCTTCGGGATGAGCCAGGGTCCGAGCAATATCAACGGCGCGCGGACGCAGGAGAGCATCATCACGTACGACGGGGCGCCGGCGGTGCGCACGCGATCGAACGGGTCGGCGATCGGCGCGGCGGACGTGGACTCCACGCAGGAGATCCAGATTCTGACCGCGGACTACGCCGCCGAGTACGGGCGTTCGTCGGGCGGGCAGATCCGGATCATCACCCGGAGTGGAACGCAGCAGTTCCATGGCGCGGCGTACGACTACATCCGGAACGACGCTTTCAATGCCAACACGTGGACGCGCAATCACACGGCCGGCCAGTCGGCATCGCCGGCGCCGATCAACTACAACCAGTTCGGCTACAACGTCGGCGGGCCGTTTTATATCCCCGGCAAGTTCAACTCCGACAAATCGAAGGTGTTCTGGTACTGGGGCCAGGAATGGGTGCGGTATCGATTCACGGATACCCAGAGCATGCGTCTTCCCACGCTGCTGATGCGGCAGGGCAACTTCAGCGAACTGCTGGACCCGAATAATTTTTTCTACGGCCGCTCGGTGGCGATCAAGGATCCGGTGACGGGCAACCCGTTCCCGGGCAACATCATTCCGCAGAATCAGCTCAGTCCCAACGGGCTCGGGATCCTGAACGTGTGGCCACTGCCGAACCAGGCGACGCCGCTCAACGGAAATAAGAACTGGTATCTGGAGGCGAGTCATCCGCAGCATCAGCGTAAAGACACGCTCGCGGTGGATTTCAATCTGTCGAACAGCCAGCGGCTGCAGTTCCGGCGCAACAATTACTCGTTCTGGGAGTATCAACCGCTGGACGGCAACTCCGGAGAGACTCCGAAGTTCTTCAACCGCCCGAACCAGACGAATTCGTTGAACCACGTCTGGACGCTGGGACCGAACAAGGTCAACGAAGTCCTGGCGACGGTGAGCCTCGACGATGTGTACATTCCGGTGGACGAGGCGAACTTCCTGAACCGGACAACGCGCGGGCTGAACTATCCCTACATCTTCCCGCAAGGAAAGCTGATCCCGACGCGCATTCCGACCGTCAACATGACGAACATCGACACGCTGAACGGCGGCCCGTATCCGTCGCACTCCTCCGGGCCGATCTACGATCTGTCCGACAGCTTCACGTGGATCAAGGGCAGCCACACCCTGAAGTTCGGCGCGTTGTACGAGAAATCGGGTGAGAACGACAACGACGAAATCAACGTCAACGCGTGTCCGACCTGCACCAACAATCAGAACGGGCAGTTCACTTTCACCGACACGCGGTCGGGACAGCCGAACACCGGCGTCGCGATGGCGAACGCGGCGATGGGACTCTTCGACACCTATTCCGAGCTCGGCCAGCGAGCCTACACGGTCTTCCGCGGCAGCATGCTGGAATTCTTTGCGCAGGATGGCTGGAAGGCGAGCCAGAAGCTGCACATCGACTACGGCGTCCGGTACACGATCATCACTCCATACCACGCCCTGTGGCGGAACATGGCGGTTTTCGCTCCCGAGTTTTACGATCCGGCCAAGGCGGTAAAGGTGGATCCCAAGACGGGGACGATTGTCCCGGGTTCGGGAGACCGCTACAACGGCATTGTGATTCCGGGATCGGGCTGGCCGGATTCGGCGCTAGGGCGCTTTCCGGAGGCGAGTGATCCGAGTCTCACTTATCTGTTCCGCGGCGTGAACGAGCACTATTCGGATGTGCAATACAACGACATCCAGCCGCGCCTCGGCATCGCCTACCAGTTGACTCCGAACACAGTGATTCGAGCCGGCGCGGGTCGCTACTATACCCGCCTGGGCGTGAGCGATTCCATATTCCTGGGCGGCAATCCGCCGTTCCAGCCAACCGCGAACGTGAGTTTCGGGAACGTCGACAACCCGGGCGGAACGTCCACCAACCTGCTTCCGTTGACGGCGACCACGCAGAGCAAGGCGTTCAAGAATCCCGAAGCCTGGGCGTGGAACTTCACCGTGCAGCGGGAATTGCCCGGGCAAATCGTCACGACGGCCGGTTACGTCGCGCGGCGCGGGCTGCACCTGCAACGCGAGGCAGACATCAACCAGCCGACGCTCGAAACCGTGCTGGCGAACCCGGGGGTGAACCTCGACGCACTGCGGCCGTTCAAGGGCTACAACTCGATTCGCGAGACGGACAATGTCGCGAGTTCGCTCTACAACTCGCTGCAATTGTCGGCGAACAAGCGGTTCTCCCACGGATTCCTGTTCGGAGTTGCGTACACCCTGTCGAAGACGATGGACAACGGGTCGGCGCAGCGCGACATCATCCCGTACACCTATAATGCCTCCAACCTGTGGGGCCAATCCGGTCTGGACGTTCGACATATCCTGACCATCAACTACCTCTACGAACTGCCGTTCTTCCGCGGCCAGAAGAACTTCGCCGGCAAAGCGTTAGGCGGATGGCAGGTCAGCGGCATCACGCAGTTCCAGACCGGCACGCCCTGCAGTGTGCTCTCGAACAACGACTATGCCGGCGTAGGCCAGGACGGCAATTGGGATACCTGTGACAACAAATCCGGCCAGTTCTGGGTAATCAACGGCGACCCCACGGTCGTGCACCAGTTTGCGGCCAACGGCGCGCAGGACCCGGCGCAGTGGTTCTCGGTCAAGAATGCCGACGGTTCTCCGATCTTCACGGCGCCGGCCAAGGGCACGTTCAATCTGCAGCCGAACGTGCGCAACCGCATCCATGATCCCGGCTTCCAGAACTGGAACATCGGTTTGTACAAGAAGTTCGCGATCACCGAAGCCACCGGCTTCCAGTTCCGCGCCGAGGCGTTCGACGCCTTCAACCATCCGAACTGGAACCGGCCCGATTACAGTCCGACCAGCGCCACATTCGGCAAGACGACCGCCAAGAGCAACGAGAGGAACATTCAGCTTTCGCTGCGTTTCTACTTCTGATCTGCTGCAACAGGCCGCCGGTGATCAGCCACATCCGTTCGCTGATCGCCGGCGGCGTTTTCTTTCCCGCCTTCAGACCCACAGATCGGTGGTCAGATACTTCAAACCCGAATCGTTGATGATCGTCACCACTATGCGTCCGGGTAGCAATCGAAGCGCCGCCGCGATATTCGCGCCCGACGAGTAGCCCGCAAAAATTCCTTCGATGCGGGCCAGGCGCCGGGCAGCGTCCATGGCTTCTTCGTCCGACACCACGATCGTGCCGTCGGCGGGGGCGTGGCGGAGCATCGGCAGGTCGGGAATCGAGTATCCGCCCCCTTGAATGCGATGCTCCGGCCGGTCGGGCTCGACGAGGAAACATCGAATCGCGGGATTGTAGTCCCGGAAGGCGGCCGCGCAGCCCGCGAGTGTGCCACCAGTGCCGGCGAAGTCGCAGAAGGCATCGAACTGCCCGCCCGTTTGCTCCAGGATCTCCGGACCGGTGTGCAGGTAGTGGGCGCGAAAATTGCCCTCATGCCGGAACTGATCCGCGCGGAAAGCGCCGCGCTCGCGCGTGAGGCGTTGCGCCGCCTCCTCGACGAGTTCGAGATCGCGCCCGGAGACCTCGCCGGCGCGGGCCCCCTTCTCCTGATCGACGAGCACGACCTCTGCCCCGAGCGCGCGCATCATCCGGGCGCGCTCCGCGGAATTTCCGCGCGACATCACCGCGACGAAGGGATATCCTTTCACCGCGCACACGATGGCGAGGCCCGTTCCCGTGTTGCCGCTGGTCAATTCCACGACGGTCTGTCCGGGCAAGAGCGCGCCATCCGCCTCGGCGTCCTCCAGGATCTGGCGGGCAATGCGGTCCTTTTTCGAGAAGCCGGGGTTCAGGTACTCGAGCTTGGCCAGAATGCGGCCGCCGAGCCCTCGTGTCAGGCGCGACAACTCGACCAGCGGCGTGCGGCCGATCGCTTCGACTGCGGACGGCAGCATCAGCGGACCGGGCGCCTGGAACGCGTGGCCGCCTTCGCGAAGCGCAGGATCGAAGCGCCGGCCTCCTCGACGTCCTCCGGGCTGCGCGCCACCAGAACCTCCTGCATAATACAAGAATAGCGTACGGCGGCAATAGCCCTTTCGAACTATGCAAATAAGACCCATTATACTTTTTTTAGAAATCCGGCGTAACCTCGGGCGGTCGCGCGCCGCCTAAACAGTTGAAGCGTAAATTCATTTTTTTAAGTTCCAGGAGACATTCCTCACATGAAGAAGTTCGCCGTAGTGGCCGTCCTGGCCCTCTCTAGCCTGACAATCGTAAGCGCGAAGACCTACGATATCGTCCTGTCGAATCCGACCAAGGTCGGCAGCGTGCAGCTCAAACCCGGACAATATAAATTGAAGGTCGAGGGCGCCAGCGCCATCTTCACGGACCAGAACAGCTCGAAATCGTTCACCACACCCGTAAAAGTCGAGAACGGCGACAAGAAATTCGACGACACGCGGGTGCAGTCCACGAAGGACACCGACGGCGATCGCATCAACGAGATCGACCTCGGCGGATCCAAAACCAAGCTCGGCTTCTAAGCCAAACAGGGCAGGCGCGAGTCTGCCCTTCCCTCCTTTTCCCCGGCGTACAATAACATCCATGCGATGGACCGCCGGCCTGCTCTTTTCCTTCTGTGTATTCGCGCAACAGTTTCCCGCGCCCCCGCCGCCCTCTCCCTCGGTCCCACCGCTTCGACAGGTAAACGACCTCATCAACGATTACGGAAATCTACGCCGCTATGCAGCCGACAATCAGAAGGTCGGCGCCCCCGCGGCAGGCGAAGACCGCGTCGTGTTTATGGGCGATTCCATCACGGACGCCTGGGGACGCGGCAACTATGCGGCGACCGCTCCGTTCTTTCCGGGTAAGCCGTACATCAATCGCGGCATCAGCGGCCAGACAACCGCGCAGATGCTCCTCCGCTTTTATCCCGATGTGGTCGCGCTCAAGCCGAAACTGGTCGTGTTCCTGGCGGGGACCAACGACATCGCCGGGAATCTCGGACCGGTCAGTATGGAGAGCATCGAGAATAACCTGGCGGCAATGGCGGATATCGCGCGCGCCAACGGGATCAAAGTTGTCATGGCCTCAGTGATGCCGGTGTGCGATTATCATCGCCCCCAGACGGCGCAACGTCCGCCCGAAAAGATCAACGCGCTCAATCAGTGGATCAAGGACACCGTTGCGAAGCACCATTACGTGTACCTCGATTACTACTCGGCGATGTTGGACGACAAGGGATTCCTGAGAGCCGAATTGACAGGTGACGGGCTGCATCCCAACGCAGCCGGATATGCGATTATGGCGCCGCTGGCCGAGAAGGCCATTGCCGCGGCGCTCGGAAAGTGAGGGCATGATGCCGAGTTCTTCGAATGACCGCCGCGGTTTCCTGCAGCGCCTGCTGAGCGCCGCCGGACTGGCCGCCGCGCCTGCCGCCGCGCAGGCCGCGCCGCCACAGAATGCCGCCGCCGGGAGTGTTCCGATTCTGCCGGCCTACACGCGCGCGCAGACCTACAGGTCGTCGAAGCAGTCAAGCTTCGATCGGACGGGTGGAAATCGCGATTTCTGGACAATCGCGCCGGGCGCGGCGCAGGAGGTCTTCAACGCGCAGGGGCCGGGCGTGATCAGCCACATCTGGTTCACCATCTCCGCCCGGGGCGGCGATCATCTGAAGGAGATCGTGCTGCGAGCCTATTGGGACGGAAACGCCAAGCCCAGCATCGAGGTTCCGGTCGGCGACTTTTTCGGGCTCAACCTGAATTCGTACTTCAATTACGAATCGCAATATCTTGCCTGCTCGCCGGGGAAGTCGTTGAATTGCTATTTCGCGATGCCTTACAGGCGGTCGGCGCGCCTCACGGTGACCAACGAAGGGAAGCAGGAGGTCGGATCCTTCTATTCAAATATCGATTACAAGACCGTGGCTTCGCTGCCCGACGACACGCTTTACTTCCACGCGCAATACCGGCAGAACGCGCCGTGCGTGCCGGTGACCTACCAGGGAGCGAAGCTGAATCCCGACGGAGCGAAGAACCACGTGTACCTGGAGACGCGCGGGCGCGGCCACCTGATGGGCGTCACCCTCGGCGTGCTGCAAAACGCGAACGGGTGGTGGGGCGAGGGCGACGACATGATCTTCATCGACGACGAGTCGAAGCCCGCGATCGTCGGCACGGGGTCGGAAGACTATTTCCTGGGCAGTTGGAACTTCGGAGGACGGGACGGGGCCGTTCCGTTTGCGCATGCCATGTACGGCGCGCCGCAGATCGTGTCGCCGGAGCGGGTCGGCGGCCGGTACTGCTGCTATCGGTGGCACGGCGAAAATCCGGTCACGTTCGATCGCTACCTGAAGCACACGATGGAGCACGGCCACGCCAACGATCGCGGAGACAATTTCTTCTCGGTCGGGTATTGGTACCAGGCGACGCCGTATACCGATTTTCCGCCGCTGCCCGCGGTGGAGGCGCGGATCCCGACCGTGCGGACAGCGTAGTCTCGGGATCCTTCGGCGTAACCAGGCTACTTCTTACAAAGCGCGGTCATGAAGCGGCCATCGGGGCTGGCGTACGGCTTCACAATTTCCAGGCCGCCATGATCCGTGAGAAGCCACTCGAACGCGTCGGCCGTGTAGATGTACTGGAAGTTCAAACCGATCCGTTCGCCGCGCTGCAGCGGGATCTGCTGGCCCGCCACGGTCGCGGTCAGGTCCCGTTCGGCGCGGAAATATCGCGTGATGAGATGCAACCCGAGATGGCGCTCGTCACGCTTGTGATTGAATTTGATCTCTCCGTCGTCCTCGCCGATTCCGACGCTCGCCAGCAGGGCTGAAAGAAATCGCCGCACCATCGGATTGTCACGCCGCGCCATCGACTGCTGCTCGTCGTAAATCTCGCCATCGACCAGCAGGCGATCGTCCGGTTTCATGCACTGGGCCATGTAGCGGATCTCGGCCAGCGGGTCGAAGGAACCCATGGTGTTGCCGGACATGATCAGCAACCGCGGCTGCTCGGCGGCATCGGCGGCATAAACCAGGTGGACCGGGCTGGAGATATCCGCCTTGATCCCGATCGTTTCGATGTCGGCGTCATCGGCGCTGGAGCAGGCGATCTCGAGCATGGGCTGGCTCGCGTCGACCGGGTAGTACACGCATTCGCAGCCCTGGTCCGTCAGCGCAGCCATCAACTGGCAGTCGCGGCGGCCGTCGCCCGCGCCGAAGCTGATGACCGGCACGCGCTTTCCGAAATGTCCTGCAATCGACGGGGCGTCGGCGGCGATTCCTTTCCAGGCTTCCGCCAGGCCGCCGTACAACTCGGTATCGCTGGCCAGCGCCGCCCATTCGGTGGCCGAGCGCGGGAACCAGTAGAAGAATTTTTCGGGCAAATCGCGCGCTTCCACCGCCTCGACAAACTCCTGCGCGATATCCGTTTCGGTGAGAACCACTTCCACTTTCATAAGGAAGGAACCATTATGGCAGGTGCGGCTTTAAAACCCCATCACTTGCATGCCGGCATCGACAAAAACGATATTGCCGGTGACGCCCCGCCCGAGATCGCTCGCCAGGAAAACCGCCGTATCGGCGACTTCCGCGGGATCGGTGTTCCGGCGCAGCGGCGCGCGGTGCTGAATGGTCTCGAGGATGGTCGAGAAGTCCTTGATGGCGCGGGCCGACGCGGTTTTGACGGGGCCCGCCGAGATCGCATTGACGCGGATCTTCCCGGAGCCCATCTCGGCCGCAAGATACCGGACAGCAGCCTCGAGCGAGGCTTTCGCCACACCCATCACGTTGTAGTTGGTCACGACGCGCGTGGAGCCGAGGTACGTCAGGGTGGTGAGGGATCCGCCGGCGGTCATAAGCGGCGCGGTGGCGCGCGCCACAGCTACCAGCGAGTAGGAGCTCACGTCCTGCGCCAGAAGGAAACCGGCCCGGCTCGTCTCCACAAACGGGCGGGTCAGGTCTTCCCGATTGGCGAAGGCGAGGCTGTGCACCACCGCGTCGAGCGGCCGGTTCAACCCGCGCAGGGATTCCGTTAGGGCGGCCAGCTCTTCGTCTTTAGTCACGTCACAGGGCAGAATGGCGGCGACGTTGAGGTCCTTCGACAGGTCTTCGATCGAGGCCTTCTGCCGCTCCCCCAGATAGGTCAGCGCCAGCGCCGCGCCCTCGCGCGAAAACGCCTGCGCGATGGCATAGGCCAGACTCCACTTGTTGGCGATGCCCAGGACGAGGGCGAGTTTGCCCTCCAGTAGTTTTGGCATGAATTCACCAGTTTAGCGGAAACCGGAGCCACCGCCGCAGGTGGCGCGGCCCTGTTGCTGCGTCTTACTGGACCTGCACAGCTTTGCCGCCCTGCTCTTTGCTCTTTTGCGCGGCGTCCATAAAGGCGAAAATCTCGAGCGTCTCCTCGGGGGTCACAGGCGGCTTGCCGGTCTGGAAGAACTTGACGATCTCGACGACCAACGGCCGGTAATCGGTCGCCCCCGCCGCGTTCGGATGGTTCACGATCACCTCGCGGCCGCGCGTGATGACGGCCCCGTAGTCGCCGTACGGACGAAGCGCGCGAACCGAGCCAAGGCGCCCGTCCTTCCACCGGCACGCAATCAGGTCCTCATTCGCGCCGGACACCCGCGTTACAGTCTGGCAACCCGGGCCCATGATGGTGAACAGTATCTCGATGGGATGGATTGCATACCACGACAGCTCGAGCTTATGATGCTCCTCGAACGGGCCGGGCCCCCAGGTGCTTACGCCGGTGATGCCCGGGCCCTTGTCCGACGAGATGGCGTTGAAGCGCGTGCTCGACGAGCTGAAGAACGGCACTCCCGCCGCCTTCGCCAGCCGCGCGATCTCCCGCGCATCGGCGTACGTCGCAGCCAGCGGCTTATCGACGAAGAACGGCTTGTGGGCGGAGATTACGGGCTTCGCCTCGGCAAGGTGCGGCCTACCGTCCACGCTCTCGATCAGAACTGCGTCCACCTTCGACACGAGGGTGGCGATGTCGGGCACGATCTCCACGCCGTATTTCATATGGATCTCGTTGGCGAACCCTTCCACGCGATTGGCGCTCTCGGGCAGATCCGGGCTGCCGCCTTTGAATGCCGCGACCACGCGCGCTCCCGGAATGTGGCCGGGCTCGGACGGATCGCCGTTCAGCAGCCTGGTGAAGGCAGGCACGTGGGATGTGTCGGTCCCGAGGATTCCCACGCGGATATCGGCGGCCGAAGCGCAGACGTATACGGCGAAAAGAAGCAGGAAGGGTTTCACGTAGGGCATTGTACCGTGCAGGTGACGCCGGTATGGGGTCAGAACTTCATGTACCAGGGCACGTTGATTACGGCGATGCGCTCATCCCCATCGAGCATCAACAGCGCGGTGAGCACCTGTGCGCGTTGATTATGGAGCAGGTATTGGTACCATCGGCGCTCGACCAGCTCGGAAACAACCAGGGCGACCTGGCGTTCCGGCCGGCTGCGTTCCAGCTGTCGGAGATAGCTGAGAATCGGCCCGACCACGACACGGTAAGGGGATTTGATGATCACCAGTCGCGGAACGGTCTGCCCCGCCTTGCGCGCCGGCTCCTCGACCAGATCCGCCCAGGCCGCCTGCAGCGTATTGGGCTCGGCGCCCGAGTCGATGTGCAACGCCTGGACTTCGTCCGAGAGAGTGAGGGCGAAGCGCAGGGCTTTCTTGGAAACGCGATTCCAATCCTCAATCGGCACGACAACGATCGGCCGCTTGAGATCGGCGAACTCGAGAGGAGAAGGGCTGGAGATCTCTTTGGTCACGGCATGGTAGTGCCGCCGGATCCCCACCATCAGCAACACCAGGGCGGGAATGATGGCCAGGGTAATCCACGCTCCTTCGGTGAACTTCGCGATGGCGACGACCAACGCGGTAATGCCCGTGGCGACGGCGCCCACCGCGTTGACGATGAGGCTGGTTCTCGCACGCGGGCCGGGGTGCTTTTTCCAGTGCATGACCATTCCGGCCTGCGACATGGTGAAGGAGAGGAACGCGCCGATGGCGAAGAGGGGAATCAGGCGATCCGTGACGCCACCGAAGATCACGAGCAAGAGGGCCGCTAACCCGGCCAGAACATACACCCCATACGAATAGACGAGCCGGCGGCCGCGCACTGCAAACCCATAGGGCAGGTAGCCGTTCTGCGCCATTGCGCGACAAAGGCGTGGAAAATCCGCAAACGAGGTGTTCGCCGATAACGCCAGCACAAGAAGAATGGACCCGATGGTCACATAATAGAAGGCGCCCTTTCCAGCGACGGCTCCGGTCAACTGCGACAGCAGACTCTCGTAACCGCCGCGGCCGGGTTCGGTGGCGCCGATGCGGTAAACGCGAACCAGATACGCGATTCCGGTGAGCAGCGCCATCAGAATGGCGATGATGACGGTCAATGTCCGCTGCGCGACTTTGACCACAGGCTCCCGAAACGCCTGCACACCATTGCTCACGGCCTCGACGCCGGTCATCGCGGTGCAGCCACTGGCGAACGCGCGCAGCAACAGCCAGATGCTGGCGGCCCCACCGGCGGCGGCCACTTTCGGCGGAGCGACGACCGGCGTAGGATGACCCCCGCCCATAACTGTCTTGGCGATACCGATCGCAATGACGCTGAGCAGGCAGGCGACGAAGAGGTAGGTGGGAATCATGAAGAGAGTGCCGGTCTCGCGAACACCGCGCAGGTTGATGACCGTCAACACGGCCAGCAACCCGAGACAGAGTGGCAAGGTTTGCGTCTGAAGCGAGGGCACCGCCGAGATCAACGCGCCCACTCCCGTGGAGATGCCGACGGCGACGTTCAACAGGTAGTCGATGGTCAGGGCAGCGCCGGCCAGCAGCCCCGCGCGGGCTCCGAGATTCTGTCGCGCGACGGTATAGGAACCGCCCCCGGTCGGGTACGCAGCGATCGTCTGGCGGTAGGAGAAGTAGACAATGCCGAGCAGGACCACCACCCCGAGGCTGAGAGGTACAGCGTAAGCGATCCCCGCAGCGCCCAACGGCAGAAGAGCGGTCAGCGCCGCCTCGGGTCCGTACGCGGCAGAGCCGAGCGCGTCCAGGCCGAAAACGGGAATGCCGGCTGCGGCTCCGATCCGTTGCTCGCTCTCCTCGTCAGAAGCGAGCGGTCGTCCCAGGAGAAAGTTCAGGATGCTCAACAGTGATTGCCCTCGCCAGCGTAAGACCTCCGGCCGAACAGGGTTTGGCAACCTTCGATCCAACGTCGGCCTGCTCACAATTCACGGCGCTGTTCTTAGTGGCGCCTGAGGGCCGCGCAGTCGGATATGCTCAAACCATGGAAGACCGGCGATTCAGCGACGTAGGCGGGACGCCCGGCGGCCTCGGGCACTTCCTTCTCGGGTTGGCCATGGCCTGCCTCGGCGGTTACCTGCTGACGAACCAGGTCAGCGTAGTCGGGTCGTATTGGAACTTCTATGGCCCCAGCACCTTCGGGATCACTCTGATTCCCCTGCTCATCGGCGTCGCCCTGCTCTTCTGGAACGGCCGGAGTGTGATCGGATGGCTGCTGACCGCCGCCGGAGCGCTCTTCATCTTCGGCGGGGTGCTGGCCAACCTGCACATCTATTTCCAGCCGGCGACGCTGTTCCACACGCTCGTGATGCTGGTGTTGCTGGTCGGTGGACTGGGGCTGATCGCGCGCGCGCTGGCCCCCAGGGGATAAGGCTTACTCGTCGGCTTCCTGCACGGAAAACGGCTCCCGCCGGAAGAATCGCTTTCCGCAGCTGCGGCACTGTTTCGGCAGCCGTCCGAACCCGCGCATCAACTCATCCCAGAAATTGCGAGGCATGGAGGGAACGATGTCCAGCCCAAAGCAGCGTGGACATCGCGGCGGCGCAGGGGCGGTTGGCTTCGAAGTCTTGGGACCCAAGCTGGAAGTCTAACAGAGAGGTGTTAGGTTGGAAAGGCGCACGGTGCTAGGCTGGAATTCGTGCGCAGCCTCTTGCTCTTCCTCTCGCGCCAGAAGCACTTGCGGAGGTGGATGGAGACCTCGTCCGCGGCCCGGCGGCTCGCTACCCGCTTCGTGGCAGGGGAAACCCTGGAGCAGGCGCTAGCCGTCAGCCGGCGCCTCAACGACGAAGGCATCACGGTCACGCTCGACCACCTTGGGGAAAGCGTCTCCAGCCTGGAGGAAGCGGCTGCGGCGCGCGACGTTTACCTCCGCACGCTTTCCGCGATTCACGACTCCGGCATCAGCGGCAACGTTTCGCTGAAACTGACCCAGTTCGGCCTCGACTTCTCCTACGATCAGTGCCTGGCCAACGTGGAAGAGCTGGTGCGGCGGGCCGATTCGCTCGAAAGCTTCGTCCGGGTGGACATGGAATCGAGCGCCTACACCCAGCGGACTCTCGACCTGGTGCAGACCCTGCACGCCAGGTATCCGAGGGTCGGAGTCGTCATACAGGCCTACCTCTTTCGAAGTAAAGCGGATATCGAAAAGCTGTGCGACGCGCGCATCCGCGTGCGGCTCTGCAAGGGGGCTTACCTGGAGCCGCCCAGCCTGGCCTTCCCGCGCAAGCGCGACGTCGACCGCAACTTCATGGAGCTCACCCGGCTGCTTCTCGATCGGGGCGAGTATCCGGCCATCGCCACCCACGATCCGCGCATGATCGACGCGGCCAAGGCCCACGTCCAGCGGAGAAAGATCGCCCCGGAGGCGTTCGAGTTTCAGATGCTCTACGGCGTCCGACGCGATTTGCAGCGCGAGCTGGTTGCCGAGGGATACCGTCTCCGGGTCTATGTCCCGTTTGGGAAGGCGTGGTATCCGTACTACATGCGTCGGCTGGCGGAGCGGCCGGCGAACGTGCTTTTCGTGCTGCGGAATGTCTTCCGATAGCGTACTCTCCCCGGGTACCCACTTGCGCTCGAGGCTGTGGCTTTAGAAACTATATATAGATCCCGGGAGTCTATACGTTATGCGCTACTGGGCGTACTTCGCCGCAAAGCTGGTCGCTGTCGCCGCTACGTTTTACGGTCTGCTGCTTCTTCTCAATTGGTTCTGGCCGCCGGAACCCCGGTTTTTCACCTACGTCCCCCCGCGCTTCGGCTACAGTCTTGGCTATACCTTGGCCGTCCTCATTCTTTTCCTGCTCTTCACGGGCGGGATGTACTTCGTGATCTGGGACCAGCGCTACCGTTGTCGTGTTTGCCTGCGGGCGCTCCGGATGCCGGTAGAGACCGGGTCGTGGAGCCGGATGCTGCAGTTCGGCCGGCCCCGAATCGAGTACATCTGCCCGTATGGCCACGGCACCCTCAGGGAAGACGAGTTGCAGATCCTGGGCTTGGAAAACCCCGAGTGGACCCCTCATTCCGACGATATGTGGGAAGAACTGTGTGCGGCCAGTAAGGACACTGACCAGCCATCGTGAACCGTCTCCCCCGATGGCGCATCGCGGCGGCAGTCCTGATTCTCGCCGGGCTGGTCTATTTCCTGACCCTGTTCGCCCCCATCTATTTCCGGAACCTCGAGCTTCAGAAGTACGTGTCCGTGCTGACACGGAACGTGGAAACAACTCGGAACTCGGACGATCTGCTGCGGACGCGGGTCCTCGATAAGGCCCATCAGCTCAACCTGCCGGTGGCCGAAGACAACGTGCACATTTTGCGGTCGGCGGACGGTCTGCATATCGACGTCCGGTACTTCGTGCGAGTCGATCTTCCCGGATATACCGTCGATCTGCACTTTTACCCCGGCGCCGGCAGCCGGTAGGCGACGCTGCCCGCGCCGGCCGCGGGCACATGAGACAATCATGTCAGTGGCAAAAGTTGCGGTTAAGAGTCGGAAGCGCGATGTGAAAGTGCGCGTGGCGGGGACCTCTGCGCTCGCCCGGTTCTTCCTCGGACCCTATGGCCGGGCGCTTGTCATCGGTTTCGCCTTCCTGGTGATCCTGGGCGTCGGCGTCTTCACCTATTACTACGCCAAGTACGCGCGCATCTTCGACGAGAAGCTCAAGGCGGGGCTGTTCGCCAACTCCGCCAAGATTTTCGCCGCTCCCGATTCGGTAGCTGTGGGCGAGAGCCTCACGCCCGCCCAGGTGGCGGCCCAGCTGCGCCGCAGCGGATATACGGAATCCCGCAGCAACCCGATCGGATACTACGAGATCCAGCCGAACTCGCTCGAGATCTTCCCCGGGCGCGATTCCTACTTCGACCAGGAGCCGGGGGTCATCAAATTCACCGACGGCAAGATCAAGTCCATCGTCTCGCTGCAGGACAACACCCCGCGCCCGCAATATCAGCTCGAGCCGCAGCTCATCACCAACCTTTCCGGCGCCAGCCGGGAGAAGCGGCGCTTCGTGAAGTTCCGCGACATTCCTCCGGTCCTGGTCCAGGCGGTCACCGCCGCCGAGGACAAGCGCTTCTTCCAGCACAGCGGGTTTGACCCGATCCGCATCGTTAAGGCCGCCTACGTCGATATCAAAGAGGGGCGGAAGGGCCAGGGAGCGTCGACTCTCAGCATGCAACTCGCGCGCATGTTCTGGCTCGACCAGGGCAAACGCCTCACGCGCAAGTTCGCCGAGATGATCATCACCCTGCAATTGGAGCAGCGCTTCTCCAAGCAGGAGATCTTCGAGGATTACGCCAACCAGGTGGATCTCGGCTGGCGAGGGACGTTCAACATCCGGGGATTCGGCCAGGCTGCCGAGATTTACCTGGGCAAGGATCTGAGCCAGATCAACCTGCCCGAGGCAGCTCAGCTCGCCGGGCTGATCCAGCGGCCCGGCATCTTCGACCCGTACCGCCATCCCGACCGTGCGAAGGAGCGCCGCAATATCGTCCTGCGCCTCATGCGCGAGAACGGCTACATCACCGACCGCGACTATGCCATGGCCTGCGAAGCGCCGATTGTCGTGCCGAAGGGTGCCTCGCAGTCGCTCGAGGCGCCCTACTTTGTCGATATGGTCAACGACACGCTGCAAAGCCGGTTCCAGGACACCGATTTCCAGAGCACCGGTTTCCGCGTCTACACCACGTTGGACATGCGCCTGCAGCGCGTAGCCGCCGACGCCATCCGCAGCGGCATGGAAGCAGTCGACCAGCAGATCAAGAAGCAGCGCCGGTTCAAGGGGCAGAAACCGCCGGAGCCGCAGGTCGCGCTGGTAGCGATCGATCCGCATACCGGCGAGGTAAAAGCCCTGGCCGGCGGCCGCAGCTACGGGATGAGCCAGCTCAATCACGTGCTCGCCAAGCGCCAGCCGGGCTCGATTTTCAAGCCGTTTGTCTACGCCGCGGCGATGGATACCGCAGTGGAGGGTGGTCCCCACATCCTGACGCCGAGCACGATGATCATGGACCAGCCGACCACCTTCTGGTTCGACGGCAAACCGTACGAGCCGAGCAATTTCGAGCACAAGTTCTACGGCGAGGTCACGGTGCGCACCGCGCTCGCGAAGTCTCTGAACGTTTCGACCGTCAAAGTCGCCGAGATGGTCGGATACGATCGGGTGGTCGAAATGGCCAATCGCGCGGGAATGAACTACAAGATCCAACCGACGCCCGCAGTCTCGCTCGGCGCCTACGAGATCACCCCCCTCGAAGCTGTGGGGGCCTACACCGTCTTTGCCAACGGCGGCGACTACGTCAAGCCTAATTTCCTACGCCTGGTCCGCTCCAACGACGGGAAGGCGGTCTACAAAAGCAAGCTCGAACAGAAGCAGGCGCTCGATCCCCGGGTGGCCTATCTGATGACTAACCTGATGGAGGAGGTTCTGCGCACCGGCACCGCCGCCGGGGTCCGTGCCCGGTATGCGCTCAACTTCCCGGCTGCCGGAAAGACCGGCACGTCCCACGACGGCTGGTTCGCCGGGTACACCTCCGAGCTTCTCTGCGTGGTCTGGGTCGGCTTCGACGACAATCGCGAGCTCAACCTCGAGGGCGCGCATTCCGCCGCCCCGATCTGGGCCGAGTTCATGAAACAGGCGTCGCAGATCCGGGAATACCGCGACACGAAGCCTTTCTCCGCCCCGGATGGGATCGTGTCGGTGGATATCGATCCTCAATCGGGAATGCCCGCTACGCCCAATTGCCCGACACACCGTGCGGAGGTGTATATCTCCGGCACGCAGCCTGTCGGCGTCTGTCCGCTTCACGGTGGCGGTCATCCGGTAACCAACGTGACGGGGTGGGAAGTAGCCCCGCCGCCCGCGCCTGTCGATGCCGCGCCGCGCATCACCGGCTCGAATGGCGATGGCCAGGTTCTGCCGCCGGCGGTGTCCCGGCGCGCAGCCCGCCAGGATGCGCCTCCACCGGCGGCCTCCGCCCAAGCCGGCAATCCTCCGGAGGAGCCCAAAAAGACCGAGAAGAAGGGGTTTTTCCGGCGTCTAATGGGTGTGTTTAAATAAGTGCAAAGGGGGTGACCCCAATGATCATCCGGTCCCTGATTGCTTTCATTGCCGTAAGCGCCTTCGCCCAGCAAAAACCCGTCCTCACTCCTGAAACGCGTGGGGACATCTACATGGCTCGCAAAATGTACCGCGAAGCCATCGACACCTTCCAGGAAGGTTCCGCGACCGATCCGGTCCTGCTCAACAAGATCGGCATCGCCTACCACCAGATGATGCAACTCGACAATGCGCGCAAGAGCTACGAGCAGGCGCTCAAGCTCAGGCCCAATTATGTCGAAGCGATGAATAATCTCGGCACCGTGTACTACGCGCGGAAAAGTTTCAGACGCGCGATCAGTTGGTACTCCAAAGCCCTCAAGGCCGCGCCGACGGAGGCCAAATCGGCGTCCATCTACATGAATCTCGGAACGGCCTATTTTGCGCGCAAGCAATACCAGAAGGCCACGGAGAGTTATCAGACGGCCATGAAGATCGACCCGGACGTCTTCGAGCGCCACGGCAACGTGGGTGTGATTCTCGAGGAGCGCAGCGTCCAGGAGCGCGCCAAGTATCACTTCTACCTGGCCAAACTCTACGCCAAAGGCGGCCGCACCGATCTCGCCATGCAGTACCTGCGCAAGTGTCTCGAAGAGGGCTTCAAAGAGAAGAACAAGCTCACCGAGGAAGGGGACTTCGCGGCGTTGCGCGAGCTTCCCGAGTTCAAAGAGCTTCTGGCCAAGGAACAGCGTGTTCTTTAGCGCGGGGCAGTCGCCCCGCCCGCCCTTGCTCGGCCTGGCCTGTTTGGTCCTGCTCGCCGGGTGTTCCCGGACGCCGCAGCCGGTCGTGCAGCGGCTCGCCATCCTGCGCTTCGAAAACCTCTCGCCGGACCGCGCCGGCGATTGGCTTGGCCGCGCCTTTGCGGAAGTCATTACCGCCGAGTTGGCCGGCGCCGCGAATCTGTATGCCATCCCGACCTCCCGCCTGCACCGCCTCAATCCGGTAATGGGCCCGCGTCCGGTGGCGGCTCCGGGGATCTCCGCCGAGACTCCTCTGGCCCTCGCGACCGGCGCTAACCGCATCGGCTACGGCGAGTACTCCATCGTCGATGGCCGCCTCCGCGCGCGACTGACTGTCGAGGATGCGGACGGGCGGCGGGTGGCACAGGGGCCTCTCGAAGCGGTGGCGGACGCTTCGGACGTCATCGGCGCCGCCACTGCGCTGGCCCGGCAAATCTCTTCCAACGCCCAGCCATACACCACCCGGAATCCGGCGGCGCTGGAAGCGTATTCCCGCACGATCGAAGCGCCGGACGCCGGGGCCATGTCGGAGTATGCGAACCAGGCGATCGCCGCGGATCCGAACTTCGGGAGCGCCTACGTCATCCTCGCGGAAGTGAAGATGAACCAGCAGGATCGCGCCGGCGCGATGGCGCTCCTGCAGACCGCCGCCGCCCGGGGCACGGCGATCCCGCAGGCCGACCGCATTCACCTCGAAGTCCTCGCCGCTACGCTACAGGGCGACCAGGCGGGCCTGGCGCGGGCCTTGTCGGCGCAGGCCCGGATGGCGCCCTTCGATCCGGTGGCATGGCGTTCGCTGGCCGAATCCTCGCTCTACCGCCGCGATTTCCCGCAGGCCATGCAGGCATTTCAACGGGCGCTGGAGATCGAGCCGGAAGACGTCAACACCTGGAATCAGCTCGGCTACGCCGCCGCCTATGCCGGCAACCTGGACGCGGCGATGAACGCTCTGCGTCGCTATCAGGCGCTCCGCCCGGCCGACACCAATGCGCTCGATTCGATGGGCGACGTCCAGCTGTTGACCGGTCACCCCCAGGAGGCGGAGCGGCTCTACCTGGATGCCTACCGAAAGGCCCCGGCTTTTTTGAACGGAGCGGACCTGCATAAGGCCGCGATGGCGCGCCTGATGACCGGCGATGTAACGGGCGCCGACGGCATCCTCAAAGGCGCGGGAGGTCCGGAATGGTTATGGACCACCGGCCATCGCCAGGATGCCTACGCGAAACTGGCGGCCTCAGTCGAGGGTATGACAAATCGGGACGCACAGTCCCGCGCGTACGCGCAGCTCTCGATCTGGTCGATGCTTCTGGGCGACCGCAACGCCGCAGCCCGGATGGCCGGGAAGGCGGCCTCTGTCGCCACTCCCGGTAGCGCTCCGACGGTGGCGGTCGCGCGCTTTGTGAGTCTGCCGCCGGCTGCGGCGACGGAGTGGACAACGCGGGCGCAGCAGCTTTTTCCCAACGCGCCGCCGAACTCCGTCAAGGACGTCGCGCTGGCGTATGCGTTGCTGTTGAACGGCCACTTTGGACCGGCGGCGGCCCAGCTCCAACAGCTTATGGAGCACAATCCACCCGGCTCCGACCGCGGCGTCGAGATCCAACTGGCCTGGGCGCTCGTGGAGACAGGGAACTTCAAAGACGCCGCTCCGCTGCTTCGATTGAATCCCGTCCCGGCCGCCACCGGCGGCGCGCCGTTTTTCGGCTTGTCCTTCCCGCGGTTGTTCCAGCTCCGCGGGATCGTTGCCGAAAAAGAGGGGAAGGTGGACGAAGCCCGCGAGAATCGGCGCATCTACGCCGCGCTCGGCGGCACGTAGCCTGCCCTGACGTGACGGCCCCGCGCTACTCCCGCAGTTCCACGATGGTCGCACCCGCCCCGCCTTCCTGCTGCGGCGCCGGATAAAATCGCGCGACGTGGGGATGTTTACTCAACAGCTCCTGGACCATCCTCTTCAGGACGCCCATCCCGTGTCCGTGCACGATCCGCACCCGGCTGGCGGTAGCCATCACGGCGCGATCCAGGAACTCGTCCACCGTGTCCCGCGCCTCCTCGGCGCGCTGTCCGATGACGTTGACCTCCTGGTGCACCGGCGCGAGTTCCGGCGCGGGACGGTAACTGACGCCCTTCGGCAGCTTGCCTGACGGCGCCCCGCTCTCCGGGAGCACTTCGATCACGTCGTCCACCGACACCTGCATCTTCATGAAGCCGGCCTCGACCTCGATGCGTCCGTTCCCCAGGACGCGCCGCACACGCGCCGGTTCGCGCACATCACGCAGTCTCACCCGGGCCCCTTCCTCGATGCGGAGCGGCTGAATCCGCCCCTGACGGGAATCGTCCTGCGTCGCGAGGACGGTGGTCTGGAAATCCTCGCGCAATTCGCGCTTGGTCTTGGCGATGCGCCGCGCCGCGTCCTGGTCCGCTTTCTTCCGGTCCGCGCCCTGCGCGATCTTGCCGATCGCGTCCTGCGCCTGCTCCTCGAACTTGGCCAGAGCTTCGTCGGTGCGGCGTTCGAGCTCCTTCAACTTGGCGGTTTCCCGCTTTTCCCACTCGTGCGCCAGCCCCTTCTCGCGTCGCTCCAGATGGGCCACCTTCTCGCGGAGCTGCTGTTCGAGCGCGGTCGTCTCCTCGATCCGGCGATGCAATTCGCTCAGGAATCGCGTGACGTCCCGCTCACGGTCCGACATCGACCGCCGCGCGCGATTCATGATGTCCTCGGGCATCCCCAGACGCGTCGCGATCTCCAGTCCGGCCGACTTGCCGGGCAGCCCGAGCTGCAGCACATAGGTCGGCTCGAACGTTCCCTCGTCGAAACCCATCGAGCCATTCACCACTCCGCCCGTCGACGCCCCGTAGATCTTCAACGCCATCAGGTGCGTCGATACCAGCGTGAACGCGCCTGCAGACCGGAAGTGCTCGACGATTGCCACCCCGAGCGCGCCGCCCTCCTCCGGATCCGTCGCCGAACCGAGCTCGTCCAGCAGCACCAGCGAATCGGGCGTCACGTCGAGCGCCATTTCACGAATGTGGGACACGTGCGCGGAGAACGTGCTGAGGTTCTCCTGAATCGATTGATAGTCGCCGATGTCCGCGAGCACCTGTTCGAAGATCGGGAACTCGGCTTCGACCGCCGGCACCGGGATCGCGGATTGCGCCATCAGGCTGAGCAGCCCGACGGTCTTCAGTGTGACCGTCTTGCCCCCCGTGTTCGGACCGCTGATGAGCAGTGTGCGCTGCTCCTTCGTCAACTCGAGGCTGATCGGCACGGCGGACTTGCGCCGCTTCCGCAACACGTCCTGCAGCAGCGGGTGGCGCGCGTCCTTCAGCAGCAGGCGGTCGCCGAAGCGCGGCACGATGCAATCGAACTCCGTTGCGAAGCGCGCCTTGGCAAAGATCAGCTCGAGCTCCGCCATGGTGGCGAGGCTCTGCCGGATCGAATCGCTGTAGCCGCGCAGGCGGTCGCTCATCTCGAGCAGGATGCGGTGCACCTCGCGCGCTTCGTCTTCGAAGAGGCGCACCAGCTCGTTGTTGAGATCGATGGTTTCCAGCGGCTCGACAAACAGCGTGTGGCCGCTCGAACTGGCCCCGTGGATGACGCCGTCCAGCTTGCGGCGCTGCCCGGCGATGATCGGCACCACAAACCGCTCGTTGCGAATGGTGACGAACTCTTCCTGCAACACGCCTTCCTCGCGGTGCGTGCGCAGAAATCGCTCGAGCGAATCCTGAATGGATTTCTTCTGCCGCTCGATATCCCGGCGCAAGCGGTTGAGAGCGACGCTGGCGTTATCCGCCACCGAACCATCGGGCAGAATCTTGCCGTCGAGAGATTGCAGCAGCGCGCGAAAGTCGCCGATGGTCCGGGCCCGCGCGCCCAGCAGCGGAAACCGGTCGGCGGCAGCGGTCAGCACCGATTTGGCGTCGGCCGCGCGGTCGAGCAGCGCAAAAAGGTCGAAGATCTCCTTGGGATCGAGACTGGCGCCTTCGATGTGCAGCTTGTGCACGGCCGCCTGAGTGTCGGGAAGCCCGCTGAAGTCGACGCGGATCGCCGCGCCGCGGCTGGCCGGCTGCGGCCGCGACGCAAGGCGCAGGTATTCGATGGATTCCCCGGTTTCGGCGAGATCGCGTTCCAGGCGCTCGCGGTCGTTATGCGGCTCGACCTTGGCCAGTTCACGCCGGCCCATGGCGCTCGACAGGTAACGCCCGACCAGTTGCCGCAACGGTTCGAATTCGAGGACTTCCGCGGAGGTATTCAATGTGCCCGCTCCCCTTTACCATTCTCGCCGTTGTTCGAACGCCCGTTCAATGACGGCCAGGGTCCCCTCGGTAATCTGGAATCCGCCCAGATCGCGGTGCCGGACCCACTCGACGGCGCACACGTCGTCACCCGGGAACAGCTTCCCGCCAGTCACCCGGCACACATAGTCGATGAGGACATAGTGATACTCGGGCGCGCCCGAGGCGTCCCGCATGATGCGTTCGAACACCTCGAAAAGTTTGAACGGCTCGACTTCGAGGCCGGTCTCCTCGAGCACTTCGCGCCGCACCGCATCCTGGAGGCCCTCGCCGAGTTCCAGCGCGCCTCCCGGCAGGGACCACCAGCCCTTCAGCGGATCTTTTCCCCGCTGCGCCATCAGGATCCGGTCCCGCCGCAAAATGATCGCCCCGACCCCTACCAGCGGCCGCTTGGGATATCGCCGCTCCGACTCGTCGATCAATATGCGCCCTTCACGTCCAGGCGCGCGCGGTGCACTTCGGTGCCTGCCGTGATAAACAGCGTGTGTCCGTCTACTTCGCCGAAGCCGCAATTGGACGCGGGCGTCTGCAGTTCGAGCGTGTGGAGCAGCTTGCCATCGGGGGCATAGATCGAAATGCCCTTGCCTGCGACGTAGAGGTTTCCCTTTTCGTCGGTGCGCACTCCGCCGGGGATGCCCGGGATTTTCGCGATCACCACGCGCTCGTTGGACGGCTCGCCGTTCTTGTCGAGATCGTACGCGCGGACGTTCCGCTCATCCGAGTTCACCACGTACAGAATCCGGCCATTCGGCGAGAGCGCCACACCGTTCGGCCGTCCGGCCGGCTTCGCCACGAGCTTCATCGGAGCTTTGGGCGCGATGTGGTAAACGCCGTAAAAGTCGAGTTCGCGGTGATCCGCCTGATCTCCGAATGCGGGGTCGGTGAAATAGATGTGCCCTGTCCTGGTCACGACGATGTCGTTGGGCGCGTTCAGGCGCTTGCCTTCCCAGCGCTCCGCCAGGACTTCGACTGCCCCCTTCTTGTCGGTCCGAACCACCCGGCGCGCGCGTGTTTCGCAGGTGAGCAGACGGCCTTCCGGATCGAATGCATTCCCGCTCGGGCCGCTCGCCGGGCGAAACACCTCAATCGCGCTTCCCGGAACCCACTTCATGAGCCGGTCGCCCGGAGTGTCGCTGAAAATGAGATAGCCGTCGCGGGACCACGCGGGTCCCTCCGCGTAGCCCAAACCCCGGGCCAGGTGATCGAACTTGATTTCGCTGAAATCCTGAGCGGCAAGAAGAAACGCGAACGCCGCCGCCATAGGGGCAACGGCGCGGATCATTTCCCGCCGGTTCTCTCTTTGAGGGTGATGTTGTTGACCACCTGCTTGACTCCCCTGACCTTCTTGGCCAGTTTGGCCGCCTTGTCTCTCTGCCGCTGGGTCTCGACCACTCCGCCCAGCGTCACGACACCGGACTTTACCGCGACGTCGAGCGCGCCGCCCTTCACGTCGGGATCGCCCGCGAGTTTCAGTCGGACAAAGTCCGAAATCGAATCGTCGGTAACCGGCTTGTCAGCGGCCAGGCAGACGCTTGCGGCGAGGAGCACGGCCATGCAAGCGGCGATCAATCTAACTATCATCTTCACCGGCCATTGTACGCCAGTCGAGCGCGTTGAGGAAGGCGGCCTTCTCGCGCCATCCCGGCTGCACCCGCACGTGCAGGTCGAGATAGATCTTGATACCGAAGAGCCGCTCCATCTCCTCGCGGGCCAGAGTTCCGATCTGCTTCAGCATCGCGCCCTTGGACCCGATTACGATGGCCTTCTGCCCGTCGCGTTCCACCCGAATGGTCGCGTAGATGCGCGTGAGGCGCGGCGTCTCCTCCCATTTGTCGACGGTGACGCTCACCGAATGCGGCACCTCCTGGCGGGTGGCAAGCAGCACTTTCTCGCGGACCAGTTCGGCTGCGAGAAAGCGCTCCGGCTGGTCCGTGACGTGATCCTCGGGGAAGTAGGCCGGGCCCTCGGGCAAACGCTCGACGATGGCCTTACGCAGTTCGTCGAGCCCCGTGCCCTTCGAGGAGGAGACCGGGATGTAATCGGCGAACTCGAAGACGTGCTTGTACTGCTCGATGATCGGGAGCAGCTTTGCTTTTTCCTTTACCAGGTCGATCTTGTTCAGCACCAGGAGCACCGGCGTGTCGGTCCGCCGCGCCACATCGACCGCGCGCCGGTCCTCCTCGCCGAAAGTCCGCGCCGCGTCCGCCACGAACAGCAGCAGGTCGCGCTCTTCCAGCGAGTTGCGCACCTGGTCCATCAGGCGCTTGTTCAGCGGAGAATCGGCGCGGTGAATGCCCGGCGTGTCGAGAAACACCACCTGCGCCTCCGGCGTTGTTACCACGCCCTGGATCGACGTCCGCGTGGTCTGCGGCTTGTCGGCCACGATGGCGACCTTCTGCCCGACGAGCGCATTCAACAGAGTGGACTTTCCCGCGTTGGGCCGCCCGATGATCGAGACAAACCCCGACCGGAACGTCTTATTCATGCGCCACCGTTTGCGATTTGCTGATCCGAACCTGCTCCACGCGCAGCTCGTCGCTGGCCAGCACTTCGATACGAATTCCGTCGCGATCCACCGATTCTCCTGTCGCCGGCACCCTGCCGAGCCATTCGCTGACCAGCCCTCCGACGGTCGTTGACTCCAGGTCCTCTTCCGGACGGAACGAGGTCAACAGATCGCCGATGCGCGCCAGGTCGAAATTTCCCGACACGATGTAGCCTCCATGTCCGTCTTCGATCACATCGCTGTCGGGCTCGTGCTCATCGCGGATCTCGCCGATAATCACCTCCAGCAGATCCTCCATCGTCGCGAGGCCGGCGGTATTGCCGTACTCGTCGACCACGATCACCAGGTGCGTGCTCTCGTGCTGCATCTGGCGCATGAGGTCGTTCACCGGCTTGGTCTCCGGCACGAACAGCACCGGACGGACAAGCTCTCGAACCGTGCGGCCTTCCCGCTCCTCTTCGCCGATCTCGAACATGTCCCGGACATGCACGAAGCCGATCACCTGGTCGATGTTGTGCTCGAAAACCGGGATGCGCGAGTACTGCTCATTGATGACGAGCTGGCGCAGGTCTTCCAACGATGCATCGGCGGAAATCGCGACGATGTTCGGCCGCGCGGTCATGACCTCACGCACCACCTTATCGCCGAACTCTACCACCGACTGGATGAGCTTGCGATCCTCTTCCTCGATAATGCCTTCTTCCGTGCCGGCGGAGATGAGCGCTTCGATGTTCGACGCATGGGTGGGCTCTTCGTGCGGGTCGGTGGCGTCGTCGGCGAGGTCGATCAGCGATTGGAAGAAGGAGAGGAGAGCGTCGGCGGGACGCGCCAGCAGCGCCAGTGCGCGCAAAAGCGGCGCCAGGGGCAGCAGCCAGGCGGCCGTCGTGCGCCGGTACAGCAGTTGCGGCAGAGCAAACGACATCGCCACCATCGTGAGCCAGACCACCAGCCCCGTCTGCCACAGAACCCGGAGATTCCACGGCCGGCCGTCGGCGAACCACGCGAAGATCAACATCGTCAGCCAGACCAGCAGGGAATGTTTGATCAGGGAGAACGTGCCGGCTCCCTGCTCGGTCCTGAGTCCGATGCGGTCTTCCACGGTCTCTTTGAAGAATTTCAGCGCCGGGAGGTCGCGTGTGCGCAGCCGGAGGCTTTCGAGATACAACACCTGGACAAAGGTGACGATCCCGAGCAGGGGGATGGTGATCAAGGTGGCGAGGATGAGCGCCAGCATCATGAGTAGGCCCGCTCGATAAGCCCGCTCGGCAGACCGAGTTCGCGCCGCCACCGCCGTTCGGCGCGCGCCATGCGGCCGCCGTCCGTCTCGTGGTCCATCCCGAGCAGATGCAGTACGCCGTGAAGCATGAGGATGCGCAGCTCATCCTCGGTGGAGTGTCCGAATTCCCGCGCCTGCGCGCGCGCTCGCATGCTCGAAATAGCGAGGTCCCCGATGTGGGGCAAAGCCGCCGGCTGGGCGCCGAAGGACAAAACGTCGGTGGCGTAATCCTTGCCGCGAAACTCCCGGTTCAGTTTACGGAGCTCGGCATCGCCGGTAACCAGGCAATCGAAGCGGCGACCCTGCGCCACCTCCCGCTCCAGCTTCCGGGCAAAGATCGCAATCGCCCGCGGACGCACATCCGCCGGAATGCGCCGAAACCTGACACTACTGCCATCTGCTGAAGACATGGCGTGCTCAGGCCTGCGGAGCGGGTTCCGGGGCCGGAGCGGCTTCGGGCTCGCCCAGGGTCAACGTGAGTTGACGCCCCGCCCCGATCGTCTCGTTGTATTTCTCGTAGGATCGAACGATGCGCTGCACCAGCGTGTGCCGCACCACGTCCTTGTCGTCGAACTGCACGAAACTGATGCCCTCCACCCCGCGGAGCACCTCCGTCGCCTCGATCAGGCCGCTGCGGCGGGCGTTCGGCAAATCGATTTGCGTGACGTCGCCGTTGATGACCATCTTCGAGTTGAAACCCAGGCGCGTGAGCACCATTTTGATCTGCTCGGGCGTGCTGTTCTGGGCCTCGTCGAGAATGATGAAGCTGTCGTTGAGCGTCCGCCCGCGCATAAAGGCGATCGGCGCGACTTCGATCACGTTGCGCTCCAGCAGCTTCTCCACGCGATCGGCCTCCAGCATATCGTAGAGGGCGTCGTAGAGCGGGCGCAGGTAAGGGTCGATCTTCTCCTGAAGCGAGCCGGGCAGAAAACCCAGGCGTTCCCCGGCTTCCACCGCGGGTCGCGTCAGGATGATCCGCGCCACCTGTTTGTTGATCAGCGCCGACACCGCCATCGCGACCGCCAGGTAAGTCTTGCCCGTTCCGGCCGGCCCGATACCGAACACCATGTCGTTGCGTTCGATGGCCTCGAGATAACGGCGCTGGTTGACCGATTTCGGCGCAAGAATCTTCTTGCCGAAATTCCGCTGCTTGCCGCTGTTGACCAACGCCCGCAGCGACACGGCGGGGTCGATGGTGACCACACGCAGGTAGCTGTTCAGGTCGCCGTTGTTGAAGACATGACCTTCGCGCATCAGCGTGTTGTAGTCTTCCAGGATATTTTCGGCGCGGCTGACGTTGCCCGCCTCGCCTTCAATTTCCAGATTGTTGTCAACGAGTTGCGTATGGACACCCAGTCCGGATTCGAATAACCGGATGTTTTCGTCGCGGGTGCCGAACAGGCTCTCAACGCCTCGGGAAATGCGCACGCTTGCTTTCATTGAGTGGGTGCTGGATACCTCCAAGCCGGGGAAAACAGGGGACAAGATTGGACGTTCAGATGGAAACTACACGAAGCTTCGACTGCCCGCCATGGCGGACGGCTGAAAACCATCTAACCCTATTATAGCAGGGCTCCTGGTGGCGGGGTGGGGCGGTTCAATTACCGTTCTTACCCCTGCCGAACTCCTGCATGAACGCCTGGAATTTCTGGTCCGTAATCCGCTGCGATTCCGCGAGCTCGGCAAACCTCTGATCGGTAATTCGCTGCTGCTCGACCATCAGTTGTTGCTGCTCGTTCAGCCGGCGCAACTCCCGCGCGCCCAGACGGATCGCTCCACGCAGGAGGTTGGCCGTCGCCTGGAGCTGCTTTTCGATCTTTGCGATCGCCTCTTCGTGCGCCGCCATCCGGACTTCTGCCTTAGCCTGGCAGTCCAGGATGAATTCCACTGTGCGTTCGACGTCCACGGCCTTACTCTAACACCTCTACTGCGTCAGCCGAACCGGGCCGGCGCTCGGGATGGTCCGCACCCAAGTGTTCATGGCCTCTTCGTTCTGCAACAAATCCCGCAGAGTCGCCTTACTCAGGACCTGGTCCACCGCGACCTGAACGGCCCGCCAGAGCGACCGTACCGAGCAGTCCACCGACCTCGTACAGATCGCCACCTGGCCGGAGTGGCTGTCACAGAAATCACTCTCGAACAGCCGCCCCCCGAGCAGATCGACGACATCCCCGATGACGATCTCCTCCGCCGGCCGCGCCAGCGTGTACCCGCCGTCCTTGCCCCGCGCCGCTTTCACAAACCCGCCCTTGCGCAAGTCGCGGAGGATCTTCGCCGCATAAGCCGGCGAGACCCCTTCCGCCTGGCTGATCTCGGGAATCGTCAGCCCCTGGCCCTCGAACCCCGCGTACGCGAGGCGCACCAGGCAGCGGACGCCGTACTCTTCATTGGCGGATAGCTTCATCGTCGCAGCCTCGCAATCGGGATAATATCTTCGATGCCGAGCGCCAGCTTCGCGGCCTCGGACATCCGGTCCTTGGACCACGGCGGATCGAACGTCAATTCCAGCTTCACGTCCGTCACCCCCGGCACGCTCCGCACCGCCCGCTCCGCTTCGGCGGGCAAACTCCCCGCTACCGGACAGTTCGGCGCGGTCAGGGTCATGCGCATCGCCACCTTGCCGGCGGCATCGACGTCGATCCCGTAGATCAGGCCCAGCTCGTAGATGTTGACGGGCATCTCCGGGTCGTAGACCTTCTTCAGCGCAGCGATGATCTGATCCTTCAAAGTCATTCGGTGGACGCCGGTTCCTGTTCGTTGTTCAACGCGTTCATCATCGTGTGCCAGGCGAGCGTCGCGCATTTCACCCGCATCGGGAAGTTGCGGACGCCGCCCAGGGCGGCCAGCTTGCCCAGTTCCGCGCCGATCGGAACGTCCGACGTCAGCACTTCGTGGAACGAATTGAAAAGGGCCTCTGCCTCCGCGACGCTTTTGCCCTTCAGGCGGTCCGTCATCAACGATGCCGATGCCTTGAAGATCTGGCACCCGTCCCCCAGGAAGCTCACGTCCTTGATGACGCCGTCATCGACCTTGAGATAAAGCATCAGGCTGTCGCCGCAGGTCCGGTTGTGGCCCGGCGCCCGGGAGGTGGCGTCTTCCATCAGGCGGCAGTTGCGCGGATGGTTGCCGTGATCTTTGATGAGCTCGTTATACAGTTCTTCGAGCATTAGACTAGAACCTCCTGTGCCTTTTTGATGCCGGCGGCCAGGGCGTCGATCTCCGGAAACGTGTTGTACACCGCCAGCGACGCGCGGGTGGTCGCCGGCAGGTGGAAGAAGTCCATCACCGGTTGCGCGCAGTGGTGCCCTGTGCGCACCGCGATGCCCTGCTGATCGAGGACCGTCCCGATGTCGTGCGGATGCAGGCCTTCGATCACGAACGAGAGCACCGCCGCCTTTTCCCGCGCCGTTCCGATCAGCCGGAGCCCGGGGATCTGCGACAGCGTCTCCGTTCCGTACAGCAGCAGTTCGTGCTCGTACGCGGCGATCTTTTCCAGCCCGAGCTTGGTCGCGTAGTCCAGCGCCGCGCCCAGTCCGATGCCGCCGGCGATATTCGGCGTGCCGGCTTCGAACTTGTACGGCAAGTCGTTGTAGGTCGTCTTCTCGAACGTCACCGTCCGGATCATGTCGCCGCCGCCCTGGTACGGAGGCATGGCATTCAGCAGCTTCGCCTTGCCGTACAGAATGCCGATGCCTGTCGGCCCGAAGACTTTGTGACCCGAGAAGGTGTAGAAGTCGGCATCGAGCGCCTGCACGTCGATCTTCAGGTGCGGCGCAGCCTGCGCGCCGTCGACCAGCGCCAGCGCCCCCGCCCGGTGCGCCATCGCAATCATCTGTGCAGCCGGGTTGATCGTCCCGAGCGCATTGGAAACGTGGCAAAACGCCACCAGCTTCGTGCGCGGATTCAGCAGCCTCTCGTACTCCTCGAGAATCAGCTCGCCGCGGTCATTCATCGGGATCACCCGCAGCGTAGCGTTCTTCTCCTCGCACAGCATCTGCCAGGGAACGATGTTGGAGTGGTGCTCCATCGCCGAGACGATGATCTCGTCGCCTTCCTTGATGTTCTTGCGGCCCCAGGTGCTCGCGACGAGGTTGATCCCCTCGGTGGTCCCGCGGACGAAGATCAGCTCGTCGTTGCGCTTCGAATTGAGGAAGCGCCTGGCCTTGGTGCGCGTCTCTTCGTATGCGGCCGTGGAGCGCTGGCTCAGCTCGTGCACGCCGCGATGGATGTTGGCGCAATCCACTTCATGAAACTTGCGGATCGCATCGATCACCGCGAAGGGCTTCTGTGCGGTGGCGGCGCTATCCAGATACACCAGGGGCTTGCCGTGGATGGTCTGCTTCAGGACCGGAAAATCCTGCCGGATCCGCTCCACGTCGAAACTGGTCGAAAGCCGGCTACTCAGGGTGCTCATTGAATTTCTCAAAGAGGATGCGTTCCATCGCATCCTTCAAGGACTGGACCTTGACGCGATCGATGATGTCCTGCGCGAACGCATAGGTCAGTAGGCTCCGCGCGTCGCTTTTGGCGATGCCGCGCGACCGCAGGTAGAACATCGCTTCCGCGTCCAACTGGCCGATGGTCGCGCCGTGCGTGCAGCGGACGTCATCGGCAAAAATTTGCAGCTCGGGCTTGGTGTCGATCACGGCATTGTCGGACAGGACCAGATTCTGGTTGGTCTGCTTCGAGTCGGTCTTTTGCGCGTCCTTACGCACGTGAATGCGCCCGTTGAAGACCGCCGACGCCTTCCCGTCCAGAATGCCCTTGTACAGCTCGTGACTGTTCGCGTGCGGCTTGGCGTGATCGATGACCGTGTGATTATCGACGTGCTGCGTCCCGTTGACAATGTACAGCCCGTTCAGCGTCGCCTCGGACCCCTCGGACAGCTTCGCGCCCGCGTCGTTGCGGACCAGCGCGCCTCCCAGGGAGATGGAGTGCGACGAGAAATTCGTGCTCTTGCCGAGTGTCGCCTGCAACGTCGCGATGTGGTAAGCCCCGGCGGCTTCGACAGTCACCTTATAGTGATCCACCACCGCGCTGTCGGAGGCGACGATCTCGGTGACCGCATTGGTAAAGTAAGCGCCCGCGCCAACGTAAGATTCCACGATGGTGCACTGCGCATCCGGACCCACTACGATCAACGATCGGGGATGCACGTGCGGCAGGTTTCCGACCTGTCCGCCCAAGGTCACATAGACGAGATGAATCGGAGCCTCGACTACAGTTCCGCGGGCCACGCGAACGAACGCTCCCTGATTCAGGAAGGCCGTGTTCAGCGCGACAAACGCGTTCTCGGTAAAGGCCGCGTGCTTGCCGAGGTGCTCCGCCGCGTCAGCGTCCAGATTCCCCGCCGACACCCCTTTCGGCAGCGTCGACACCTGCTCCACCAGGAACCCGTTCACGAAGACCAGCCGGTTTCCGGCCGTCCACGGCGCGAGAGAATCGATATCCCCGGGCGCAACCGGGGTGGCGGCCACAAAGCTGCCGCGCGCGATCGGCGAGACATTCGTAAACCGCCACTCCTCGTCATGCGTCGTCGGGAAGCCCAGTTCGGCAAACTTGTGGAAGCCCGCCTCGCGCAGCGCCTGAAACGGCGAAACGTCCTGCTTGGAAAACGCTTCCAGCCAGTTTCCGATCTGTTCCGATACGGCCGTCATACTTTGCCGACCGCCTCCTCCTCGTCGTAAATGCCGAAGCCCGCGTACCCGCTCTCTTCCAGTTCCAGCGCCAGTTCCTTCCCGCCCGATTTCACGATCCGGCCCTCGGACAGCACGTGCACGAAATCCGGCACGATGTAGTTCAGCAGCCGCTGGTAGTGCGTCACCACGATCATCGACCGCTCCGGGCTGCGCAGCGCGTTCACTCCGCCCGCCACCGTCCGCAGCGCGTCGATATCGAGGCCTGAATCGGTTTCGTCGAGGATCGCCAGGCGCGGCTCCAGCACCGCCATCTGGAAAATCTCGTTCCGCTTTTTCTCCCCGCCCGAGAATCCCGTATTGACCGGACGATTCAGCAGCGTCTGGTCCATCTCCATCAGCTTCATCTTTTCCCGGACCAGGTTCAGGAAGTCCATCGCATCCAGTTCCGGTTCACCGCGGTGCTTCAAGATGTTGTTCAGCGCGGCCTTCAGGAAGTACATATTGCTGACGCCGGGGATCTCTACCGGATACTGGAACGCCAGGAAAACGCCTTCCCGGGCCCGCTCCTCGGGGTCCATCTCGAGAAGGTCTTTGCCGTTGTAAACGACCTGGCCTTCCGTCACGGAATACAGTTCCCGTCCCGCGAGGACGCCCGCCAGCGTGCTTTTCCCAGAGCCGTTCGGCCCCATAATCGCGTGCACCTCGCCCGCGTTCACCGTGAGGTCGATACCCCTGAGAATTTCGCGGTCGCCGACCGTCGCGTGCAGGTTCTTGATTTCGAGTAGTGCCATTTTCTATCCGACGCTTCCTTCCAAACTGACGCCGAGCAGCTTCTGCGCCTCCACCGCGAACTCCATCGGAAGCTCTTTGAATACTTCCTTGCAGAATCCGTGGACGATCATCGAGACCGCGTCTTCAGCGGAGATGCCGCGCTGCTTGCAGTAAAAAATCTGGTCTTCGCCGATCTTCGACGTGGACGCCTCGTGCTCCACCGTCGACGACGTGTTCTTCACTTCGAGATAGGGAAAAGTGTGCGCGCCGCACTGGTCGCCCAGCAGCATGGAGTCGCACTGCGAGTAGTTGCGCGCGCCCGTCGCGCCCTTCAGGATCTTGACGCCGCCGCGGTACGTGTTCTGCCCGTGCCCCGCTGAAATGCCCTTCGACACGATCGTGGAAGACGTGTTCTTCCCGATGTGAATCATCTTCGTCCCGGTGTCGGCCTGCTGATAATTGTTCGTGAGCGCGACCGAGTAAAACTCGCCGACCGAGTTGTCGCCGATCAGCAGGCAGCTCGGGTACTTCCACGTGATCGCCGACCCGGTCTCCACCTGCGTCCACGAGATCTTGGAGTTGACCCCACGACAGGCGCCGCGCTTGGTCACGAAGTTGTAGATCCCGCCCTTGCCTTCTTTATCGCCGGGATACCAGTTCTGCACGGTCGAGTACTTGATCTGCGCATTGTCGAGCGCCACCAGTTCGACTACCGCCGCGTGCAGCTGATTGGTATCGCGCATCGGCGCCGTACACCCTTCCAGGTAGCTGACGTAGGCGCCTTCGTCCGCAATGATCAGCGTCCGCTCGAACTGCCCCGTATCCTTGGCGTTGATGCGGAAGTAGGTCGATAGCTCCATCGGGCAGCGCACGCCTTTGGGCACATAACAGAAGGATCCGTCGCTGAAGACGGCGGAATTCAGGGCCGCGAAGAAGTTGTCGGACGTCGGAACCACCGTCCCGAGATACTGCCGCACCAACTCCGGATGTTCCTGCACCGCTTCGGAGAAGGAGCCGAAGATGATCCCCATGTCCTTCAGCTTGCCTTTGAAGGTGGTCGCGACCGAGACCGAATCGAACACCGCGTCCACCGCGACCCCGGCCAGGATCTCGCGCTCGCGCAGCGGAATCCCGAGCTTGTCGTAGGTCTTCAGCAATTCCGGATCCACCTCGGCCAAACTCTTCGGCCCGTCCTTTTTGGACTTGGGCGACGAATAGTAAATGATGTCGTTGTAATCGATGGCGGGGTAGTGAACGTTTGCCCAGGTCGGTTCCTTCAGGGTGAGCCAGTGCCGGTACGCCTTCAGGCGCCATTCGAGCAGCCACTCCGGCTCGTTCTTCTTCGCCGAAATCAGGCGGACGATGTCTTCGCTGAGGCCGCGCGGAATCGACTCCGCGTCGATGTCCGTGACGAAGCCCCATTTATATTCCTGATTCGCAAAAGTTTCAATGGTGTTGGTGGAATCGCTCACCGGGATGCACTCCTAAACTGTTGGGCTATCACCAAATTAGCTAATCTATACATTTTAGTCAAGATTACTCATTCAATGGATGCCGGAGCACGCCGAATTGCTTCAAATCCTACCCGAAATGTCCTGTGTCCCTCTCACCACCGAACACAGGAGGGCTTCATCCGCCAGTGCAACATGCATCGGTGCCTTTATTATTTTCAATAGCTTACAAGCGATTTGGGACGCATGTTGCATTGGGGAGCCCGGCGCCGCCTTCGCCTGACCTGAGATCCAGCGCTCCAGCATGCGCGTGCGAGCCTTAACCCTCGCCGGTGTAAGCAATTTCCGCTTGCCACCCCCGCCCGTTTCATCCGAAACTGAAATCAAGGAGACACCCCGGAATTGGATAGAAATGGCCGCAAGGGCTCGATCGTCATGGAGCCGACCGAACGATGGACGCCCCAGGTGGCCAGCGAATTCTACGATGTCGCGAGCTGGGGCAAAGGCTACTTTTCCGTAAGTGAAAACGGACACGTTCGGGTCCATCCCGAAAAAGACGCCTCCCGTTCCATCGACCTCAAACAGCTCGTGGACACGCTGGTTCTCCGCGGCATCGACCTGCCCATCCTGGTCCGTTTCGCCGATATCCTCAAGCATCGGCTCGGCGAGCTCCACACGGCTTTCCAGACCGCGATCAACGACCACAAGTATCAGGGGAAATACTGCTGTGTTTATCCGATCAAGGTCAACCAGCAGCGTCAGGTGGTCGAGGAGGTGCTCGAGTTCGGGAAGCCCTACCAGTTCGGACTCGAGGCCGGCTCCAAGCCGGAACTGATGGCCGTCATGGCCATGGCCGACAACGACACCCCTATTATCTGCAACGGCTTCAAAGATGACGAGTACATCGAGATGGCCATGCTCGCCCAGAAGGTCGGGCGCCATATCATCCCCGTCGTCGAGAAATATACCGAGCTGCACCTGATCCTGAAGTACAGCCAGCGCGTGGGCGTGCGGCCCCGCATCGGCTTGCGTGTCAAACTCGCCAGCCGCGGCTCCGGCCGATGGAAGTCGTCCGGCGGGTATCGTTCCAAGTTCGGCCTATCCGCTACCGAGGCCATGCGCGCCCTCCAGGAGCTGAAGGATCTCGGGATGGCGGACTGCATCAACCTGCTGCACTTCCATCTCGGCAGCCAGATCACCAACATCCGGCAGATCAAGGGCGCCGTCAACGAGGCGATCCGGGTTTACGTCGACCTCGCTCGCGCCGGCGCCGGCCTGCAGTATCTCGACGTCGGCGGCGGCCTCGGCATCGACTACGATGGGTCCCAGACGGACTTCGAATCCAGCGTTAACTACACGCTGCAGGAGTACGCCAACGACATCATCTACCACGTCCAGAACGTCTGTGACGAGGTTGGCGTCGCTCATCCGACCATCGTCACCGAGAGCGGCCGCGCCATTGCTGCCTACCACAGCGTGCTGGTCTTCAATGTCCTGGGCGTCTCCGGGATGGGCGAAGGAGACGTGCCCGCCGAGGCGCCGGCCGAGGCCGAGCAGCCGCTGATCGATCTCACCGAAACCTACCGCGGCCTGACCGCTAAAAATCTCCTGGAGAGCTATCACGACACCCAGCAGGCGCTCGACCAGGCTCTGAATCTGTTCAGTCTCGGCTATCTGTCGCTCGAACAGCGCTGCATTGCCGAAAACCTTTACTGGGCGATCTCCCGGAAAATCCAGCGCCTCGCGCGGGAACTCGACTATTTTCCCGAAGAGCTCGAAGGCATCGACGCCATGCTCTCGGACACGTATTTCTGTAACTTCTCGCTCTTTCAGAGCATGCCCGACAGTTGGGCCATCAAGCAGCTCTTTCCGATCATGCCGATCCATCGCCTGGAAGAGGAGCCGAGCCGGCACGCCGTGCTGGGCGATATCACCTGCGACTCCGACGGCAAGGTGGATGCCTTTATCGATCGCCGCGATGTGAAGCGCACCCTGTCGCTGCATCCGTTCCACGGCGGGGATTACTACCTCGGCGCTTTCCTGCTGGGAGCCTACCAGGAGATCCTCGGCGACCTGCACAATCTATTCGGCGACACCAACGCCGTTCACGTGCGGCTCAGCCCCACCGGCGAGGTGATTCTCGATTCCGTCATCAAGGGCGATACGGTGCGCGAGGTGCTCAACTACGTCCAGTTCAACGCCGATGGGCTGGTCTCCCGGCTCCGCCGCGACGTCGAGGCTGCCTTGCGCGAGGGCCGCCTGACCTACGAAGAGAGCGGATCGCTCCTCAAGTTCTACGAAGAAGGCTTGCACGGCTATACGTATCTCGAAGACGTCCACGAGCAATAGCAGCCGTCCCGTCCGACGTTCCGCGCTCACTTCAGCCCCAGCATGCCCCAATCGGCCGGCTTGGTCACCCGACCCTCGCCTTTGGGCGCCCGCAGTTCGTGAATCGTGAACTGCGCGGTTTCGCCCTCCACCTCTACCACCGTATATCCGAAAAACCAGCCGGCCTTGTACTCCCCCGACGCCCTCAGGTGGCCGCCCGCGCTCGGCATCGAAAGGTACTCGATCCCGTCCAGTTCGAACCTCAGCATCTGATGAATATGTCCGGCGATGACGTACTTTACGCCGTACTCCCGGGCCAGCCGGTGCAGCGCGAAATCCTTGTTTCGCAGGGCGACATTGAAGATCCAAGAAGGGCGGTGCGAAATAATGAACTTCACGGGCCGGGCCGCATGCGCCTTGAGGTCCGCTTCGAGAAACGCCATCTCCTCATCCGACAGTTCCTCGGAGCGGCTGTTGTCCAGGACCGTGAAATGCGCGCGCCCGCGATCGAAGCTATAGTGCGGCGCGTGCCCGCTGTGCTTCCGAAAGAGCGCCTCCGATGCCGCCGACCAGATATCGTGGTTTCCGGGCGTCAGGTACAGCGGGATAGCGGCGTACGGACGGAGAAGGCGCTTCACTTCCGCCCATTCGGCCCCGGCGTTCGCATCCACCAGCCCTTCGATCGAATCTCCGACCGTGACCACGAACTGCGGTTTCTCGGCCGCCGTCTCCCGCCAGACCTGCTCGAAAACTCCGGGCTGGACGCTGCCGGTCCGGTCGCCCAGCAGCACGAACCTCTGCCCTTGAGCGGTCGCCGCGCAAACAATCAAAAAGGACCATGCCCGCCGCAGTCTCGTCACAGTACCATTGTGGAGCATGCGCATTCGCATCATGGCTTCGCGCCATTCCGCCTTTTACAGCCCGCTTCTGATGTGCGTCCGCTTCTTGCGTGAGGACGGCCATGACGCGCCTTACAGCGTGCTGGCGCCCGGCCAGCAAACGTACGTCCTGATTCGCGACGGCGCGGTCGACGTCGTTCAGTCGGCGGTCTCGTCGAACTGGAAGGCGCGGGAACGCGGTGTCGAGCCGCTGCCCGTCCATTTCGCCCAAATCAATCAGCGGGACGGCTTTTTCCTGGCCGCCCGCGAGCCGGATCCCGCCTTCGAGTGGAAGAAGCTGGAGGGCCGGAGCCTGCTCGCCGATCAGGGCGACCAGCCGCTGGCGATGCTGAAGTATGCAGTAAAGTCCAACGGCGCGGACTGGAGCAGGATCAAAGTGGTCCGCAAGGGCGAAGCCGACTACACGCACCAGCAGGGGCCGATCTCCGGCGGGGAGATCGTGGTCTCCGTAGGGGCTTCGATGCCACCCGTCGCTTTCAGCAGCCTCTGCTGCTCGCGCCCGCATCTGAAAACCGACGAGCATCGCCGGTTTCTGCAGACCTACCAACGTGCCCGCGAGTGGGTTCGCGCGGCGCCCGCATCCGAAGTCGCGGCCGCCGAGGCCGAGTTCTTCCCCGGCGTCCCCTCCGATCTGCTGGCGTCCACGATCCAGCGCTACCAGGACCTGGGCTGCTGGGACGGAGGCATCGAGATCCCCCGGGACCTGTACGAACAGGCGCTGAACGTCTTTCAGTCGGTCGGCGGCATTACCTGGCGTCACAAGTTCGAGGAAGTGGTCGCCATCTGACGCGCTAGCAACTCCAGGCCCGCGCCTCGGCCGGCTCGGCCGACACGCCCCAGATGCCGGACTCGCACACCGCGGGCCGCAACTGCGCCTGCACGCCGGCCCAAGCCTCCCCGAGAGTCATCAGCAGTCCGAGCACTTCCACGAGGGGTTCGTCCGCCTGCTGCAGATTGGCATCGAGCAGCCGCCGCTGCATGTAATCGTAAAGCAGCGCCAGGCGCTCGCTGATCTGCCCGCCGCGCTCGCGATCGAGCGACACCGACAACTCCGTCAGGATCTCGCAGGCGCTCGATATGGCATGCGACCTCGCAGCGATGTCGCCGGCGGCGAGGTGGCGGCGCGCCTCCCTGACCGCCTCGTGGCAGCCTTGGTACAGCAGTCGAACCAGTTCCAGCGGATCTGCCGACAGGATCCGGCCTTCCCGATAAGCGTCGTGCCCGTTGTGGGACATTCTGTCTCTCTCCGAATATCCTTATCGACACGGCCGGCAAACTCTCTACTCCGACTTCGCCGGTTTCGGCCGCAAATCCTCGGCGAGCCGCAGCAGGTACTCGGCCGGAATCTGTGACACCACTTCCTCGGTGGTGCGATTCACCAGCCGCACCACCATTCGTTGGGTTTCCGGATCCCGCCGGAAAACCAGCTGGTTTTCCTGCCCGAACATTTCGGTCGCGTTCAGCGCCTTCACGGCCCGGACCACCTCCCGGTTTTCGGCTGACTGATCCACGGTGATGGTCGCGACCGGCTCGATCGGGCGCGCCGCGCTGCGATCGACAGCGGCATAGTCCATAACACCTCCCGTCCGAGGCGCCCGCTGTGAGCGGAATCCGCCCCGTCTGACTCTTCTTATCGGCGCGAAACCCCCATCCGACAGCCCGCCATTAGAGTTTTCTACTCTCCGGCCGAAGAGAATTGCGAGGTCCCCCATGCCGAAAACGTCCGTCATTGGCGTCGAACCCTACGAGTTGCCCTGGCTTCGCGTGCTCGTAGCCCTCCTCCGGCATCCGGATCCGGCGGTGCCGGAGCTCGCCCGGCAGGCCCTGCTCTATCTCGCGGAATCGGCAGGGAAACACGACATCGCTTCCACGCCGCCGCTCGATCACGCGGGCTAGCGCCCTAGCGCACCTGCCTCCAAAGTGGCGGCCGTTTTCGTACGTTTACGAAAGAAAGCAGTACTCCACACGGTGTTGTTGAGCACCATTTCAAAAAAATCCTGGTAAGATGAGCACATGTTTTTGCGGTCCCTCCCTGGGCTTCTCAGGTGCTTACCTGTTGTTCTCCTACTCGCCGTGATTGGCAACACGACTGCCCAAACGCCCGCAGCTCCGCCGGAAACACCCCGAGAGCGTACGCTGCTCGCGGAACATTTCGCGCTGGAGCGTCTTTCGGTGTGGCAGAAACGCTTAAAGCTCCAGGATTGGAACGTTGCCCTGGTAGTGGCGCGCGCGAGTGAGCTCAAGCCTAAGACCCTTGGCAATATTCATTGGGATACCGAAAAGAAGACCGCCGTCCTCCGCGTGCTTGACCCGGCCGACTATAAGCTGCCGTTCAACGAAATGCTGCAGGACATCGAATTCACTGTGGTTCACGAGCTGATCCACCTGGAGCTCTCGCCCGTGCTCTCGCCGTTGCAGCGCAACGACGCCAACCGGCGGGAAGAGGAGCACGCCGTGAACGGCATGGCGGATGCTCTCCTCCAGCTCGATCGCGGCAAATAGGGCCGTGCCGGCGGCGGTTGCCGTCGAATTCAGGACCGTTATATCCTGAATGCAGGAGGGATCATGCGATCCGTTTCCAGCATTCTCCTCCCGGTAGACTTTTCCGAACGTTCGGCGCCCGCCGCGCGCTACGCCAAAGCTCTAGCCGCCCAGTTCGGCTCCCGCCTCGTTCTGCTGCATGTCCTGCCGCCGATCCAATTCGAGTTCGGCGCCGCGGACATCAGCGGATACATGGTTTCCGACCTCTACCGCAATCGCGTCTCCCAGGCGGAGGACGAATTGGATGCCTTTCTGCCGGAGGATCTTTCCGGCCCTTGCGTCGAACGCCTGGTCGTGGAAGGCGACCCCGCGCGCTCGATCGTCGAGACCGCGCATCGCCACGCCGGGATCATCCTCATGCCCACCCATGGCTACGGCCCGTTTCGCCGGTTCATCCTCGGCTCCGTCACGGCCAAAGTCCTGCACGACGCGGACTGTCCCGTCTGGACCGGAGTCCATCTGGAGGATGCCCCGGCCGGGTCGCTCCCTCCGCACCGGATTCTCTGCGCAGTCGACCTCGGCCCACAAAGCTCGAAAACGCTGTGCTGGGCCGCGTCGCTTGCCGCTGAGTTCGGCTCCCGGCTGACACTGCTGCATGTCACCCTGGGCGCCCCCGAGGATGCCCGCAGCGAGCTCGAACGCTTGCTCTCGTTCGTCCACGCCGAAGCCGACCTGCGCATCGACTCGGGCGATCCGGCGTCGGCCATTTGCGCCGCCGCCGCGGACGCCGACCTCCTCGCTATCGGCCGCGGATCGGCCGCCGGGGTGTTCGGCCGCCTCCGCGCCAATGCGTACTCCATCATCCGGCAGTCGCCCTGCCCGGTAGTTAGCATCTGACCGGGGATGGCGTACCAGGCACGCACAGTGCTTATGGCAACATTCGGCGAGTCGCAGTGATCGCCGTTCTTCTGTCGCGGGTGGATCTTTCATCCGGCGGTCCGCATCCAAACCAGGATGAAAGTCGGAATCATCGGTACGGGAAAGATCGGCGGCACGCTCACGCGGCGGCTTCGGAAGCTGGGCCACGACGTGAAGATTGCCAACTCGCGCGGGCCCGAATCGCTCGCCGGACTGGCGCAAGAAACGGGCGCTACGCCGGTTACCGTGGAAGAGGCAGTACGCGACCGCGACCTGATCATTGTGACGATTCCCGAGAAGAATATCCGCGATCTCCCTCCCGGTTTGTTTCAAAACGTCCCCAAAGAGACCATCGTGGTGGATACCGGAAACTACTATCCGAACCAGCGGGACGGGCGGATTGAAGAGATCGAGTCCGGCCTGCCGGAGAGCCAGTGGGTCGAGCGCCAACTCGGGCGTCCGGTGGTCAAAGCCTTCAACAACATCTACGCGCAGCATCTGAACGATCTGGGACGGCCCAAAGGCGCACCGAATCGGATTGCGCTGCCGGTCGCCGGGGACGATCCGAACGCCAAAGCGGTCGTCTTCGGCCTGTTGGATGAATTGGGTTTCGACGGCGTGGACACGGGCGGGCTCGACGAATCGTGGCGGCAGCAGCCGGGAAGTCCGGTGTACGCGCAGGACTTCGACGCTGCGGGCGTGCGCCGCGCGCTGCAGGAAGCGCAAAAGGAGCGCAAGGCTGAGTGGCGATTCGCGGCGTGAAGCCGGGCCGCTTCAGGACTGACAACCCCACGTGCGCTGGTCAGGAGAACCGATGACAGGATCACCTTACTCCGGCGCAGGCGGCTTCACACTCCCACACACGTCGATCACGTTGAACCGCATCGGCTATGGGGCGATGCAACTTGCCGGCCCGGGAGTGTGGGGCCCTCCACGTGACATCGAGGCGGCGGTCGCTGTCCTGCGAGAGGCGGTTGCATGCGGGGTGAATCACATCGACACCAGCGACTATTACGGTCCGCACGTGACCAATCAGATCATCAGGCAGGCCCTGCATCCCTATCCGGATTCGCTGGTGATCGTCACCAAAGTGGGTGCCCGCCGCGAAGCAGACAAGTCCTGGATTCCCGCTCTTTCCCGTCAGGAACTGATCGATGCGGTCCATGACAACCTGCGCAATCTCGGCCGTGACCAACTGGATGTCGTGAATCTGCGAGTCGGCGGCTTCACCGAGCCGTCCGGCGGATCCATCGAAGAGCCGCTAACGGTGCTTGCCGGCCTGAAACGCCAGGGACTGATTCGACACCTCGGTCTCAGCAACGTTCGGCCGGATCAGTTGGCCGAAGCTCAACAAATGACGCAGATCGTCTGTGTCCAGAATTTCTATAATCTCGTCCATCGCAACGACGACGGGTTTATCGATGACCTGCAAGCGCAGGGCATAGCTTACGTGCCCTTCTTCCCCTTGGGCGGATTCACGCCGTTACAGTCGACGGCGCTCGATGCAGTCGCAGCCTCGATTCACGCGACGCCCATGCAGGTTGCCCTGGCGTGGCTTCTTCGGCGCTCGCCCAACATCCTGCTGATTCCCGGGACGTCTTCGGTGCAGCATCTCCGGGAGAATCTCGCGGCGGCAGCCCTGCAGCTTTCGCCTGAGGTCATCGCCGAACTCGACTTGATCGGATCCTCCGCCTCGAAAAGCTGAGGGGGAAGCACCGTCAGTTTCGGGCGGTTTTCAGGAACGCTTGTAGCCACGCCTCGACTTCGATTACTTGCTCCGGAACATTGTTGTGGCCGGTCTCGAGCGCCAGAATCAGCTTCTTCTGGGCGGGGATCACATTGTAAGCCGAATACATCGAGGTGGGCGGGCAGGTTTCGTCATTGAACCCCCAGGAGTAGAGGCCGGGCACTTTGACGCGCCGCGCGAAGTTGACCACGTCGTAGTAGCGCGAGGTCTGGATCTTGTCCGGAGAGCGGTGGGACAGCGGGCCATCCACGGCGCGGAACATGTGCGGCCATCCGCCCGCGCGATTGTGCAGGTACCCGGTCACATCCGAAAGGGCCGGATAATAGGCCGCCAGCCCGCGAACGCGCGGATCGAGCGCGGCGGTCACGATCGACAATGCGCCACCCTGGCTGCCTCCGGTGACGACCAGGTTTACCCCGTCCCACTTGGGATGGCTGGTCAGAAAATCATTGGCGCGGACACAGCCGAGATACACGCGGCGATAGTAGTAGCGATCCCGGCTTTCAAGCCCGATCGTGTTGTAGTTCGCTAACGCGCCGGCGGCGAGCGAATCGTACACCGTTTGTTCCATGATCACAGGGATGCCGTGGATCCCCACCTGCAGGGTGATGATGCCACGCGCGGCCATCTCCGCGAGACCGCGATAGGGCCGGACACCGGCGCCCGGAACACTGAGCAGCGCGGGGTACTTGCCGGGCGCTTTCGGCTCACACAGAATTCCATAGAAACGCGAGGGCGCGTTTCCGGTTCCGACGTTCTGCAGATTCACCTGGTAGCAGGCGGCCAGCGCGTTGCCATATTCGGGCAGCGGCGTCGTCCGCGCGTCGATGGGCAGTTTCGCGAGAGCGGCTTTGCCGGTGGCCCAGAACTCATCGAAATCGTTCGGATCCTCCTGCGTAGGCTTGATCGCTTCCGGGTTGAACGCGGCCGTCGCGAGCCCCCGATACGTTCGGCCGTTCTGCTCGACGGTGGCAATGCATCGGAGGAAGCCCGGTTGGCTGATCGTTCCGCCATCGATCGTGAGACCGTCTTCAGTCAGCGTCGCGGTCTGGTCGATCTGCGGGGGCATCATCTCGGGCCCGATCCGGTAGCTGACCTTGACTCCGCTCAGCGGGTGGCCGTCTCTGACCGCAACAATGTGGAAGCGTACGGGCTGACCCGGCTCATAGCGCCAGTCCGCCCGGTCGGTCGATACGCGCACCTGAATCGTGCCGACGCGGTCCTGGGCATTCGAAGTGATGACGAGCAGGCAGAGCACAAAGAATCGAAGCATAGGTTGATCTAACACGATATCGCAGCCCCGTTGCCTCCGGAGGACGACCACCGGATACCAATTCAACCGCATCTTCCCCCTTGCTTACCGAGGGGAGGCCGGGTATACTCATCTCGGAAACCGAGATGTGGGTAAACCGGACGCTCTCGCGGCCGGATTGGGAGCGGCTGTCGACCGGGATCTCGAAGGCGGTCCTGCTTCCCGAGGCTTAAGCCATGCGCATCGAACATTACTGGTTTACGATCCCCCTCCGGCTGCGGTCGGTTCTGCGACGCGGCACGGTGGAGCGGGAACTCGACGAGGAGATCCAGTTTCACCTGGAGCAAAAAATCGCGGAAGGGATCGCGAAGGGACTCTCTCCAGCAGCGGCGCGCTACGCTGCCCTGCGGGCGATGGACGGACTCGAACGCCACAAGGAAGCGATGCGCGACATGCGGCGCGTCCATTGGTTGACAGACTTCCTGGACGATGTTCGCTATGCCGTGCGGACGCTTCACCGCACGCCCGGACTCGCCGCCTTCGTCGCGGTCACGCTTGCATTGGGCATCGGGGCGACCTCGACCACGTTCAGCATGGTGGATGCGCTCATCTTCAGGCCCTATCCCGTGCCGCGGCCGGGCGCGATCGTCACGCTCGTAAGCACCTCTCGACAGACCGCCTACGGCAACTTTTCGCATCGCGAATATTTGGACATTCGCCAGAACACCACAAGTTACGACGGCGTGATCGCGAACGGGCCCATCACAGCCGTCGCCTTCAGCGCTGAACCCGCGGCCACGCCGCGGGTCAAAGCCGGAATGCTGGTCTCGGGCAACTACTTCAGTGTGCTCGGCGTGGAACCGCGGCTCGGGCGGGGATTCCGGGACGACGAAGATCAGGTCCCCGGCCGCGACGCCGTCGTCGTCCTCGGCTCGGAATTCTGGAAGGAGGAGTTGGCAAGCGATCCTGCCGTCCTCGGGAAAACCTTCCGCCTGAACGGCCGGGACTTCACCGTGATCGGCGTCGCGCCCTCCAGTTTTCCCGGTATGCAAGTCTTCGGGAATCCCGACCTCTACCTGCCGATCGCGATGGCGCCCGTGTTCGCCACCAATCGCCAGAAGAACTTCTTCGAGGACCGGGAAGACCGCGAGCTGAATGTAAAGGCTCGATTGAAACACGGCGCTCGTCTCGAACAGCTTTCCAGCACATTGGGATCCTAAGCTTAGAATTCCACGTGGACAAGTTGTCGCG
>JADMIO010785014.1_pt1 | contig 49416 bp, 48 predicted proteins | sample 8958161 | NCBI WGS metagenome assembly JADMIO01 (sample SAMN16585339, study PRJNA669376) | soil metagenome | isolation source: Crop rotation soil | place: USA: Cullars Rotation, Alabama | collected 2011
CTTTCCCGAAACCCTTGCAAATGCTGGATTTTCTGCCTGTGGACAGCCCCTCAAATGTCAATAGGTGCGCCCCTCATCTGTCAGCACTCTGCCCCTCAAGTGTCAAGGATCGCGCCCCTCATCTGTCAGTAGTCGCGCCCCTCAAGTGTCAATACCGCAGGGCACTTATCCCCAGGCTTGTCCACATCATCTGTGGGAAACTCGCGTAAAATCAGGCGTTTTCGCCGATTTGCGAGGCTGGCCAGCTCCACGTCGCCGGCCGAAATCGAGCCTGCCCCTCATCTGTCAACGCCGCGCCGGGTGAGTCGGCCCCTCAAGTGTCAACGTCCGCCCCTCATCTGTCAGTGAGGGCCAAGTTTTCCGCGAGGTATCCACAACGCCGGCGGCCGGCCGCGGTGTCTCGCACACGGCTTCGACGGCGTTTCTGGCGCGTTTGCAGGGCCATAGACGGCCGCCAGCCCAGCGGCGAGGGCAACCAGCCGAGGGCTTCGCCCTGTCGCTCGACTGCGGCGAGCACTACTGGCTGTAAAAGGACAGACCACATCATGGTTCTGTGTTCATTAGGTTGTTCTGTCCATTGCTGACATAATCCGCTCCACTTCAACGTAACACCGCACGAAGATTTCTATTGTTCCTGAAGGCATATTCAAATCGTTTTCGTTACCGCTTGCAGGCATCATGACAGAACACTACTTCCTATAAACGCTACACAGGCTCCTGAGATTAATAATGCGGATCTCTACGATAATGGGAGATTTTCCCGACTGTTTCGTTCGCTTCTCAGTGGATAACAGCCAGCTTCTCTGTTTAACAGACAAAAACAGCATATCCACTCAGTTCCACATTTCCATATAAAGGCCAAGGCATTTATTCTCAGGATAATTGTTTCAGCATCGCAACCGCATCAGACTCCGGCATCGCAAACTGCACCCGGTGCCGGGCAGCCACATCCAGCGCAAAAACCTTCGTGTAGACTTCCGTTGAACTGATGGACTTATGTCCCATCAGGCTTTGCAGAACTTTCAGCGGTATACCGGCATACAGCATGTGCATCGCATAGGAATGGCGGAACGTATGTGGTGTGACCGGAACAGAGAACGTCACACCGTCAGCAGCAGCGGCGGCAACCGCCTCCCCAATCCAGGTCCTGACCGTTCTGTCCGTCACTTCCCAGATCCGCGCTTTCTCTGTCCTTCCTGTGCGACGGTTACGCCGCTCCATGAGCTTATCGGGTCCACTCGCGAACGCAGAAAGGCCCACCCGAAGGTGAGCCAGTGTGATTACATTTGCGGCCTAACTGTGGCCAGTCCAGTTACGCTGGAGTCACTAGTATTTAGGTGACACTATAGAAGCGGCCGCGACAACTTGTCCACGTGGAATTCTAAGCTTAGGATCCCAATGTGCTGGAAAGCACGCGACACCGCTGACGGTTCGGGATCCGAATCACCCTCGCGCGGAGGGGCGCGGCGCCCCGATCAGCGGCACACGCCGATGGCTGGGCCGCTCGTCGTCGGAACGCACGTCTCGCCCGCTACGCACTCGCCCGCCTGGCCCGGGTTGCACAGGCGCTTCCACTCGGCAGAGATCGGGGTCGTGCTGCAGAGGGAGGCGATCGCGAGCGAGGGCGTCGTCAGCCCGAAGCAATGCTCTCCCGTCTTGCAGTCTTCGGGGCCGTCGCAGACGAGCGGCACCGGGTCGGGAAGCGACTTGCAGCCGTTGAACGTCTCGCAGCTCACGACGATTGGATTGAGGCCTTTGACTGCATTCTGCACGCAACACACGGCGCCAGCTTGGCAGTAGAACGCCGTGCCGCTCAGCGAGCAGTGGACGCGTCCCACGTCGGAGCTCGCCGGGGGCGTGGGTGGCTTGGCATCCGCGCCGCCACCGCCGTCCTTTGGCTTCGTCGTCGTGCCGGCATCCGTGTCCTCTTCGCCGGGGACGGGGGGCGCGGCGTCTTCGTCGCCCGCAGGAGGCGCCTCGCTGGGAAGCGCGGGATCGGGGGAACCCTGGATGATTCGCGTCTCGGTCACGCACGCCGTAACCGCACCGAGAGCGCCGAGAAGGAAGAGAGTCGAGGCTTTCACCCTCTCTGGAGCCTCCCGCCCGCCGGCGGTCGCAAGAAAAGTGTAGGCTCGCAACGCAATGAAGTGGCGCAAGACCACGGGCAAAGACCTCTGGACCGTACAGGCTGGGCCCTACCTGGTGACGATCGAGGCGACCGGAGACGGACGCTTCAAGTGGTCGATCATCAGCGGCGACAAGCCGAATCCGGAGGCCACGGGCGTGGGGAACTCGCTCGGTGCGGCGAAGAACTCGTGTGAGAACTTCGTGAAGCGCTCCGGGCACGTCTGAGCGGAACGTGTCTCTCGAGGCACGATGGAAGGCCGCGGCGCAGCTCCTCGCGAGCCATCGCGACGTCCTCGACGCGCGCCCCGAGGAGCACGATGCGCCGGCGGCGCTCGTCGCGCGCCGCTGGGACGCCTACCTGCTCGCCATCGATGACACCACCCTCGCCGCGCTCGAGATCGACGCGGAGTGGCCTGGTGATGCCCCGACATCGCTCCTCGCGTTCGTCGCCGCGGCGCGTGCGAGCTCCGCGATGCCCACCCTGGAGTCGGCCGGCGGCGCGCCAGGCGCGCCAGGCGCGCCGAAGCGACGCGAGACGCCGCGCAAGCGAGCGCAGATCGATGCGTTCGCGCGGTTCGTCGTTCCGCTCGCCGCGAAGGCCTCGCGTGTCGTCGACATCGGCTCCGGACATGGCCATCTCACGCGAGACATCGGCGAGCGCATCGCGGTGCCCGTCGTCGGGCTCGAACGTGACATCGCGCTCGCCGGCCGCGCGCGCACGCTGTCGGAGGGCGCGTCCGTCGCGTTCGCGATCACCGATGTCCTCCGCGATGGGCTCGGAATCAACTCGTCGGACTGCGTGATCGGGCTCCACGCGTGCGGTGAGCTCGGCGATGCGATGGTCGAGAGCGTCGCGCGGTCGGGCGCATCCATCGCCCTCGTCGGCTGCTGTCTGCAGAAGCGTCGCGCCGCGTCGAGGAGCCCGCTCTGCGACGCCGGCGAGCTCCGTGGCGCGCTCGATCTTCCGAAGGTCGTCCTCGGACTGAGCAACCTCACGGCACGCGAGGATGGCGTCGAGGCATCTCGCGCCGAGAACCTCGAGGCACGCGAGCGTCGTCTCGCGCTGCACCATCTTCTCGCGCCGCGCGTGGAGGGCCTGCGCCTCGGCGCGGAGATCGACGGCCTCAACCGGCGAGCCGCGCATCGCGACCTCGGCTCGCTCGTCGAGCGCGCGTTTGCGGTGCGCCACCTTCCGCCGCCGCCGGCCGCGGCGATCGAAGGCGCGGCGCGATGGGCGAAGACGCAACACGCGCGCACCCGACGGCTGTCCTTGCCGCGATCGATGCTCGCTCGGGCCCTCGAGGTGTTCGTGCTGATCGATCGCGCGCGCTATCTCGAGGAGCGCGGGTTCGACGTGACCGTTGGTGCGATCTTTCCACCGTCCGTCAGTGCGAGGAATCTTGCATTGCTCGGTTCGCCGCGCCGCGTAGCTCAGACGAACTGAGGCATCGCGCGGATCTGCGCGAACGCCGCGGCGCGGCTCGCATCATCGGGCGCGACGTCGCTCGGGAACGCTGCCGACGAGCGCTCGAGGCGCGTCAGCCATCGTGCGTCGAGCGGCGACGTCAGATCCGCGGCATTCATCGCGGCGATCGTGGTCGTCTCCTTGTCCCCCGTGCGATCGCCAATGCCCACCGCGAAGCCTGCGAGCAAGAGCCCCGATCGCGTGGAGGTTGCCGCGCTGTACGTGTGCATCGTGGCGCCGGCGCGGCACGCGCGGAAGAGACTGCGAAAGGTCGCGACGGTCCAGAGCGCTGGGCTCACTTCACGCGAGTACATGTCCCAGTACACGATGTCGGCCGAGCCCGCGGCAGCCGCGGCGAGCGACGTGAGCAGATCGCCGAACACCACGCGCCATACGGTGCGCGCCGTCTCGTGGCGCCCCTCGGCGAGCAGCGCTTGCGCGGCGGCGCGGGTGGGCTCGGAGTCGGCGAGGCCGAACGAGCCTGCGTTCTCCGGCTGGAGCGCGAGCTCCAGCGGAGCGAGGTCGTTGTCGAAGCTCACGATCTCGAGGCGACGCGCGGACACTGGAAGGGACTCGGAGACTCGCCACGCCGCCAGCGCGTTCGATGCTGCGCCGAGCCCGACGTCGAAGATGACGAGGCTGTCGCCGCCCGGCGCTGCGAGTCGTGCGGCGAGACGCGAAGGCTCGACGTAGATCATGCGCGACTCGATGGCCGGGCCCGTTCCGCAGTGCATGATCTGGCCGCTCGCGCAGTCGCGAATGGCCTGCACGCCACTCTTCAGCGTGACGATCTCGACGCTGCTCATTTCTCGCCGAACGCCGTGGCGCTGTGCTCGTGGCGATCGATCGCGGCGAGCTTGTCCTTCGCGTAGATCGAGAACGTTCCGTTCTCGATGGCCCGTCGCGATTCCGCCATCAGCCGGTGGTAGTAGTGCAGGTTGTGGAGCGACACGAGTCGCGGTCCGAGCGGCTCCTTGCACTTGAAGAGATGGTGCAGGTAGGCGCGGTTGAACGTCTTGCACGTCGAGCAGCTGCACTCGGGATCGAGCGCTCCCTCGTCGAGAAAATTCGGCGTGCGTGTGAGACGAACGCGGCCCGTCGACGTGAAGGCGGTGCCTTGATACGCGAGCTGCGTTGGGATGATGCAGTCGAACATGTCGACGCCCGCCAGCATCGCGTGGAGGAGGTCGGGCGGCGTGCCGACGCCCATGAGGTAGCGCGGGCGATCCTTCGGGAGGAGCTCGGCGGAGAGCGCCGTCACGTCCTCACGCTCCGAGCGCGTGTCGCCGACCGCCAGCCCACCGATCGCGAAGCCATCGAACGGGTGCTCGGTGAGGAACGCCGCGGACTGCTTGCGCAGGTCCGGGATGATTCCACCTTGCACGATGGCGAAGAGGCCTTGCGCGGGGTTCGTGCGCGCCGCGAGGCTGCGGAGCGCCCACCGGTGCGTGCGCTCCATCGCGGCACGCGTGGTGGGCTCGTCCGACATCGAGTTGATGCACTCGTCGAGCACCATCATGATGTCCGACCCGATCGCGGTCTGCACCTCGATCGATCGCTCCGGCGAGAGCATGTGCATCTGCTGATCGGTGTAGCCCTTGAAGCGCGCCCCTCGTTCCGTGATGGTGCGGTCGGCGGGGAGCGAGAAGATCTGATAGCCGCCCGAGTCGGTGAGCACGGGGCCGGACCAGCCCATGAACTTGTGGATGCCGCCGAGCTTGCGGAAGGCCTCCGGACCGGGCCGCAACATCAGGTGGTAGGTGTTTCCGAGCACCACCTGCGTGCCGACCTCCGCGAGGTCGACCGGGGCGCAGTTCGTGACCGACGCGCGGGTGCCCACGTCCATGAACACGGGGGTCTCGATCGTGCCGTGCGCGGTCGTGAGTGACCCTCGACGCGCGCGCGAGCCGGGGTCTGTCGCAGAGACGTGGAACGGAAGCGTCATCGATCGGGCGGAGGTTGTAGCCTTTCGGCCGTTGGAAGACTTCGACGATCTGATCATCGGCTCCGGGATGGCCGGGCTTGCCGTGGGCGCGCTGCTCGCAAACGCCGGTCGCCGGGTGGCCGTCCTCGAGGCGCACGACGAGCCCGGCGGCTACGCGCATACGTTCCGGATGAAGGAGTACCGATTCTGCGCGCAGGTCCACTACATCTTCAATTGCGGGGAAGGGGAGCGCATCCACGACCTCCTCACGCAGCTCGGCCTCGCCGAGCAGGTGCCGTTCCTGCGGCTCGACCCCGAGGGCTTCGACCACATCGTCGTGTCGCGCGAGCGCTTCCGCATCCCGAACGGCCTCGAGAAGCTCCGCCTACGTCTCGTCCGCCGCTTCCCGGAGGCCGAGCGCGCGCTCCGGCGCTACTTCGAGATCATCACGCTCCTTGGTGCCGAGCTCGAAGGGCTCGATGTGCCGAACGGCCTCTCCGTCGCCGCCCTGCGCGCAGCGGTGAAGGCGCGGCATGTCCTCTACTACCTGCGCTGGACGCTCGAAGATCTCTACGACAAGGTCGGCATGCCTTCGCGCCTCCGCGCGATCCTCGCGGGTCAGTCGGGCGACTACCTCCTGCCGCCGCGCGACGTTTCTCTCCTCCTGCACGTCGCGCTCGTCACCCTCTACGACCGCGGGGCGTACTACCCGAAGAATCACTACTTCCAGTTCGTCGAGTCGCTCGTGGGGGCCATTCGCCGTCAGCCGGGCTGCGTCGTGCTGCTCGAGCACGAGGTCGAGCGCATCGTCTGCGAGCGCGGCCAGGTCGTGGGCGTGGTCACGAAGAACGGGAAGCGGCTCACGGCGAAGCGCTACATCTCGAACGCCGACCCGCGGCTCACCGCGCAGCTCTGCGGGGCGGGAGAGCTCGCGAAGGATCGCTCGCGCCTCGACTACGACTACTCGTGCGGCACCGTCACGATGTACCTCGGCGTGCGCGGGCTCGACCTCCGCGAGCACGGGTTCGGCTCGTTCAACGTCTGGCACTACCCGCACGATGACCTGAATCGCCTCTACGACGATCAGCTCGTGCGCCACGACCTCTCGAACCCGTGGCTCTTCATGTCGACACCCACGCTCCACACGGACGTGCCCGGGCTCTGCCCGCCGGGCGATCAGATCCTCGAGGTCGCGACGGCATGCGATCACGCGCGCTTCGCAGCACTGCGTCGCGACGATCGCCGCGCCTACAACCTCGAGAAGAAGAAGATCCGCGAGCGACTCCTCGATGTCATCGAGGCCGAGTACGTACCGAACCTCCGCAAGCATCTCGTCATGCGCGTCACCGGAACACCTGCCACGAACGCGCGTTTCGTGCGCGCGCCGGAGGGCAACTCCTATGGTGCCGCCCTCACCCCGCGGAACATGGGACCGAAGCGGAAGCCGTTTCAGTCGTCGCTCCGCAACCTGTGGCTTGCGAACGCGACGGCCGGTTTTCCGAGTGTTGCAGGGGCGGTCGGCGCCGGCATGCGCCTCTTCGAGGAGCTGAACGCGAGCCCTGATTTCAGCTAGGATCGTGAGGAATGGGGAAGCGCGCGACCGCGAAGGAGAACGTTGCGCTCGCGGCGCTCGTCGTCGTCGTGGTCGGTGTCGTCGGTGGCGTCATGTCTTGCTACGGCCCCACCGAGGTCACGCTCGATATCTCTCGGGACACCCCGTGCAGTCCGCCGGGGCAGGCGGTGACAGGCATCTTCGTCGGAGCCGAGGGCCACGGCGCGATTGATCCGATCGCGGAGACCACGGACTGCTCGCCGGCAAACGTCGGCAGCAGCATCGGGTCGCTCGTCGTCGTTCCGAGCGGCGATCGCGACGGGCGCGCGACCGTGGAGGTCGTGCTGGCGCTCGCGCCGAAGCAAGGCGGTCCTCTCAAGTCGACCAAGGAGTGCCTCATCGATGCGACGGACTGCATCGTGGCGCGCCGCTCGTTCTCGTTCATCGCGCACGCCTCGCGTCGCATCCCCATCACGCTCTACGAGGCCTGCCGAAACCTCACCTGCGGCGCGGGCACCACGTGCGTTGCCGGCAAGTGCGGGACGGACGACATCGATTCACCCGCCTTCTGCGACAACGGCGGCTGCAAGGACGGCGGCGTGCCGGACAGCGGGCCTACGCCGTTGGGCGTTTGCTCGGGGCCGGCGGGGGATGGCGTCGTCACCACGCTGAGCGCTCCACCGCTCGGAAACATCCAGTCGAACGCAACGACCCTGTTCTGGCGTACGGCGGATGGAGCCGCGGTCGAGTCGGTTCGCAAAGACGGTTCGCAGCGAGGCGTCGTGTTCGCACCGGGCGGCGTCACCGCGCTCGCCATCGGCGCGGCGGGCACCACGGGATGGGTCGCAGCGAATACGCGAATGTACAAGCTGGCGCTGCCGCCCGATGGCGGAGCGGCGAGCGCGTCGTCGGACATGGAGTTCAGCACGCAGCCCGTGCTCTCGATCGCCGCGCCGGGAGCCAGCGTGTACTTCTCGGTGGCCACGGCGACCTTCAAGTTCGCCGGCACGCCGCCCGCGTTTCCCATCCCTATCCCTCCCGCGGTCTCGGGGACGTCGAGCGTCCCCGCGGGATCGGCGAGCGGGTACGGCGCGTTCCGCCTCTCTTCGCGCGCGCCGTCCACGGGGGACATCACGTACGGTCTCCAGGCGAAGCGTCTTCATCGGCATCAGAGCAACGTCGCCGTTCCGATCGACGTTCAGAATGCCGCGGATGTGCTCGCGGTGCCTGGCGGCGCGTACGTCGGTGAGGGCCCGCAGATCGCGTTCGTCGACGAATCGGGAAACACGTCGAAGCCCGTCGCGGCCGCATCCACCCCTGACTTCCTCGCGCACGACGGCACGACACTGTTCTGGGTCGAGTTCGCCGACACGACGCGAGCGGCGTCCACGATCATGCGGCTCGAAGGCGACGCCGGGGTGCCGGTCGGTCTGCCTCGCAAAGACAAAGTCGTGGGGCTCGTCGTCGATTCGCAGTGCGTCTACTACTGGGCGTCGGGCGCCATTCGATCGGCGCCGAAGCGGCCCTGACGCCTACTGCAGGAAGATCGGATTGGCGGTGGCCGTCGCGGCTCCCGACGGTCGCGGAGCGGGCGTGGGACGGGCCGAGACCGGGGCAGCCGAGTGGGCAGGCGCGGTGGGCCGCGCGGACCGCACCGGCGCAGCCGTGACCGATGCGGCTGCCGGTGCTGCCGATGCTGCGGCGCTGCTCGGGGGGGTCGGTGCTTCGGCCGCGACGGATGCGACCGCCACGACGGGCGCGACCGATGCGACGGCTGCAACGGAAGCGACGGTCGCGACCGCAGTCTTCGAGGGATCGGGCTCGACGGTGCGACGCGAACGCAACATGACGACGCCCACCGTAATCGCCGCGAGCACCACGCCGAGCACGGCCGCCGTGATGAGACGCTGACGCATCGAGGTGTCGCGGCGCGTGAACGTATTCACTTCGTGCGAGACGCCGGTGGAGCCCTCTGCGGAGCGTGCCTCGAGCCTGGGGCTCGACGGCATGGACAACCGCGGTGAGCTCTCGCGCCGTGCGAGCTGCAGCGCGACCGATTGGCCCAAGCTGCCTTCGGGAGCGAACGGAAGGAGCGCAGCCGCCAGCTCGCTGGCGGAGGCGAAGCGCTCGTCCGCATTGCGACGGAGTGTCTTGTGGATCGCCGCGGCGAGCCCAGGCGGCAGCGTGCATCGCTTGGCGATGTCCGGCGCGTCCTCGCTGACGATGCCGGCGGCGATTTGATGCGTCGTACCGACGAACGGAGGAGAGCCGCAGACGAGCTCGTAGAGGATGATGCCGAGCGACCAGATGTCGGCCCGCGCATCGACAGTCCCGGCCGAGCGGAGCTGCTCCGGGGACATGTAGAACGCGGTGCCCATCGTCGTTCCTGCGCTCGTGAGCTGCTTCGTGTCCTCCTCGGCCATCTTGGAGATGCCGAAGTCGAGGACCTTCACGAGGGTGCGATCCTGCTCGACCGCGAGGAACATGTTCGCCGGCTTGAGGTCGCGATGGATGATGCCGGCGGCGTGAGCCTCGGCGACGGCCGCGCAGGCCTGCAGGACGTAGTCGACCGCCTCCTCGAACGGCAGGACGCGACGCGACTCGAGCTCGCCTTCGAGGTCACGGCCGCTCAAGAGCTCCATCACGATGTACGGGAGACCGGCGGCCGTGGTGGCGACGTCCGTGACGCGCGTGACGTGCGGACTCTTCAAGACGGCGGAGGCGCGAGCCTCACGGTCGAAGCGACGAACGATGTCGACCTGGAGGAGCATCTCCGGCGACAGCATCTTGATCGCGCAGCGTTGCTTCAGGCGGAGGTGCTCGGCCTCGAACACCACGCCCATACCACCGACGCCGAGGACCCTGACGAGGGCATACTTGCCATCGATCGTGTCACCCGGCTGGGGCGTGCCGTGAGCAGGCGAAGGCGCGTCGACCATACGCCCCCTGAGGGTATCAGAACCGCAGCGGGGCCGACACTTGACCGGGTGCAATCGAGCCGTTGCTCGCGTCGCTCTCGGGCTGGGCGATGAGGTACCACGTCGTGATTCCGGCACCGACGGCGAGCACCCCAATCCCGGTCCAGAACCACCACTTGGACGTGATCGGCGCTTGCCGTCGCAGCTCGACGCCCACGTCTTTCGTACGCCCGGCCTCGACCACGACGGGGACGTGGGCAGAATCGTACCGGTCGGCGTGCACGTCGACGGCGTGCGGTCCGGCTGCGAGCGGCACCTCCAACGGGGAGTTGCCGCGCTCGATGCCGTCGACCGAGATGCGAGCGTTCGAGGGCGTGGCGCGCACGAGCAGCGTGCCCGACGACGTCTTCGGTAGGACCGTGAGCGCGACCGGAACGATGGGCCCACCGCCCTCGACGGTGACGCGAGCGGTCTGGCTCTGCACGCTCTCGGCGCTGAGCCGGACCTCGATGACGGACGTGTGCGCGGCGACGCTGATGCGCACGGCCTTTGGCGCGACGGTGCAACCGTTGATCGTCGTCTTGTCGGCGATCACCACGCTCGCGTCGGCGACGTCAGCACTGCAGCGGAGCTCGATGGTCGCGACGCGTCCACGAACGTCTCCGACGAGCTGATCGTACTTCGGGACGCGTGCGCGAATCTCAGGCGACGCCTTCAGCGCGAACTTCTCGAGCGCGTCGAGGGCGGATGGATAGTCGCCGCGCGCCTGGTGGGCGCGCCCGACGTTGTAATAGAGCGACGCGTCGTCGGGAGCGAGGGCGATGGCCGCCGTGTAGGCGTCCACGGCCTCCGCGTAGTTGAGATCCACCATCGCGTCGTTGCCCCGCTTCTTCAGCTCGTCGACCTGCGGATCGGCGAGTGCGCGCGAGGGTGCGAGGACGAGCGCGAGCACGGCCAAGAGCACGCACGAGACGTGTCGAAAGCGGCGTTCGTGGAGCAAGGACAACACGGCCAGGCTATCACGGAGCGTATGACGGACGCCGAGCTCGTCGCCTTCCTGGAATGGGCGGTGCCGCAGCTCGGGCTCCGTTGGGAAGGCCTCCGTAACTTCCGGAGGACCGTGCGAAAACGCCTCGCGCGCCGGATGAGCAGCCTCGGCCTGGCGACGCTCGAGGCCTATCGCGCGCTGCTCGAACGCGACCGGACCGAATGGTCACGACTCGACGCGATGTGTCGAGTCACGATCTCGAGGCTCTATCGCGACCGCGCGATGTACGAGCGGCTCGCGACCGAGATCCTCCCGGAACGAGCGCGCGTCGCGATTCGCGAGAAGCGCGACGTGGTGCGCGTGTGGAGCGCCGGTTGCGCGTCGGGCGAGGAGCCCTACAGCATCGCCATCGCGTGGCACGTGGACGTTGCGCCCCACTTCCCCGGCGTGTCTCTCGAGGTCGTCGCGACGGACGTCGGAGAGGAGGTCATCGCGCGAGCGAGCCGCGCGACGTACGAAGAAGGCAGCGTGCGCGAGCTCGAGGCGCGGTTGCGGGCGGCCGCGTTGCTCGAGGAGGGCGCGATGTTCCGCGTCCGGCCGGAGCTACGCCGCTACGTCACCTTCCGCTGCGAAGACCTGCGGAAGGTGATGCCGGATGGGCCCTTCGATCTCGTGATGTGCCGGAACCTGCTGCTCACGTACATCGACGACGAGAGGCAAGGCGAGCTGCTCGATCGCATCGTGTCGCGCCTCGCGCCCGCCGGCCTGCTCGTCGTGGGGCGCCGCGAGCGAATGCCGGACGGCGCGATCCCGCGAGCCGGCCTCTCGCCGCGCGGCGACGGCATCTTCGCCGTGTCGGGCTAGGTCAGGCGGGCCGCTGCTCGTAGCCGTTGTCGTGGCCGGCGGCACTTAGTAGGCTCCCTCGTGATCATGGGCCCCGTCGAAGCGCTCGATGCCGCGCTGGCGCAGCATCTCGGTGCCATCCAGCGTGCCGCCTTCGGGTCACCCCCCGGCGGCGGGCCCGAGTGGGACGCCATGCTGCGTCACTACCGCGTTCCGCCGCTCGATCCGCAGGAGCGCGCGATGATCGTGTCCTGCATGCACCTCTCGCGGGGCGCGGTGCCGGCGGAGGTTCGGGTCGTTTTCAGCGGGCTCCAGAGCTGGGCGCAGCGGGAGCTCGAGCAGCTCCGCGCGAGTGGCGCTGCCCACGCGAGCCCCACGTTCGGGGCCCTCCAGCAGCGCGTCGCGACCCTCGTGGATACGGAAGTGGCTGGCTACGAACGGGCGCTCGGCATCGTCCCGTCCGCGCCGATGCCGCAGCCCGCCGCGCCGCCCCCGGCAGCCCCGGCGGGGCCGAGCCTCGCGTCCATCTTCGCGAACGCGAATTCGACGGCGAAGGAAGTTCCGTGGGCGAACATGAAGCAGCACAGCGGCGTCGTCACGCTCAACTGCGTGCACTGCGGCGGCCCGCAGGAGCAGCCGCAAGATTTCATGTGCAAGTACTGCCGGCGTCCTATTGCCGGATCGATCAAACCAACGGCTTGATGGCGAGAGAGAGAACACGATGAACCCGGCGCAGCAGCAAATCATCGCGCAGTGGAACCAGCACCTCCAGCAGATGGGAGGTCAGCTCCAAGGGCTTCTCCAGCAAGCCGGGGGCGGCTGCGAGCAGCTCATCGGGCAGAACCCCGTCGATCCGATTCCGCTCAACAACGCGCTCGGCGCGATCGAGCACCAGGTGAAGGACCTGCGCTCGAAGGTCGATGACTCGTTCTCGCAGTTCTACGATCGCGTCTGCGAGCAGGGCGAGGGCGAGCCCGCGCACAGCAACATGAAGCGTGGCCTGCGCGGCTTTCTGCGCTGGGCCGACGAGACCTGGCAGCGCTTCGATGCGCACGTCCATCTCCAGCAGTACCGCGCGATGTGGCCTCACGTGCAGCAGGCGATGCAGAAGCCCACCGCGTGCAATCGCTGCGGCGGACCCGTTCGGCGCGCCACGCCTCACAAGAGCGAGTCGATCACGTGCGCTGCGTGCAACACCGTGAACCAGGTGCTGCCCGAGTCGGTGGTCGCGCAGTACTACGGCGGCATGCCCCACTACTTCGCACAGAGCGGCATGATCGATCGCTGGGTCGCCCTCGAGAAGTTCAAGGACGACTGGGAGGACTACCGCGACGCGGAGTACGCCGCCGATCGCGACCGCCCGGACGAGCCGATCGAGCGCCTCAAGCAGCGCGAGCAGATGGAGAAGGAGTACTGGACCGCCTACGCCGAGGCGCGCGTGAAGAACGAGGGCGGAACGCCCGAAGACGTTCGCACGCTCGTCGAAGCGCGCATGAAGCAGGCGTTCTACGACGAGATGAACCTGAACGACGTGTGGCGCGCCGCGAACGGCCTCAAGGGCGTCGCCGAGCAGGTCACCGTTCCGGCGCATCTCCAGAACGTGGACGAGTGGGGTCCGCTCAATCCGCACACGAACCCGATCGCGCTCGAGGACAACTGGGTCCACGAGCAGCTCCTCAGTGAGGCGCTCCGCGAGCCGGAACGCCACGCCGGGCTACTCACCGCGCTCGGCTACCGCGATGCGGTCCAGCGCGCGATGGTGCACGCCACCTTCCGCCGCCACTACGAGGGCTACCTCATGTCGGCCGAGGGTCAGGCGCTGATCACCAAGGCCGCGATGCGCGCGATGAACGAGCGCATGAAGTACGCGGTCGCCGCGGGCGCTGCGGGCGGGATCCTCGATCCGATCGAGGGCGTGTCGATCGCCGTCTACGGCAACCTGCAGGTGAAGCAGGCGAGCGCGAGTGTCGACGAGTTCAGTGCGCTTCTCGCGCAGCACCAGATGGATCGGCCGAAGTGGGACCGCGTCGCGAAGGGCTGGCTCGATCGCATGACCCGCGACACCACGGGCGCCGTCGCCACCGAGTACTCGAAGGCGTTCATGAGCGGCAACCAGGGCGCGCACGCCGGTATGGGCGCGGCGGCGGCCGACAACATGGCCTCGGGGCAGATGGGCCTTCAGGGACCGAGCGCGGCGGAGTCCGTCACGTTCGAGAAGTACTGCGAGATCGCAGGTGCGATGCAGGCGTGGTCCAAGCAGGGCAAGGACATCAGCGCCGGCCTCCACAAGTACTTCCAGATGACCGCGATGGATTACTCGAGCGTCAGCATGTACTGGTCGCAAAAGATGATGGCCGACCTGTCGATGTTCGATCGCCAGACGCAGATCGCAAACCACTACGAAGCGCAGTACGCAAACATGGCGTAGCCGCGCGAAGGGCTAGCCGCCGAGCTGCGCGAGGGCTTCTCGCGCTGCGACTAGCGCTTCGGTGCGCAGCTCTTCGTCCAGGTCTTCCGCTTTCGGGAGCGCGGCTACGCGTGCTTGGAAGCGGACGATGCCCGGCTTCGCGGATGTCTGACGAAGATCGGCGAGGCGCTGAACGATCAACGTCTCGTTGTTGAGCGGGAGCTTGTGCTCATCGAGGGCCGCGACGAGCGCGTCGGCCGCTTCGCGATGGTTCGTATCGGCGAGCGCGTCGATCAGCATCGTCGTGTTGCCGGCGGCGTCGGCGCCCTCGCGACTGCGCTCTTCGCGGAACCAACGAGAGAGCGTTGTGGCGGCTTCACGCCGTTCGCGCGGGCCGGCTTCCTGCGCCAGCGAGGCAATGGCTCCGATGACCGCGGGGGCAGAGTGCGGAACGGTACGGAGATCGATCGAAGAGAGGGCCGGCAAGGCATCGACGGCACGCGCCTCCACAGCGGCCTCGACGGCGACGACGAGATCGTGGTCATCGCCCATCGCGAGCGCGGTCTTCACATCCGCGGTCGGATTCGGCCGATCCGCGGAAGGCGAGGCGACCGTGCTTGAACCGGCCTGCGGACGCGCGGGCTCGGCCTCGTGCACGACGGGCGAGGGGATCGTGGAAGGAGAGCTCACGGTCGTCGCGGCCGTCACTGCCGAAGGCTTCGCATGCTCCGGCGAGCGGAGGAACGTGCCGGTGAGGAGACCGCCCGCGAGAAGCACTCCCGCGAGCGCGAGACCGCGCTTCACTTGCCGCAACCTGCGTTGCGGCAGTACTCCGCGCGCACTTGAGCCGCGCTGCGATTGCCCTGGCCGTAACGACTCGGGGGCAGCGAGGCCCACTCATACGAAATCTTCGAGAGCGCGTTGGTAAACTCGGTCGCCGTCATCGCGCGAGTGGCGGGCACCGTCACGCCGCGTCGCGTGACGAGCCTGAAGCCGCCGCGATCCTGATTCTCCGGCTGGAAGTTCGCGAGCCCGAGGCTGTTCCAGGTTCGCGTGAGGAACTGATAGCGACCCGCGGCCGTGGAGCTCAGCGAGCTCGAGAGCTTGATGAGGCGATTCGGGTGTCGCACGCAATCGTTTGCGTAGCGATAGCCGACGATCACGTTGTAGCCGTCCGACCCTTTGCCGCGTGTTCCTTCAGCCCACGCAATCGTGTCGAGCAGCGCGCGCTGCTTCTCGGGCATGACGCCGGTCGCTCGCGAGGGCGAGCACGAGGCGTTGCCTGTGTTGCCGGCGCTGAGGGCATCTCCACCCTCGCCCGTCTCTTCCTCCGGCTCGCTCTCCGCACAGCCAGCCGCGCTCGTCGCAAGCACCGCGATGGCGAGCAGTCTCGCCTTGAGGCTCGTGATCATGACAGGACAACCCTTGGATGACGGCGGTCGAGGCGCGCGAGCCCGACATCCCATGCGGCCATGTGGACGCATGTGGGAGTCGAGCAAGGCGTGTACCGACGCGGGACCGGCCGTTTTCCCCGCAAAACACGCGTTCCCAACCGATGGGGTGGATCGGGGTTACGTCGACCGTGATGGAGTCAGTCCCCGGATCCGCGTTCTGTCGCCAGCCTCCGGAAGAGCACGATCTGACCGAAGAGCGCGGCCGGCACGAGGACGAGCGGGAGCCACGTGAACGGAAACCAGCCGACCCACGTGTTCAGCCGATCGGGGGAGGTCCCGTAGGCCGCGATGAGCGGCGTCGAAACGATCGCGACGACGACGATGATCGCCAAGAGCGCGGAGGACATCACGGCCCACGTCATGACGAGCCAGCGCGGAGCGGCATCGCGCGCGGCGAGCCACGCCACGACGATCGCGCTGAGGCCCGTGACGATGTCGAAGTTCGATCCCCCGAAGGACATCTGGGCCGGCATGGTCCCTTCGGTGGCGGCGCGATGCATCACCAACTCGAGCGGCAACCGAAACGCGTGGAACCCGATGAGGGCCGCGAGCGGCAGTCCACGCGCGAGCTGCGCGCCGATCCGTGAGCGCGCGACCGCGATCGTGATCAGGAAGCCAGCCGCGACGGCGAGGACCATCGGCGGCGGTCGGACGTCGTAGCGTCGCAGTGTCCCGATCGCGCCCAAGATCGCGATCCACGCGACCCACGCGAAGACCCCTGCGGCGAACGGTGCAGCGCGCCCGCTCCCGTCCTTCCGCACGACCCACGCGTAAGCGATGACGACCGACGCAGCGACGCCGAGCGCGACGATCGCCATGCCGACGCTGACTGCGAGCGATGCCGACGGGTGCATGGAAGCGCGGCTGTACGTAGAGCCGGACTCCGCGTCGTCAAGGACCCGGCGTCAGTTGCCGCGCGCGCCGATCGACTTCGGAAGCGGCACGACGGCTGCGGCGCGATCGTTCGAGAGCACGGCGACCAGCGTGAGCGCGTCGTTCTTCACGAGGCCGTGCAGGATCCCGTGGTGGAAGTCCTTGCCGTAGAACGCGTTGGGAACGAAGCACACGCTGATGATGCGATCGACACCGAGGATCTGCGCGAAGTCCTTGGGCTGCTCGAGGGGCGGACACGGCTCACCCTCGGCGAGGTTCGCGGCAGCCGAGGCCACGAGCTGCACCACGAGCTTGGTCTCGTTGCCTTCGAGCTTCGGACGCCAGAAGGAATAGAGCAGCTCGCGGTCGCCGGAAGCGGTGCGCCCCGACCATTCGAAGCGCGTGGCCTTGGGATCGATCGGCTTCCACGTGAAGCCATCACCCAGCATCCGGAGCCCGAACTTCCCCGCGACTTGCACGAGATCGGGAGGGACCGTGGCGTCGGCGGCGGCCGATGATGCATCACGCGTTGCGGAGCAACCGGCAGCCGCCGTGGCGAGGCCGAGCAACGCGATCGCGAGAACCCTTACTTCCACAGCTCCCAGACCTCGGGCTTGAAGCCGACCGTGGCCTCGGTGCCGCGTCGCACGATGGGCGTCTTGAGGAGCAGCGGATCGTCGAGCAAGAGGGCTTCGATCCGCGGGCCGGTGGGCGCCGAGTACTTGAGCCCCTTGTCGACGTAGCGTTTGCCTTCGCGATCGATGAGCCCCTCGGGACCGCCGACGCGCGATGCAACGCTGCGCAGCTCACCGGGCGAGAGACCCTTCTGCGCGAGGTCGACGCTCTGGATCTTCATGCCGCGCTCTTTGAACCAGCGCTCGGCTTTGCGCGTGTCGGGACACTTCTTGAGCCCGAAGACCTGGATGATGGGGGTCGCAGACATGGGAGCGGCCTCCACGGTAGCGCAAACAAATCTTCCGGCGATCGGCTAAGGCTCTGGGATGCGCGCTTCCCTTGTTGTCACGACCGTTCTCCTCTTCGGCGCATGCGGATTCGCCGCATGCTCGAGCACCGACGCGCAGACGTCCGGCACTGCGGATGGCGGCACGGATGGGGGGCCGGAGCTCGAAGGCGGAGCCGATGCCGCGGTGGACGCGGACGAGGACTCCGGCGTACCCGGCGACCTCGGCGGAATCTTCGCCATCAGCGATTCGATCACGGTCGACGGCGGCCCCGCCGGTCTCCACCGCGCCGGCGCGTTCTTCACGCACAGCACCGGCGTCGACACCACGACGCTCGCGAAGACGGTCGGCCCGTGCCTGGTCGAGACGATCGGCAACGGCAACACGCCCGACGAGACCGATCTCTCGGCCGGTGTCATCCACATCACCGGCGGAACGAAGAGCATCGATCTCGTTCCGACGGCAAAGAAGACGTACGACCCCGTGAGCGGATCGGTCGTCCTGTGGAACGGCGGCGAGATGCTGACCGTGAAGGGGGAGGGCAAGGACGTGCCGGCCTTCACCACGTCGCTCGTCGCTCCATCGAAGCTCACGATGACGGCGCCTGCGCTGCCGTCGTCTTCGGCGAACCTCAGCGTGACGCGCAGCGCGCCCTTCTCCGCGACCTGGAGCGGTACCTCGAGCGGGCTGGTCGTCCTGTACTTCGATGTCGCGACCGGTTCGAACGCGTTCTCTGCGACGTGCACGTTCAAGGCGAGCGATGGCAAAGCAGAGGTCCCCGCGGCTGCGTTCGCCGATTTCCCCGCGATCGATGGGACGTTCAACTTCTACGTCAAAGAGGCCGCGGTCGCGTCGCCCCCGGGGTGGACGATCCGCTTCACCGTGAGCAGCGCGATCGTCGGTCCGGCTGGCGCGAGCGCGATCGGCCAGGCGACGTTCAAGTAGACCGAACCGGAACGGCGCATGCACGCTCGCCGTGCATCATGCTGGTCGTCAAACTCGTCCCTCGCGGCGTGCGACCCACGACCGCCGAAGATAACGCGGTGAAGGTGCTCAACGCGACGGTGGAGCCCGAGCGGGAGCACATCGCGCGCGTCCTCGTGCAGTTCGACGAGTTGATCGACAAGGCGGGAAACGAGCTGCTCATCTGTCGCGCAAAGGTCACGCTGGCCAAGGCGCTGCACGTGCCGACGTTTCACCTCGAGGGTCGTGCCGAGACGAAGCGCGAGGCGGCGGAGCTCGTCTCCGACGCGATCCTCGGTGCGGTGCGCCGCGCGCTCGCTGCGGGCAAGCGCGGGCGCACTGTGGAGCGTGAGGTCGAAGCAGCGGCGCCGCCGGAGGCAGCAGGTACGCGCCGCAGGCGGGAGCCGCGCATCAGTGCGCACCCGCCGCGCGGCCAGGGCTTCCACATGACGCGCCGCCAATCGCATGCGACCGCGGCCCGCGAGGAGGAATCGGCGGCGCATCCGTCGCGCAAGTCCACCCGGAAGAGCGCCAATCGCTCGAAGCGCTTCGGCAACATCACGGCACGCACGGGGAAAGCGGTCCGGCCGGTCCGGCCCGAGGCCCGCCGCTGATCGAGCGTCTCTTCGTCGATATCCGCTGACACCAAAGGGTGCCGAGGAGCATCCTAGGGCCACCGCATGTCCTGGTTCTCGGCTCTCTCGCTCGGCGGCTGGATCGTGGTCGTCCTTGCGGCGGCCGTCGTCCGGTCTCGCACGTTTGCGATGTTCGTGGGCACGTTGGTCGGGATCTACACCCTCGTGGCGGTGGCGCTCGCGCCTTCGTTTCAGGCGATCTTGCCGATCTACGCGGCCTTCCACGTGACCGTGTACGTGAACTTCCTCGCGCTCGCGCGCCCCCGCATGCGCCCGCTGGTGTACCGGTTTCTCATCAGCTGGCCCGCGGCGTTCTTCTCGGCAGGCACACTGCTTGCGCTTCCGTGGGCTCTACTCACGGCCGTTGGGCTGCACCCCTGGGCGCCGTGGCTGCCCTATGCCCTTGCCGCGGTCGGGCTGCTCCAGTCGCTGACCACGAAGCGCAACGAGGTCGACATCGTCATCAGTGGGCCTGACGGTCCGAGCGCCGACACACTCGCGCCGCATCCGCCGGGGAGCACGCGGGAGGAGCGCCCGCTGCGCATCGTGCAGATCTCCGATCCGCACCTCGGCCCCTTCATGTCGGTCGCGCGGTTGCGGAAAATCTCGGAGCGCGCCGTCGCGGCCAAGCCGGACCTCGTCTTCCTCACGGGCGACTTCCTCACGATGGAGTCCCAGAGCGATCCCGATCTGCTCCTCTCGGCGCTCGAGCCGCTGCGCGCGCTACCGGGCCAGGTCTTCGCGTGCCACGGCAATCACGATCACGAGGCGCCGGCCGTCGTCGCGCGAGCGCTGGAGCGCAACGGCATCGCGCTCCTGGTCGATGACTCGCACGACATCGAGACCGCGGCGGGGCCCGTTCAGATCGTGGGGATGGACTTCGTGTGGGGCGATCGCAAAGGTCACCTCACGCGCGTGTGCGCGGATCATCCGCGCCGGCCTGGTGCCACACGCATCGTGCTGCTCCACGACCCCGGCGCGTTCCATCATCTGCCCTCGGGCGAGGGTGATCTCGTGCTCTCGGGCCACACCCACGGCGGGCAGGTCGGGCTTCTCAGCCTCGGCCTTTCGTGGACCTTCCTCCGCCTGTTCGGCGTGAAGTTCCCCGATCACGGCTTCTGGGCGCGGGGCACCGATCGCATGTACGTCCACCGCGGCACCGGGCATTACGGCTTTCCGTTGCGGCTCGGTGTACCGGCGGAGGAGAGCGTGCTGCGCGTGCACCGCGCAGGCGCGAAGGGCTGAGCGCGTGGGGCCTCGCCCGAGACGAGAGATCCACACGGAGACTCGGAATCTCGGAGTCGAGACGGAGCGAGAGGTTTCACAGCGGAGCCCCGAAGGCCCGGAGGGCGCTGCCTCTCCGTTCCCACCAGGACCCTCTCGTTTTCGGCAGAAACGCTGGCGCGTTTCTGCCGATGGGTAGTTCTCCGATCCAACCAGCAACGTCTCGCGCCCTACGACCCCTGCCTCGAGCATCCGGCCGCGAGACGAGCGTTCTTGCGGCGGGATGCTCGCGATGAGGGGGGTAGGGCGGGCTACGTTGCTCGTCGGGAGAGTGATCTCCCCGTGTGAAATTCTCGACTTGTAGACAGGAGGCAGCCCAACGCGATCGAGACCGTGACCTCTTGGCGGCTTCGTGGCTTGGCGGTAATTCCCCTCTCGTCTCTCCCTGAGCGTCTACCTGTAGACGTAGCTCGCCGTGATCACGAGCTTGCCGCCGCCCTCGGCGCCGGCCTTCTTGTCCTTCTCGTTGAGCTCGAGGGTCAGCGGTCCCGTCAGATCCATCTTGGTGTGCCACGCATCTGCGGTGCGGAACACCATCGTGCCGGTGAGCGGCACGGTCACCTTGAACGGGCCTTCGCCGTTCTTGATGGTGAGCGAGATGGCGAAGATGCCGGTCTCGCCGTCCTTGCTCTTGAACGAGACCTTCGCGCCTTCGACGCTCGACTTCTCGTCGTGCTCCTTGAGCGCCTTCGCGAGGGCTTCGGCGAGCTCGGGGACGTCGTCGCCCTCCTTCAGGGCGCGGTCGGGCATTCCCACGAGCATCGGATCCGGCTTGCCGAGCATCTTGTAGTGCTTCTCGACCAGCGCGGCTTCGGCCTTGGACGCGGGCTTGTCCTTGTCGTTCAAGACCGTGAGCTTTCCGTCCTTCGACACGACCACGTAGGTCTTCCCGTTGATCGCGCTCGGCTTCACCTTCGCGGGGTTGCCGCCCATGGCCGTCGACTTCGAATCTTCGGTGAAGGTGACCTTCAGCTTCGTGATCGCGTTGTTCGTGGCTTCGAGGATCTCTTCCTCCTTCTTGGAGGTCTCGATGCTCTGGATCTGTTGGATCGTGCCCATCACGGTGAGGCTGAGCGTGGAGTCGGCCTTCATCTCTTCGGTGCGCTTCACGCCCGCGGTGAGCGGCTTCTTCACGAACTTCGTGCCCGGGTCGACCGGCGGCGACTCTTTGGGCGAGCCGGTCGCGGAGGCCGCCGCGCTCGGCTCCTTGGTTGCGTCGCCCTTCTTGCACGCGGGGCTCACGGCGACGATCGCAAGAGCCGTGGCGAGAATCGTGAGTCGCTTCATCGCGACAAGGTCCCAGGAAGCGCCGAGGTGTGCAAGCATCGCTCGGATGAAAGCCTTCGCGGTCGACCGCTACGGCGGGCCCGACGCCCTCACGCTGCACGAGCTCCCGGAGCCCGTGCCCGGCCCGGGCGATCTCTTGGTCGAGGTCCGCGCGGCGAGCGTGAATCCCGTCGACTTCAAGATCCGCAGCGGCGGCTTGAAGGTCCTCGTGAAAGATAAGTTTCCGCTCGTTCTCGGTTGCGACTGTAGCGGTGAGGTCCTCGCGGTCGGTGAGGGGGTCACGAAGTTCAAGGTCGGCGATCAAGTGTTCGCGCGCTTGAGCAAGAACCGCATCGGCGCGTTTGCGGAGCGCGTCTTGGTCGACGAGAGCTGCGCGGCCATGAAGCCCACCAATCTCTCGCACGCCGAGGCCGCATCGATCCCGCTCGTCGGGCTCACGAGCTGGCAGGCGCTCATCGACATCGGCAAGCTGAAGAAGGGAGGCCGTGTGCTCGTGCACGCGGGCTCGGGAGGCATCGGTACCTTCGCCATTCAGCTCGCGAAGCATCTCGGCGCGATCGTCGCGACGACGGCGAGCGCCAAGAACCACGAGCTCGTCACGCGGCTCGGCGCAACGCAGGTCGTCGACTACAAGACCGAGCGCTTCGAGGATGTCGTCGCGCCGTGCGACGTCGTCTACGACACGCAGGGCGACGAGACGCTCCAGCGCTCGTTCAAGGTGGTCAAGCAAGGTGGTGTCGTGGTCACCATCGGCGGCAAGCCCGATGGCAAGTTCGGCAAGGCGTGGGGCCTCAATCCGATCCTGGTCCTCGTGCTCCGCTTCATGGCGCGCAAGGTCACGGCCCTCGCCGAGGAGAAGCAGGCGCACTTCGAGTACCTCTTCATGAGGCCGGATGGCGCGCAGCTCGCCGAGATCGGCGCGCTCCTCGAGAACGGGACGATCAAGCCGATCCTCGATCGCACGTTCCCCTTCGCAGAGACGAAGGAGGCCGTCGCCTATGTCGAGGCGGGTCGTTCGGTGGGCAAGGTCGTGATCGTTCGCGAGGCGTGAAAGACGCCCGCGCAACGCGGACGGGACGAGATTTACGCAGAGGACGCGGGGGAAGGGAGGACGCGGAGAGTTTTCGAGGAATCCCTGCGCGACTTGGCGCTGTGGCCGCCTTTTGGGGGAGCCGGATCGGTCGCGCCGACGCGCGGAGGTACGAAAGCAACTGGGCCACGTGGTTCGGCCCCAGCTCCTCCACGGCCTTCAGTGCGCGTTGTGTTCCAGCCCACTCAAAAAACTCTCTGCGTTCCTCCCTTCCCCCGCGTCCTCTGCGCAAATCTCGGCTCCGGCTTCGGGGCGCGGTGGAAGTCTTCTCGGCATACACTGCCGCCATGACGACGGTATGGGTGGCGGGGGCAAGTGGGCTCGTGGGCAGTGACCTCTTGCGCGACCTGATCGCCGACGACTCCTTCACGAAGGTCATCTCCGTCGGACGCCGCACGTTGCCGCTCGAGCACGCGAAGCTCGAGCAAGTGAAGGTCGACTTCGCGGACGAGGCCTCGTTCACCACGCTCGACGCGCCAGACGTCGCGTTCTGTTGCCTCGGCACCACGATCAAGAAGGCCGGGTCGAAGGAGGCGTTCCGCGCCGTCGACTACGACGCTGTGCTCACGTTCGCGAAGGCCGCACACGCGAAGGGCGCGCGGGTCTTCGCGCACGTGTCGTCACTCGGCGCGAGCACGCGTTCGAGCAACTTCTACTCGACCGTGAAAGGGGAGGTCGAAGCGGCGCTCGAGAAGGTCGGCTTCGATAGCCTGTATGCGCTGCGGCCGTCGATCTTGGACGGCGATCGCGAAGAGAGTCGGCCGCTCGAGCGGGTCGGCCTCGTGTTTGCGCGTGCGCTCGGTCCCGTGCTCGGCAAGTACCGGCCGACCTCGAGCGCAGCCGTAGCGCGGTCGCTGATCGCGAAGGCCAAGGAGCGAGCGAAGGGCGCACACGTGATCGAAGCCGACGCGATCAAGTAGCGCAGGCGAAGCGGCGTGGAGCGATCGTTGCTTCGAGACGGGGGGGCGAATCGTCGCCGATCTCCACCGAAGAGGATTTGATGCGCTTTTCTCGCCGTTTTGCTCTCGCCGTTCCCCTCCTCGCGGTCGGCGTCGGTGCGTTTGCGCCTGAGGCACGCGCGCAGGAGGAGCGCGACACTGCTGCGATGAGCGCCAATCGTGGCTTTCGTCTGGGCCTCGGTCCGGTGCTGCTCTTGCCGAGCCGCGACAACGGGCCCTACGGCGGCGGTCTCACGCTCGATGGTCGCTATGGGATCAAGGCGGGACCGACTGTGCTCGCGCCGGGAGGTCGGCTCTCGGGATACGGCATCTCGGGCCGCTTCATCGGCACCGCGATGCCCACGTTCCGCGTCACCGTTCCGATCGGGCCGCTCGCGCCGTACATCGTCGGCGGGCTCGGACCGGGCTGGATCTCGAATCCCTCCGAAGGCGGGCTCGCGATCCTCGGCGGCGGTGGTCTCATGATTCACGTCGGGCGCGTCCTCAGTCTCGGGATCGAAGCGACCTACCAGACCATCACTGGGACCGAATTCAACAGTGTGGCGCTGGGGCCTTCGATCGGGATCGGCGGCTGAGCGTCACGACGCGAGCCAGAAGATGGAACGAGGTCCGCGTTCGACGCGGAGCGCACGCGCGCGCGCGAAGGCGTCGACGGCTGCGCACAGGTCGGGATGCTTGAGGTCGTAGTCGTGACCCGCGAGAATTCCGCCCTCGCGGAGGCGCTCTGACCAGAGCAGGAGATCTTCGGTGACACTCGCGCCGTCGTGACTCCCATCGAGGAAGATGCGGTCGACGCTGCCGGGGGCAAACTGCAATGCGGCCATCGCCGACGGTTCGGCAATGACCTCGACGACGATGCCGAGCTCGCGCATGTTCGTGCGGAAGGTCTGTTGCACGTCCTCGGCGGCGAGCTCGGCCTTGTAGCGATCGGCGAGCGAGTCGTGCGAGCCGCTCCAGTGGTCGATACACACGAGGCGCGTGCCGTTTGCATTGCACACCGGACCCACGAACGACGTGCTTCGCCCTTTCCAGGAGCCGATCTCGACGAACGTGCCGCCGCGGAGCGCGCGCGCGAAGCGGGCGTACCAGCGGCCTTCGTCTTCGGAGAAGAAGCCGTCGATGCCCTTCATGAGGCGGGAATCCTAGCGTATCCTCGTCCCCACAATGCGTAACCACCGCCTGAACCGGCTCGCTCTCCTCACCCAGGGCGTCGCGCTCGTCGGCCTCGGGCTCTCGTCGCTCGCGTGCGGCAAGGACGCGGCGGCCCCCACCGAGCCGCCGCACATGAATGCACCGCCGGAGCCGAAGCCCACGGCGAGCGAGGCTGCGCCCACGCCCACGCCCGAGGCGCCCACGGCGCCTATGCACGTGAACTCGCCGCCGACCACGGCACCCGTGGCGAGCGGCTCGAGCTCCGCGGCAAGCCCGAGCAAGCCGCCGAACCCGCCGCACGTGAACTCGCCGCCGAAGAAGATACCGCCGGCGCCCAAGCCCTGACAATGTACGTGCTGAAGCGGGTCAGCGGCGACGCGCTCGCGCTGACCGAAGAGCACGACGCGATCGCTGTCCCGCGCAAGGGCGAGATCCACTGGGATCACTTCGATGCCGGCGCGTACACGGCGGCCGCGCTCGACGACGCGGCACGCCTCTGGAGCGACCGTGCGGTGCAAGAGATGCACTCGCTTGCGCTCTTCACCGAGCTCACGTCGCACATGCATCGGCTCGGTGCTCCCCTCGATTGGTCGGGCGCGTTCGCGCGCATGATCGCCGACGAGGTCCGGCATACCGATCTGTGCCTCCGCATGTGTGACGCGCTCGGGCGCCCCGCCTCGCCATCCATCGATCCCGCGCAGCTTCGTCTCCTCGCGAACGCGTCGCCGCGCGCGCACGTTCGACACACGATCGTGGCCGCTTTCTGCATCGGCGAAACGATCAGCGGGCACATGTTCCGCCGTGCGCTCAAGGCCGCGAACGTGCCGCTCGCGCGCGAGGTGGTCGCCGCGATCGTCGTCGACGAGACGTTCCACGGTGAGCTCGGTTGGGAGCTCGGCGCGCTGTTGATGCGGAGTGATGGGCCGGGATTCGAGGTCGAGCGCACGATGCTCGCGAACGACCTGCCGAGCCTCTTCGACCACTACGCGAAGCTGTGCTGCGCGACCGGCGGCCCGACCTGGGCGAGGGCCGAGCGCGAGGTCGACGACGGACCGAACTTCGGCACGATGACCGAGGCTGGCTACGCGCGTGCGTTCTTCGATGCCATGGAGAACGACGTCGTGCCCGGGCTCGTGGCGATCGGCTTCCCCGAGGCCGAGAGCGCCTATGCGTCCCTCGTGCGTGCCCGACCCTGATGGGGGCACGCCCCATTGCCTTGGCGACGGTGATCGTCGCGAGCCTGCTCGCCATGCCTGCGGCCGCGCGGGAGATCGAAGCGACGGACGTCGCGGTCACCGGGCTCCACGGTGCGCTCACGAAGGTACGCGGCGGCGACACGAACGCGGATCTCGCGGCGTTCGGTATCACGAGCAGCCATGTCGGCTTCGGCTACGAGAAGCCGGGCACGATTCGCGTCGTGAACACGTTTTCGCTCGCGGGCGGGGCGAAGTACATCGAGGGAGGCTTCTCCAACGCGGTCGCGGGAGGCGTGCGGCTGCCCTTCGGTAGGACTCACGGGCTCGTGCTCCGCGGCGGTGGGGAAGGGACGATCTTCGGTAACAAATACCTCTGGGACTCGCTCCTCGAGCTCCCCCAACTGCAGCTCGGCTACCAGTGGCTCGTGCCGCGCTCCGTGGCCGACGCTGCGCTCAAGGGTGGGTACGTGCTGCTCGGTCGTCACAACGTCGGCGACGGTGCGACGCGCAATCTCGGCGCTTCGTTCGAATGGGGCGGCGTCGCGAACCTGCATCTCGGTCCGTTCGACCTGCGCAGCTCGTACACGCGCGTGTACCCGCGCTACGGAGGCACGCCCGTGGACATGCTCGAGGGCGCGTTCTGCGGGATCGCGCACACCTTCACGCTCTGCACGGACTACCGCTACGAGGTCGGTGACGTGCGCGTCCCGGACGGGACGTTGCGCGACGCGCGCGTCACGTATCTCGGCTTCACGGTGGGCTTCGTCGCGTTCGAGAGCTTGCCTACGAAGAAGAAGAAAGAAGAGAAGTGACTAGGCGAGGGCGCGAACGCACGGTGTGACGATCTCGCGCAGTACGCTGGCCCGGAGCGCGCGATGGGAGAATGCGTCGAGCGTGCCGTGGCCTTCGACGTTCGTGTCGTGCGGAGCCTCCTCGCGGTCGCCCGCGAGCGTGCGCGAAGCCTCGTCGAGCGCGAGCGCGACCTCGGCTCCTCCGCTCGTGCGCGCCCACGCGACGATGCGCCAGGCGAGCTCGGCATGCCGCTCTTCGTCGGCCGCCATGCCGGCGAGGAGAGCGCTCAGCGAAGGATGATGCGCACGCCGCGCTGCCTCCGCGAGCGCCGCGGAGGCGAGGGATTCGCCGACGCACCCGTCGAGGAAGGTCGAACGCGCGAGCTCCGCCATCGTGGCGTGGCGGCGCGGCGTGACGTCGAGCGCGGAGGGGCCGACCGAACGGCCGCCGTACGCGCTGGCGAGCGCGAACGTGATCCGCGCATGCTCGATCTCGTCGAGCGCCGCGCGGTGCGTGGCCTCGAGGAGCTCGGGCGGAGCGCCGAGGACCATCAGGTCGAGCGCGAGCTGTGAGAAGGACGCGATCGACGCGTGCTCGAAGGCCGCTTCACGCGCCCAGTGCGCGGCGAGCGACGCACGCTCGTTCGCCGACAGCGTCTCGATCCCGAAGGCCGCGGCATCGCCCACAACGCGCATCCAGTCGGTTCGGTCGGTCATCGCCGCGACCGCAGCGACGCCTGCTTCGTCGCGGAACGCACGCCCGCCAGGGCAGGGCTGCACCCAGGTGTAGCAGCACGCGGCCGGATTCTTCGCGCGCTCCGTCTTCGTCTTGTCGGCATTGAAGGCAGGGCGACGGCCGAGGCTCGCGGCGTCGTGACCGACATCATCAGGGTGATAAACGGATGCCGTGCACTGCTCGTACGGAGCGGGCGCCGGCCCGGCCGACCCGAGCGCAGAGGCCGCGCCGGTCACGCAGAAGCTCCCGTTCGGGCACGGCGGAAAATTCAGCTGCGGATCGCGGCCGGTCGCGGTCGCGGTGGCGGTGACTCCGCCTTCGGCCCCGGTCGTCGACTTCCCGCACGCCACGGCGGCCATCGAGGGAAGGATGATGCCGATCGCGGAGAGGTATCGCAGACGCGCGCGGGAGAGGCTCATGCGGCCATGGTGGACGAAACCGAGCGTGCCGTCACCGATCAGCGACTGGACCGTGCGGCCCAACGTTCCGCCCACGCGTCGAGGGGAGCCAGCAGCGTAGAAAGACCGACGCCGTCGCGCGTCAGTCGGTACCCCGCCTCGCCCTGCTCGACGAGCCCGAGCTCGCGAAGCTCGGCCAGGCGTTCGTTGAGAACGCTCGGCGAGACGTCCGCGCACGCCGTGCGCAGCGCGCGAAACGTGAGCTCGTCTCCGCTGCGCAGCTCCCAGAGCACGCGGAGTGCCCACCGCCGGCCGATGGCGTCGAGCAGGACCATCACGGGGCGTCCGGTGGTGCTTCCGCGGACCCGTCGGCCGATCTTCGGCGTCGCCATCGATTCTCCTTGCGCTACGGAATCCGTAGCACCATGTTGCTACTGAAACCGTAGCAAGGAGTCGCCCGATGATGAACCCCCGAATCGCCCCGCTCGAGCCTCCGTTCGACCCGGAGGTCGCCGAGCACCTGCAGAAGCTCATGCCGCCGGGCGTGGATCCGCTCATGCTGTTCCGTGTGGTCGCGCACAATCCGCGGGTTCTCGGGCGGATGCGCCGAGGCGGCCTGCTCGACCCCGGCTCGATCAGCCTTCGGCAGCGAGAGCTCGTCATCCTGCGAACCACGGCGCGCTGCCGTTCGGAATACGAGTGGGGGGTGCATGTCGCGTTCTTCGGCGGCGCCGCGGGGTTCTCCGACGCGCAGATCGCGGCGACCGTCACGGGCACCGCTGCGGATGCCGTGTGGCCGGCGGACGACGCGCTGCTCATCGCGCTCGCGGATGCACTGCACGACGGCGCCACCATCGACGACACGCTCTGGACGGCGCTCGAGCGTCGGTTCGACGAAGCCCAGCTCGTCGAGCTGGTGTTCCTCGCAGGCCTCTATCATGCGGTGTCGTTCGTCACGAACGCCACGCGGCTCGCGCCCGAGGCCGGCGCGGCACGTTTTCCGGTCTAGAGCTGATCCCAGAAGTCGCCCACCGTGGAAGCGACGAGCTCCGGCGCCTCCACCTGCGGGTAGTGGCCGAGCTCGTCCCAGACGGTGAGCTGGGCGTTTGGGATCTCCTTCGCGAGCTGCTTCGCGATCGTCATCTTGCAGACGGGGTCCTTCTTTCCCCACGCGACGAGGGCGGGGATGTCGAGCCGCTCGAGAGCACCGATCCAGCGGCGCCGAAAGCGGGTGCGCTCGTGCACGTACTGCATGATCGCCGGGAGGTTGCGCGAGCCGTTCTCACGCGTGAGCAGCATCCACATCGTGTCGACATCTTCGGCGGCGACGGGGCGGCCGAAGATTCGTCGCAGCTGCGCCGAGAACACGCGCTTCGTGCTCACGCGCGCAAAGATGTCTTTGAGCGGGCTCAGGAGCAGATGCTGTCCCAGCGTGAGGCTCGCCATCTCGATGTGCACGCTGCCGTTGATGAGAACGAGGCTCTCCATCTCGAAGTGCAGGAGTCCGCGCTCACGCCGCGCACATAGCTCGGTGGCCACGCTCGTACCCATGTCGTGGGCCCAGACGTGTGCGCACGTCATGCCGCAGGCGCGCGCGACCGCCTCCGCCACGTCGGCTTGCTCGAAGAGCGAGTAGCCGTAGTCGTTCGGCTTGTCCGAATAGCCGAAGCCGAGGAAGTCGAAGAGCACGACGCGCCGCTTCTCGGCCAAGAGCGTGGCGACGTCGAGGAAGTCCCACGAGCTCGTGGGGAAGCCGTGCAGGACCAGCACCGGTGTCGCGGCCCCGTCGCCATTCGCGCCGATCTCGACGACGAAGACGCGACCCTCGGGGACCTCGATGGTCCTTCCTCGTTCGAGCCAGGCCTCTGCGCTCCGATTGGTCATGAGGTCCGCACTCTAAACGGCGTTTCGGCCGAAATCGACGGGCCGCCCCAAGCACGCACGGAAACGAGTGTCTGTCCCTTCACATGAAGCTCCTCTTGCCGGTCTTCGCGGTCTTGCTCGCGACGTCGACTCTCGCGTGCGCCGGTGCGCGCGTCTCTGCACCGCCCGTCGTCATCGAGCCGACGCCGCCACGTCCGCCGACGGGCGCAGCCCTCCAGAAGTTCGAGGCCGCCTTGGCCAGCTTCGTTCGTCACGACGAGGCGAACGACTGGGACGCGGCGGCATGCGCGTCGGTCGCGGCCATGTTCGAGGACGCTGCGGCATCGCAGGGGACTCCGTTCGTTCAGGCCACCTACGACGCGGGCCTGGCGTTCCAACGGTGCAAAGACGACGAGAACGCGCTCCGCCGGTTCCAGAAGGCCGCGAAGGAGGACCCCTCCTTCGACGCCGCTCTCGCACGGCTCGCGCTCTATCGCTTCAAGGAGAGCACCGACATGGATGGCGCGATCAGCGCACTCCAGAGCTCGGTCGAGCAAGGACGCTACAAGAACGCCGGCGCGCTCGTCGATCTCGCGTCGATGCAAATGGCGCGCGATGGAGCTCACGCGGCAGCCGGTTGCAACGACGACCTGGAGTGCGCGCAGCGAAATCTCCAGCGCGCGCTCGCGATCGACGACGCGTACATGCCGGCGCTCAATCAGCTCGGGCTCTACTACCTGCAGCTCGCCAGGAAGCGCGCGGGGGCGTTGCCGGCGAGGGCGCGCGGTGCCGTGCGCGGGCGGCAGATGCTCACGCCAGGCGCCACCACGAAGCACACCAACGTTCAGCAGCTCGAGCTCGCAGCCCTCGTGTGCTCCCAGGCCATCGCGAAGAACCCTTCGTACGCGACGATCCACAACACGGCCGGCCTCATCATGAACGAGCTCGGACAGGTCAACGGAGCGGTCGCGGAGTTCGCGACGGCCGCGAAGCTCGATCCGCGCTTCTTCGAAGCGCACATGAACTTCGCCGCGGTGAACCTCTCGTTCCGCGGCTTCGAGCAGGCGCAGCGGGCGTACACCAAGGCGCTCGAGATTCGCCCGAACGACTACGACGCTCATCTCGGCCTCGCGATCGCGATGCGCGGTCCCTTGAGCGGATCCGAGACGGACTACGAGCAGCGGCTCACGGCGGTGCAGCACGAGCTCGATGCGGCCAAGAAGAGTGACCCGGAGCGCCCCGACGCCTACTTCAACGAAGGCATCCTCACCCAGGAGTTCCAAGCGCGCGCCGGGAGCGGCAAGGAGCGAACGCTGGCTGCGCTCGACAAGGCCCAAGCTTCCTTCGAACACTTCCTCGACAAGGCCCGGGGCAAGAGCGAGTACGACGGCGCCATCGCGCGTGCGAAGGAACGCCTGCAAGACATCGATGTCTCGCGGAGCTTCCTCCTCAAGCCGTGACGCGCTTGATGATGCGGCCTGCGATGGAGGTCACGATGCGTCGGGGCAACATCTTCACCAGCATGTGAGCCAGCTGGTTCGTGAAGCCGGGAACGACGACGGGGCCTTTGCCGAGCCCTTCGAGCGCGGCACGTACCACGGGCTCGACGTGCATCATCTTCACCGGCACCTTGTCCGGGTCGACGCCGGTGCGACGCGGTCCCTCGGTATCGGTGGGGCCGGGGCAGAGCGCGAGCACGTCGACACCGTGCGGCTTCAGCTCGTACCAGAGGCCTTCGGCGAGCTGGAGGCCGTAGCCCTTGGTCGCGGCGTAGTGGGCCGTGAACGGCGACCCTTGGAACGCCGCGGTCGATGACGTGAAGATCATGCCGCCGCGTCCGCGCTTCACGAGCCGCGGCGCGAACGCATGGGCCACGCGGAGGAAGGCGCGACAGTTGACGTCGAGCATCTGCAAGTCGCGCTCGAGGTTCGACTCGAGGAACGCGCCCTTCTCGCCGAAGCCCGCGTTGCTCACGACGAGCCCCACATCGAGGCCGTCGACCTCCGCGAGGAGGGTGTCGATGAAGTCTGCCCGGCCCACGTCCAGCTCGAGCACGCGCGCCTCGATGCCGTGGGCCGCCGAGAGCTCGGCCGCAAGCGTCTCGAGACGGCCCTTCCGCCGCGCGCAGAGCATCAAGGACAGGCCCCGTGCGGCCAGCTGTTTGGCTGCCTCGGCGCCGATTCCGGAGGAGGCCCCGGTCACGATCGCCCACTTTCCATAGCGTTCGAGGAAGCTGACGCGCTCGCCCATGCGGCGGAGCTTACACCGCGGCAACAAGGAGGGCCCGAGCGCGGTACGATCAGGGGGACATGACGGAAAACGCAGCGCGAACCCCCTGTATCGCGAGCCTTACCGCGGTCCCTCGTCTCGAGGACCTCGTGGAGCGCGACAAGAACCACGACTGTGAAGGGTTCGGGGACTCCAGGGTCTGCGTGCGTGTGGATGCGGTTGCCGACCTGCCCACCCGCTTCGGCAAGTTTCGCATTGTCGCGTTCTGGAACAATCGCGACGCCAAGGAGCACATCGCGCTCGTCCATGGCGACGTGCTCGGTCAGGAGAACGTCGTCACGCGCCTCCATTCGGAGTGCCTCACGGGCGACGCGCTCGGCTCACTACGTTGCGACTGTCGCGATCAGCTCGGCGCGGGCCTGCAGCGACTCGCGCAGGAGCCGCGTGGGATTCTCCTCTACCTCCGCCAAGAGGGGAGAGGCATCGGTCTCCTGAACAAGATTCGCGCGTACTCCCTCCAGGATGCGGGGCTCGATACCGTCGATGCGAACCTCGCGCTCGGATTCAGAGACGACGAGCGCGACTACGCCGTGGCCGCGCACATGCTCGCGAGCCTGACCGCGAAGTCGATCCGACTCCTCACGAACAACCCGAAGAAGGTCTCCCAGCTCGAGAAGAACGGAATCAAGGTCGTGGACCGGATCCCCCACGTGATCCCTGCGAACGAGCACAACCGGTTCTACTTGGAGACCAAGGCGAATCGGTCGGGCCACTTCATCGACTTCGAGGGCAAGGTCCACGTCGCCGAGCAAGACGACCCGGTCGTCGTCACGGACGGGGAGACGTAGTCACGCTCGCCACCGCCTCGGCGATGTCTTCCACGGCGGCGGTGATGCGCTCTTCGGTCGTTCGAAAGCTCAGCACGCAGAAGCGTGCGAGCTCGCGGCCCGACAGGTTGCACCCGGACATCAGCACGCGGCCCTTCGCGGCAACGCGCTCGAGCACCTCTTTCGTCGCCACGTTCTCCTCGGCTTGGCTCGCGCCCTCCCACGTGACGTGGAACGCGAACAGCGAGAGCTGAGGCTTGGCCACCATCACGACGCCAGGGATGGCAGCGATCTGTTCGGCGGCAACGAGCGCGAGCCTGCGCTTGTCTGCGATCGCGGCGCGGATTCGCGCAGCGCCGAACACCTTCACCACGAGCCACACACGGAAGCCCGGGAAGCCGCGCGAGAGATCGGGCCCGTGCTCACTCGGGTCATAGAGGTCCGGTGGTGTGCCGCCCGGCAGATAGTCCGCGGACGACGCATGGACCGCGCGAAGCGCCTGGCCGTCACGGACGAGCAGCGTGCCCGTTCCGTAAGGCAGGAAGAGGCCCTTGTGAGGATCGAGCGTCAGCGAGTCCGCGCGTGAGAGACCGGCAAGCAGCGGCCTCAGCTCGTCGCACGCGTGGAAGAACGCACCGTACGCGCCGTCCACGTGGTGCCACAGCTTCTCGCGGGCACACACGTCAGCGATGGCATCGAGCGGGTCGACCGCGCCGGTGTTCGTGGTGCCCGCACTGGAGACGACGAGGAACGGCGTGAGGCCTGCGCTCCGGTCCTCGTCGATCGCCGCGGTGAGGGCATCGACTCGCATCCGAAAGGAATCGTCGACGGGAAGAGCACGTACGCGGTCGGCCGCGATGCCGGCGAGCCGCGCCGATTTCTTCACCGAGTGATGCGCTTGCGTAGATGTGTAGAGTACACCCTTTCGGATGTCGACCCCGAGGTGCCGCTCGCGCGCGCACACGATGCCGTTGAAGGTCGCCATCGAGCCGCCGGTGGTGAAGACCCCGCGCGTGGTCTCCGGGAAGCCCATCCAGTCGCGGAGCCACTCGAGGACGTTCGCCTCGAGCTGCACGAGCGGAGGCGACGCGAACCAGGCGCCCGTGAAGCGGTTCGTGGTGTCTGCGACGAGGTCGGCGATCGCCGCGGGGAAGATGCCGCCGCCCGGGATGTACGCGAAGTAGCCAGGTCCGTTCGTCGTGAGGCAGCGGGGCGCCCACTCGTCGAAGAACGAGTCGAGCAGACCTTCGATCGGCGAGCCCTGCTCGGGCGCGGGCTCACGCATCGAGCGGCAGAGGGCCATCGCCGCGTCCGTGCCCGAGTCACCGCGGGCGTGCTGCTTTCCGACGTTCTCGAGGTGGTGGAGGACGCGCGTCGTCGCGGCGTCGAGCATCGACCGCATGACAGAAGCCGGGAGCTCGAGAGAGGCGTCGCGTTCGTCCATCGCGACGCACGTTACGTCAGCTGCGGCGTGACGACGAGGGCTGCATGTCGCTCGTCTGGACGCGGCCGTGCGCGCCCGCGACGCCCTCGGGCCGCTCGCCCTTGATGAGGCCCTTCACGGCCTCGAAGACGTAGCGAACGCCCTTCCCACCCGCGTTGTCCCAGAACTCCGCATCCTCGACGCTCACCCGGATGAGCGCGATGGTGGGGTCGTGCTTGCCCTTCGGGAACCAGATCTTCCACGTCTCCTTCCAGAGCGCAGCGACGCGCTCGGGGTCGTGGACGAGCGCCGACCTTCCGCTCAAGGCAATGAACTTGCGGGCCGACTGGAAGGTGACGGAGACGCGCGCGTCGTGACGGATCTCGTCCGCTTTCGGCGAGTCGTCCGAGGTCACGAACCAGAGCGTGCTCGCTCCTTCGATCTCCGCGATGGCCATGGGCCGGGCGTGATTGCCGTCGCCGTGGCGCGTGACGAGCATGGCGGTGTCGAAGGATTCGAGCAGCTCGGAGAGGTGTTTGGTCTTCGCGATCTCGCCCATGACTGCACCTCGTGCGGAAGTTGGAGCGACCGGGGATCCGGTCGCGCTCTTGGCGCTGCGAGCCGCGTGCCGGAGCTGCACGCTCATTCCCCCGTGGGTTCGCGTGCACGCGCTAGGAGCTGCGTGACAATTGTCCTCAGGCTGGGCGTAATCTGCCCCTCGATGGTCGTCACCACCGAATCGGTCGATGTTGGTCGCGCGCCGATGCGGATGCTCGTGACCGCACCGCGTGCAGAAGGCCGCTACCCGGGCGTTCTCGTCTATTCGGACATCTTCCAGCTCACGGGCGCGCAGCGTCGCGTGAGCACACGGCTCGCGGGCTATGGCTTCGTCGTCGCCACGCCCGAGATCTACAACCGGCTCGAGAAGCCCGGAACCGCGTACGCGTTCGACGACGCGGGACGCACGCGCGGCCTCGAGAACGCACGCAAGACCTCGGTCGCAGAATTCGATACCGATTGCAGGGCTGCGCTCGATTGGCTCGCCGCGGACCCGCGTGTCGATGCGGGCCGCGTGGGCGCGATGGGCTTCTGCATCGGCGGGCACCTCGCGTTCCGCGCAGCGCTGCAGCCGGACGTTCGCGGCACGGTGTGCTTCTACCCAACGGGATTGCACGACGGAAAGCTCGGGAAGGAAGCCGATGCCGGCTCGCTCGCTCGCGCCGCGGAGATCCGCGGCGAGCTGCTGCTCGTCTTCGGTACCGAGGATCCGCACGTGCCCGACGACGCGCGTGCGTCGATCGCTGCCGCGCTCACGAAGGCTGGAACGAAGCTCGCCACGAAGCTCTTTCCCGCCGAGCATGCGTTCATGCGCGACGAAGGACCTCGCTACGATCCCGAGGCCACCGATCGCGCGTGGGATGACGCGATCGCGTTCCTCCGTCGCGCGCTCTGACTCAGGGACGCGGCCGCGGGTTCGGCTGGATGCCCAGCGCACGCAGGCGTGATTGAAGCGTGGTGGGCTTGACGCCAAGCAATGCGGCGGCGCCGCCCGGGCCGTAGATCTTCCCCTCCGTCTTCGCGAGCGCGGCGATGAGGTTCATTCGTTCGCGACGCCGCATCTCGTCGTCACGAACGATCTCGCCTTCGATGGGCAAAAGTCCGGAGTCTCCCGCAGCCTGCGTCGCGACGTGCTCCAGGCGTAGCTCACCGCCGCGCGCCAGGATCACCGCACGCTCGATGAAGTTCTCGAGCTCCCGCACGTTGCCCGGCCAGTCGTACCTCACGAGCGCCTCCCACTGGTCTTCCTTGACGCAGGGGGTCGGCAGGCCGAGCGCATTCGTGGCGAGGGTCACGAAGTGAGCGGCGAGAGGAGCGAGATCTTCCTTTCGCGCACGCAGCGGCGGGATCTCGATCGGGAACACGCTGAGGCGATAGTAGAGGTCTTCGCGGAAGAGCCCGTCGCGGACGTCGGCCGCGAGATCGCGGTGTGTCGCAGCGATCACCCGAACGTCCACCATTCGCGTGGAGTCCTCGCCGACGCGCTCGTATTGTCCCTCTTGAAGGACACGCAGGAGCTTCGGCTGGAGGTCGAGCGGAAGGTCGCCGACCTCATCGAGGAAGATGGTGCCGTTCTGTGCGAGCTGGAAACGGCCCTGCCGATCGCGGAGCGCGCCCGTGAATGCGCCGCGGACGTGACCGAAGAACTCACTCTCGAACATCTCGCGCGGAATGGCGCTGCAGTTGACCTTCACCAGCGGCTGCGCTGCGCGGCGGCTCTGCGCGTGGATCTCGCGGGCGAACAGCTCCTTGCCCGTGCCGGACTCGCCCGTCAGGAGCACGGTTGCCTCGGTAGGAGCGACCAGCGCCACCTCGGCGAGGATCTCCCGAAGCGCGGCGCTCTCGCCCACGATTCGGCCGATGGGAGTAGTAGCCGCGGGTACGGATCGATCGGCCTCGCTCATGGAGCCCTCGACGGTCGGCTCGAACGTGACCACTCCCGCTGACGGTGTCGACGTCGCTCGGATGCCGCGGCCTCGTTGCCGGTGCGAGCACGAGGATGGATGCGCCCGGCATGCCGGATCCGCCCTTATCGCGTATAGTGCGGCAACGATGTCGGAACCGGTCCTGCCGAAGCACGCACGCGTGGTCGTCGTCGGCGGAGGCATCATCGGATGCTCCGTCGCCTACCACTTGGCTCACATGGGTTGGAAGGACGTGGTCCTCCTCGAGCGCGACAAGCTCACGTCGGGCACGACGTGGCATGCGGCCGGCCTGATGGTCACGTTCGGATCCACCTCCGAGACGTCGACCGAGATGCGCAAGTACACGCGCGATCTCTACAGCCGCCTCGAGGCCGAGACCGAGCAGTCGACCGGGTTCCAACCCGTCGGCTTCATCGAGCTCGCGTGCGACGCCGATCGCCTGGAAGAGTACCGCCGCGTCTCGACGTTCAACCGCTACTGCGGCGTCGACGTGCACGAGATCAACAAGAGCCAGGTCGCGGATCTGTTCCCGCTCGCCCGCACCGACGACATCCTCGCCGGCTTCTACGTGAAGGAGGACGGTCGCGCCGATCCTGTCGGCGTCACCATGGCGCTCGCGAAGGGCGCGCGCATGCAGGGCGTGAAGATCTTCGAGGGCGTTGCCGCCACCGGCTTCACGAGCAAGCGCGGCGTGGTCACCGGCGTGGAGACGCCGTACGGCACCATCGAGGCCGAGTACGTCGTGAATTGCGCCGGCATGTGGGCGCGTCAGCTCGGCGCGAAGGCGGGCGTGAACATTCCGCTGCAGTCGGCGGAGCATTACTACCTCATCACCGAGAAGATCGCGGGCGTCTCGAAGTCGTTCCCCGTGCTCGAAGATCCAGGCTCGTACGGCTACTTCCGCGAAGAGGTGGGCGGGCTCATGATCGGCCTGTTCGAGCCGATCTGCGCGCCGTGGAAGGTGGGGGGTGTACCCGAGGACTTCTCGTTCGGCGAGCTCACGCCCGATTGGGATCGCATGGGCCCGTACGTCGAGAAGGCGATGAGCCGCGTGCCCATCAGCATCGAGACGGGCGTGCGCAAGTTCTTCTGCGGACCGGAGAGCTTCACGCCCGATCTCCAGCCGGTGGTGGGCGAGTCACCCGAGCTGAAGAACTACTTCGTGGCCGCCGGCCTCAACTCCATCGGCATCCTCACCGGCGGTGGTCTCGGCCGCGTGATGGCGCATTGGATCATCAACGGTCGTCCCGACGTCGACGTCACGGGAATGAACATCGACCGCTTGCACACGTACCAAGCGAATCCCGAGTATCGGAAGACGCGCACGGTCGAGTCGCTCGGAATGGTCTACCAATGCCACTACCCCACGCGCTCGATGATGACCGCGCGCGGCGCGAAGAAGTCGGCGCTGCACGATCGTCTGGCCGCGCACGGCGCGTACTTCCGCGACGTGAGCGGCTGGGAGGGCGCCGACTGGTACGCCCCGCACGGCGCAACGCCCGACATGGACAAGCTCTCGTGGGGTCGACAGGATTGGTTCCCGTACTGGAAGGCCGAGCACGAAGCCGCGCGTAACGGCGTCATCCTCATGGATATGTCGTTCATGGCGAAGTTCCTCGTCCAGGGACGCGACGCCGGGCGAATCCTCAATCACATCTCCGCCAACAACGTCGACGGCCCCACGGGCATGATCACGTACACGCAGTGGCTCGACGAAGCCGGGAAGCTCCAGGCCGACCTCACCGTCACGAAGCTCGACGCCGAGCGCTTCTGGGTCGTCGCCTCGGACACCGCCCACCGTCACGTCGAGACCTGGATGCGGCGCCACATCGAGGCCGACGGCGGCCATGCCTTCGTCACGGACGTGACGTCGGGTCATGCGCAGATCAACGTGCAGGGCCCGCGCTCGCGCGAGCTGATGCAATCGATCACCACGCAGGATCTCTCGAACGAGGCGTTCCCGTTCCGCACCGCGCGCGAGATCGACATCGGCTTTGCGCGCGCGCTCTGCGTGCGCATCACGTATCTCGGCGAGCTCGGCTACGAGCTCTACGTGCCCACCGAGCAGGCCACGCACGTCTACGACCGCATCGTGGAGGCGGGCAAGCACGTCGGCCTCCAGCACGCGGGGCTCAAGGCGCTCGCGAGCCTCCGCATGGAGAAGGGCTACCGCGACTACGGTCACGACATCGACAACACGGACTCCGTGCTCGAGGCAGGCCTCGGCTTCGCGGTCGACCTGAAGAAGCCGGGCGGCTTCATCGGCAAGGAAGCGATCCTCGCGAAGAAGGCCGAGGGCCCGCTCCTGCGGCGCATCGTGCAGATCCTCGTGAAGGATCCGGAGCCGATGCTCTTCCACGCCGAGGTCGTGAAGCGCAACGGCAAGCCCGTGGGCTACATCCGCGCGGCCTCGTATGGCCACACGGTTGGCGGCGCGGTCGGCCTCATGATGGTCGAGGCCGGCGAGCCTGCGACCGCCGCGTATTTCGAGTCGGGCACGTGGGAGGTCGAGATCGCGGGCAAGACGTATCCCGCAGTGGCCTCGATGAAGCCGCTCTACGATCCGGGTAACGAAAAGGTGAAGGCGTAGCGGTCAGCGTGACCGCGGGCCGATGACCTCGGTGGGGAGCGGCACGATCCCGCTGCCCACGCGCGTTCCGTTCTCGACGAACCGGGTGGTCGGCGAGACCAGGAGGATGCGGCCATCGCCTTCGCCGTCGCCTTCCTGGAGCGCGGTACCGCCCTGCGCGTGAACGCCGACCGCGTTCCTCGACACCGTGCTCTTGGTCATCGTGGCACCGGCGACCGCGACCGCGACACCGATGCTCTTGCTGCCGGTGATCGTGCAGGCGTCGATGGTCGCGAACGCGTCGTCGCCCACGAGCACGCCGATCCCGTATTCGCCCTGCGGATCGACGTTCGTGTCCTGCACCGTCGAGGCGGTCATCGTGAGCGTAGAGCCCTTCAACATCGTGACGACGCCGGTCTCCACGTTGTCGACGAACGCCGAGCGCGCGACGGTCGCGTTGCCCCCGTTCTGCACCGAGAGGCCCCGGCCGCCGAAGCCATCGAGGCCGGCCCGGGTTCCCTGGATGAGCGAGTCGTTGATCTCCGCTTTGCCCGTGACGATGACGCCAACGGTGCGCGTGTCTTGGAGGGTCGACTTCGTGAGGAGCAGGGATGCCTTCGACTCGACGAAGATCCCGAGCCCGATCCAGTTGCTGTCTTCGTAGACGACCTCGGAGGGACGCGTGGCCTGGACGAGCGAGCCATCCATCTCGACCCGACCGGTGCGCTGCACCAAGACGCCGCTACGCGATTGCACGATCGCGAGCGAGCTCGCCTTCGTGGTGCCGGATTCCGTGACGAGCCCGAGCACCCCGCGATCCTTGGCGTCCTTCGGGGGCAGGCCGAGCAACGTCGACGAGCGGATGTCGAGCGTGGCGCCGGCGGAAACGAGGAGCTCCGTAAGCGCGTTCCCGCGCACCGTCGACTCCTCGATGAGCATCTGGCTGCCGGTGACCTCGACGCCGCGGCCGATGCCCGCGGCGACCTTGGTGCCGCGAACGATCGAGCGGCGGAGGATGCCGGTCGAGGTGTCGCCCGGGCTGCTGAAGATATCGATGCCGTCGGTGCTGTTGTCGAGGATCGCGCTCTCTTCGATCGTGGCGCTGCCGCTGTCGCCCACGTAGACGCCGAGGCCGTAGGAGGCCGCCGGCCCGAAGCTCTTGCCGTCGCGGATGATCGAACGCGACACCGTGAGCTTCGTCGCGATCTTCGTGGAGCCGACGTTGATGAACTCGTTGCTCGAGAACACGCTGTCGTCGACGACGACGTGGCTACCGAACGTCGCGTAGAGGCCGAACGCCTGCTGTGCGCCCGGTTTCACCTTCATGCCGCGGATGACGACGTTCGTGAGGCTCACCTCGGTGCCGTCGTTCGCGGCGGTGACGCCGGCGTTGAGGCCGTCCTCGAGGATGACGGAGTCGATCTTCGTCTTGCCACCCTCGATGGCGATGGCGCTGCGGAAGCCGCGGAACGTGAGGTTCTTCAGCGTGACGACGTGGCCCGTCTCGATGTCCATGCCGGAGCCGATCACGGCGTCGGTTTGTTTGACGATCACCTTCTCCGCGCAGCGGCCCGCGATTGTGATGGCCCGCTTGGTGAGCGCGATCTTCTCGACGTACGTGCCGCTCTCGACGGCGACCGTTGCGCCGGCGGGCGCCGCGGTCACGCCTTCGGTGATGGTCCGAACGTGCGTCGCGTCGAGCTGGCCGTCCGTGAACGCGGCGTCGACGAACACCGTTGCTCCCGCGGGCGGGAAGGGCGCGTTGCAGTCGCTGACGGGAGTACACGCCGTGCTGCCGAAGCGCTCGCGGGTGCCGCTGCCGGACGCGCAGGCGACGGGAGCAACGACGACGTCACAGCCCCACCCGCTCGGGTCGGTGATGAACCCGGGGGCGCAGACCGTGGTGCCGACGGGGACGCACGCGGTGCTTCCGAGAGCCGCGCGCGTTCCGGGAGTGCAGGCGGCGGTCGGACGAACGGGGGCGCAGCCCGCGTCGCCCGCGAGGACCTCGAACCCGTCGGCGCAGGGCTTCTCCGGGACCGGAGGGGCAGGAACGACGGGCGCTTCGGCCGCGCCGTCCGATCCGTCACCGCAAGCGGGGCAGGCGAGAGCAGCCGCCGCCACGACGAGGATCCAGGCGCGCACGGGCGGAATGTGACGCAATTTCGCAGCGTGTCAATGCACCTGCGGCTTGTCATCAGCACCGCCCACGCGCGGTTGATGGGCGCAGGACGCCAATCAACATCGCGACGTGAGGGTGCGGAAGAGGCCCCCCCGAGCCGTACGCGCGAGTGAGCAACGCCCGTGCCGGGCACCGACCACTATCCCGACGCGGTGTTTGTGGGCATGCCAACTCCGTCTTTGCAAAGTGGAAGTACGGCTACTTGCATTCTGCATGTGACATGGGTGTGTCTCGCGTCGCGTGCTGGATTTTCCGGGTATTCTGCACGCGATGGAGCGCCGCCGCGGTTTTGCGATTTCCGTGCTGTCTTTCGCGATGGCTGTGGCAGCGTGCAGCAAGCAACCTCCCGCCGAGGTCGCTTCCGCGTCGCTCGATGCCGCAGTCCCGGTGCCGGCGGCGTCTGCGTCGGGTCCGGTCGCGTCGCCCGAGGACGCGGCGGTTGCGCCCGTCGTACCTGCCTCTGCTGCCCCGCCGCCCGAGCCGCCGGTCCGTGTGAAGGTCGTGACGATCGGCATGCACGTCGGCGGCGGCCCCTACGACGAGGTGACGAAGGAGCCGATGAAGCGGTCGGTGGAGCCTCATTTCGCGGACCTCGCACGCTGCTGGAAGCACGTGCCCAAGCCGCGTCAGGCCGACGTCGGCGTCGACCTCGTGATCGAGGCGGCCGGGGGCCACGCCAAGGTCTCCAACCCGAGGGCCACAGTAGAAGGAGAGGGGTTCGTCCCGTGCGTGGTCGCGTTCTTCGAAGGCATCGACTTCCTGAAGCCGAAGAACGGCCGGACCACCGTGAGCTACTCGGTCCGGTTCCTTCCCTGACCGAGGCAGCCTTTACACTGTAAGAGTTCGTGCTACACCGCGCCGGTGAGCATCCGCCAGCAGGTCTTCCTCGCCTCCCTCTTCGGTTTTGCGGCTCTCGGCGGCCCCGGCTGCAGCGTGACGACCGAGCCAGCCGCCGGCGGTCCCGCGCAGAACGCCGCCACGGAGCCGCAAGAGGCGTGCACCGCCCGCGAGCTCACGGCACCTGGCGAGAATTTCTTCTCGGACATCTCCGACTCGAGCGGGATCCGCAAAGGGAACTTCGTCGCAAACCCGACGACGCCGATCCCGATCAACGACCACAGCCGCCTCGCGTTCGTCGACCTCGATGGCGACGGCAAGGACGACATCGTTGCGCACAGCCTCTATCCGAACGCGCAGAAGGGGATCCCGTTCGAGCACCTCGTCTACTTGAACAACGGCGACAAGACGTTCCGCGAGGTCTCCGATGAGTCGGGCCTTCGTGGTGTGCAGGCCGCGTTCTTCGTCTTCGGTGATGTCGACAACGACGGCGACCAGGATTGCTTCGCGGGCCTCGACATCGCGCTCACCGGCAAGACCTCGACCCTCTACCTCAACGACGGCAAGGGCCATTTCACGCTCAAGGCCTCGTCGGGCGTCGAGTCGGCGGCGATGGCGGCGAACGGGATCTTTGCCGACTTCGACGGTGACGCGAAGCTCGATCTCTACGTCGGCAACGGCGGTTCGAGCGATGCGATCGCCGACCAGCTCTACTTCGGCAACGGCGACGGCACGTTCCGCGAGGTCTCGCAGAAGCTGAAGAACGCGCCCAGCCAGCCCACGAACGGCGTCGTCGCGTGCGACTACGACAACGACGGTGACCTCGACATCTTCGTCTCGCACTACGGCGTGAGCATCGATCTCGGGTGGCGCACGCTCTGGGAGAACGACGGCACCGGCGTGTTCACCGATGTCGCCTCGAAGCGCGGCTTCAACGCGCTCGCCACGGGCAATCCGTGGTTGGCCACGACCGGCAAAGGCAAGGACCCGCAGCCCGGCGGCGACCCGAAGGCGATGATCGGCTCGAACGGCTTCGGCATCGACTGCCAGGACATCGATGGCGACGGCACGATGGACATCTGGCTCGCCGCCATCTCGCACCCCGTCGACTCCGACGAGACGCGGAAGTGGAGCGACCCGTCGATGGTCCTCATCAACAAGGGTGAGGCGGGCGGATTCTCGTTCGGAGACGCGACGCTCGCGAAGCGTGTGCCCTTCAACGAAGGCGACATCGACGCCGCGGCCGTCGACTTCGACAACGACGGCCTCGTCGACCTCTCGGTCACGCGCGACAAGAAGTACGAGGGCTCGTACAAGACGCCCGATCAGCAGGGCTGGTTCGGCCTCATGCGCCAGAAGGACGACGGGACGTTCCAGAGCCTCGGCATGGTCAGCGGCATCAACGATCGCGACGGGACGACCGACCGCGCGAAGGCCGGTCAGAACCTCGGCTGGGCGGACATCGACGGCGACGGCGATCTCGATCTGCTCGTCGGCGGCCGCGACAACGGCGGCGCGGGGCGCGCGAACTTCCTCTTCGAGAACACCATCGGCCACAAGAACGGCTGGGTCGGCGTTCGCCTCCGCGGCGACGGGACCGCCATCAACCGCGACGCCCTCGGCGCGCGCGTCACGCTCATCGTCGGCGAGAAGAGGTTCGTTCGCGAGGTGAAGTCGAGCCGCGGCACCTACAGCTCGGCCGACTCGCGCTCGCTCCTCTTCGGCATCGGCGCGCAAGGATGCGAGGGCGGTCTCGCGAAGGTCGCGATGGAGATCCGCTGGCCGAACGGCGAAGTGAAGCGCTTCGAGCCGGGCTCGTTCGGTCTGAACAAGTACCTGACGATCGACTACGCCGCCGGACTTCTGCCGGCGGCGAAGTAGTCGAACCGTCGGCTCAGCGCGGCTGCTTGGTCGTGCGGAGGTACGGCTTCAGCGTCTTGAACTCGCCGAACGTGGTCTTCGCGTCGGCATCGCTCACGGCGGTAACGATGATGACGTCGTCGCCGTTCTTCCAGTTCACGGGCGTCGCGACCTTGTGCTTCGACGTGAGCTGAAGTGAATCGAGCACGCGGAGGATCTCGTCGAAGTTGCGTCCCGTGGCCATCGGGTACGTCAGCATCAGCTTGATCTTCTTGTCGGGGCCGATGACGAAGACCGAGCGCACCGTCGCGTTCGTGGCGGGGGTGCGTCCTTCGGACGTGCCCGCCTCGTCGGCGGGGAGCATGTTGTAGAGCTTCGCGACCGCGAGGTCGGAGTCGCCGATCATCGGGTACGTGACGGTCGCGCCCTGCGTCTCCTCGATGTCCTTGACCCATGTGTCGTGGCTGTCGACGGGGTCGACCGAGAGGCCGATGATCTTCGTGTTGCGCTTCGTGAACTCGGGCTCGAGCTTCGCCATGTAGCCGAGCTCGGTCGTGCACACGGGCGTGAAGTCCTTGGGGTGGGAGAACAGGATGGCCCAGCTGTCCCCGATCCACGCGTGGAAGTCGATCTCGCCCTTGGTCGTCTTGGCTTTGAAATTCGGGGCAACGTCGTTGATGCGAAGCGACATGGGAGGCTCCATTTCCTGATTTGAGATAACGAAACCCTGTCTACTATCGAGGAAGTAGCCCGTCAACGCGGCCTCATGACGCTCGCGTCGCGAAAAACAACGGGCCAGAATGGGCCCACGGAGACGCAGGGGGAACTGGACCGTACCGGGTCGAGGGCGTACGGACTCCTGCATGATCCGTGGCACTTCGCTTGTTCTCGCGGCGCTCGCGCTCGCGGCGTGCGGTAGCTCCGACTCCGAGCCCGGCGGCTCCGACCCGGGCCCCACGGGCCCCACCGGGACAGCTCAGCCGACGCCCACGAGCACCACGACCAGTCCTCCCGCGCCGCCCCCGCCGCCTCGCACCGACCTCCGCTTCATCGCGATGGGCGACACCGGCACCGCGGACGCGGGGCAGAAGAAGATCGCGAACACGATCGAAGCCAAGTGCAAGAAGGACGGCTGCGACTTCGTCCAGCTCCTCGGCGACAACCTCTATGACAGCGGCGCGTCCTCGGTCGACGACGCCATCTGGCAGGAGAAGTTCGAGGTGCCGTACGCCGCCATCGATCTCGACTTCTTCGCTGTCCTCGGCAACCACGACTACGGCGCCAACGGCGCCGGCACGGACTTCGGCAAGGGCAAGAACGAGGTCGAGTACACGAAGAAGTCGAAGAAGTGGAAGATGCCCTCGGCGTACTTCCACTTCGAGAAGAAGAACGCGGAGATCTTCGCGCTCGACACGAACATGATCCTCTACGGGCAGGCGGGGCCGCAGAAGACGGACATGACCACGTGGCTCGCGGCCTCGAAGGCCGAGTGGAAGATCGCGGTGGGGCACCACCCGTACAAGTCGAACGGCCCGCACGGCAACGCCGGCAACTACGACGGCCTTCCGATCCCCGTCGTGGGGGGCTCCAACGTGAAGAGCTTCATGGAAGACACCGTCTGCGGGAAGGTCGACGTCTACTTCTGCGGCCACGATCACAGCCGACAGTGGCTGAACGTCAGTTGCAAGGGCACCGAGCTCGCGGTCTCCGGCGCAGGCGCGAAGGCGACCGAGCTGAAGGCGAACAACCCGGCGCTGTTCGAGTCTCTCGAGCTGGGCTTCCTCTACATCATCATCGATGGGAAGAAGCTCACCGCCGAGTTCATCGACGAGAACGGCAAGACCGAGTTCACGCATACGCTCGCGAAGCCCTAGGGAACTGGGTAACAGGCGACAGGGAACCGGGAACCGGCAACGTGCGGTGGCGCTTCGCGCCTCTTTTTCTCACGAGAGGCGCGAAGCGCCACCACCCATTCCCGGTTCCCTGTTCCCTGTCGCCTGTTTCTCGCCGGGCCTGCTAAGTTTTTAACTTGCTAAGATTTTAGCAGCCGCCTAAAACAAGCGGATGGAAACCACAGACGCATCGCTCAGTCGCCGCGAGCGCCAAGTCATGGACGCCCTCTACCGTCTGGGTGTCGGGTCGGTTCGCGACGTCATCGCCGCCATGGACGAGCCGCCTAGCTACTCCGCCGTGCGCACGTTCCTCCGGTTGCTCGAGGAGAAGGGGCACGTCTCGCACGTGGAAGAGGAGGGGCGGTACCTCTATCGGCCCGTTGCTTCGCGGTCCAAGGCGAGCAAGCGCGCGCTTTCGCGTGTCGTCGAGACCTTCTTCGGTGGGTCGATTGGTGACGCCATCGCGGCGCTCGTCGACACCGGCCGGGGGAAGCTTTCCAAAGACGAGCTCCGTCGGCTCGAGGAGCTCATCGACACCGCAAAGAAAGAAGGACGCTGATGCTCGCCATCCTGCTCACGTCGGCCGCCGGCGCCACGCTGTGTCTCGCGCTCGGGCTCGTGCTTCGAAGCTCTCGTCGGCTCGGCGCTGCCGATCGGCACGAGAACCTCACGCTCGCCGTCGCCGTTGCGCTCCTCATGCCTCTGCTCGTTCTCGCAATGCCCGTCTCGATGCGGGTCGGCTTGCCGTCGCTGCTCGCTCCTTCTCGCAACGTCGTCGAGGAGAGCATTGCTCGTGGAACCGTGGGACCCGCCGCAACGACGGCGAGTGGCTCGCAGCTCGGGCCGGTCGCGGAAGTGTCCGCGCGCGCGGCCGCGAGCAAGCGCTCGGCCCGTGTCGACGTGACGACCGTGCTGCTCGCCGCATGGGGCCTCGGAACGCTCGTCTGTGCGCTGCGTCTGGCGCGCGCCGGATGGGCGGCTGCCCGCATGCGGCGTCGCGCGCGGTCGCTCGAGGGGCACGACAATGTCCTCGTCAGCGCCGAGGTTCGCGTGCCGATGGCGATTGGCGTGATCCGACCGTCGGTCGTCGTCCCGGCGGACGCGCCCGCGTGGTCGGCGGAAGATCTCGCGCTCACGCTCGCGCACGAACGCGCTCACCTCGCGCGTCACGATGTGGCCAAGCAATGGGCGGCGAGCATCGTCTGTGCGATCCATTGGTTCAATCCGCTCGCGTGGATCGTTGCGCGGGCGATGGCTACCGATCGTGAGCACGCGGTCGATGCCATCGTGCTCGAAGGCGGCGCGCGGGCGTCGTCGTATGCATCACTGCTCGTGCGCGTGGCTGTTCGTGCGGAGGAGAGCGCTCTGCTCGCGGCGTTTCATGCGCCCGCCGTTGGTCGCACGGATCTCGCGCGTCGCGTGGAGGCTGTGCTGGCTCAGAGAACGTCGCGGGCGTCGCGACTCCAGCGTGTCGTCTTTGCGGCCGTCATCGTGCTGGCTGCGGTGGGAGTTGCTTGCAGCCAGGGATCGCCGCCCTCCGCGCAGCCGCCCACGACAGCGGTCTCCACACCGGGGACGCGCGCCGGAACGCCGAGCGCCGTGCTGCTCGAGCGTGCGCTCGGCGGCGAGTCCTCGCTCGATGCCGCGAAGCAAGCGGCCACCGAGGCGACCCTGGATGCCTTGCTCACGGACGACGCGACCGTCATCCGCGCGCACGCGATTGCGATGGAAATCCCCTCCGGACTCGTCGTGGCGCTGGCCGGACGCGACCGCGCGACCGGTCCCACGCTCGGCCTCGAACGCGTCTACCCGCCGGGCTCCACCGTCAAGGCGTTGGTCGTTGCCGCGGCGCTCGACGCCGGCGTCTTGAAGACGAGCGACATGATCGACGGACACGGAGGCTCACGCGAGCTCACGGCGGCAGGCGGCAAGAAGCAGACGCTCACTGATGCGACGCCGAACGGCAGCATGTCGCTCGCGAAGATGCTCGCGGTCTCGTCGAATGTCGGGGCGAGCCACGTCGGGGAGCGTCTCGGTGCACCGAAGCTGCTCTCGGCGTTCGAGACCGTCGGGTTGTTCACGCCGATCGATGGGCTGGCCGTCGCTCCGTCCGCGCGACCCATCACGAGCGACGACCCGTGGCATCACGCGATCGTCGCCATCGGCCATGACTTCAGTGTGAGCCCGCTGCGCGTCGTCGGTGCGTTCGGCGCGCTCGCGAACGGCGGCGAGCTGGTCTCACCGCGCCTCCGAGCGTCGACGCCCCGCACGACGAGCCATTTCGTGTCACCCGAGGCCGCGCGCGCGGTCACGGTGATGCTCGAGAGCGTCGTGTCGGACGCGGGGACGGGCAATCGCGCGCGCGTCGCCAACCTTCGGGTCGCAGGGAAGACGGGCACGGCCGACGTCGAAGAGGGCGTGATGTATGCATCGTTCGTGGGGATGTTTCCGGCCGAGGCGCCCCGCTATGTGGTGCTGGTGGGCGCGGAGACGCGTACGGGGACGGGAGGCCAGACGGCGGCTCCGCGGTTTGCTTCGCTGGTGACGCGCGCCTTTCGCTGAGAGGCCGCGCGTAAGCAAGGCTAGAAGAGAACAGGAACAGGAACAGGAACAGGAACAGGAACAGGAATCCCGGCGGATTTCGGGTCCTGTTCTCCTCCTAAAAGAGCGACAGCCCTGAAACGCCGCTGTACCGCGCCGTTCTTCGAAAGGAGCGGAGCACCATGGCAGCCAGGGTACTTTCGGAAACGGTCGACAGGACCAAGGACGACGAGATCACGATCGAACGTCGCGTCAAGGTGCGCGACGTGGCGGAGGATGACTCCGCGCGCGTCACGACCAAGATGAGCAAGGTCGATTCTCGACTCATCGCGATCGCGCGCGGTGAGGTCGAGCCCGAGGATGTCTTCGGGCTCTTCGTGATGGACGACCCGTTCGGCGGGCTCATTCCCGTGCTGGACGACGAGGCCCCCCTCGAGGTCCTCGACGAGTGGGTGCTCTACGAGGTCGCAGAGCCCGAGCCGCTCAGCAGCGCCGACATCGAGATGGCCATCGCGATGAGCGCCGTCCCCCGGCTCTGCATGGATACCGCGCAGCTCGTCGCGCTGCCCCTCGACCATCGCACCGGCTTCCTGCTGTCGCATATCGACGGTCAGCGAACGGTCGACGAGGTCATCGACGTCTCGCACTTGAGCCCCGCCGATACGCTCGAAGTCCTCGCCGGGCTCGTGGAGCTCGGGGTCATCGC
>JADMIO011081433.1_pt1:0-2500 | contig 49412 bp, 42 predicted proteins | sample 8958161 | NCBI WGS metagenome assembly JADMIO01 (sample SAMN16585339, study PRJNA669376) | soil metagenome | isolation source: Crop rotation soil | place: USA: Cullars Rotation, Alabama | collected 2011
GCGACAACTTGTCCACGTGGAATTCTAAGCTTAGGATCCCAATGTGCTGGAAAGGGGTTCGACAGAACAATGGCAGACGCAGGTGACTGGTGTGGATAAGCTCGACCCGAATACAACGCTTGTTCAGGCGACGATGAATATCAAGTTACTGAATCGCAATCCGGAATCAGGTATGGCCGTATTCCGGGTCGTTAAGGTCGGTGCTAACTGGCGGCTGGCCGCCGTCGAAATGTTTGAAGTGAGATAAAGGAGGACGTGTGAAGAAAGCGATACTCTTAGCCGCAATGCTGGGGTGCGTCTGTTGTTTAGCCGGATCCACATTTGCTCAGAAGAAAAACAGAAAGATCCCAAGGGTGTGCGGTAATCCCGATGCAGCTTGCAAAGGCCGGGGAAGCTATCAACCGTACGAACTGCCGGTAGAGTGGCCCGAGAATACGGTGATCTCCGAGTCGGAACAGTTTTACGCGATCATCTTGAAAAGCGCGAAGCATGATTTCAATTCAGGACAGGATTGCGAAAAGGTTTATTCAAACGAAGAGATCCAGTCCTTTCAGAACAGATATCCGACGAATAAGGTGTTCGCTTTGAAATGCGTCGACCCGGGCTACAACTATTACACTGGCGTTGGCAGCGACTTTGTCTTTATTGCTGTTTATGCGGGCAAGACCTTGACCGAGGCGAACAAGTTTCTAAAGCTGGTGAAGACCGATCCCGAACTGTCCGCAGTGAAGCTTCGCAAGATGCGCGTCGGTATGAATGGTACATAGTATGGATCTGGCCGACCGCTGTAAGAAGATCAGGCTGCTGATAATGGATTGTGACGGCGTCCTCACGGATGGCCGTCTCTATTTTACCGAGGGCGGCGAGCAGATGAAGGTCTTCTTTGTGCGTGACGGTCAGGGGTTGGTCGATTGGCACAAGGCGGGCGGTCACTCGGGCATCATCTCGGGCCGCAAGTCGCCGGTCCTCGAGATGCGGGCAACGCAGCTTGGCGTGGAGTATATCTTCCAGGGCAGAAAGGAAAAGGTATCGGCATTCAACGAGTTGATCGCCGCGGCTGGTGTTTCGGCAGAAGAAGCTGCATTCGTGGGGGATGATACGCCCGATGCAGAAGTAATGCCTTTCGTCGGCTTAGCAGTTGCTGTCGGAGATGCTCACGTAAAGGTCAAGGAAGCAGCGCACTGGGTGACGCCAAGTGTCGGTGGGCGAGGAGCGGTTCGGGATGTGATCGATCTGCTGATGAGTTATCGCGACACCGCCTGACCTTTTACAAGACCGTTCTCTCGATAAGTGGCCTTTTCCTCGATCGACCTCTGAAGTAGTTTGTCGTTTTGCGACAGGCGATCGCGAGACCTGACCGGATGCGAGAGGTGATACGCGACGCCCGCGAATCTCAAATTGCGTCGCTTGACCCCGCTATTCATCAGCCTCACTGCGAAGTCCGTATCCTCGCGGCCCCAGCCTTCAAAGCTCTCATCAAACCCGTTGATCCGGTAACAGTCCTCTTTGAAGAAGGAAAGGTTGCAGCTCTTTGTGCCGCGCAACGTGGAGTCGCGACGCGAGAAAATGTTTGATAACAGAACTGAATGGATCGCGTTAAATCGATTGCCGAGGCTGAAAATGAGCGGAAGCTTTTTGGCGGGATCGGCGATCAATTCGTCTACATCCTTTTCTTTTAGCCAAACGCGAGACCCTTGCAGAAAATAGCCCTTCAAGGCCCATCGTTTATGGTCACGAACGAAGTCGCGATGAAGAAGCATATCGCCATCGAGAAGAATGATGTATTCACCCGATACAGCGGCGATGCCCATGTTCTTGAGCCGCGAGCTGCGAAATCCGCGATTCTCCTGCCACTTGTGGACGACCGTGACCGGACATTTGGCTCGAAAGGCATCGACGACCTCCTTTGTATGATCTGTCGAGCCGTCGTCCGCGATGACGATCTCTTCCGGCATTTCGGACTGTTCGAGGACGCTGTTTAGCACGACATTCAATACGTCGGCGCTGTTGTAGGTCGAGATGATCAGGGAGGTCGTAAGTTGTTTATTGGCCTCGATCAGCTTGAGATATTTCTCTCGTGCGCCCGCTGCGATCGAGGATGAGATCTCTAGTCCATCGCGACCGTAGAGAAAGCCCCTCTTTTTTATATAAGACCGAAGAAACGCTGATGCTCCCGAGATCGAAGCGCGGAATCGCGATGAGCGCTTTTTGAGGCGATTCTGCTCGGCATAAAGACGTGTGTATTGATCTTCCTTCTTGGCAAGGTCTGCTGCATTCTCGAATGGAAAGTGCAGCAGGTTGCCGCTGAGCAGGACGGCGCCACCCACGGTCGGGTGTATGTCCTCGTGGACCTGATGGTCGCCCCATTTGGTGACGGTACGGTTGTATAGACGATGCGAAATATCATCCTGCCATCCGCAGCCATCTATCAGACGGCCGTGATAATGATTTAGTCGCAGAACAGTGCCGACCTGATCATCCTGTAGTTGGTGGCCGAGAA
>JADMIO011081433.1_pt1:7500-49412 | contig 49412 bp, 42 predicted proteins | sample 8958161 | NCBI WGS metagenome assembly JADMIO01 (sample SAMN16585339, study PRJNA669376) | soil metagenome | isolation source: Crop rotation soil | place: USA: Cullars Rotation, Alabama | collected 2011
GGGTAGGCAGGACGGCTGATGGATGCCGTTGAAGTAAATAGGCCGCAGCTTAGGCAAATCCGGGCTGCATCAGGCTAAATACACGGACGAAAGTACGGACCCTCGGGTCCGGAACAAGCTGTTGACCCCAGTTGCCAAGAAAATTCCCGTTCATCTATATACACTCCACTGGCAGTACCGCAAACCGACACAGGTAGGTAGGATGAGAATTCTAAGGTGCTTGTGAGAACCCTCGTTCAGGAACTCGGCAAAATGTAACCGTAACTTCGGGAGAAGGTTAGCCGTGTTCACCAAGAACACGGTCGCAGAGAAATGTCTCAGGCGACTGTTTAACAAAAACACAGGTCTCCGCAAAGTTGTAAAGACAACGTATGGGGGCTGACGCCTGCCCAATGCTGGAAGGTTAAGAGGAGTGGTTAGCCGCAAGGCGAAGCTGCGAATCGAAGCCCCAGTGAATGGCGGCCGTAACTATAACGGTCCTAAGGTAGCGAAATTCCTTGTCGGGTAAGTTCCGACCTGCACGAATGGCGTAACGATCTGAGAGCTGTCTTAACGAGGGGCACAGCGAACTTGTAGTACCGGTGAAGATGCCGGTTTCCCGCATCTAGACGGAAAGACCCCGTGCACCTTGACTACAACTTGATAGTGATTTCGGGCAAACGATGCGCAGCATAGGTGGGAGGCTTTGATGTCAGGCTTTCGGGCTTGGCGGAGCCACAGGTGAGATACCACCCTTCGTTTGTTTGGACTCTAACCTCGTTCCGTAATCCGGATCAGGGACATTATCAGGCGGGTAGTTTGACTGGGGCGGTCGCCTCCTAAAGAGTAACGGAGGCGCTCGAAGGTTGGCTCAGGCTGTTTGGAAATCAGCCGCAGAGTGTAAACGCATAAGCCAGCTTGACTGCGAGACATACACGTCGAGCAGGTACGAAAGTAGGAGTTAGTGATCCGGCGGTCGCTTATGGAAGTGCCGTCGCTCAACGGATAAAAGGTACGCCGGGGATAACAGGCTGATCCTGCCCAAGAGTTCACATCGACGGCAGGGTTTGGCACCTCGATGTCGGCTCATCATATCCTGGGGCTGAAGAAGGTCCCAAGGGTTCGGCTGTTCGCCGATTAAAATGGTACGTGAGCTGGGTTCAGAACGTCGCGAGACAGTTCGGTCCCTATCTGGTGTGGGCGTAGCAATATTGAAGGAATCTGTCCTTAGTACGAGAGGACCGGGATGGATCCACCTCTAGTGTACGAGTTATCGCGCCAGCGGTAGCGCTCGGTAGCTATGTGGAGCATGGATAAACGCTGAATGCATCTAAGCGTGAAGCCAGACCTAAGATTAGTATTGCCAGTGAGACTCGTGGAAGACCACCACGTTGATAGGATGGAGATGTAAGTGCAGTAATGTACTTAGTTGACCATTACTAATTGTCCCAAGGCTTGACCATAAATCTTGTTTACAGCAAATTTATTTCAAGCAACGCATGTAGTGATCTAGTGAATAGTGAACGGTAAACTGTAAAAAGTTTGCCACGAGCAGCACAGCAATGTATTCAGTTACCAGGTATCAAGTTTTGACAAATCGACGGTCGTAGACGGAAACGAGATTCGTTCACCGTTTACAGTTCACCGTTCACCACTTTTCCGGTGGTTGTATCGGTAGGGTCACACCCGTTCCCATCCCGAACACGGAAGTTAAGCCTACTGGAGCCGATGATACTGCATCTTTCAGGTGTGGGAAAGTAGGAAGCCGCCGGATCTATTTCAAAGAAAAGCCTGCTCGACTGGAGCGGGCTTTTCTTGTATCTGTGGGCGTTTTGTAGCAATCTTTCTTTCGCTGAAGAATGCGTGACCTGATCATAGTCCTGACGATAGCTCTTGTTTCGATCGTTGTACGAACGGGACGGATACCTCTGCAGGCTGAAGAGACCCGGCGCGGGCAATTTGCTGTCGAGATGCTCCGCTCCGGCGATTGGGTGATGACGACGCAGCAGGGCTTACCCTTCATTGATCGCCCACCGGCTCAATACTGGGTGATCGCCGCGTCATTCGCGCTTGCCGGCGGTGTTGAGCCGGGCGTCAACGCAGGCGTTGGCCGCTGGACGCTTCGCGCCCCGACTCTTATCTCGACCGTATTGACCGCCCTTCTTGTCTGGTGGTTTGCCAGAAAGCAATGGGGCGATCTTGCCGGTCTCACCGCAGGCATCGCATACCCAACGATGGCGATGATCCTGGATATCGGGCGACTCGCCGAAACCGAAGCTCAGTTTGCACTGCTGCTGTCCGCGTCTCTTTTGATCTGGCAATATCTTTATGCGAGCGGACGACCCGCATGGCAACATTTCGCGATCGGTTACACACTTTGTGCCCTTGCTGCATTAACGAAGGGCACACAGGCACCAGTCGCTTTCGGCGGGATGGTCGTGCTTATTCTCGCATGGCGCCGCGATTGGAACACTCTTTTTTCGATCTGGCACGCCGTTGGCATTGCCCTGTTAGCGGGGATAATTGCTATATGGCAAATACCCAGCTTCGCCGCCACGGGATGGAAAGGCGTATGGGAAAGCTGGTTTATGGAAGCGTCGAATCGCACCGACGCGGGGCTGGGCCTAATAAAACATCTTGCGACCTTCCCGTTCCAGCTGCTTGGCGAACTTCTCCCATGGAGTCTTACCTTGCTCATCTTCGCGTTTCCATCGGTGCGGACGGCAATAGCCAAAAACGAGAAGCGAAGTCTCGCGTCACTGCTCCTGACACTGGTACCCATCATTTTGCCCGTTTGGCTTGTTGCGTCGGCGAATATTCGTTATGCGATGCCGGCGGTCCCGATCTTCGCGATCCTTATTGGAATTGCAATAAGTAAGAGCGCAAACACAACGGCCAAGACACCACTGGCACGCGCACTAAAATGGTCGACGAGAGGTTTGTCGGTCCTGATCGTCGCCGCGGTTATCGCCATGATCTTGATTTCATTGATCACAACGACAAGTTCGCCGACATGGATGCAATATGTAGATCAACCGATCTGGCTCGCCGTCTTACAGGCGGCGATCGGAGTTGGAGCTGCGATCGTCATCTATCGTTCGTCCGCGGGTAGCGATGTGCCGACGCCCAGGCAGGCAGTCATCGCGGGTGGCTTTTTTGCCGCCGCTTTCTCAGCATGCACGCTCGCCGGTGTATACATTAATCGAACGCGCGATGTCGAGCTGCTGGTACACGAAGCTCGTGCGGCAGTGCCGAGCGAGGAGTTGGTCTCTTTGGGAACGATACATCATCAGTTCGTCTTTAATTGGCCGCGGCCGATACCTGTTGTGTCGTTCGATCGGGACGCGTCGAACGGTCAATCGAAATACTTCGTTTTCAACCGGCCGGACGATGAGAACGACGCGTCCAGGATGCCGCCCTTTCGCTGGCGAGAGATCACGCGGATCGAACTCAACCGACATCGCGGAATAAACAATGGTGAGACCGTCATTATTGGCGAGCGTCTAGAATAGCTTTGTTATTTCGAGGCTGTTTTCGGGTGCCGCCTTCCATGAATAGGGTCGAATCCGCAGCCGATGACATGCGTCTTTCGCGTGTGGAAATGTATGGGCCGCCGGATCTGTTTCAAAGAAAGGCTTGTTTCTCGTCGCGATCGATAGATGCGGCTATCGAGGTCTTTGTCGTGGTTTCGTACTCATCGTTGAACTGGTATATCGTGCAGCAACCACATCTACATAGGTAGCCCCGGGTTCGGCTGTGTATCCGACAACTACGAATCGAGTTTTATCATAGGGCGTGATCGCAAAAGCTTCGTCAAGAGCGTTTGTGATATTTGTAACAACAGCTCCGTTCTGACCGAACGCAGGATCCAGGTTACCGTCAGAATTGAAGCGTTCGATGAAGATCGCCGTATCGCTGACGGACGTGGTAACAACGCTTCCGGTTACGAGCACTTTTCCGTCGAGACTGAATGTCATGTCGTAGGAAGTGGCACTAGTAAAGCCAGTACCGCCAACGGTCTTGCCGTCGGTTCCAAACGCCGTATCCGGAGCGCCATTCGATGTGTAGCGGCCCACGACGAAGTTTCCGCCACCGACGATTATTCCGCCGTCCGGATCGATCAGAACGCGATTCGTAATCGCACCGAAGCTCGGGGTAAGGGTCGTGCCATTCTGACCGAATGTTGTGTCCGTCCGGCCATCGGTGTGATACCTGATAAGTCCTGGTGAGATGCAATTTGCATTTCCGGTAGTTACGATCTTGCCGTCTGACTGCAGAGCCGCGGCGAACGCAGAATCTCCCCCGGTGCGTCCGGTTGTGAAAGAGGTCTGGACCGCTCCTGCAACGCCGAAGGACTGATCGGGAGTGCCATCGTTGTTAAACCTCGCGAGACGATAGTCAGCACCGTCGCGGAATACAAAGAACGTTCCAATCAGAATGATGCGTCCATCCGGCTGCAGGATCATGTACTCGGATTCGCCACCGCCATTTGTCGCCACGCCGTTATTGCCAAAGGTCTGATCCACGCTGCCATCAGAGTTGTAGCGGACAATGGAGAAATCATGATTGATCTGCTGCTTTTGCGTGGCACCGGCGGCAAGTATCTTTCCGTCGGGCTGGATAAGAATCTTTCTAATATGGATCTGCCCGGGGTTTATGATCTTTCCTCCTGTCCCAAAGGTGGTATCGAGGCTCCCGTTCGCGTTGAGGCGTATAAGCACGACCTGGTTGGTATCCAAGGTATAGTCGCCAAGTTCGGCACCTATTACTATCTTTCCATCGGGCTGTACGGCCACCGCCTTGGCGAAGTCACGCTGCTGAGCCGCCACCTGGATCACCTGGATCCCGCCACTTCCAAATGTCGGATCAAGTTGACCGTCTGCACCGACGACCGCGGAAGTTTCCGCTAATCCGAAGATAATTGCGACCACAATCGCCCATCGCTCTCGACACATCCTAAGTGGACTCATCCTTTTCTCCTTAACGAGCGTAGATCTTGCGCGCAACGAGCATATTTATACGCTGGCCGGTGCAGTGTATCTGGGAATACACAGCTGCCACATAAAACCGTTGCGCGAGAACAAGTTGGTATAATCGCATTAGGCGATCAATGCACTCCGATTACGAGCTTTTTAGGATCGGCGAGGACCGATATGAACACTTCCGCGCCCTAGCCGGGGGAGTCTTTGGGCATGAGTCATCGTTTGACAACGTTCACCGGCTTTTTGACACGGCTGCTTTTGGCGCAAAGCATATCGGCTACATAGCTTATGAAAAGGACTCAGGAAATCCTGCGGCGTTTTACGGCGTATTCCCAAGCCGAGTTGAGTATGAAAAAGTGACATATCTCGCCGCCCAGTCAGGTTCGACGATGACGCACCCAGATCACCGCAAGCGTGGACTGTTCTATGAGACCGCAAAGAAGACATTTGACCTCGCAAAGAGTGAAGGCATCCGTTTCATATTCGGCTTCCCAAATGATTCGTCGTTTCCGGGGTTTAAGAAATTAGGTTGGAGTGTCAGCGGCAATTTCAACACGTATCAATGGATCGTGCCGACGCCGCCGCTGGGGGTTCTGGCATCGCGATCGGGCATCGGCGACAGGATTCTACGCTCGCGCTTTGCGCACTGTATTGAGGAGTTTCGAATCGAGTATGTGCCGACAGCCAATTCTGTTATCGAGCCGAACGTAGGCGGCGTTCACCGCGACGCAGACCTTTTGAGGTACAAGCCGGAGACGTCTGGCCGGATGGTGTTGAGTTTTGATGGCATCCGGGTCTGGCTCAGAGAGATGGGCGGTTCGCTCGGAATCGGCGACATCGGGCCGGTCGAGAATGCGGATCAATTGAAAGAGATCATCGCCCGCCTGAGGCACATCTGCATTCGATCGGGAATATCGCGAATCGTCACGCATCTTAGTCCAGACTCGCAACTCGACCGAATGATGAAAAAGTCTGGTTACCGGCCGCGTCCGGGCCTGCCGATATGCCATTTCGATCTCGGGTCTGGGCTTCCGCTCGATAATTTCAGATTTGTTTACGGGGATTTTGATACCTTCTGATGCGTACTAACGGGATCAAACGAATCTTGGCTCGCGTGCTGGACGCGGGCGGCATCTGCACGCTGGGGATGCGGCTGCAGAGATCTATCTACGGCCCGCATATCCGCGCGGTGAACTATCACGCTGTCCTTACAAAGGATGTCAACAATTTTGAGGCCCAGCTTCGATGGTACGCGACAAAGTTTGAGAGCGTTTCGCACGAGGAGCTTGCTGCATTCTTAAAGGACGGAACTTGGCGAAATGAGAGACCGGGACTGATCATCTCGTTTGACGACGGGCTTCGGTCGCACGCGGAAATTGCAGCGGCAGTACTCGAGAAGCACGGATTTGTTGGATGGTTCTTTGTTCCGTCGCAAGCCGCTGAGTTGGACGAAGAGCAGGTAATTAATTTGATCCCAAAACACGTTATTGGAAGCCACACACGGACCCATTGCCGTATGAATGACACCGTGGCGAGTGACACAATCGCCGATGAGATCGAGGGTTCACGGGCCGATCTTGAGAACATCCTAAAAGCCGACATTGACGCATTCGCGTGGGTTGGCGGCGAAGAAGGGTCTTACAGTCGCGAGGCTGCCGCCGCGATCAGAAAGGCTTATAAGATCGCATTCATGACCAACAGCGACGTAATTACCCCAGGAACTAACGCTTATCAACTCCAGCGTTCGAACGTCGAGGCCGATTATCCGCTGTGGCTTGTGCGATTCCAACTGTCGGGTCTGATGGATATCTTCTATTATTTTAAGAGGCGACGGGTCAATAGACTGACAGCGTGAACTGGCGCCCGGGCATCAAAGCCCTTTGTTTGTGATGAAGAAAGTCGGATTTGTTAGTCTCGGATGCCCAAAAAACCTTGTAGACAGCGAGGTTATGATGGGGCAGCTCGCCGAGGCTGGCTATGAAATAACAAATGATGCTGCCGAAGCGGATACGGTAGTCGTCAACACCTGCGGCTTTATCGAGTCTGCTAAGCAGGAGTCTGTTGATGCAATCCTCGAGGCGACCCGTCTCAAGCAGGAAGGACAGGCTTCGCGCGTGATCGTCGCGGGATGTCTCGTTGAGAGGTATCGCGACGATCTCGTAAAAGAGCTGCCGGAGGTCGACGCGTTTATCGGCACCTCTCAGGTGAACGAGATCCTCAAGGCGGCGAATGACGAATTCGACGCGTCGCAGCTTACGATCACGCCGATCGGCAACAAATCCGCGACTTATCTTTATGACGAGTACACGCCGCGAATGCGAGCCACGCAATCGCATACCGCGTTCATCAAGATCGCAGAGGGTTGCGACCGGCCGTGCGCTTTTTGTTCAATACCGTCGATGCGCGGGAGCTTTAGATCGAGACGGTTCGGCTCCATAGTTGAGGAAGCCAGGAATCTTGCGAAGCAAGGCGTCAAAGAGGTCGTGCTGATCGCTCAGGATTCATCGCGATACGGCGAGGACCTTGGCGAGGTTGACGCGCTAGCAGCGTTGATCCGCGCCCTTGGAGAGATCGAGGGTCTTGAATGGATCAGGCCGATGTACGCTTTTCCGACCCACATCTCGCCCGCGTTCCTTGCCGCGATCGCCGAGACGCCGAAAGCCGTCAAGTATCTCGATATGCCGCTGCAGCACGCCTCTCGAAACGTGCTCAAGCTCATGAAGCGGGGCGGAACGCGCGAATCGCTCGAACGCCTGATCGCGCGAGTGCGGGATGCTGTTCCAGGCATCGCGATACGCACGACCTTCATCACGGGCTTTCCTGGCGAGACGGACGAGGACTTTGAGGAACTGATCGAGTTTGTCCGCAATTGCCGTTTCGACAACGTTGGCGTGTTCACATACTCGGACGAAGAGGGAACTCCTGCTTATGACCTTCCGAACAAGGTCGACCCCAAGATCGCAAAGAAGCGCCGCGATCGCCTGATGAAAGAACAGGCCAAGATCAGCAAGAAAATCAATTTATCAAAGATCAATCAGACCTATCCGGTCATATTTGAAGGTCTCTCCCAAGAATCCGACCTACTGTTTCAAGGGCGTCTCCAAGGGCAGGCACAGGAGATCGATGGCTACGTCCTGATCAACGACATGCCCGAGGACCTCGAACCCGAGATCGGCGCGATCTATAACGTGCGGATCACAGACGCCCACGACTACGATCTGATTGGCGAGATCGTCTAATTTCCTTCCTTTAAGTGGCGAGTCGTGCCCTCGGTCACCGAGCCGGGCTGGGACATTACTGACTCGCGTGCGGGCATCGAAAAAGCAGCATTTGCCGCTTCCAGGTCCGCCTCGGGAAGCTGCGATGTGGTGCCCACAGCCTGGATCTCAAGTGGAGACGCGACGGCCGCGGTCCTGTGACGCCGGCGTCGATTCGGAACGACAAACCCAAGTCCGAGGCACGCCATTCCGAGCGCGATAAACGTCAGGAAAACCGTTTTGCCCCACTCCTCGGGAAAAAGATCGAACTGTTTTAGGGCTGCTCCCCCAAGAGCCAGCACCATTCCAAAAATAAATAATCCCATCCCCAGTCGCATGAAATTAACGTTGGGGCGGTATCGGTCAGGTCTGCTTAGCGGCGATTCACCACGAACGATCGAACCGATCGCAGCAAGTTGCAAGCCGCAGGAGCGGCAGAAGCTCGCGTCCGGTGAGCAAGGCGTAGCACAGCGTGGACAATAGATCTCGCCAGTCATTACTAAGGATACGTATTCATTCGAATCCACGTTCGGAAAATGTGGTCCTAGTGCACACCGGCTGTCCCGGATGAAAATGAAAATGTGAACGGTGCATACTTTGTCAGATCCGGGCGGCCAGGCGCCACATGGAATTCCGGTTTAGCCGATAGGATCATGATCGTTGCCGCGAACGTCAGTTCGTTACTGATAGAACCGTTCTCCTGATCGCGCGAGGCGAGTGTCTCCCTTATTAGATCAAGATCGACCGATCTACCGCTCAAACGCTTTGCGAGTGAGTCGAATCTATAGCCCGAGGATGTGCCTATCTCAGGGCTCCTTTTTGATCTAGCTAACAAAGTTGAGTACCACGGAGCATAGTCATCATTCACCAATGGATGATTAGTGTGGAAGGTTATCTCCGAGCCGGGGAATGGAACGAATCGAGCCGTCTTCGCCGCCGAGCACTCGATGCTGACGGCGCGGTTCTGATCGCCGATGATGTAATTCTGACCCGACGCGTGGTGTATGGATTCGACGAACTTAAGAGCTTCGTCGAGCGTTTGTTTTTCGAGCACTTTCCGGACGACAAACGCTACCGGAAGACCGTCGGTGGATGATCGTAGCTGCGATAACGTGTCGCAGGCGATGCCGATCCCGGCGTTGTTCATACCATTCAGAGCGAGCATCCCTGGGGCGGTGAGTACAAAAGACTCTAGACCGGACCCTTCGTGTCTAATGTGCAGCACCGTGACACGTTCACGATAGAGCCAGGGAATATCCATTGTTTGGGCCACATAAGCGGGGCCCTTACCACTCTTATTGACTCCAAGTGAACTGCAATGATCGGCCGCGACCGTTTCGCCATTTGCCCACACTTCGTCGGCAAGCTGGAAAACGAGAACAGTATCGAAATCCATTCCGGACCCTACGGATATGCCGCGAACTTCCTCGAGGAGATCAGGAGCCAGGCGCGAAATCGAGGTATTGAAACTTGTCCTCTTTAGGAATTGTTCAACGAACCGGTCGAGCGGCATTTTATACCGCACCTCAATGTCAGAGCCCCATGCGCCGATCAGATCGTGGATCTCGTTCTTCAGTGTTCGGCCGTGTGTCAGTCCCCGGTTGTATGGCGAGCCACCGAGATTGACTACCCGGATCCCTGGTTTGTCAGGAAGTATCTGGGAGTTCGCAAGGCTCACCAACCCGATCAAGACCCAAATGCTAAGCCACACGGAGCTAACGGTTCGTTTCGTCATGTTCGTCTATCTGGACAGTCGATAGAGCAATAGGGCGATCCGCTTCGTGTTTGGGAGAAGCGTGTCGATCTGGGCCGACTCGCCTTTCGCATGCGAATTTTGATTTCCGCCGATGCCCAAGCCATCGAGGCCCGGAATGATCCCCGATATATAGGCGATATCGCCGGCCCCGCGTTCGCCGGGGTCGAGAGCGGTGATAGGACCTTGACCAAGGTCCTTGCTCACCTGATCGAGCTGCTGCATAAGCGCGTAGTTGCCGTCGACCGGTGTCATAGCGGGCGTGCCGTCCTTGAACATGATCTTAGCGGTAGCTCCAGGCAGGCTCTTTGCAACAATGTCGCTCATCGTTTTGCGTGCAGCGTCCTTCTGAGTGTCGCTGATGAAGCGCAGATCGCCGATGACTACGACCTTTGCGGGAATGACGTTGAGCTTGCCTGTCGCCGAGCCGGAAGTTTCGGCCTGATCGACCGTCGTGCCGCCCAGGACGAGGGACGGGTTGAAGGTCAGGTACTTTTCATTGCCGAGCTTTTCGCGAAACTCGTTGAGAATGCGCGAAGCCTCGAATATCGCACCGTCGCCCATACCCTCGCGAAAGATAGCACTCGAATGTCCGGTCTTTGCCGTGACCTCCAGCGTCCAACTGCTAAAGCCGCGACGGCCGACAGTTGCCGTATTCAGCACCGCCGACTCAAAACTCAACGCGAGATCGCTTCGTTTTGCGAGGTCTCGCATAGGCCCACGGCTGATCGTATCGGGAATGCCTGTCGCCTCTTCGTCGCCCGTCAGCATAACGATGACCTGCCGGTCCTTGAGTGCTCCGGTCGCCTGCAGGGCTTTGAGAGCTTGCAGAATGATGACATCGCCGCCTTTCATATCGCCGACGCCCGTGCCGTAAGCCTTGTTGCCATCGACGCGATATTTCTCGCCGCGAAGTACCGTATCGATATGCCCCAAAAGCAGGATCCGTTTGCCCTTAGAGCCCGGTAGCTCAGCGACCAGATGACCCGATCGTTTCATCTCTGCCGGCATGTCGATCCACTTGGTCGTCATGCCCAGCGCCTGAAACTCCTGGGCAAACGTCTCACCCACGTACTTTACACCGGCGAGGTCCTCGGTCGGGCTTTCTATATTGACGACCTTTTCGAGGAATGAGACCGCCTCGGGGTTGTGCTTGTCGAGGTAATCGACGATCGCCTTTTCATCAGGGCTCAGCGTCTGGGCGGGCAGGCTGGCGACGAACATCGTCAGGCACGCCATCACAGCAAAAAGGGCCTTTTTCATATGCATTGCAGGCATTCTAGCAAAATTTACCGAATGGAAGGATCGGTGAATCTTGGATGCGGACCTCACATCAAGATTTGCCGTGATTTTTTTGATGAGGCTCGTAAAACCCTTATTTTACAGGCGTTTCGGCAACCTCAAGTTTTTCTCAAGAGCGCTTCGTTATGATCAAATCACGATCTGGTTTGCGTTTTGAAAACATATATTGGGAACGCCAAACAAGATCGTAAGGGCGGATAACAAGGGGGAAAACGCCGCGCTCGGCGTTTTAGCAAGGTCGGTTGCCACTCCGACCTTGCTTTTTTTGCGCCCTTAGCCACAGAGAACACAGAGGTCACCGAGCGGGGGGAATTGGCTCCCGTAGCCACCCTGGCACACGAAGGAGAAAAATAAATTCGGGATCGGGGCTTGGGTATACAGTTCAGAAAGCCGGTTCATCTAAGGCATTTTGAGAGCTCCGAGCTCGGATCGTTGTCCCACCGTCCCACGTTCGTCCCAAGCTTGTCCCAAGGTGTATTGGGACAGGGAACCTATTGAAAACGTTCAGCTTACGGCGTTTTGAGACTCCAATCAGGCTATTTTTTGAAAAAAAATGTCCCACTGTCCCAAGCTGTCCCAAAACACCCGTGGGACACGCAAGTGACCGTTTTATAAAGAGTTACGGTTTCAAACAGGCCGAAAATCGGAGAAATTTTAAAAACCCTCTTTCTGGGACACGGCGGGGTTCGATTCGATTGTCAAAGATCGTCAATGAGCGGCCCGTTGCAGCTATGAGATAGCGTAGCATGGGTGTCAAGGTCAGATCCGGACTACTCCTTTCCTTACGAACTCCTGACAAAGGTTTACGGATCGATTACGTTTCGGGATACCCGCAAAACGTCCTAAACCTACAAAGGGACACGTCCCATTTCCAACTAACTCAAAAGGAAGGTGGTCGTATGAAAACCGCGGGTGCGATTCTATTTGTCGCGTTACTGTCATTTGCAGGGTTTGCTCAAAAAGGGCCTCGGCCCCCCCGAGTTCCCGCCGCGCCGAAGATTGTGGGAGCGGTGCTGCCTATCAAGCGAGTGGTGCTGTATTCGAATGGTGTGGCGTATATCGAGCGTCGCGGGACCGTTACCGGCAATGCAGAGATCGATCTCTCGTTCAAGCAGTCGCAGGTGGACGACGTTCTCAAATCAATGATCGTTCTCGACCTCGGCAAAGGTCAGATAGGAGCGGTCAGTTACAACTCGTCTCAGCCTGCGGCGGCACGAATGTCCGAGATACCTTTCGGTGTCACACCCGTCTCGGGTGACGGGCAGGGGATCTCGGCGGTGCTGTCACAACTTCAGGGAGCGAGAGTATCGGTTACTTCAGAGAAAGAGACTGCAACGGGATCAATACTGACCATCGAGCGGAAGCAAGTAACGGGGGACAAAGGCACGCGGACGACGAACGTGCTTGTTATTGCGTCGGAGACAGGAGAAATTTCAAGCTTCGATCTGGCCGAGGTTAGATCGGTCAAGCTTTTAGACGATGGTACGAAGCGCGATGTGAAGGAATTTGCGAGTGCGGCTGCATCGGCCCGCCGTCTCGATGCTCGCACGATCACGGTCACCTCGCGCGGAATGGGCACCCGAGAAATGATCGTCAGCTATACGATCGCGGCGCCCATATGGAAAACAACATATCGCGTAGTGCTCGACAAGGAAGGTAAACCATTCTTCCAGGGATGGGCGATCGTGGATAACGTGAGCGACGAGAGTTGGAATGGCGTTCAGATGTCGCTTGTGTCGGGCTCGCCGATCTCATTCATACAGAATTTGCAGAATCCCGTTTACCGTTATCGACCCGTGGTGCCGACACCGTCGGACCTGAAACTGCGGCCGCAGACCTATGAGCCACAAAGTACTCCCACCCGACCGGGTGGACAAAGCACGTCTCGTAATTTAGGGAGTGTCAATGTTGATATCGGTGACCAGCTTACCGGTGACCCTAACGAGAATAAGGACGCGACCGTGATCAAAGGCAAGGATCTCAATGCGCTTCCAGACGATCCGGATGAACTGGCGGCCGCCCTACAGGCTCTCGTCGGAGTAAATGGGGCTCAGATCTATATCGATGGTTTTACTGGCGGACAGTTGCCGGCAAAAGTAAATATCGGGGCTCTCCTCTCAGCGCAGTCGTCCGGAGTCAGGACTGCCACCACGGCGGGCGATGTTGGCGATCTTTTCGAATACAAGATCGATCAGCCCGTGACGGTCGAGCGGGACCACTCCGCCCTGATCCCGATAGTCCAGACACAGATGGAGGGTGAGCGCGTATCGATCTATAACGAGTCGATCCGCAGCGACCGCCCTTATGGCGGCGTGATGCTCAAGAATACCTCCGGTCTCACGCTCGAGAGCGGCAGCATGACCGTGCTCGACGGCGATGCATACGCCGGCGAAGCGCTGCTCGACCGCCTAAAGCCAAATGAGCAGCGGCTGATATCTTTTGCACTCGATCTCGGAACACACGTCATCGTTAGACGAGAGTCCACCAAGGAACCGGCTCGATCGATAAAGGCGTCGGCCGGCGTTCTGAAGATCCAGTACCTCAATTCGGAACATCTGTCGTATAAGATCACGAACCAAACTGACAAGCCCCGTGCGGTGTATGTCGAGTATCCGATCCGCGAAGGCTGGGAACTCACTGCCGGCACGCCTAAGCCGGAGTCTGAGACGCAAAGCTTTTATCGCTTTCGGGTCGATCTCGGTCCGAACGACGAAAAGGAGTTGAAGATAGGTGTCGGCAAGCCACTGACGGAGACACTTGCGTTGACGACGCTTTCGATGGACGAAATCGACCAGCTAAGCGTTCGCGGTTCGCTCGATGCAAAAACGCGAGCGAGTTTGGAAGCAATGATCGGCGTTCGCACTCAGATCGCGTCGATCGACACCAGGATCGAAGGGTTCGGTACGGAAAGGGAGTCGATCGAGGCCGATCAGGGAAGGTTTCGCAGCAACATCGAGTCGCTCTCAAAGACACCCGAGGCAAAAGCACTCATCGAGCGCTATATCGCCAAAGCCGGCGAACAAGAAACCCGTCTCGAAGAGATAGAGAAAGAAAAACGGTCTCTCGAGAATGATCGTAAGGCGCTGACGGAACAGCTAGCGGCGCAGATCAAGGGGTTTGAGATCGAATAGAAGGTCGCTCAATGCCCTCCTCGTATAGAAGGCACCGGCCTCACCAAGGATGATGACACCGCCGTATGGTCGCCGGCCAGACTAATCGGGCGGTGTCAGCATTGTGCCTACGATCTTCATTTGGCCACGAATCCTGGCGAAGTAAAGGACCGGGATCCCGGGAATGGACATCGAAGTAATAATCGTATGTTCAGGAAGGCCGTTGCATTTTTCCTCAGCGGTGCAGTTTATTAGCCTAGGTTCGTAATAAACAATGCCTTCAAGTTCGCCCTCATCGAGAAGGTTCTCGTATTGCTTGTGATCCATCGAACGAAGAGACGTGAGCAGCCTCCGGAAGATCGCATTTACTTCGGTAACATGCCGAGTCGTTTCAAGAAGGTCCCGGCGGGACGTAAGTGGCGACACGCTGACATCCCAACTGCCATCGCTATCAAACATGCCGGCGAAGAGCTTATCGTCTTTCAAAATATCCTTCACGCCCATTGGAAGCTTGAGGTCGCCATCAGATCTATCCGAGCGCGGGGCCGTCTTTCCTCGGAACGCCGTCAAAAGATAGAACAGGTTTCCCGTTTCAATTACGAAGTCCATCTTGACCTTCTTGTCGAGCTTCGGGATCAATGTCTCGTTTACGGCAAAAAGGAAGCTGGAATCAGAATCGGTCAACATCCATTCTCGATAGTGATCCCAAAGGACGGGTCCATCTAGGACACCTCGAAGGTCTTGAGTTTTCTGCAGCCGTCGAGACAGAAGATGCGCAATTTGTAGGGCCTCACGCTTGTCCTTCATATGACTGGATGTTCTTTTCCGGCCGCGTGGGATGTAGGAATATTCGATCTGACGAAACGAATCAACTGATTTTCCCGCTACCAGCTTGGGCACGAATATGATCTCGCGTGCAGCCTCGTAGGCGAGATCGCCCAAAGTTGAACTTGGAAGCGCCTTTACGATAGCGATCTTCCCTACCTTTCCCGTCGCCAGAAATTGGACTCCCAGGACAATGGTTCCCTGAATGTTGAGGTTTCCTGAATTTGCGGGCGATCGAGGAGTGGGTTGGTCAATGATAACCAGGTCCTTGTCCTGAGCGTGTACTGAAGAGAAGACAAGCAATGACGCTAGCAAGAGAAAAATCTGTCGAACTCGGTTCCGCATTTATGAGAATTCTACCTCACGTGAGGTGGGCGTGAATCACCGCAAAATGAGTCGCTCGATGCCCGGTGCAGATGTAGGACGTCGAGCCGGGCCGAACTCCGTTTTCGTTTTATGGAATCTGTCGGAAGAGCGTAGCTCTTCCGCTCGGCGACTGCGGCAAGCCGCAAAAGGGCGACAGGCATGGCTGCCTGTCGTACGTCACCAAACTTCGCAGCGTTCGGTTGGTTTGCGGACCATTGGCGCGTCCGCCGAGCAACCGAACGTCTTTTGAAAGACCGGCAGATTCGACAGCGGGCCGATCACGCGGAACTTTGCGATCGGGTGCGGGTCGCCCTGCACCATCGTTCGCATCGTCTCGGGGCGTGTTGCGTCGCCGCGGAATTGGCCCCAAGCAATAAAGAACTGCTGGTCGGGTGTAAATCCGTCGATCGTCGGCAGCGGACCTTTGCCGCGGCGCGAGATCTGAAGAGCTGTCCAGGCTATCTTGGCTCCGGCGAGATCGGCGATGCTTTCGCCAAGGACGAGCTTTCCGTTGTGGTGAATACCGGGCTCGATAAAGTAATTCTCAAACTGGTTGGCGACGCAAGAGGTCTTCGCCTGGAACTTCACATAATCCTCCTTTGTCCACCAGTTGTTGAGCTTGCCCTGGGCGTCGTACTGTGCGCCCTGATCGTCGAAGCCGTGGCTGATCTCATGGCCGATGACGACGCCGATCGCTCCGTAATTTATCGGGTCCGAGCCGTCGAGGAAAAAGGCTGGAGGCTGAAGGATGCCCGCGGGAAACGTAATGTCGTTCATTAGCGGGTTGTATTGTGCGTCGGATGTCGCCGGCGTCATTCCCCAGCGATCGCGATCGGTCGGTTTGCCGATCTGTTGGTAATTGTCGTGGATCAGAAAGCGGATCGCTGCCTGGACATTAGTGGATTCCGACTCACGTCCGATCGCGAGTGAGCTGTAATCCCGCCATTTGTCCGGATAACCGATCTTTTTTCGCAGTGTTGAGAGTTTCTCAAGAGCTTTGACCTTTGTTTCGGGACTCATCCAGTCGAGACCCTGAATGATCTCGCGCATAGCGGCGATCTCATTGTTTACGAGATCGGTCATGCGGGCCTTCGCCTCAGGAGGAAAGTACTTTTCGACATACTTCTTGCCCACCGCCTCGCCAAGATATCGGTCAGCGCGCTCGGCGCACAGAGTCGGCCGCGGCTTCATCGCCTTGGCGCCGTAAAGATAAGCGTTGTAGAACGAATAATCCTCGTTGACAAAAGCCGTCGAAAGCTCAGACGCTTCGCTATTGATCACCGTCCAGCGGAAGTATGTTTTCCAGTCGTCGAGCGGCACAGTCGCGAGCATCTTATTGAACTGCGCCAAAAAAGCCGGTTCCGCGACATTCAACTCGCCCTGAGGGATACCGATATGTTTGTAGAAGGCCTCCCAACCGAAGGCCGGGGTCATCTTTTGCAGTTCTGCAAAGGTGGTTTTGTGGTCGGTTGCCGCCGGATCTCGAAGGGCAACATTGTCGAGCGATGCTTTGGCCAACTCGCTTTCGAAATTGAAGATGGTTGAGGATCCTGCCAAAGCCCGAGCATCGTCATCGCCAGCGAGGCTGAAAAGTTTCTTTGCGTGTTCCTTGTATTTCTCACGAGCGTCGGCAAAGCGCTGGTCCGCCTTCACGTAGTAATCGCGATCGGGCATGCCGAGTCCGCTGGCATAGACCTGAGCTATCGTCCGGCCCGGATCGTGATTGTCCTGTCCAGAACTAAAACCGAAGGGTGCCGGTATGCCAAGGTCGGCGAGTGCAGCGATCTCTTTTTCCGCGTCGGCCTTCGTCCTTATTTTGTCGATATCGGCTAAAAGATAACGTATAGGTTGAACGCCGTTCTTGTCTGCAAGGGCCTCGTCTTTGCAGGTGGTATAAAAATCGCTGACGATCTGGTCGACTGTGCCAGTCTTGTACGGCCCTCTTGATGAAACGTCCTCGAGGATCTCTCGGAGACGGTCCTTGGCTTTTTCTCCGGCCTCCCAGCGACGGCTCCATCGGGCCATCGACGCCGGTATCGGATTATTCTTTCGCCACGCGCCGTTAGCGTACTCATAAAAGTCGTTGCAAGCCTGAATACCGGCGTCCATGTCGGACATCTCGATCCCCCGTGTCTGCATAAACACGGTCGAACAAAACAGTATGAGGGTTATAAAGATCCTTAGAACTGGCATAGGTCCTCCGAGGCGTTTGTTTCAGGAATTCTACGATTTTTCGCCCGAAAATGTTTTTTGCAAAGTCCGTTTTGAAGTTACTGGCCGGTGGTGTATTATTTCGTTTTTAATTTTTCCCGCTATGCGTTGTTACACCCAAACTCAACCATTCGAGAAACCTTAACCCAGGAGAACCAATGAACGCCAAGAATGTCCTTACTTTCGCTTCTGACCAGGAAGCGAGATTCGTCTCTGTGCGCTTTACCGACCTGCCAGGTTCGTGGCACCACCTAACATTTCCGATCTCCCAACTGAGCGAAGACAGCTTCGAAGACGGATTTGGATTCGACGCCTCGTCCCTGCGCGGATGGGCGGCGATCCACGAGTCGGATATGCTGCTCGTTCCCGACCCCTCGAGGTACTGGATCGACCCTTTTACGGAAGAGACGACCCTTTGTCTCATCGCCAATGCGGTCGACCCGATCACTAAGGAAGGCTACTGGCTCGACCCGCGTTCGGTCGCACAGCGCGCCGAGAGCTATCTGAATTTTACCGGCATTGCGGACACGGCATACTTCGGCCCTGAGGCTGAATTTTTTGTATTTGACGAAGCGCGTTTTCACAACGAGCAATCGTCGGCGGGATATTTTGTTAACTCCGAGGAAGGTCACTGGAATTCGGGACGCGAGGGCGGCGAGAGCCCGAACAACGGATTTCATATCCGTCCTAAAGAAGGATATGTGCCGGTTTCGCCTCTCGATACGCTGGTCGACCTAAGGAACTCGATCTCCGCGATACTCGGCGAGGTCGGCATCGACGTCGAGTGTCATCATCACGAGGTTGCGACGGCCGGACAGTGCGAGATCGATTTCCGGTTCTCAAATCTCCTGCATACCGCCGACAACCTGATGCTCTTCAAGTATGTGGTCAAGAACACGGCGTACGCCGCCGGGAAGACCGCTACGTTCATGCCGAAACCGCTCTTTGGCGATAACGGCTCAGGAATGCACGTGCACCAGTCGCTATGGAGCGGCGGCGACCCACTCTTCGGCGGCGACCAGTATGCGGGCCTTTCGGAGATGGCGAAGTTTTACATCGGGGGACTGTTGAAGCATGCCCCGGCCCTTGTCGGATTCGCTGCACCGACGACGAATTCGTATAAGCGTCTCGTTCCCGGCTTTGAGGCCCCGGTAAACCTTGCGTACTCTGCCCGCAATCGCTCGGCGGCGGTGAGAATACCTATGTTCTCGGCATCACCAAAGGCGAAGAGGCTGGAATTCAGACCTCCCGATCCAAGCTGCAATCCATATCTGACCTTTGCCGCCCTGTTGATGGCCGGCCTTGACGGCATTCAGAACCGTATCGATCCGGGCGAGCCGCTCGACAAGGATATTTACGATCTGCCGCCCGAGGAACTTGCAAACGTGCCAAGCCTGCCGGGCAGCCTCGACGAGTCACTCAAGGCACTGGAGAACGATCATGAGTTCCTGCTCAAGGGCGATGTCTTTACGACGAGCCTGATCGACCGCTGGATCACGTATAAGCGCGAGAATGAGATCACGCCGCTTCGTCTGAGGCCGCATCCGCTCGAGTTCGCGATGTACTACGACATTTAAGGTCAAAAAGTAAAAAAGTGAAGAGGTGGAAAAGTCGTAGCATTTGTCTTCGGCTTTTTCACTTTTTCACATTTCGGCCTTTACACTTTAATCAATGAAAGTTGAGCCCGTTGTTTTAGAAGGGAAGTACGCAAGACTCGAACCGATGAGATTCGACCACTTTCCCGCTCTGTGCGAAGTGGGTCTTGAACCTTCGTTGTGGAAATGGACGGCGAATGTCGTCGAGAGCGAAGCCGACCTCGAGCGCTATGTCCGCACTGCTCTCGCGGACAGGGACCGCGGGGCTGCATTACCTTTCGTCACGATCGACAAGGCGACCAACACTATTGTTGGCTCGACACGATTCGGGAATATTGACACCACGCATCGCAAAGCCGAGATCGGCTGGACCTGGATCAACCCCAAGTGGCAAAGGACGCGCGTCAACACCGAGGCAAAGCTGCTGATGTTGACGCATGCTTTTGAGGAGTGGGGATGTATGCGGGTTGAGCTAAAGACGGATTCGAACAACAAGCAGTCCCGCGATGCAATGACGCGCCTCGGAGCTAAAGAAGAAGGTACTATGCGCAATCACATGATCACGGAGACGGGTAGATCTCGAGATTCCGTATACTTCAGCATCATTGAGTCGGAATGGGAAGCGGTCAAAGCAGACCTCAATTCCAAGTTGGAAGATCGATGAGACCATTTGCGGCCGCTGTTTTGCTGGGAATTTCGATCGGGACAGCATGCTCCGGCACATCCTCGAACACTCTGACGGTCAACAAACCTTCAACGCCGTCGCCTACCGGCACTAACCAGATCGACAACGCGAATTCAAGTCCGACGCCGCCCGCACTGACGCTCGCCGAGCGGCTAAAGAAACGCGAGGGGCGTACACCCGATCCCGCAACGGCAAATGTACCGCTTCCGCCGATCCAGATGCGGCCCGGCCCCGAAGATACGGAGATCGGGACGGCGATGAACAGCGAGGCGCAGATCATCGAGGTGCGGACCTTCCCACGTTCGAAGGTGCTGCAAAAGATCGAAGCGACGTGGACCGGGCCGAAAGCAAAGAGCTTAAGGTACTACTTTCGCGACGGCACGACACGAGATATCACGACAGATCAGATCGAGAACCTCGCGAACGCTCCAGTTACCAGGCTCCTTCAACTCGGAGGGCGGCAATAACCTTCTCAATTGATGTATAATTAACCGATTTTATGGAGAAGTTTACCGTAGTATGCCCTTGCTGCGAGTCGTCGCTGACTATCGACGCCGCGACTGGGGCTTTGCTCAGCCATGAAGAAAAGAAAAAGGTGCTCGGCTCTTTTGAGGACCTAAAAGGCGAGCTGAGCAAACAGAAAGAACAACGCGACCAGATCTTTGCGCAGGAGATGTCGTCGATGAAGGACCGTGAGCGGCTGCTTGAAGAGAAATTTAAGGAAGCGATGAAGCGGGCCGATGTCGACGCCGATAAACCTTTCAAGAATCCCCTCGATCTCGATTGAAAATGACGAAACCTTGTGAAGCTCCCTACGGAGGCGCGGACCCCGAACGAATTATCGTTGCGCTCGATGTCGACAATGCGGAGAAGGCGCGTGAGATCGTCGGTGAACTCACCGGGCATGTCGGTGCATTCAAAATAGGGATGCAGTTGTTCAACGCCGAGGGACCGGCGTTCGTGCGTGAACTGACGTCAGCAGGCCACAAGATCTTTCTCGATCTGAAATACCACGACATTCCGAATACAGTCGCGGGAGCCGCAGTAGAGGCGACCAGGATGGGTGTATGGATGTTCAACATTCACGCATCCGGTGGGAGCGAAATGATGCAGAGGACCGTCGAGGCCGTCGATGAGGTTTGCACCCGAGAGAACCTAAAGCGTCCGCTGATCATCGGGGTCACTGTGTTGACCAGCACCGGCGATGACGAGCTAATGGAGATCGGCATTGCCGGGTCAGGTGAAGAAGCGGTGATAAGGTTGGCAAAACTTACTGATTCTGCCGGTCTCGATGGCGTGGTTGCGTCGCCTAACGAGGCGGCTGCGATCCGATCAAGTATTGAGAATAAAGACTTTGTGATTGTAACGCCGGGCATTCGCCAGGCGTCTGCAACTAAGGACGACCAACGGCGTGTAAATACTTTTCGCCAGGCGTTGGCGAACGGTTCGAGCTATGCCGTCATCGGAAGACCGGTAACCGCATCGACCGACATGGTCGCGGCCGTAAACGAGATCTGTTCGGAAAACGACTAATGAAGTTTAAAAGCCCCCTGTTCACATTCCCCGTCTTCGTTGCTGTGACCGCTTTATTTTTGCTGTCATCGGGTGTCAGCGCACAGTCACGTTTTCGAATTGGCGAGAAGCTGACCTACAGCATTCAGGTCGGGCCGTTCATCGGGGCAGGCTATGCCGAGACGCAGGTGATGTCGCAGGGCCGACTGAGCGGGAAGGATGCGATCGAGATCCACGCGAAGATCAAGACGCTCGAGTTCGTTAGCGCTGCGTATTTCATGATCGACCAAACCCGGACGGTTTACGCCGCCCCGGATACGGGACTTCCGCTTTATGTGTCGAAAATATCGAGCGACCGGGGAGCTCCGACAGAGACCGTTGTCAACAATCTAAAGGCCCCGACCGAGAGCTTCGACATATTTAGCCTGCTTTATGCCGCCCGCGCCGGTGACGGCTCTGGTACATATTCGCTGTTCGAGGGAGGCAAGACGTTTGAGGTTACGCTCAAGCAGGCGGGTGGTGAGCATCTGCATACCGACGCCGGGGAATTCAATACAAAGATCTCGATCGTGCAGAGCGATTATTTGGAGTCGATCGGCTGCAAAGACCTGCGGATCCATTTCTCCGATGATGAGGCGAGGATCCCTGTCGCCCTTGTTTTCAATTCGTCGAAAGGCATTGTTCGCGTCCTTCTTAATTCGGTCACTGAGCCGGAAGCAGCGGTGACGCCGAATTTCGCGACGCCCACTCCGACACCTACCCCAAGGCCGACCCCGAAGCCGGCGAACGCAGCCTACGTCGACAACCAACCCCTTGCGGCGGAACTCGGATTTCAAATCGGCGAGTCACTCGATTACCGGATCACCTCCGGTGGGAAGCAACTCGCGGTGCTGAATTTCAAGGTGGTCGCGCGAAAGCTCTACAACCGTGACGACAGCGTGCAGCTTGTTGCCAAGATCGTGAGCGCCGAGCCAAACAACGGACTCTTCAGAGAAGGTGATTACGCGAGTGTACAGGTCGACCCGGAGACGCTCGCTCCGAGATGGTCGGAGACAAAATTCGACTCGACGCTCAACGCCCTGCATCAAGTGCTGACTTTCGACAAGGTCACCGGAAACGTCAAAACGGGACAGGGACCCGCGATCGAGGCGCCCGTCGGCACGCACAGCATTTTGTCGCTTATCTACGCGATACGTTCTTTCAATTTGCAGCCGAGCAGGACGGCGAGCAACCCGGTGAACGACACGCGCGCGGCCGTCTTTTGGGACACGAAACCTTACATTTTTGTCCTTCGCCCATCAAATCCCGACACGATCGTCCTCAACGGTGTTAAGGTCCCGGCGCAGATGATCGCCGTCAACACCGGGAATCCACAGCTGGACGCCCTTAATATCAAGGTCTGGCTCGGCATGGACGAAGGCCGCATTCCACTGCGTTTTACTGCCGGAGCCCTGCAAGCCGACCTGATCACACGGGCAAATTAGTTCCTTCATCCTAAATAATTGGAAAACCGTCCATTTCTGCTTAATTGAAATTGAAAACTATTTTCAATTAGGGTAGGATCATTTGTATGGATGCTATGACCAGGCCAGTCGGGGGAAAGGGTGCGATGACGTTGACGAGCTTGCCGATCGGGCAGGCGGCTCGGGTGACTTCGGTACACGGCTCGGGCCGCGTGACGCGGCGCTTGCTCGAAATGGGCGTAATTCCGGGCATAACGGTCCAGGTCGTAAAGATGGCCCCGTTCGGCGATCCGATCGAAGTGAAGGTCAGGGGCTACAATCTCGCGATGCGGCGAAGCGAGGCGGATGCGATCGAGGTCAGTATTTGACCCGGTCGTTATGAATGAAGAGCCCCGGTCAGAATAAGCAGATCACCATAGCACTCGCCGGTAATCCCAACGCCGGCAAGACAACTCTCTTTAACTCCCTTACAGGCCTCCGACAAAAAGTAGCGAATTACCCCGGCGTTACCGTCGAACGCAAAGAGGGCCCGTGGCAACTCAATGGATCGAGTGCCGACCTGATCGACCTGCCGGGTCTTTACAGCCTCGATGCGACCTCGCTGGACGAGCACATTGCGAGCACTATCATCACCGGCGAGCAGGAGGGCGTTCCAAAGCCCGACGTCGTCGTTGCGGTGGTCGACGCAACCAACCTTGAACGAAATCTTTATCTCGTAACACAGCTTTTTGAGTTCGGCATTCCCGTTGTAGTCGCCCTGACAATGATCGATGTTTTTGAGAAGCAGGGTCATACGATCGATGTCGAGATGCTTTCGGTGATGCTCAAGACGCCGGTCGTTCGCGTCAATGCAAAGTCCGGTCGCGGACGTAAAGAACTTGCTGAAAAAGTCTACGAGTTGATCGGCACGACACCCGAGGCGCCGTATCTTGAAGAGTTGCCCGCGGAGGTCGAGGACCCGGCGCATGCAAAGATCTTTGCGCGATACAACTTTATCTCGAACGCCGTCCAGGAATCGGTCTGGCACAACGATGCTAAGAGCCATCGGTTGTCTGACAAGATCGATCGCGTGCTGACGCACAAGGTCTTCGGGCTGGTCATTCTGGTTCTCATCCTGCTGCTTGTTTTTCAGACGATCTTCTCTTGGGCGAGCCTGCCGATGGACCTATTGGAGAAGGGGTTTGGAGCGATCGGCGACTTTGTTAAATCGAGCCTACCGCCCGGCATTCTTGCTGATCTGCTCTCGGACGGGATCATCGCGGGCGTCGGTGGAGTAGTGGTTTTCCTGCCGCAGATCCTGCTCCTGTTTTTGTTCATATCGCTGCTGGAAGATTCGGGCTACATGGCCCGGGCTGCTTTCCTGATGGATAAGCTGATGTCACGCGTCGGTCTGCACGGGAAAGCATTCCTTCCGCTGATCTCGAGCTTTGCGTGCGCAATACCTGGCATCATGGCGACACGAACGATCGAATCGCGGCGAGACAGGTTTGCGACGATCCTGATCGCGCCATTCATGAGCTGTTCGGCTAGGCTGCCGGTCTACACACTGATGATCGCGACGTTCTTCGCAGGGCAGACAGTGCTCGGATTTATTTCGCTCGGAGCGGTACTGATGCTGGCGATGTATGCACTGGGTATTCTCGTCGCCGTTGCAGTAGCGGCCATTCTCAAGCGCACCTTGCTCAAGGCGCCGCCGCCGCCATTCCTGATGGAATTGCCGCCATACAGGCTGCCGAATCTTCGAACCGTATTTCAGAATATGCTGACCCGTGCGTGGCTATTCCTAAAGCGCGCCGGTACCGTCATTCTGGCGATCTCGATCATTCTTTGGGCGCTGATGTACTTCCCGCGCTTAGGCTCCCCTCCTTACGAAGGAGGGGTGGATGCCGCTTCGGCAGACGGGGTGGTTCTCTCACCAGCGCCCGAGCCGTCCTCGGAAGCGGAACAACTCAAGAATAGTTTTGCGGGCAAGCTAGGGCATACGATAGAGCCTGTGATCAAACCTCTTGGTTTTGACTGGAAAATAGGTGTGGCTTTGATCGCGAGCTTCGCCGCGAGGGAAGTTCTTGTTTCGACACTCTCGATAATTTATAACGTCGGCAAGGATGAGGACGCTCAGAGCGAGACACTTGTCTCGGCCGTACGAGATGCAAAGACGGATGATGGCAGGCCGGCGTGGACTCCGCTGACCGCGTTGACGCTGATGGTATTTTTCGTGTTAGCGATGCAGTGCATGTCCACGATCGCGGTCGTGCGCCGCGAAACGAACTCTTGGAGCTGGCCGCTGTTCATGCTCGGCTATATGACGGCGATCGCGTATATCGGCGCATTCATCACATATCAGGGCGGCAAGGCCCTTGGGTTTCAGTAGTCATGAGCTTTCAAATGATCGTCGTCCTCGCTATCGTCTTCGTTGCTGTTTTCTTCATAGGCAGCAAGATGTTCGCTAAGCGAAAGTCATTCTCAACAAAGGGCGATTGCGGCGATGACTGCGGTTGCAGTTCCGGCGGCAAGAAATTACGCTCATAGTTTGAGCGATTCCCTCGACACGAATTGGCTTACACCCGGCGTGCGTTCGATGCTTTTATCGACGCTCGCCTTTTTTTTAGCCAATACTTTCGTTAAGGCGGTGGGTCACATCCCTGCGATGGAGATCGTGTTCTTTCGTTGCGTTACGGCGACGATGATGTGCCTCATCGGATTGTATCGTGCAAAGGCGGACCCGATAGGTTCGAACCACCTGATGCTCTTGCTGCGCGGGTTGTTTGGTACGACTGCATTGTTCTGCTTTTTTATGACGCTGCAGCAGATGCCGTTGGCGTCAGCGCAGACGATCCAATATCTATCGCCGATCTTTACCGCGACGATCGCGATCTTCGTTCTAAAAGAAAGCGTAAGGCCGCTGCAATGGATCTTTTACGCGATCGCTTTTACCGGAGTGCTGGTGATCGATCAGGTCGACACGCGAATATCACCGTTTTACCTGTCGCTTGGTATCGTGTCGGCCTTTTGCTCGGGTATGGCATACAATCTCGTGCGTAGCATGCGCGGCAAAGAGCATCCGCTCACGATCGTGCTGCACTTTCAGCTCGTCGGAATGATCGTCGGCTTTATTTCGCTCTTTTTTGCGTGGGAGATGCCGCAAGGTTGGGACTGGGCTTATCTTCTTTGCGTGGGCGTGTTTTCGCAATTGGGTCAGATCTTTTTGACGAATGCGCTGCAACGCGAGGCAATAGCCGGAGTTGCGATCGTCAATTACACGGGCCTTGTTTACGCGATAACCGTCGGATGGATAATCTTTGGTGAAGACCAGAGTCCGTTTTCGCTGCTGGGAATGGCACTCGTTGTCGCCGGCGTGTTGATGAGCGTGATGTACGGCCGCCGTCAACAAAGGCTCGCGGCACTGGCTGAGATGGATGTTACACAGGCTTAAGAATTCTTAACGCAAAGGCGCCAAGACGCAAAGGATATGAAGGCAGCTGTTGTCTCGATAAGTGATACGCGATCCTTGCAAGACGACGTTTCTGGGGATCGTCTAGTTGACTTGATCGCCTCTGCGGGTGGCGAAGTTGTAGAGCGATTGCTCGTTACAGACGATCTTGAGGGATTGCGTAATACACTCTACGCGCTTACCGAGCGTGAGGACATCAACCTAATTCTTACGACAGGCGGGACGGGGCTAGGGCAAAGAGACAATACGCCGGAAGCTACGCGGGCCGTAATAGATCGAGAGGCTCCCGGCATAGCCGAGGCGATGCGGCGCGAGACAGCCTCAAAGACCCCGATGGCGATGCTCTCAAGAGGCGTCGCAGGCGCGCGTGGCACGACGTTGATAATCAACCTTCCCGGTTCATCAAAAGGCGTTGAAGAGTGCTTCGCGATACTTCGCCCCGTTCTTGCGCACGCCGTGGAGTCGCTGGCTGGACAAACAGAACACACATCATGAAAAGAGCGATCCTTCTTGTAATGCTCGCGGCAGCGAGCTTTGGCTTCACCGCTATTCCGACCGACGCGCAGAACGGCCCTGCAACGGTTCGTGTAGTCCATCGTTACTACCGAACGGAACTATACTTCGGGCTCTCGATACCGGGCGGCGGGACGGTGATGGACGATAAGTGGGAAAACTTTCTTACAGAAACGATCACGGCTCGCTTTCCACGGGGATTCACTGTGCTCGACGCAAGGGGGCAATGGATGCAACAGGATGACAAGGTCGTCAAAGAGCCCACAAAGATCGTTGTATTCCTTTACCCAGCAAGCATGCGAACGACCAGCCAACGTAAGATCGAGGAGATCCGACGCGCTTATATAAAACAGTTCAAGCAGGAGTCCGTTCTGCGAGTTGACTACCCGGGGGCCTTTAACGTCAAGTTCTAGGCTTTACTCACCGCACGTTGAGGCACGGTCTCAGTACTATCACGTTCATATTTAGCGTCGTATCGCGTTTGCGATGAATGCAGCCTCATCATCGTGCAGTTTCTTTAACGAGCGCGTGTCGATGTACATCATGTGCCCGGCCTCGTAATACTGGAACGTAATATTCTTGCGTATTGAAGGGTCGAGGTTCATCGCCGAGACCGTGTACTCAGCGGCCGCGAATGGCGTCGCCATGTCGTAGTAGCCCTGCGAGATCATGACCTTCATGAATGCGTTCTTATTCATCGCGTCCTTTAGCGAAATGCTCGTGTCGGCGTACTGATTCGTGACATTGTAGTTCCAGGGAGCTGTGATGCCGCCGCCGAGGATATAGTACTCGACATCAGACTTGTAACCAAGCTCTCCGCGAACATAACTGTTGAAGGCCGCGGTGTAGGGCGGACGGATCGAGTCGTTCGATGGATCACCCTGCGTGTTTGAACCCACGGAATCACGCTCGATGCCCTTGAAGCGGCTGTCGAGGCGGCCAGTCGTGCGGCGTTCGCCACGAAGCAACTCTTTGCTGAATTCACCCAGCTCGACTCGAAAATTTGCTCGCTCGACAAAGTCGGCACTCAAGCCTGAGTACTTGCTGTAACTCTCGGCAAGCGCGTGCTTTTCCTGAGCGCTCAGGCTGTCCATTCGCATCAGAGCGGGGGCAAAAGTGCCTATTGCCCAATCGGTAGCCTCCTTGGCAACCTGAGCGACAGGTTTGCTCTGCAACGCTGGAGAAAGTCTCTTGTGGTACCAGGCCGTTGTCGCGTAGCTCGGGAAGTAAAAGATCAGCGGCATGTCGTTGTTGTCGGCAAAGCGGATCGTTTGGAAGTTCATCACCGTCGATATCAGCGTGATCCCGTTGAGCGCGATGCCGTGATCGAAGAGCCAGTTCGAAAGACCCGAGGCTCGTGTAGTGCCGTAAGATTCGCCGACGAGAAAGAGTGGCGACATCCAGCGTTCATTTCGTCCAAGGTACATTCGAATGAATTCACCGACGGATTCAATATCGCCGTTCACGCCGAAGAATTTAGCGGCGAGATCAGGCCGAGTCGCTCGTGAATAGCCGGTTCCAACGGGATCGATAAAGACCAGATCACTATCGGCCAACCACGTCGACTGGTTGTCCTCCATCTGATATGGCGGCGGAGGCATCATTCCGTCATCGAGCATCTTGATCCGCCGAGGTCCGAGCGCTCCGAGATGCAGCCACACGCTCGCCGACCCCGGACCGCCATTGAACGAGAACATCAGCGGCCGTCCGGCCGGTGCATTGTCCATTGTGTAGGCCACGAAGAATATCCTCGCCTCGGTCTCGCCACTGACGCCGTTCTTGATGGGCATAAAACCGGTAGTTGTCGTGTAATCGATCTGCTTTCCGCCGATCGTGATGGAATGTTTTTTGATCGTTGGCGGTTCCTCGCGTTCGGGAGCGGCGGCTGGCCGACCTGCTTGGCTCGACGGCGACGCCTGGGGGCTCGGTTGTTGGCCATAAGAAACGGAAAGAATGCAAAGGACAAGCGACAAAAAAGCAGCTATTCTCATAGATCTATTCGGATTAGGGATGAATTGCGGGTAGATGTTAGCACACCTCCGGCCTTCGCGTGTAACGTGCGGCCATTCAGGAATTTTTGTCACGAAACATAGATCGCCGGTGATTCGTTTATAGTTTCACCAAGGCTTAACCCGAACAAATTATGAAAAAGATAACTATTTTTGCCGTTTTAGGTCTCTTCGCCATAGGGGCGGTCGCGCAGGACGACACGTTGCGAGTCGCTACCAACCTCGTCACGCTGAATGTCGCGGTCACGGACAGAAGCGGTAATGCTGCCCGCCGGCTGACCATGAAGGATTTCATTGTGACGGATAATGGAAAGGCACAGAATATCGAGTCATTCTCCGACGGATCCGCGCCGGTGTCCTTTGGCATCGTCTACGACCAGCATCCGACGACAAATGAGCAGACTAGGAGCGTTTTGGCGGCGCTGAAGCAATTCACTGGAGGACTCGGAAGCACGGATGATTTCTTTGTCACCGTCTTCAACGACAGGGGAAGTCTTACAACTGATTTCGTGCCTAGTGACGACCAGATCGTCAGGCAGGCCGATCGTGGCGTGACGTTCCTGTACGACGCCATATTCGCTGCCTCGAACAGGGTCACAAAAGCACGCAACAACAAGCGGGTTCTGCTAGTGTTGACGGACGGGGCCGATCACAATTCCCAGCACAGCTTGAAGGAACTAAAGAATCATTTGCGGTCGATCAACCTCCCCGTGTACGCAATCACCTTTGGCGGTACCGACCGGAGGATGTTCGCCTACTCGGACATTTTTCGTGAGGGACCTCGTCAAACGCTTCGGATCGCTGAAACCTCAGATCTCGATCGGGGTGCGATCGCGGACCTGAGCAAAACAAGCGGCGGGCAAACTTACGACGGCAATATGCGAAACCGCGTTTATCTTCCGGCCCTCATGGGGAAGGTAAGCGACGAGGTCAAAGGCCAATACGTGCTCGGTTTTTATCCGGACCAGCTTGATGGTAAATATCATAAGCTGAAGGTGACCGTCTCCGGGCAGAAAGAGAAGCGGCTGAAAATATCCAGCCGCAAGGGTTACCAGAGTCCAAAGGGTTAAGCATCACAGTTATGCGTAAGAGAGGCCGGGTTAGCCTCTCTTATCTTATCGCGCAGCGATTTGCCAGGTTGTAAGTACTACCGGGTTCTCAAACTCGCCGGTATTCTCGAGGTGCAGCCGCCACGTGCCCGGTGCCGCCGGCCGGTCGACATAAATAGAGCGGAACCACCCGCGGGATTGGGGTGAGTCTGCGATGTTTTTGCCGACGGTTACGCCCTTATCGTCCACCAGTGTTGCCGAGATCTTAGCATCGGCCATGAAGGTGATGCCGAGATTCGCAGCCGCCACGACCGGAATGTCGATGTCCACAGACTGCTTTGGTGCAATGTTGACCGCTTTAGCAAAGTCCTGAGCGAACATCCCGGCGGTCAGTGAATTCGCTGCCACAAGATTTCCAAATAGAGTTCCGTCGATCGCCGGCGGTTCGACCCGCCCCAAAGTCGGAGCTTCGGGGTTGTGGTTCCCGTGCGGGCCGATCGCTAGATGAGGTTTTACGAAGTTGGAAAAGTCACTTGTGCCGGTCAGGTCGGTGTGCAGACTTTTTGACTCCGCGGTATCCGTGATCGTCCATTTTGCAGACGGCACTGTGACGACACCGTCATTCCACTCGATCTGCTTGCAGGTATTCGGAAGCGGGTTGCCGGCGAGAGCCGAGAACTTCACGCCTTTTCGGTTGAAGACCAGACCGTTGAATTTTCTGACCGACTCGGTCGTCAATTGTCGCATCGCCTCGACATCCTTGCCGAGCAGGCCGAATGCAGTGTTCATTACATCCGCGCACGGCGAACCCATATTCGGCGTACCGAGCATAACTAGGTGCTCGACGCTTGGCCTTCCGTCTTCCGGCCGAGCGAAACCCTCATTGTCCATGATGTTTTGAATGTAATATCGCGATATCAGTCCGCCCATCGAGTGAGCAACCACATCGACGTGCCATGCGTTGCGGTCTTGCCGAGCATATCTAACGTATGCCTGCATGACGTGAGCATTTTGCTCGATGCTTTTTGTAGGTGAAGTGGACATAAAGCTGCCGCCCGTGTTCATCTCGCCGTGCTCAGGTTTCTCGCCGATCGGGAACGCCTTCCAATCGTACGAATGCGTCGTTGTCAGGATGTTTTGCCACGTCTCCCAAGCATGCCAGTTACTCCACAACCCGTGAACGAGAATGAGCGGCTTTGGCGCGACCTTAAGATTCTTGGTCATGTCGTCGGTCTTTTTACCGTTCTCTTCGAGTTCCGCCCTGATCCGCTGAACGAGTCGCGGACGACCGTCGTCGTACCACGAGTATCCTGACGAATCCCACACCATTTCGACATCCTTGGTCTCGCCGGCCGGTACATCTACCGAGAGGTCGCCGCCTTCGAGCAGGCCGTCGGGGCGAGCGCCGTCCCACTTGTCGCCCTTGTAGGTTTCTTTGAGCTTCACGTGCGCCGACTTTGTCTCGCCCGAAGTATTGAGGATCGTGGCCTTTATCTTGACCAGGTTGCCATCGATCGTGCCGACCTGCTCGGTGATGTCTTGCCAGTCGTTCCAGTTGGGAACCTTCATATCCTGGAATTTCAGATCCATGATGCGAAGCGGAGCTCCGCAGCGCTGTAGGTTCCACGTGATCGTCTCGACCACGCCGCCCGGTAGCTGCAGTGAATACGAACCCGAAATTCGATTCGGATCGTTCTCATTGACTCGCGTGGTCCCGTCTGACGTTAGCGAATGTCCATCGAGAGTGGTCTCGGTCGCCGGCATGTTCGTTGTCTTGCCCTCTTTCGCAGTACATTGTCCGCTAAAGGTCGATTGCGACGAGCCCGAAACCTTTCCTTTGATCTGAGGGAGACCAACGCTCACGGAGTACGTTCCGTCGCTGTTGACGCCGACATTCACATTCGCCTCGACAGTGTCGCCACCGGTGGTCTCGGTGCGAGAAACGGACGTGCCCCGCATGTCTTGCCACGTCTTGCCACGGTCGCACGAATTCTTTTCGACGCCCTCGACCTTTTCGACCGAGGTCATATTGTGATCGATGGTCGCGCGGGCCACGCTCGAACCGTCTTTGGCGGGTGACTCCATTACCGCGACATGTGCTGCGTAGTTGTAGTTCATCTCCCAGTTGCGAGTGTCCTGACCACGTCCTGAAACGCGCGGGACGGTCTTGGTCTCGGTCTGTGTCTGCCGCCGCGTGTAGGTGATCGACCCGGTCCAGGCCCCGGAGCATTTCTGGGCAGCAGGCTGTTTATTAGAAGCGATAGTGCCCGGTTTAGGACGTTGGGCGGCAGCCGTAATTGAAGAGAATAGTACGCTTACGAAAAGTATGAATGCGGATATCTTGTTATACATTCTGACGAAACGCTCCTTGTGGAAGGTCTTTATTTAGGATCCTCACCAGTAAGGCGGGATCCGACGTCAGTTTGTATCAGGTACGGGAAAAAGTGGGAGATGTTCCCGCAAACATTGCGTCAGGCCTTGACCGCCTCGACGATACTCACCGGTGAGTGAGTTGGGATCACCCGCATCATCTTGAAGCCGGATGACTCGAGCAGCGATCGAAATTCGTCCTCGGTGCGCTCCATCCCGCCGGGCAACATCAGCATCTCGAGATCGAGGAATTTCGAGAAGTGCGGTACACCGGGAGGGGGCACGACGGCGTCGATGATAAGCACTCTCGCATCGTCAGGCATTTCCGAACGGATGTGTCCAAGGATCGCCTGGTTCTTGTCGTCATACCAGTCGTGCATGATGTGCTTGAGCATGTAGATATCGGCCCTAACCGGTACCGCCTCAGTGAAGTCGCCTGCGATCATTTCCACGCGGTCCGCGACTCCGTGTGAATCCATCATCGCCGGGGCACCCTCGAGCACGGGTTGTACTTCAAAGAGGATCCCCTTAGCGTCCGGATATTTTCCGAGCACTGCGCCGAGAAGATGGCCATATCCGCCCGCGATATCGGCGATGGTGCCTGCGTCAGCAAAATCGTACGCCGCGAGGATCGCGGGGATCGTTTGCTGTGAGAAGCTCGTCATTGCACGGTTGAAGATCGTGCCGAGTTCTTTTTGCGAGCCGAATAGCGATGCGAAAACAGGCTCGCCATATACCTTGTCCCAGGCTGTCTTACCGGTCTGCACGCTGTAAAGCAACTCCCCGTAGACACGCCAGTGCGGTTCCTCGAGCATCCAGATCGTCATGTCACGGGCACTATGCGGATGATCGGAACGTAAGGCCTCCGATACTGCTGTGTTAGCAAACGTGCGATCCGCCAGCTCCTCAAAAACGCCGATGCTTGCGATCGACCTCAGACAGCGATAGAGCGAGTGTTCATCCGTCTCGGTATCCTTGGCAAGATCGGCGACGCTTTTCGGGCCGTCGGCGAGAATATCGGAAATTTTCAGTTTCGCCGCGACGTAGATAGCTTGTGACGCAAAAAAACCGGTCGCGATCTGCAGAAGCTGAGCCTCAGGCGGGGTCTGATGCATAGGCGCAGACGAATTTTCGGACATAGATAGACCTCCTGATCAATTAGTTATAAGAATGATACCGTCCGACGAGCTATGGCTGAAGCGTGAACGATCTGGGCATAAATCCGGCAAATGTCAACGTTCCGATCGCCTTCAACTTTTTATCGGGCGTATCCTTGTAAATGAATACAACAGGAAATTCTATCGCTTTCGTCGTGCATCCGAATTCTTGCCCCTCAAGATCGTGGGCATAAAAAACGATATTCGGAGGGGCCTTTTGATCGACTGCCAGCCGAATGCCCTGAGTCGTGGCGGTGTGGAACACAAACACCTGGCCTTTATCATTGCATTCGCTCTTGTCCATAAAACCAAATTCACGCTTTTCGCCTGCAGCCGGCCCAGGTAAAGAACTTCTCATCTGTTCGAGGATCGCATCGCGTCGTTGCGCCGCCTCATCTATTGGATCTCTTTCGACGGGTTTTTCAACGATGAGCCCCGGGGGCGGGACTGATGACAGGATGCCGCCAGTATCGCTGTTCGACCGAGCCGGCGGTGTGCGAGTCACTGGTCCGTAATCCTCGAGATACTCCGGAAGCTGTTTCATCTCTTCCGCCGTCATCAGCCGAAAATCGTCTGCAATGAATTCAATAGCCCTGAGCGTCCCTCGCGAACCCGGAGAGGTCTCCGGGCGGTAGGTTATGATAGCGTTGATGGTGCCAATGTTAGCTCCGCAACCGATCTGAACGCTATTCGCGGCTTCGACATAGGAACTAAACTCGATCTCCTGAAAGTCCTTGCTGGTCAGCGCGAAGGTCTCATTCGCGGTCTTGATGGTATAGATCGGTTTTGGTTTGCAATCCACTCGTATTATCTTGCCCATGACCCGCTGTTCAGTAGCGGCGGTTGGACGAAGAGCGCGATTGCGATCGCGCATTTCGATAGCTCCCAATAGCCGAGATCGCTCTTCAGGACTTAATGAGGTCGGCTTTTGCAGACGCGGAGGTGTACCACCAGGGTTGGACGGTCCACCGCCCTGAATGCGTTCCTTTATTGCGGCATTCTGTGCCGCAACGCGGTCGTTGTATTCCTTAATGCGCTGCAGCGCCGAGCTGATCTGTCCCGCACGCTGCCGAAGGTCCGCTTCGTCCGCCGTTGCAGCTATCTTTGCGGCAATTTTCTCGGCTTCGTCATACTTTTTTAGCTGCAGTAACAACTCGGCCTCGCGCATCGCATAATTCTGATTTCCTGGCTGATACTTTCTCGCGGCACGGATCGCGACGAGGCCCTCTTCGAGCTGATCGTTATTGGTTAGATCGGTGTACGCAAGCAGTTCGTAGCTCTCGCTGAAAGTCGGATCTATTTTGATCGCCTTATTCAGGGCATCTCTCATTTTTGCGATCGTGTCGGGTTTAAGTCCAGTTGAATAACCGAACTCGTCCGTCCCCTCGCGACTTAAGAGATAAGCGTAACGGTAATAGGCCATCGCACTTGGCGAGTCACTTTTGAGCGCCTTTTCAAGATAGCCGCGAGCCTCATCAAACTTTCTCTGACGAAGCTTCACCATGCCCATCGTCATATTTCCCATGCTGGAATCCGGCTGAAGCTTGAGAGCATTTGCAAGGAACGGCTCGGCGTCGTCAGGTCGGTTCGTGTGATAAAGAAGGTCGCCCAAGTAGGCGTTGGCATCGCCCTCGCCGAGTGGCGACGCGGTCATTTCGTTATCGAAGGTGAGCTTCTGTTGGAAAGTCAGCAGGTTGTACTGGTACGTGCTATTCCCAACATATTTCTTTAGGTCGCCTTCCATCTGCGCATAAGAGACATGGAATGCGTCCGAGAACGCCTTTGCAGGTTCGATACCGTTGACCAGCAGCGTCAGGAACCGATTGAGATTGTCCGCCTTTCCGGTTTGGCTAAAATAGTGGATGAGGGCCCAACTCTCGGCGTAAAAAATGCTCGAACCATGATCGCCCATCTGATGAAGCTGATAATTGCTGATGGTAAATAGCTGTTCCAACGGAATGAGAGCCGACTGCCGAAGCATCAGAACGTGGTCAGGCAGATTGAGGCCTAGCTTGACCTTTTGGTCCTCCTCTATGGCAAACGTCGAATAATATTCCGCCAGTCCCTCGTTAAACCATGCGGGGATCTCAGATTTCCCAAAATTCGTATTGACCATCGAGTGAGTAAACTCGTGGAAGATAACCTTGAATGTTTCAGCGTCCTCCCCCTCAGTCGAGAGGGTGATGTAGTTAATGTCCTCCCCAGGCTGAAAATAGCCGGCAACCCGCTCTTCCGTCTTTCCAAGCGCATTCTTTGGTTTGAATTGCCTATACGCCGAGTCACTCTTGAACACGACCACATTGATCGGAATGGGCGATGAGAGATTAACGTTCTTAAAAAGTTGCTGAAAAACCTCTCGAAACTGCTCGAGGCGCGTGGCGACCTTCCGAATGTCTTTTTCGGTTGCGTTTCCGAGCAAGTAAAAATTCCTGGACCGGACCTGGATCCATTCGTCTTTAGCTGATGCGGACCGGCCGAAGCAGAAGAAGGAAAGTACGACGAAGGTAAAACATAAAAGGCGTCGAATTTTCATAAAACAAGGTGGAGGCTCGCTTTTCCTGATAAGAACTCTGGGAAAAGTAACACAGAATCACCGTGATAGCGAGAGTATTCACTGGGTGGAGCAATTCACTCGGCTAGAGATGTTGACGGCTGTTTCTAGTGTTCGGCGGGTACAGGCGTGGAGGCAGTCGCTTGATCCGAGCGCGTTCGGGCAACGCGAAGAACCGAATTCCTTAGCGGTATGTCGGCGAGCATCAGGGCTAATGACAAGAGGAGCTCGGAAACGGTGTCGTCGCTTATGACGGAAGAGCGCAGCATATCAAAAAGCTCGCTGCGCGATCGCGCGAGGCCCTTTTCGATCATTAAAGATGCCTTTCGTCGCGAAACGCACTCGGCAAGGAGGATGTTCGGATGGTTCGAGACGTGGAGGATAGGTACCGGTCCGGCCGAGTGTGTCGCAGTCGCAAACGCGACATATTCGTCAAACTTGTCGCGGAATCGCAGCCTCGCTACTATCGATGACGACGTGAAGGCAATTTCCTCGATAGAAGTGCGAACGTCATGAATTGAGGCCTTTCGCCTGAAGGTCACGCGGGGCAGATGCCATATCACAAATCGCAAGGCGGTTACGGGCCAAGCGAAAAGATAGACCAGGGACTTTGCGACAACCCGAGTCGAAACGACGTCAGCCACAGCGATGCGATAGACCGCAAAGGGCGATCCGCACGCGACATAGATGACTATGGCCTCAAACGATCCCATTCAACAATAAATTAAGGCAAGGTTAACGCCTGGTCAACGTTCTAGGAGTAGTGTGGAGACGTTCACATCCAGATCGCAGACCGTAAGATTAATTTAGGGAACAACTTATGTGCTCTTGACGTAATCTAACAGTTCGCAGGACATAAAAATACTCCCTCTGATCAGTGCACTCTGCATTCGTTATTTATTAGATATTCAAGCGGGGGAATCATATATGGCTGATAAGTCAAAAGTAAAAGTGATCAAGCGTGACGAGATCGTTCCAACGAAGCGCCGTAAAAACAAGCGGCAAACGCCTCGCGGCTCCGCGAGGGAAATGGTCTCGACGGTCACCGACTGGGTGACTGACCTCAAGCAACGCAAGAGTGACGAGACCAAGGCCGCTCTTGACCTTCTTATGGGCCGCACGACACGTCCGACCGGATCGTAGTTAAAAAAGCAATTCATACGCGAAGACCCCCTCAAACGGGGGTCTTTTTTGTTCAATTTGTTGAAATAAGTTGTTTGCCAGAATCTGACTTTCATTGCTATCCTTAACTGCAAAATCGCAGTCAATATTCTGGAATATGCAGGGAAAGGTCGTGATCGTCACGGGTGCAAGCAGCGGAATAGGTAACGCCGCCGCGGCGACCTTTGCTAAGAATGGATCTACCGTAGTTGCCGTGGGCCGCAACGAAAAGGAACTTACGGCGCTGAGTAAGTCGATCAACTCGAAGAAAGGAGTGATAAAGCCGCATCTTGCAGACGTTACGGAGTTGACCCAACTCGACCGGATCGTCAGTGAGACGATAGCGAATTACGGCCAGATCGATGTTCTGGTCAACTCGGCTGGCATAATAAAGAATGGCAGCATCGAGAACACGACCCTCGACGAATGGGACAAGATGCTGAACGTAAATGTGCGTTCGCTATTCTATCTCATGCAAAAATGCGTTCCGCACCTCGAGGCCACAAAGGGAAATATTGTCAATGTCTCAAGTGTGGCTGGCACGCGAGCGTTTCCAAACGTGCTTTCGTACTGCGTCTCCAAGGCGGCGGTCGACCAATTGACCCGCTGTGCTGCGTTGGAATTGGCTCCAAAGAAGGTCCGTGTCAACGCCGTCAACCCGGGCGTTGTGGTCACAAACCTTCACCGAAGAAGCGGCATGGAAGAAGAGGCGTATGACGCATTCCTCAAGCATTCGAAGGACACACATCCGATAGGCCGTGTCGGGACGCCTCAGGAGGTAGGAGAGTTGATCTATTACCTCGCTTCTGACAAGGCGGGTTGGATAACCGGCGCCACTTACGCCATAGATGGCGGGCGGGCCCAAACCTGCGCTCGATAAGAAATGCGAGTTCAGCTCTTGCCAGGCACGATAGATGAAGACGGACGGGCTTCCGCTCGGCAACACCTGCTGAGCGTTGTCATCGACGATCGTGTTGCTATTGACGCAGGATGTTTGGCGTTTTCGTGTTCAGCAAAGCAGCGCGAACAGATCCGCGACATCGTTCTGACCCACACTCATCTCGATCACATCGCTTCGCTGCCGATGTACATTGATGATCTTTTCGCGACCCTGACCGAGCCGATCCGCGTGCACGCAACGCGGGAGATGATCGATATTCTCGAGCGCGACATCTTCAACTGGGCGATCTATCCACGATTCTCGGAGCTGTCGAATTCTCACGGCAAAGTCGTTGAATACCACGCGTTTGCCGCCGGTGAGACCATAAACGTCGAGCATTTGTCGATCCAGAGCATTCCTGTGAACCACAAGGTGGCCGCCAACGGCTTTATTATTGCGGCCGATGACTCATCGATCGCGATCACGGGTGATACGGCCGAGACGGATGAAATGTGGTTGGAATGCAATTCCAGAGAGGACCTGAAAGCGGTGTTGGTGGAATGCGCATTTCCAAACGAAATGTCCGACCTGGCCGAAGCTTCGCACCACCTCGTTCCCCAAATGCTAGCGACGGAGGTCCAAAAGCTGAGAAACAACGCCCGGATCTTCGTTATCAACCTGAAACCTATGTACAGAGAACGGGTTGTAGAGCAAATAGGCTCCCTTGGCCTGCCGAATGTCGAGATCCTTGAGGTGGGACGGATTTATGACTTTTGAGCCCTGCGTGCCTTGTCCTTGAGAAAATTCAGCGCCTCGAAAGCCGCTTCGCGGTACTCCCCCTTAAAGCCGTAAAGAGTTACTCGACCGTTCGGAAGGACCCGTTCGATGCGAAACGTACGTTCCTCGGTTGGCACTCCAGGCATGATCTCAGCGCGAAAGGTCACGCTCATTTCGGGTCTTGCCCATACGATCTGAGTATGCGAAGCCATATTTAGTCTTCACTTTCCGGCGTTCGTTTGTGCTTTACCTTACGGAGCGCCGGGTGCACCGTCTCTTCGGGATGCTCTCCGCCGAAACGCTGGGTAGGTGGGGCCGTCGGTTTGCGGATCGAGTCGAATACCGGCTTCGCCCCGTCTTTTTTCTTCTTTCCCCGTTTCACGGGTTCATTGTAGCAAAGGAGTCTCGACGCTGACGTCTTTCGGTTGACTTTATGTTGCAAAAAAGTGAAAAATCAGAGGTTATCTTTCTCCCGGTCCGCCGCAATTTCATTTGCTTGACGAGGTCATAACGAGGGTTTCTTGGATGGAGTTGGCGCGGAGATGAAGGCGAACCGCAAAGCCTTTTGGCTGCCGGCATCCAATTATTATGTGCTTGCGGTCGCGGTGACGGCGGCATTCTTTTTTATCCTTTGGGGGATACTCCACGACGCCGAGATCGAGTTGCCGTGGGTCACCGCTGGCGTAAGTGCCAGTATTTTTCTTGCAGGTGCCGTCGTGCTGCGAGTCATCCTGCTTCATCGAGCGAGAATGCTTTCACAGCAGCCGGCACTTGGAAGCGTCGGAGCCGACAGGCGGTCTCGAAAACGCGATGGCCTGAGTGAAGGCGGCAAACTGACGATAGAGGCAAATGCCGCGATCCTGGCAGAGATCCGTCAGAAATCCGCTGCAGCGAATGTACTTGGCAGCCTGTCCGCGGGGCACTTCGAGGTCTCTGAATTATGCCGCCGGTATATTGAGCGAAACGATCGGGAGTTAAAGGACGTAAAAGCTAGTTCGCCACGGCTGGCCCCGCTATTAAAAGGCCGGTCGGAGGCAGCAAAACTGCACAAGCGTCATTTGTTGATGTGGGCGGAGATCGAGGCCCGATCATTGACTAGCGAGGCACGGACGCATCGCATTCCGGAGGAACGGCTTGGCGCTGCACAGAATGCTCTGGGCGTCGTCGACATGGCCCTCGAAGCATATCCGGCGGAGGCTCGGCTTATTGAATCGAGAAACGTCCTTACGGAACTTTTGGTCCAGGTCAGGGTAGCTAACCTCGTTGAACGCGCCGAGTTGACCGAGATAGATGGGGACGGCCTTCAAGCTCTCACACTTTATCGCGAGGCTCTCTTTAATCTCGGCGAGAATAACATCGGTAATGAAGCACGCGATCGCGCCGCAGAACGGATAATGTTCGAGATCGAAAGGCTTCGGTCGGTCGGTAACTAGAATTAGCAATAGACCGTCTATCTATTTGGATGGACGGGCATTAGAAGTACATGATCTCTCAACGATGCCCTCGATGTAAGAGCGACCGGATCCGGCGCGGTTACCGCCGCACCCCGGTCTTTCGCAAAGTGTTGTTCAGGTATAACCTCCTTTGCAACAATTGTAATTGGGAATTCATTGGCTTCGCCGTCCCGTTCACTGTAGACACGCGACCTAGAGGCCGTAACGAGCGTCAAGCCGGCGACGCAGCCGCGGAGTAAGGGTCAGCGACGGTGAAGTTTAGTTCGGCGATCCTCATCGTTCTTATCGCTGCCATGGCGGCAGTCCATGCGGTGGCTCAGGATGATGTCATCCATTACGGTGATGTTATCGATGTAGATGTCGTTGGTGGATTTGAGTTTGATTGGCGCGGGACACTCGATCAGGATGGCTATCTAGAGGGAATGGACGCTTACGGTGATCGGATCCCAGGACTTTGTCGGACCGAAAGCGCTATTGCCGCTGATGTCGTAAAGGTACTTAGCAAGATCTTGCGTGATCCGAAGGTCGTTGTGAAGATCGTTGACAGATCGAACCGGGCTTTTGTCAGGCTGGACGGAGCGGTCCGGACGCCGACACGATTCAGTCTGAAGCGCCAAGCGACTCTTCGCGAGATGATCGTGCTTGCAGGCGGTCTTACGGATGACGCAAGCGGGGAGATCACCATTTTTCGGCCGAAGAATCTTGCTTGTGCGGGCTCGCTGACTGGCGGAGGGGACAACGGGTCTCAGACGCAGACCATCAAAGTCAGCGACCTCCTGAAAGGTGACGCGGCCGCGGACCCACAAGTATTGAGCGGGGACATGATCACCGTTGAAAAGGCTCTGCCGGTTTATGTGATCGGGGCCGTCAACAATCCGCGACCCGTGTTCACTCGGGAAAAGATGACGGTTTCTCGGGCTGTTGATAGTGCCGGCGGATTGGCAAAGGAGGCTGACGAGAGCAGGGTCGTCATTTTTCGTCATGACGGTGGCGATACGAATTCTACCGAGGTCGATCTTGGCAAGATCAGACGAGGCGAGACTGAAGACGCGGTTCTAAAGCCTTTTGATATAATAGATGTCGCGGCTCGGGGGAGCGTAAAACGCAAATACCCGCCGGTAGCCGCGCTCAACGAGAATAAAGACCGTTCGAGAGGAGAACTTCCTCTAAGGGTCGTTGATTGACTCGGGCGTCCGAGACCACTTTAAGCATGGCTTCAAACAGTAAATCATTCAGCCGACGCAGGTTATCCCTCCTGTGGATGGCGCTCATCGTTATCGGCATCGGTGTGCTGATCTATCTCGAACAAATATCGATACTTTACGTGCTCGCCACCCTCTCGCTGGTGGTTCTCCTCCTGGTCGTCGGTTTTGCCGATCTTGAGGGCGTCAAACGGTCCGATATCGAATCGAGCAGCTCGTAATTTGTAAACCACAAACCGCTATGCGTGTGGTCCGCGCCATCGTCATAATGTTCACAGTCGTCTCAATGGCGGGTATG
>JADMIO011189617.1_pt1 | contig 49406 bp, 16 predicted proteins | sample 8958161 | NCBI WGS metagenome assembly JADMIO01 (sample SAMN16585339, study PRJNA669376) | soil metagenome | isolation source: Crop rotation soil | place: USA: Cullars Rotation, Alabama | collected 2011
GCCGCGACTTCAAGTCACGTGAATTCCAAGCTTCGGATCCCACTGTGCTGGAAAGAGGCTGATGGCTGTGAAACCTCAACCCGTCCGTCCTACCGAAACATATCGTTAATGTGATTTCTCTGCGCGACCTCTGCGTTCTCTGCGTCTCTGCGGTGAGTTATTGCTATGAGTTAGTTAACCGCAGAGACGCAGAGAACACAGAGGTTGCGCAGAGAACAGCGATCTCACCGGGAGAAATTGATTGTGGATCAAGAATTTGCACACGTAGCCTTCAGCAGGTTCACGTCAAAGGGAGCACAAAAGGTTCGGCTCTCTCAGGAAGAGTTGGTCAAGACCAGCTACCTGAAAGGTGAAGAAGGCTTCCCTCTGGTCGTGCAGCCGAACGTGGATAACGTCAACCTGGTGACGTGGGCGTCGTGTAACAATAATTTCATCAAGGCCCAGTTACTGAAGTACGGGGCCATTCTATTCCGCGGTTTCGACGGCGATTCCGCCACGAGGTTCGAGCAGTTCACGCGAGCGATTTCGCCGCAATTGATCGACTACAGCGAGCGCGCTGCGCCGCGCAAGGAAGTGGGCAGCAGGATCTACACCTCGACTGAATATCCTTCCGACCAGTGCATCCCGATGCATCACGAAATGTCCTACTCCCACAACTGGCCGACGAAGATCTGGTTCTACTGTCAGCAGCCGGCCCAGCAAAGAGGGGGCACTCCGATTGCCAGCGATCGCGTGGTCTTTAAGCTCATCGCGCCTGAGATCAAAGAACGGTTCATACAAAAGAAGGTGATGTACGTCAGAAACTACGGCGAGGGAGTCGATCTTTCGTGGCAGGAGGCATTCCAGACAGAGGATCGCGCAGCCGTTGAAGCTTACTGCCGTAAGGTCCATACGGAATTTGAATGGAGAGGCGACAATCGACTGCGCACGCGGCAGGTTCGTCAAGCGGTCGCCACCCATCCGCAAACGGGGGAGACTGTCTGGTTCAATCACGCGCACATGTTTCACATCTCGAATGTAGCGCCGGCGGTGCGGAACTCATTACTGGCCGAGTTTAAGGAAGACGAGCTACCGAGGAATGCCTTTTACGGCGACGGTACGCCTATCGAGTCGTCCGTGTTGGAAGAAGTGCGTGAGGTCTACCGCCAGGCGGCAGTTACTTTTACCTGGCAACAAGGTGACATCATGATGCTTGACAACTTTCTGGTGTCGCACGGACGCGAGTCGTTCGTCGGCCCGCGCCGGATACTGGTGGCGATGGCAGAGTTATACACGAATGAGGAGCTTTGATGGTGGTCCATCCAGTTTGACACGGACCGCTTGCACAAAAAGTATCGATTTATTGATTTCTCTGCGCAACCTCTACGTTCTCTGCGTCTCTGCGGTTAACTAATTCACAGCAACAATTCACCGCAGAGACGCAGAGAACGCAGAGGTTACGCAGAGAAGAAGGAAATGAGTCATGGAAGATCATAAGTATTACCTCAAACAGAACGCGCAGATCGATCCGCTCTTCAACTATTGGTACGCATACCCGCAACTCATTTCTCCGGCGACGGCGGCCATGCACATCGCCAACTCACATCTGAAGATAATGAACTCCTACGTGATGTCACCTGACGTTCACGCTGCGGCTGTGAAGAATCCGGCAATGCGCGGTGGGCCATTCATAGATTTTCAGAGTAACCGGGTAAACGAGATCCGGGAGTTGATGTCGAAGACACAGTCAAAGCAGGCCCACATGATCAAGCTTGCCGAAGCTATCAAGTCACTGAACGATTTGCTCGCAAGCGAAGCGAAGGGCTACTCGATAGAAGCGCTTTACCCAAAGGTGCCCATGGAATTGAGAGGCTACGTGGAGTTGGTCTACGACCTGAACCATAACCCTTCCTTCAGGCTCCTCGAGTCGTTGTTGTACAAGAGCGAGTATTACGATCCCTCCTCTCAATCCGTGATCCTCTCCCTCGTCGAAAGTGATGATCGTCCGTTCGCCTATAGCACTCCCCGTTTGGAAGAAGAAGGACGGTTGCAGCTCAATATCGCTTTCAGTCATCCGGGCATCGATGAGCTGTTCAAGATGAGAGAAGTACCGCAGACCTTCAGCTACATCAAAGACGCACTCGGTCTGAAGAACGGGCAGGAAGCGATGCTCGCTACGTTCCTGACGGAAGCGATGCCACCCAAAACTCCGAAGTATGAAGGCGACTCAGTGCGGATTCGCTACTTCGGTCACGCCTGCGTACTGATCGAAACAAAAGACGTGAGCGTCTTGACTGACCCCGTCATCAGCTACGATTACGCCAACAACGACGACGGCAACCGTTACACGTATGCCGATCTGCCCGAGACCATCGACTACGTTGTGATCACGCACAGCCATGCCGATCACCTGATGTTCGAGTCGCTGCTGCAACTGCGGCACAAGATCAAAAACATCGTCGTACCGAGAAACGGTGGCGGCTCTCTCGAAGACCCGTCGCTCAAGCTGGTCCTCCAGAACACGGGCTTTAAAAATGTCATTGAAGTTGACGAATTGGACTCAATCGAGATCGAGGGTGGAAGCATCGACGCGGTGCCTTTTCTCGGAGAGCATGCTGATTTGAACATCCGCACGAAGACTGCCTATCTGGTGCGTCTCGGCGGTAAGCAGGCGCTGTTCATGGCGGATTCCAACAATCTGGAATTCATGGTCTACGATCACATTCACCGGCTTTACGGTGACATTGACGTGCTGTTCATCGGTATGGAGTGCGACGGAGCGCCGCTGACGTGGATCTATGGCTCGTTGTTCAGCAGGGCGATTGACAGAAAGATGGATCGGTCCAGAAGGCTCTCGGGGTCTGACTTCGAGAGTGCGCTGGATATCGTCAACCGCCTGAATTGCAAGAAGGCTTATGTGTATGCGATGGGCCAGGAACCATGGCTCTGCTATCTCACCAGTATTAAATACACGAGTGAGTCTCGCCCCATCGTCGAGTCGGACAAACTCGTCGAGGCGTGCAAACAACAGGGCACGTTTTGCGAGCGACTGTACGGCTCGAAAGAGATTGCCATCTAAGCCAGCTCTTCTCTGTGCAACCTCTGTGTCCTCTGTGTCTCTGTGGTTGATGAATTCCGAGTAAAACCGCACCACAGAGACACAGAGGACACAGAGGTTGCACAGAGAAATCAAGGAACAAGGCTAACAACTCAGCCAACACTCAAGAAATATGCATAGCAACATAATTGAAGGGTTTCGCCTCTCTCCACGCCAAAAGCAACTCTGGAGAGCGCAACAGAATAATCCAGCTTATCGGGCCCAGTGCCTGATTTCGATTGCGGGAGACCTTCGTCCCGAAATCCTTGGAGAAGCGTTGCGCGCCGTGGTCCAACAGCATGAAATCCTGCGCACGACTTTCGAACACCTGCCCAGCATGGACGTGCCTCTGCAAGTCATCGCAGACACAATCGCCGTGTCGAACGAGGAAGTCAGCTTCAGTGATTTCAAGCCGTCCGAACAAGAAGCGGTGCTCGATAGACTTTTTCGCGAAGAGGGAGAATTACCTTTCGTTTTCGAACAGGGGCCATTGGTTCGTTTCAAGTTGGTGAAACTATCCGCCGCTTTGCCTCAAAAGTCAGAAATTCCGTTGGACACAGTCAGTACCACCTGCGGTAGCGGGTGGGTGCGTAGCTGTGCGACGACAGAACTTCTCAATACAGGCGTAAAGGCTGCGCACCCACCCGCTACCGCAGGTGGTACTGACTGTCTCCAACAGCGGATCCTGACTTTTGAGGCAAAGCCACTATCCGCCGCAGAGCATGCGTTGTTGATTAGTTTGCCCGCGCTTTGCGCCGACGCTCGAACGCTCAAGAACCTTGCTACTGAAATCAGCCGGGAGTACGACGCTGCGCAAAGCGAAGAACCGCGCGGCGATGATGAGCAAGTCATTCAATACGTGCAGTACTCCGAATGGCTTAACGAAATCACCGCGGACGAGGCTGCCGAAGCTGGAAAGGCTTACTGGGTCGAGCAGCAACTCCCCGCCGTTTCTCTTCCTTTCGAAATCCAGCCAAACGCTGAACCCGATCTTTTCCATCCCGCTTGCTTAGTCGAAACAGTAGACGACAACCTTCTCGCCTGCATTACCGAGACTTCCGAAAAGCAGAATATCTCCGTCGACGTGTTCTTGCTGGCGTGTTGGCAAGTGCTGCTCTGGAAACTGACCGGCGAGACGGACCTGGTTGTCGAAACTTTATTCGACGGCAGGAAGTACGACGAGCTAAACGGCGCCCTCGGTCTCTTCGCCAGTTATCTGCCCGTGCGCGTTCACATCGATGAAAGCTTCCGCTTCGCGGATGTGCTGCAAGAAGTTGGCAAGGTAGTAAACGATGCTTACGAGCGGCAGGAATACTTCACGCGCGAAGAGGGCAACTCCGCTTCTATCAAATTCGATTATCAAAAGTATTTCGCAGACGAGCAGCGCGGCGGTTTACGGTTCTCATTGGCTCGCCAGTATGTTTGCCTCGAACATTCCAAGCTGAGACTGTCTGCAGTCGCAAACCAAAATTCTCTGGCGCTCGAGTTTCACTACGATCAAGCCGCCTACCAGCCCGAGACCATTCAGCGCATCGCTGGAGAGTTCATCGCGCTTTTGGAAAGTGCAGCCGGCCGTCCGAACATTCCAGTGGACGAGCTCAACGCGCTCGGCGAGGCGGAACGGCGATACTTGCTGAGTGAGCTGAACGATACTCGCGCCGCTTACCGTGATGACATCTGCCTGCACCAGTTGTTTGAAGCTCAGGTGGAGTTGACGCCTTCCGCCACCGCGGTGGTTTACGAAGATAGCAGCCTGACCTTCACTGAGCTCAACGCGCGCGCGAACCAACTGGCGCATTACCTGCGCGCGCTCGGTGTTGGACCAGAAGTGCGCGTGGGCATCTGCATGGAACGCTCGACCGAGATGCTCGTGGCGGTGATGGCTGTGCTCAAGGCTGGTGGCGCGTATCTGCCACTCGACCCCGCCTACCCGCAAGAGCGTATAACGTTCATTCTGAGTGACGGGCAGGCGAAGGTGTTGCTGACGCAGGAGCGTCTGATGGCCGTGCTGCCTGAGCATGACGGGCAAACAGTTTATGTTGACCGCGATCAGGAAGCGATCGGGCGTGAAAGCGAGCAGAACCCCTTAAACCTCACTACTCCCGAGAACATCGCTTACGTTATTTACACGTCGGGTTCGACTGGGCAGCCGAAGGGAGTGATGCTTCGTCACGGCTCGGTGCTCAATCTGATCATGGCCCTTGACCGGGCCATCTACAGCCGGCATAAATCACCTCTGCGGATCAGTATGAATGCGCCGCTCTCTTTCGACGCATCGGTTAAGCAACTCATCCAGATCGCCCAGGGGCACACACTCTACATCGTTCCCGATGAAATACGGCCTGACAGCGAGGCCATGCTCTCCTTTATCCAACGGCATCAGTTGGACGTGTTGGATTGCACGCCCACCCAATTGAGATTACTCGTCGACAAGGGGCTGCACAGCAACGTTGACTCAGCGCCGTCGCTCGCACTCGTGGGTGGAGAGGCGCTCAACGATACGATGTGGTCAGAGCTGGCGAACAGCCCTGCAACTGTTTATTACAACGTCTACGGGCCGACCGAGTGTACGGTGGACGCTACGTCCTGCCGCATCGGTTCCGAACTGGCGCGTCCTACCATCGGTCTTCCTCTCGCCAACGTGAAGGTTTACCTGTTAGACCGGCAAATGCGACCCGTGCTCTTCGGTGTTACCGGCGAGTTGTGCATAGGCGGCGTGGGCCTTGCGCGCGGTTATCTCAATCGTGCCGAACTGACGGCAGAGAAGTTTGTGCCGAACCCGTTTAGTGACGAGCCAGGGGCGCGGCTGTACAAGACGGGAGACCTCGCGCGCTATCGTGCGGACGGAATGATTGAATTTGCCGGCCGAGCTGATCATCAGGTGAAGCTGCGCGGCCTGCGCATCGAGCTTGGCGAGATTGAGTCAGTCATCAAACAGCATCCGGCGGTCAGCGACGCAGTCGTGATGGTGCGCGAAGATGTGTCGGGCGATCAGCGGCTCGTCTCTTATGTAGTGACGAAGCGACAGTATGCCCCCGTGATTGAAGGACGCCCGCGATATGTCCTGCCCAATGGCATGGCCATCGTCAATCACAACACCGCCGAGACAAACTATGTCTACCAGGAGATTTTTGAAGACCTCAACTACCTGAAGCACGGCATCAAGCTGAAGAAAGGTGCTTGCGTCTTCGACGTGGGCGCGAACATCGGTCTTTTCACGCTCTTTGTCAGCCGGCATTGTGAAGGTGCGCGCATCTACGCGTTCGAGCCGCTCGGACCCATCTTCGACAATTTACGCATCAACAGCGAGTTGTACGCCGCCAACGTCAAACTCTTCAAGCATGGTTTGGCGGACGAAGAAGGCCTGGTGACGTTCACGTACTATCCGAATTACTCGACCAGATCGGGTGTCAGCAAATACGCCGACGCCACCGACGAAGTCGATGTGATTAAGACGTTTCTGCAAAACAAGCAGGAGAGCGGTGACTCTAACGTGAGCGGCCTGCTCGACGAAGCGGATGATGTATTCACCGGGTTCTTTCAAAGCGAAGCTCACGAATGTCGCCTGCGTCGACTCTCGGACGTAATGCGTGAGCAAGGCGTCGAGCACATTGACCTGCTGAAAGTGGACGTGCAGCGTTCGGAACTCGACGTGCTCAAGGGTGTGGCTGACGAAGACTGGCAGAAGATCGATCAAGTCGTGATGGAGGTCCATGACGGCGAAGGACAGGATACCGAGGGACGCGTCAAAGAAATTCTGGACCTGTTGAATCGTCACGGTTTTGAGGCAGTTGCCGAGCAGGATGATCTTCTCAAGCAAACGGATCGTTACAATCTTTACGCTGTTCGGCCATCAGGCACGAGCGATGATCCAGGCGATGTGACTTATGAGCAGATCCTTAGCCAGGGTCAGTCTCCAGTCGAATCCTTCTCTACAGTTTCTGCCGGCGAGTTTCGGGACTATGTTCGGGAGCGGCTGCCTGATTACATGATGCCTGCGGCGTTCATCATGCTCGATGAATTGCCTCTGAGCCGCAACGGTAAAGTCGATCGCGGCGCCTTACCTGCTCCCGAACAGTTCGAAATCTGCAACTCCGACGGGGTGCGCTCCGCCGCCACCTGGTATGAGGAATTGCTTATCGAGTTGTGGGCGGAAGTGCTGCACGTGGGCGAGGTGAGCACGGACGCCAACTTCTTCGAGATGGGCGGACACTCCTTACTAGCGACGCAATTGATCTCGCGAATACGGGAGGCATTTCGTGTAGAGATACCTTTGCGCAGCTTGTTCGAAGAGCCAACCGTGGCGGGCCTGGCGAAGCGGATCGAGAAGGCGCGAGGGCAGGGGCTGGAAGAAAGAGCGGGCGAGATCGAGCGCGTTGAGAGGACCGAGCGGATGCCGCTGTCATTCGCGCAGCAGCGTCTGTGGTTTCTCAACCAACTCGAGCCCGGCAGCCCCTTCTACAACTGCCCGGGGTCAATTCGGCTGACAGGAAAACTGGACGCGATAGCGTTTGATCAAACACTCAACGAAATCATTCGGCGTCATGAAATCTTACGCACGAGTTTTCCGACCATCGACGGCCAGCCGGTCCAATTAATAGCTCCGGCGCAACCTTTCGAATTACCTGTAATCGATCTAAGCGAATTGCCTGAGGAGCGGCGGGAGCTCGAGGCGCAGCGACTCACGACGGAAGAAATGCAGCGACCCTTCGATCTGGTGAAGGGACCGATGCTCCGCATCACGTTGTTGCGTCTGACAGAGCAGGAACATGTTGTCCTCTTCACCACTCACCACATCATCAGTGATGGTTGGTCCATGGGCGTACTTGTTAAAGAGGTCAGCACCTTGTACGCCGCCTACAGCCGTGGAGAGTCATCGCCGCTGCCGGACCTGGCGATTCAATATGCAGACTTCGCTGCCTGGCAGCGCGAGTGGCTGCAAGGCGAAGCCCTCGAAGAGCAGCTATCGTACTGGCGCGAACAACTGAGCGGAGCGCCGCCGGTGCTCGAGCTGCCCACAGACAGACCACGTCCGGCTGTGCAGTCGTATCGAGGAGCGAGCCATCCGTTTCGGATCAGTGCGGAGGTGAGCGCGGGACTGAAAGCGTTGAGCCGAAGAGAAGGAGCGACGCTTTTCATGACCCTGTTGGCGGCGTTCAAGGTGCTGCTCTCTCGCTACAGCGGACAAGAAGACATCAGTGTCGGCACTGATATGGCAGGACGCAACCGGGCGGAGATTGAGCCGCTGATCGGCTTCTTCGTCAACGCCCTCGTGATGCGCACGGAAGTGCGGGCCGAGGAAGATTTCCGGGAATTGTTGAAGCGCGTGCGAGAGGTGTGTTTGGGAGGGTACGCGCATCAGGACGTGCCGTTCGAGAAGCTCGTGGAGGAATTGAATCCGGAGCGGAGTTTGAGTTACTCGCCTCTCTTCCAGGTCTCGTTTAGTTTGAACAACGCAGGACGTGAGGCCCTGGAATTGAGTGAGTTGACGCCTCGCTCGATGGGCGCCAGCAGAGAAACCGCCAAGTTCGACCTGACACTCTCGATGGTGGAAGGCGCCACTCGACTCGCCGGGGCATTGGAGTACAACACCGACCTGTTTGACGAAGCGACGATCGTGCGGATGACCAGCCACTTTCAACAGTTGCTGCAGAGCATCCGCGCGCATCCGGACATGGCGATCTCGCGGCTGCCACTGTTGAGTGAAGAAGAGACAGCGCAGCAGTTGATAGCGTGGAACGAGACGGCCGTTGACTATCCGAACCACCTTACACTGCATGAGTTGTTCGAAGCGCAGGCCGCAGCTAATCCGGCGGCAGTGGCGCTGATCTCTGAAGCAGAGCAAATCAGCTATGGCGAGTTGAACGAGCGCGCCAACCAGTTGGCGCACTATCTGCGGGAGCTGGGCGCGGGTCCTGAGCAACTCATTGGAGTGTGTTGCGAACGCTCGATCGAGATGATGGTGGCGGTGCTTGGCGTGTTGAAGGCTGGAGCGGCGTACGTGCCGTTAGACCCGGAGTATCCGGCCGCGCGGCTGGCCGGCATGATCGAGGATGCCGGCCTGTCGGTGCTGCTCACGCAGGAGAGATTGCTCGATATTCTTCCGCCTTACAGTGGCGCCGTGATTAGTCTCGATAAGTCCGATACGACGATCTATTCCAACGAGAACCTTAACAGCGTCACCACACCGCAGAACACCGCGTACGTGATTTACACCTCGGGTTCGACGGGCCGGCCCAAAGGCGTAATGGTCACGCACCAGTCGCTGGTGAACTTCACTCTCGGAATGGCGCGGCAACTGGAGTTGCGCGGCAGTGATCGGATGCTGCAATTCGCGTCGTTGAGTTTCGATGTGTTCGCGGAAGAAGTGTTTCCAGTATGGAGTCGTGGCGGGGCAGTGGTGCTGGTGGGGTCACAGTGGCTGGCCGCCGGAGCTGAGTTCACGCGACTGCTGGAGCGACAGGGAGTAACTGGCTGTGAGTTGCCGGCTGCCTTCTGGCACGAGTGGATGCGAGAACTACCTGAAACAGGGGAGACGCCGCCGCAGTCGTTGCGGTTCGTGATGGTGGGCTGCGAGAAGCCTTTCGCGGAGCGTGTGGCGCAATGGCAGTCGTACGGAGCGGCGCAGTTGTGGCGTGTGTTCGGGCTGACAGAGACGAGCATCACGACGACGATGTACCTGGCCGCGGACAATGACGATATGCCGATCGGGAAACCGATGGCGAACACGCAGGTGTATGTCCTGGACAAGGAACTGCAGGCAGTGCCGTTGGGCGTGACTGGCGAACTTTACATTGGCGGCGACGGCGTCGCGCGCGGGTATTGGCATCGAGCGGAGCAGACGGCGGAGCGGTTCGTGCCGCATCCGTTTAGTCGGGAGCCGGGCGCGCGGTTGTACCGGACGGGAGATTTAGTGCGGTACCAGGCGGACGGCAATCTGGAGTTTATCGGGCGCGGTGACGAGCAGGTAAAGGTGCGAGGGTTCCGCATCGAGTTGGGAGAGATCGAGAGTGTGTTGAGCAGCCATGCGGCGGTCAAGGAGTGTGTGGTTGCAGTCGTCGGCCAGGCGAATGACAAGCGATTGGTGGCTTATGTAATCAGTGCCGAGGGCGAGCCTTTAGACAGCAACGAGCTGCGAGCTTATCTAAACGAGAGGCTGCCTGAATACATGGCGCCCTCCGCTTTCGTGGCCCTGGCTGAGTTGCCGTTAACGGCGAACGGGAAAGTCGATCGCAAGGCGCTGCCGGAACCGGAGCGCAATGCCGCCGAGACTGGGGCAGAATACGTTGCCGCCCGTAACCCTGTTGAAGAAGTGTTGAGTGGGATTTGGGAGCAGGTGTTAAAGACGGAACAGGCCGGCATTCATGCGAACTTCTTTGAGCTGGGCGGACACTCATTGCTGGCGACGCAGGTCATTTCTCGCATCAGGGAAGCGTTTCGAGTGGAGTTGCCGCTGCGCGTGATCTTCGAGGCTCCGACTGTAGCTGAGCAGGCGTTGAGAGTAGAAGCGGCGCTCCATGCGAACAAAGGACTGGATACACTGCCGCTGAAGGCTGTTGAGCGTAGCGGCGACTTGCCCTTGTCGTTTGCACAGGAGCGGCTGTGGTTTTTGAATCAGTTGGAACCTGAGAGCGCTTTCTACAACATGCCGAGCGGCGTCCGTCTCAGCGGCGAGTTGGACGTCGACGCACTGAAGCGAACTCTCTCGGAAGTGATACGGCGGCATGAAGTCTTACGCACGACATTTCCGATAGTCGACGGTGTGCCGGTGCAACGCGTGTCTGCTGCCGGGCCGTTCAATCTGCCCGTGCTCGACCTCAGCAAGCTTCCGGAACCGGAGCGCACTCCTGAAGCGCGTCGACTGGCGATCGATGAATCGCGTTGCCCGTTCGATCTGGCGGAAGGGCCGATGCTGCGGGGCCTGCTTTTGAAACTGGCTGAAGACGATCACATCGTGCTGCTAACGATGCACCATGTTATCTCCGATGCCTGGTCGTCGGGCGTGCTCATTCGCGAAGTCGCGACGTTATACAGCGCATTTGTCAAAGGCGAGCCTTCGCCACTCGCGGAGTTGCCGATCCAGTATGCGGATTTCGCGGTTTGGCAGCGAGAATGGCTGCGCGGCGAAGTGCTGGAGAGCCAGCTCGCATACTGGCGAGAGCAATTGAAGGGCGCGCCGCCGGTCCTGGACTTCCCTATAGACCACCCGCGTCCTGCCGTACAGTCTTATCGTGGCGCGCTTCACACCTTCACACTTCCCGACGAGTTAACCAGACAGCTAAAGACGCTCACTCGCCGTGGCGAAGCTACGTTGTTTATGACTTTGCTGGCCGGCTTCCAGGTATTGTTGCACCGATACACGAACTCGGAAGACGTCGTCGTCGGCACTCCCATCGCCGGACGCAACCGGATGGAGATGGAAGACCTCATAGGCTTCTTCATCAACAGCCTGACTCTGCGGACGAGGTTCTCGGGAAAGATGAGTTTTCTCGATGTGCTCAGACAGGTGCGAGAAGTCACGCTCGGAGCATATGCGAATCAGGATGTGCCGTTTGAGAAGCTCGTCGAAGAGTTGCAGCCCGAGCGCGATTTGAGCAGGCAGCCGTTATTCCAGATTTTGTTCGCGCTTCAGAACGCGCCTCTGGGAGAAAGTGATCTGCCGGGAATCACTCTCACGCCTTTTGCGCCGGGCGAAGCCGCAGCGCGCTTTGAGATCACACTCGACATGACTGAGTTTGGCGAGCAGCTTGGCGGCGCCTTGCGTTACAACGTAGACCTGTTTGAAGAAAGCACCATCAAGCGACTGGCGGAACACTATGTGCGCTTGCTCGAAGCCGTGGTCCTCGATCCGCAACGGGCCATCTCTGACCTCCCGCTGTTGAGCGAAGAGGAGCGACACGAGCAGTTGGTCGAGTGGAATGACACAAGGAACGAGTTTCCTGCGAGCGTCGGAGTTCATCGCCTGTTCGAGTCGCGCGTCGCCAGTTCACCACTCTCAGTAGCCTTGATCGAAGACAACGTTCGGCTCAGCTACGATGAGTTGAACCAACGAGCCAACCCGTTGGCCCACCACCTCCGCACTCTCGGCGTTGGAGTAGAGAGCCGAGTGGGCATCTTCCTGCCGCGCTCTATTGATCTGGTGGTGGTCCAACTGGCGGTCTTGAAGGCCGGCGGAGCCTACGTGCCGCTTGATCCGCAATACCCGTTGGAGCGGCTCTCGCAGATGCTGGAAGACGCGCAGACGATGGTGGTGGTAACGAATGAAGAGTTGGCTGACTCGCTGCCGTCGCAGTTGGCGCAGGTGGTGACGGTGGACGGCGACCGCTCAGTGATCGAGCAACAGAGCAAGGAGAACTTGAGCGCGGATAAGGCAGAGGGAGCCGATAATCTCGCCTACATCATGTACACCTCAGGCTCGACCGGCACGCCGAAAGGAGTGGCCGTCATGCATCGCGGCATCACTCGCCTCGTTTGTGAGACCAACTATGCCAGCTTTGCCGCCGATGAAGTTTTTCTGCAACTGGCTCCCGCTTCCTTCGACGCCTCCACCTTCGAGATCTGGGGTGCGCTGCTGAATGGCGCGCGCCTCGCGATCATGCCTGACGGGCAAGCTTCGTTGGCCGAGATCGGCGAGGCGTTGGGCCAATACCAGGTGACGACGCTGTGGCTCACTGCCGGGTTGTTCCACCTGATGGTGGAGGAACAGTTGGAAGCGTTGCTGGGACTGCGGCAACTGCTTTCCGGCGGCGACGTGCTGGGCGTATCGCAAGTGCGTAGGTTTTTGGAAGCGGCCGATGGCACGGGCCGTTTGATAAATGCGTACGGGCCGACGGAGAACACGACCTTTACCTCTTGCCACGTGATGGCAGAGGCGAGCGAAATCTGGTCCAGCGTGCCGATCGGACGACCGATATCGAACACGCAGGTGTACATACTGGACGACAAACTGCAGGCAGTGCCGGTGGGCGTTAGTGGAGAACTCTGCATCGGTGGAGCCGGGTTAGCGCGCGGATACTGGCGCAGACCGGAGCAGACGGCAGAGAAGTTCGTGCCGAATCCGTTCGAAACAGGCGAGCGGCTGTACCGGACGGGAGATTTAGTGAGGTACTTGCCTGACGGTAAAGTGGAGTTCATCGGACGCCGGGATCAGCAAGTAAAACTTCGAGGCTTCCGCATCGAGTTAGGCGAGATCGAGAGCGTGTTGGGAACTCATACCTCTGTCAGAGAGTGTGTCGTCACAGTGATCGGCGAAGCCGGTGATAAGAGACTGGTAGCTTATGTTGTTAGCAATGAGGCGGTGGATGGCGGCGAGTTGCGATCATATTTAAAGGACAGGCTGCCTGAATACATGGTTCCTTCAGTATTCGTGGCGCTCGAAGAGATCCCACTCACGCCGAATGGGAAGGTGGATCGCAAGACGCTGCCGGAACCGGATTGGAATGGCGGCGAGGCGAGCTCTCGGTTCGTGGCGGCGCGCACACCAGTGGAAGAGATGCTCTGCGGGATATGGGAGCAATTGTTAAAGACGGAACAGGTCGGCATTCACGAGAACTTCTTCGAGCTGGGCGGCCACTCACTGTTAGCGACTCAGGTCATTTCCCGGGTGCGTGAAAGTTTCAATGTCGAGTTGCCGCTGCGGGTCATCTTCGAGTCTCCAACTATCGCTGAGATTTCAGAGACAATTGAAGAAGCAATGCGTGTCGAAGGTGGAGTCGCGCTGTCGCCGATCATTCAGATTTCGCGTGATAGAGAATTACCACTTTCGTTTTCACAGCAGCGGCTTTGGTTCATTGACCGCTTTGAACCTGAGAGCGCTGCATATAACGTCCCCGTCAGTGTGCGCTTGAGAGGGCGAATCGATGTGCCGGCCCTGGAAAAGGCGCTGAGTGAATTGATTCGCCGTCACGAAACGCTGAGGACTGTCTTTGCTGAAGCGGAAGGGCTGCCCGTGCAAGTGATCATGCCGGTGGCGCCGGTGCATCTGGCAATTACGGATCTAGGAGGATTGAGTGAAGAGGAGCGTCTGATTGAAGCGCGCCGCCTGGTGACTTACGATGCTTTGCTTCCTTTCGATCTCTCACGTGGGCCATTGCTACGAACGGGTTTAATACGGCTTGCCGGCGACGATCACATCGTTCTCTTTACGATGCACCACATCGTCAGCGATGGATGGTCCATCGGCGTGCTCATTCGTGAAATCGGAGCTCTCTATACAGCCTTTACCGGCGGCGAGCCGTCGCCATTGCCGGAGTTGCCGATTCAGTATGCCGATTTCGCAGCGTGGCAGCGCGAGTGGCTACAAGGCGAGGTGCTGGAATCAGAGCTTCGCTACTGGAGACAAGCGCTTTCCGGTGCGCCCGCCATGCTGCACCTGCCGACCGACCGGCCGCGCCCTTCCGTCCAGTCCTCTCACGGTGCGAACCACTTGATCCTCTTATCAGAGGATCTGACCGCGAGTCTCAAAGAACTATGCCGGGCCGAGGGCGTGACCCTTTTCATGACTTTGCTGGCCTCGTTCCAGACCCTGCTTTACCGGTACTCGGGCCAGGACGACATCGTCATCGGCACTCCCATTGCCGGCCGCAATCGAGCGGACATTGAAGGTCTCATCGGCTTCTTCATCAACACCCTCGTGTTGCGAACCAAAATCTCGCCAAAACTCAGCTTCCGCGAGTTGCTGAAAGAAGTGCGCGAGGTAACCCTTGGCGCCTACACACACCAGGACTTGCCATTTGAAAAATTGGTTGAAGAGTTGCAGCCCGAGCGCGACATGGGACACACGCCGTTATTCCAGGTGATGTTCGCATTGCAGAGCGCTCCGCGTGAGGCCGAGGAGTTAGCGGAAGTTGCGATGACTAACTTCACCTCACAACAGACGACTGCGAAGTTTGATCTGACTTTAAGCATGGAAGAGAGCGGCGACAGGATAGCCGGCAGTTTGGAATACAACACAGATCTCTTTGACGCGGCCACGATTGCAAGGATGGCGACCTACTGGGAGAACATCCTGGAAAGCATCGTGACGCAACCCGACGCGCTCGTTGACGATCTCGAGTTGCTCTCGGAGCAGGAGCACGCACTTCTGCTGGAGGAGATCAGTATCGAAGAGTTCGACGAAAGCTTTTCTTTCTAACGGCTTTTTCTCTGCGCAATCTCTGCGTTCTCTGCGCCTCTGCGGTTAACTAATTCACAGCAATAACTCACCGCAGAGGCGCAGAGAACGCAGAGGTTGCGCAGAGGCAACGCGCTTCTGACTAAACGGGGCAAGCATTTCTTTTGCCCATTCCACTACAACCCGCGACGAGGCTCAGCACAAGAAGTTCACGTGTTTTCGGCGCCTCATCAGAACCTCTCCACGTGAGCAAGTAAAAGAGTCCCAAATGAATAGCACAAACACAGCGTTGTTCGACGACAAGTTGAACTCGGAAAAGACGTACTGGTTGGACAAGTTCGCCGGCGAGCCACGCGCCGCCGGCCTTCCGCTCGACCGCAACCGCCCAGCAGTATTCAACCGTGAGCGAAGCTCCCTGACGATTCAGATCGATCCGGAATCGGAAGCGCGACTGCGCGAGATCTGCAGCAATAGAGAAGCGTTGATGTTCACGGTGTTGGTGACCGTGCTGAAGATCTGTTTGCATAAGTACACGGGCGAGACAGACATCATCATCGGCACCTCGATACACGAACGCTTCGCTGAAGTAGCTTCACTCAACAAGGTCCTGGCCCTGCGCGACGAAGTACGTCCCGACCAAACGGTCAAACAACTGCTGCATGCGGTGAAAGGCACGCTCTCCGACGCCTACGCAAATCAGAAATATCCGTTCGAAAGGCTCGTCAAAGTTCTCAACGTAGAGAATGCAAACAATCGCGCGCCCCTCTTCAACCTCGTTGCTATTCAGGACGCTGCTAGTAATAAGGAGAACGTTCGTCACCTGATGAGTGACGCCACAGTCGTCTACAGTCTCGGCAGCGGTCCGGTCGTGTACACGATCCAATACAACCCGGATTTATTCGAACCGGAGACTATTGAGATTTTCGGACAGCACCTGCAGCGGATTCTTCAAGCCGTGCTCCGTAACACCGATGCTCAGGTGTCGCAACTGGAATTGCTTTCCGGCGAGGAACGACGGCAGCAGCTAGTTGAGTTCAACGAGACGCAGAAGGAATACCGTAAGCACGAGACAATTTGCCGGCTTTTTGAAGAGCAGGTTGAGCAGACGCCGGAGCATATTGCAGTCACAGTTGGGAAGCGCCATATCACCTACCAGGCGTTGAATGTTCGCGCTAACCGGCTGGCCCACAAGCTACGTCAGGAGGGAATCAAACCAGGGGCGCTGGCCGGCATCTGCCTCGAACATTCGATTGAAACGCTCGTTGCGATTCTCGGAGTGTTAAAGGCCGGGGGCGCGTACGTCCCATTAGACCCGCGCCATCCCCACGCGCGAATGGCCTCCGTCCTGGCTGATGCAGGTTGTGCGGTTTTACTTACACAGCAAAGTCTGCTCGACGTATTGCCGCACAATAATGCGAAAGTGATCTGTCTGGACAGCGAGTGGGAGATCATTGCGCAAGAGAGCGCTGAAAATCCGGCGGCCGAGATCTCTGCCGGCGATTTGGCTTATGTCATCTACACTTCGGGTTCGACAGGCGCTCCGAAAGGCGTCGCTATCAATCACGGCTCGCTCGTCAACTACACGCAGTGGGCCAGTGAGGTCTACGTCCAGCATGAGACGCTGGCATTCCCGCTGTATTCGTCGCTTTCATTCGACCTGACGGTAACGTCCATCTTCACCCCTCTCATTACGGGTAACCGGATCATTGTCTATCGTCAGGAGGGCAGAGAGTCCGCGCTTTTCGACATACTGCGCGACAACGAGGTTGGAGTGCTGAAACTGACGCCGAGTCATCTGGCGCTAATAAAAGATGATGACCACAGCACCAGCACCATTAAGCGGCTCATCGTTGGCGGAGAGGCCTTAGATACTGAAACGGCAAGACAAATTCACGAGAGCTTCGGTGGCGCGGTCGAAATTCTCAATGAGTATGGGCCAACCGAAGCCACGGTCGGTTGCATGCTCTACAAGTATGACCCCGAAAGCGACGGGCGCGCGTTTGTGCCGATTGGCAAGCCCGCGGCCAACACGCAGATTTATATTCTCGATGAGAACCTGAAGCCAGTTGCCGAGAACGTTCTTGGCGAACTCTACATCTCCGGCGCGGGACTCGCGAAAGGCTATCTCAATCGACACGATTTGACGATCGCGCGCTTTATCGATAACCCGTTCCGCGCCGGCGAGAAGATGTATCGCAGTGGAGACGTGGCCAGACGGCTTACATGCGGAGACATTGAATACATCGGCCGCAAAGATGAGCAGGTCAAGTTTCATGGTTACCGTGTCGAGCTGAACGAAATCAGAAGCGCGCTCAACAGTCACGCTCAGGTCAGAGACAGCGTCGTCAGATTGCAAAGGGACGCGAGCGGCAATGATGCCCTCGTTGCGTATTACGTGGCGCGACAAGAGATTGAGCCCCAGCAGCTTCGTGAACACTTGTCAGAACATATTCTGACGGAGACCATTCCGAGCTTCTTCGTTCACCTCAAGCGACTCCCCCTGACCCTGAACGGGAAAGTTAACCACGCCGCTCTGCCGTCGCTGGACGACATCAAGAGTCAGAACCGGGCGGAGTATGTGGCGCCGCGGACGGAAACCGAAGAGATCGTCGCGGGCATCTGGGCCACGTTGCTCGGGGTCCCGCAAGTTGGCCGCTACGACAACTTCTTTCAGTTAGGTGGTCACTCCCTGTTGGCTACGCGTGTGGTCTCGCGTGTGCGCGATACGTTCCAGGTGGAGCTGACGGTGCGCTCGGTCTTTGAGCATCCAACCGTGAATCAGCTAGCCACTGATATTGAAACGCTCATCAGAAACGGACTGGGAGAGCAGATCCCGCTGCAGAAACGCGCCGGCAGTGATGCGGAATCGGCGCCACTCTCATTCGCGCAACAGCGTTTGTGGTTCATCGATCAACTCGTACCAGGCGGAACCTTCTATAACGTCTCGTCAGCAGTTCGTCTGCAGGGAAGGCTCGACGTCTCTGCGCTCGAGCGAACCATCACCGAAGTAACCAGGCGGCACGAAGTGTTGCGCACTACTTTCCAGATGGTGGACGGAGAACCGGCACAGGTGATTGCTCCGGTGCAGCCGTTCTCACTGTCCGTCAAAGATTTGAGCGCCCTGACTGAGCAACAGCAAGAGGAAGAGTTGCAGAGGTTGGCGTCCGACTTTTCAGCGCAACCATTTAACCTGTCAGAGGATTCGTTGTTGAGAGTCGGCTTGGTGCGATTGGGCGAAGACAGTCACGCCGTAATGCTGGGCACGCACCATATCATCAGCGACGGCTGGTCCATGGGTGTGCTCGTCAAAGAAGTAGTGGCGATCTATGAAGCCCTTAGCCGTGGCGAACCGTCGCCGTTGCCCGAGTTAGCCATTCAATACGCGGACTTCGCGGTTTGGCAGCGCGAGTGGCTCCAGGGTGAGGCCCTCGAACGGGAGCTATCGTACTGGCGCAAACAACTGAGCGGAGCACCGCCGGTGCTCGAGCTGCCTACGGATAGACCACGTCCGGCCGTGCAGGCATACCGCGGAGCGAGCCATTCGTTTCACGTCTCGGCGGAAGTAAGCGCCGGACTGAAAGCGTTGAGCCGAAGCGAGGGAGCAACGCTGTTCATGACGTTATTGGCGGCCTTCAAGGTATTGCTTTCTCGCTACAGCGGACAAACAGACATCGTGGTGGGGACTCCGATTGCCGGTCGCAACCGCGTCGAGCTCGAGCCATTGATCGGGTTCTTCGTCAACACGCTTGCGCTGCGCACGCGTTTATCCGGGGCTCTTAATTTCCGTGAAGTATTACAGCAAGTGCGCGAAACGGCGTTGGAAGCCTACGCTCACGAGAACCTGCCTTTTGAAAAGATCGTGGAGGAACTGAACCCGGAGCGAAATCTCAGTCACACACCGCTCGTTCAGGTCGTTTTTGGTTTCCAGAGTTTGTTGGAACAAGAGGCTGCTAACGTATCCGATCTCACCATGAAGTCTTTCGGTAATGAAAGTGGAACAGCAAGATTTGATGTTGTTCAGAACATGTTTGAAACGGCAAATGGTTTGAGCGGGAGTCTTCACTGTAACACCGACCTGTTCGACCTCGAGACGATCAAGCAGATGTCCGAACACTTCCAACGTTTGCTCCAGAGCATTGTCGAGCATCCCGATGCAGCGATTTCAGAATTGGAGCTGTTGAGTGCAGAGGAGCGAGAGCAGCAGCTAGTGGAGTGGAACGACACTTCGGTTAGTTACGCTCGACACCTGACCCTGCACGAACTGTTCGAAGCACAGGCCGCCGCGACGCCTGAGGCGATTGCTTTGGTTTACGAAACTGAGCAGTTGAGTTACCGCGAGTTGAACGAGCGGGCCAATCAGCTGGCGCATTACCTGCGCGAGTTGGGGGTAGGACCAGAGACCCTCGTGGGGCTCTGCTGCGAGCGTTCTATCGAGCTGGTGGTGGCGTTGCTGGGAGTGCTGAAAGCCGGCGGCGCGTACCTGCCCCTGGACCCACAGTACCCGCACGAGCGGCTCGCATTCATGGCGCAGGACGCCGGCATCTCGCTGCTGTTGACGCAAACAGAACAGTCGTGGGCCGGCGAACAGACCCGAGTGATAGCGCTCGAGCAGCAGTGGGAAAGCATCAGTCAAAGGAGTGCAGCGAACCCGGCGGTGACGGTGACGGCCGATAATCTCGCCTACGTGATCTATACCTCCGGCTCCACCGGACAACCGAAAGGTACGCTGATCACGCACTACAACGTAACGCGTTTGCTGGACGCCACGGCTGAGCGCTTCGCTTTCAGCGGTAACGACGTCTGGACCCTCTTTCATTCCTACGCTTTCGACTTTTCCGTCTGGGAGATCTGGGGCGCGCTGGCCTACGGTGGACGCCTGGTGGTGGCGCCATACGGCGTCAGCCGCTCGCCGGCTGAGTTCTATCAATTGCTGCGGCGCGAAGGCGTGACAGTGCTGAACCAGACGCCCTCGGCGTTCCGCCAACTGAGTGTAGTGGATGCAGCGGCAAGTGAAGCCGAGCGCGCGGAACTCGCGCTGCGATTCGTGATCTTTGGTGGTGAGGCGCTGGAATGGCAGTCGTTGCGCGGCTGGTTTGAACGGCACGGTGAAGAGCAGCCGCAACTGGTCAACATGTACGGCATCACGGAAACGACAGTGCATGTGACGCTACGCGACGTGAGCCTGAAGGGCCTGGCGGAAGCGAGCGTCGGCAGTCTGATCGGCAGGGCGTTGAACGACCTGCAACTCTATCTCTTTGATGAGCAGATGCAGTTGTTGCCGGTGGGCGTGTGGGGCGAGCTGTATGTGGGCGGAGCCGGACTGGGGCGCGGGTACTTGAAGCGGGCGGAGTTGACGGCGCAAAGGTTTGTGCCCAACCCGTATGCGAGCGGCCGGTTGTATCGCACCGGTGATGTGGGACGTTACCGGGCAGATGGCGAGATCGAGTACCTGGGACGAGCGGACAGTCAGGTGAAGCTGCGCGGTTTTCGCATCGAGTTAGGCGAGATCGAGAGTGTGCTGGGTGCTTACGCCGGGGTGCAGGAAGTGGTGGTCACCGTCAGAGAAGATGTGCCTGGTGAGCAGCGGGTAGTGGCCTATCTCGTGGGCGCAGCAGTGGACAGCGGTGAACTGCGTGCTTACGTGAAAGATAAGCTCCCTGATTACATGGTGCCTGCGGCCTTCGTGATGCTCGATGAGATGCCGTTGACGCAGAACGGTAAAGTCGACCGGCGCGCGCTGCCGGCTCCTGACTCCGCCCGAACGGAGGGGGCAGCCTCGTTGCGTGGACCCAACTCGCCCCTGCAACGCTGGCTGGCGGAGCGCTGGTGCGAGGTGCTGCACCTGGACGCGATCGGGATCGATGAAGACTTCTTCGATCAAGGCGGCGACTCGATCAAGGCGGCGATTGTCATCAACCGGTTGCAACAGGAACTGGGCGAGATCATTCACGTGGTGACGATTTTCGACGCGCCGAGTGTGGCGCGCTTCGCGAGCTATCTGGAAGGCCAGTATCCAGCGGCGGTGCAACGGTTGTTCGGTGGCAGTGGGGTGGAAGTAGTGGAGCGGAGCGCGGTGGAGCGCGGCCCGGTGACGGTGGCCCAGGTGGAGCAGTTGCGCGCTTTGACGGCGGCGGCGCGCGGCGAACTGCGACAACTCAATGGCGAGACGCCGTGGACTAGCGCGGCAGGCTTGAACCCGGCGCTCTTCGTACTCTCAGCGCCGCGTTCAGGGTCGACGCTGATGCGCGTGATGCTGGGCGGACACTCGCGTTTGTTTGCGCCACCGGAGTTGGAGCTGCTCGGTTACGAGACCATGGGCCAGCGGCGGCAAGCGCTTAGTGGCCGCGACCAGTTCTGGCTGGAAGGCGCGCTTCGGGCGGTGATGCAGGCGCGTGATGTGACGGCTGAAGAGGCGCAAACCATCATCGGCGAGTACGAGGCAAGCAATGCCACGACAGCGGAGTTCTACCGCGACCTGCAGACATGGATCGGCGGCGGGCGGATGCTGGTGGACAAGACGCCGTCATATGCGCTGGAGTTGGAAGTGTTGCGGCGCGCGGAGCAGGAGTTTGGTGAGCAGGCGCGCTATATCCATCTCGTGCGCCGGCCCGAAGCGGTGATCAATTCATACGAGGAGGCGCACCTGGAGCAGATCTTCCCGCGCTTTGCGCACCCGTTCAACGGGCGCGAGGTGGCGGAGTTGGTCTGGGTCATCAGCCAGCAGAACATTCGGGAGTTCCTGGGCGCGGTGAGTGCGGAGCGGCAGCACCGGGTGGTGTTCGAGGAGTTGGTGGCGGAACCGCAACGCGTGCTGGAGGGTGTGAGCGAGTTTCTGGGGTTGGAGTACGAAGCTGGGATGAGCGAGCCATACCGCGAGCGAGCGGAGCGGATGACGGATGGAGTGCGCGCCGGATCGAAGATGCTGGGCGATATTAAGTTCCATGAGCATCGCGGAATCGAGGCGGGAGTCGGAGAGCGATGGAGAGCGACTGCAGGGCGCTTAGAAATAGCCGAGGTGACTAGCGAGTTAGCTAAGTCACTCGGCTACGTTGCGCAAGCGCAAGCGGAAGCTAACAACCTCGCCACTGCCGGCGCTAAAGGTAAGTCTTTAACACCTATCAGGCGGGTTGATGAGAAAGCCAACGACGAGCAGATAGAAGCGGATATTTCTTATATGTCCGATGAAGAAGTCGAAGCGATGCTCGAAAGTGTCCTGGTATAGGTAGTCCAATGCAAATACTAACAAATAGAGAAAGTTTATCTCCCGAAGAGAAACGAGCGCTGTTGGCGCGTGTGCTCCGGGAGAAAGCACGACAATCAAAACTTTTTCCGCTGTCGTTCGCGCAGGAGCGTCTATGGTTTCTTGATCAGTTGGAACCGGACAGCGCTTTCTACAACGTTGCGAGCGGTGTGCGGCTTAGTGGCGAGTTGGATATCGAAGCGTTGGAGCAAACATTCTCGGAAGTGGTGCGCCGCCACGAAGTTTTACGCACCACCTTCCCGATGGTTGACGGTGTGCCGGTGCAACGCGTTTCTGCCGCCGAGCCACTGCACCTTGTCGTAGAGGATTTGAGCGCGCTCGAAGCAGCAGAGCAGACCGCAGAGCTCTTGCGATTGGGGAGTGAGGAGGCGCAGCGTCCCTTCGACCTCGCGCACGGGCCAATGCTGCGAGTGCGACTGCTGCGGTTGAGCGCAGAGGAGCACGTGGTGTTGCTGACGATGCATCACATCGTTGCCGATGGTTGGTCCATGGGCGTGCTCGTCAAAGAGGTTGGGGCCCTGTACGCCGCCTTCAGTAGTGGAGAGTCATCGCCGCTGCCGGACCTGGCAATTCAATATGCAGACTTCGCCGTCTGGCAGCGCGAGTGGCTGCAAGGCGAAACGCTGGAGAAAGAACTTGACTACTGGCGCGAGCAACTCAGAGGAGCACCGCCGATACTGGAACTGCCAAGTGATAGACCACGCCCGGCTGTGCAGTCGTTTCGAGGAGCGAGCCATTCGTTTCGGATCAATGCGGAGGTGAGTGCGGGACTGAAAGCGTTGAGCCGAAGTGAAGGAGCGACGCTGTTCATGACACTGTTGACGGCATTCAAGGTGTTTCTGTCTCGCTACAGCGGACAACCAGACATCAGTGTCGGCACTGATATAGCAGGACGCAATCGAGCAGAGATTGAGCCGCTGATCGGCTTCTTCGTCAACGCCCTCGTGATGCGCACGGAAGTACGGCCAGACGAAGGGTTCCGAGGATTATTGAAGCGCGTACGAGAAGTGTGTTTGAAAGCGTATGCACATCAGGACGTACCGTTCGAGAAGCTCGTGGAGGAATTGAATCCGGAGCGGAGTTTGAGTCATTCGCCTCTCTTTCAGGTCTCGTTTAGTTTGAATAGTGTGCACCCATCGACCGGCGCCGAAGATGAAACTATGCAGTTGCCGGGACTAAAGCTTGGCTCTGTTGGCTTCAAAGAAGAAACCGCGAAGTTTGAGTTTACGGTGTCCATACTGGAAGGCGATGGCAAATTAGGCGGAGTCGTTGAATACAGCACGGACCTGTTTGACAAAGCAACGATCGTGCGGATGACCACCCACTTTCAACAGTTGCTGGAGAGCATCGTGGCGGATCCGGATGTGGCGATCTCGCGACTGCCACTGTTGAATGAAGAGGAGATAGCGGAGCAGTTGATAGCGTGGAACGAGACGGCTGTCGCCTACCCGCACGACGTCACACTGCACCAGTTGTTCGAGGAGCAGGCTGCGGCCAATCCGGCGGCAGTGGCGCTGATCTCTGAAGCAGAGCAAATCAACTATGGAGAATTGAACGAGCGCGCCAACCAGTTGGCGCACTATCTGCGCGAGTTGGGCGTCGGTGCTGAGCAGTTGATCGGAGTGTGTTGCCAGCGCTCGATCGAGATGATGGTGGCGGTGCTGGGCGTGTTGAAAGCGGGAGCGGCGTATGTACCGCTGGACCCGGAATATCCGGCCGCGCGGCTGGCCGGCATGATCGAGGATGCCGGTATCGAGGTATTGCTGACGCAATCACAAGTAGATGCGACCCAGTTAGTGGGCGACCACACGCACGTAGTGGAGTTGGATAGAGAGTGGGCGGCGATTAATGCAAGGAGTGGTGCGGACCCGGCGCCGGTTGCTACATCTGACAACCTGGCCTATGTCATGTACACCTCGGGCTCGACGGGCCGGCCCAAAGGCGTAATGGTCACGCACCAGTCGCTGGTGAACTTCACTCTCGGAATGGCGCGGCAACTGGAGTTGCGCGGCAGTGATCGGATGCTGCAATTCGCGTCGTTGAGTTTCGATGTGTTCGCGGAAGAAGTGTTTCCAGTATGGAGTCGTGGCGGGGCAGTGGTGCTGGTGGGGTCACAGTGGCTGGCCGCCGGAGCTGAGTTCACGCGACTGCTGGAGCGACAGGGAGTAACTGGCTGTGAGTTGCCGGCTGCCTTCTGGCACGAGTGGATGCGAGAACTACCTGAAACAGGGGAGACGCCGCCGCAGTCGTTGCGGTTCGTGATGGTGGGCTGCGAGAAGCCTTTCGCGGAGCGTGTGGCGCAATGGCAGTCGTACGGAGCGGCGCAGTTGTGGCGTGTGTTCGGGCTGACAGAGACGAGCATCACGACGACGATGTACCTGGCCGCGGACAATGACGATATGCCGATCGGGAAACCGATGGCGAACACGCAGGTGTATGTCCTGGACAAGGAACTGCAGGCAGTGCCGTTGGGCGTGACTGGCGAACTTTACATTGGCGGCGACGGCGTCGCGCGCGGGTATTGGCATCGAGCGGAGCAGACGGCGGAGCGGTTCGTGCCGCATCCGTTTAGTCGCGAGCCGGGCGCGCGGCTGTACCGGACAGGCGATTTAGTGCGGTACCAGGCGGACGGGAATCTGGAGTTTATCGGGCGCGGTGACGAGCAGGTAAAGGTGCGAGGCTTCCGCATCGAGTTGGGAGAGATCGAGAGTGTGTTGAGTACGCATGCGGCGGTCAAGGAGTGTGTGGTTGCAGTTGTCGGACAAGCGAATGACAAGCGCTTGGTGGCTTATGTAATCCCACAGGCTGCTGACGAGTCGGCGGTTACCGGGCGCAGCGCATCGCAGTTGGAATTCTGGCCATCGCACGGCGAATACCCGATCTATGACGAAGTACTTTACTACGCGATGGCCCGCGATACGCGACGCAACGATGCTTACCGGGAAGCAATCAGACGCTTCGCACAGGGCAAGACAGTGGTCGATGTTGGTACTGGTGGCGACGCCGTCCTCACACGACTCTGCATCGAGGGAGGGGCGGCCAAAGTCTATGCCATCGAGCGGCTGGATGCGTCTTACCAGTTGGCCCAGGCAACAATTAAACGGGATGGCATGCAAGACAAAGTGGAACTGATCCACGGCGAGGCCATGACCACAGAACTACCGGAGCAGGTTGATGTCTGCATCTCTGAACTGATCGGCACGATCGGCGGTTCCGAAGGGGCGGCGGCAATCCTCAACTCCGCTCGCCGCTTTCTGAAACCCGATGGCGTCATGATTCCGAATCGCTGCACGACTAAAATCGCCGCGGTGATGCTGCCTGAAGGAACCCATCCAAGGTTCACTGAAGCGGGGGCCTTCTACGCGGACAAGGTTTTCGACGCAGTCGGCAAACCATTCGACTTGCGTGTCTGTGTCAAGAATTTTCCGCCTTCACATATTATTTCGAACGAAGAGGTTTTCGAGGACTTAGAGTTTAATCAGCCGATGCCCACCGCGCAGACCCGGAACGTGCGTCTGGAGATCGAGCGCGATGGACAGATCGACGGCTTCCTGTTGTGGCTCAACTTACACATCGTCGAAGGCGATACGCTAGACAGCCTTCGCGAAGAGCAATGCTGGCTCCCGCTGTACTGCGCGGCTTTTAAAGAAGGCACGCAGGTCAGCGTGGGCGATGTGCTGGAGCTTGAGTGCAGCAGTTGGCCCAGTGATAACGGAGTCAATCCTGAATACCGCATCGCGGGCGTGTTGAGACGGCAGGACGGCGAACCTATCGAATTCGAGTGGCTGTCGTTGCACCACGAGGGAGGTTACAAACAATCGGCGTTTTACCAGTCACTATTCGATGAGAAGGCAGAGACACTGCCTGCGACTCAGTCTGGAATTTCTCTGCAGCGAAGCCTGCGTCAACACCTCCAACAACGGCTGCCTGAATACATGGTGCCTTCGGCTTTCGTGACACTGGCTGAGTTGCCGTTAACGCCGAACGGGAAAGTCGATCGCAAGGCGCTGCCGGAACCGGAGCGCAATGCCCTCGAGGCCGGCTCAGAATACGTTGCCGCCCGTAACCCTGTTGAAGAAGTGTTGAGCGGGATCTGGGAGCAGGTGTTAAAGACGGAACAGGTCGGCATTCATACAAACTTCTTTGAGCTGGGCGGACACTCACTGCTGGCGACGCAGGTCATTTCTCGTATCAGGGAAACGTTTCGCGTTGAGTTGCCACTGCGCGTGATCTTTGAGGCTCCGACTGTAGCTGAGCAGGCGTTAAGAGTAGAGACGGCGCTGCATGCGGGCAAGGCGCTGGACACACTGCCGCTGAAAGCTGTTGAGCGTAGCGGCGACTCGCCCTTGTCGTTTGCACAGGAGCGGCTGTGGTTTCTGGATCAGTTGGAACCGGACAGCGCTTTCTACAACATTTCGGCCGGTGTGCGTCTGAGCGGTGAGCTGGACGTCGACGCATTGGAGCGAACATTCTCGGAAGTGATACGGCGGCACGAAGTCTTACGCACGACATTTCCGATGGTCGCAGGTGTGCCGGTGCAACGTATTTCTCCCGCCGAGCCGCTTCGTCTGCAGATAGAGGATTTGAGCGCGCTGGAGACATCTGAGCTTGAGGCCTTGCGGTTGGGGAACGAAGAGTCGCAGCGTCCATTCGACCTGGCGCGCGGGCCAATGCTGCGAGTGCGGCTGCTGCGGTTGAGCGCAGAGGAGCACGTGGTGTTCCTGACGATGCACCACATCGTTGCCGACGGTTGGTCCATGGACATACTTGTCCGGGAAGTCAGCGCTCTCTACGCAGCCTTCAGCCGCGCAGAGCAGTCACCGCTGGCTGAGTTAGCAATTCAATACGCGGACTTCGCCGTCTGGCAGCGCGAGTGGCTGCAAGGTGAGTCGCTGGAAGAGCAGTTATCGTACTGGCGCGAACAACTAAAAGGAGCGCCGCCCCTACTGGAGCTGCCTAGTGATAGACCACGTCCGGCGATGCAGTCGTATCGAGGAGAGAGTCGTTCATTCCGGATCAGTCCGGAGGTGAGCGCGGGATTGAAAGCGTTGAGCCGAAGAGAAGGAGCGACGCTGTTCATGACCCTGTTGGCGGCGTTCAAGGTGCTGCTCTCTCGCTACAGCGGACAAACGGACATCAGTGTCGGCACTGACATGGCGGGGCGCGATCGAGCGGAGATTGAGCCGCTGATCGGCTTCTTCGTCAACGCCCTCGTGATGCGCACGGAGGTACGGGCGGAGGAAGATTTCCGAGGATTGTTGAAGCGCGTGCGAGAGGTGTGTTTGGGCGGGTACGCGCATCAGGATGTGCCGTTCGAGAAGCTCGTGGAAGAGTTGAATCCGGAGCGGAGTTTGAGTTACTCACCTCTTTTCCAGGTTGCTTTCGATATGGACTACAGTCGAGGAGATCAGTCTCAGGAAAAGGAAATATCCGGCCTGACTCTGAGCGGAACGGGCCGCGAATTCAAGGCTGCCAGGTTCGACATTACTCTCGGCATGATGGAATCGGGAGGTCAGATCAGAGGGTCGTTTGAGTACAGCACGGACCTGTTTGACGAAGCGACGATCGTGCGGATGATCAGCCACTATCAACAGTTGCTGCAGAGCATCGTGGCGGATCCGGACCGGCAGATCTCACGGCTGCCACTGTTGAATGAAGAGGAGACAGCGCAGCAGTTGATAGCGTGGAACGAGACGGCCGTTGCCTACCCGCACCACCTCACACTGCATGAGTTGTTCGAAGCGCAGGCTGCAGCTACACCGGCGGCAGTGGCGCTGATCTCTGAAGCAGAGCAAATCAGCTATGGCGAGTTGAACGAGCGCGCCAACCAGTTGGCGCACTATCTGCGGGAGCTGGGTGTGAAGCCTGAGCAACTGATTGGAGTCTGCTGTGAGCGCTCGATCGAGATGATGGTGGCGGTGCTGGGCGTGTTGAAGGCCGGAGCGGCGTATGTACCGCTGGACCCGGAATATCCGGCCGTGCGGCTGACCGGCATGATGGAGGATGCCGGTATCGAGGTGCTGCTGACGCAATCACGAATAGCGAGTGCAGGAGCAAGCCAGTTAGTGGGCGAACAGACACGCATAGTGGAGCTGGATAGAGAGTGGCCGGCGATTGATGCAAGGAGTGATGTGAACCCGGCGCCGGCTGCTACACCCGACAACCTCGCCTACGTGATTTACACCTCGGGCTCGACGGGCCGGCCCAAAGGCGTAATGGTCACACATGGTGCCCTGGTGAACTTCACCCTCGGAATGGCGCGGCAACTGGAGTTACGAGGCAGTGATCGGATGCTGCAATTCGCGTCGTTGAGTTTCGATGTGTTCGCCGAAGAAGTGTATCCGGTATGGAGTCGTGGCGGGGCAGTGGTGCTGGTGGCGTCACAGTGGCTGGCCGCAGGAGCTGAGTTCACGCGGCTGCTGGCGCAACAGGGAGTAACTGGATGTGAGTTGCCGACTGCCTTCTGGCACGAATGGATGCGAGAGATGACAGAGACGGCGGAAGCACCACCGGAGCCGCTGCGGTTTGTCATTATCGGTGGTGAAAATGCCCTCCGAGATCGCGTCAAGGAGTGGAGAGCATTCGGCATACCTTTGATTAATGCGTATGGCTTAACGGAGGTTGCTGTTACATCCATTGTCTACACGATGGAACCTGACAAAGAGAATGAGACCTGGTGGGAGTTTCCGATCGGGCGGCCGGTGGCAAACACGCGCGCATACATTTTGGATAAAGAACTTCAACCCGTGCCGGTAGGAACAGTTGGTGAGTTGTACATTGGCGGTGAAGGATTGGCGCGAGGCTATTTCAACCGGCCTGAGCTTACATCCGAGAAGTTCGTGCCGCATCCGTACAGCGCAGAGCCGGGCGAGCGTCTGTATAAAACGGGCGATTTGGTGCGGTATTTAGCGGATGGAAACATCGAGAATTTAGGACGCATCGACTTTCAGTTGAAAGTCCGCGGCTTCCGTGTCGAGCTGGGTGAGATTGAAGCAGCGTTGGACCAACATCCGGCAGTCCATGAGAGTGTTGTAGTGGCGACTGGGCCGGCCGCCGGCGACAAACGGTTGGTTGCTTACGTGGTCTGCGACGAATCACAGCCGCCGAGTGTGCACGAGTTGAAAGGTTTTTTGAAAGATAGATTACCCCACTACATGGTGCCGCCCATCTTTGTATTTATGAGTGCAATGCCTTTGTCGCCGAACGGCAAGATAGACCGCCGTGCGTTACCTGATCCGGAGCAAACGCGGCCTGATCTCCAGGTGGAGTACGTGGCGCCGCGGACGGAGATTGAAGCCGCATTAACAGAGATATGGGTGCAGTTGCTGGGGCTTGAACAGATTGGGATATTCGATAACTTCTTCGACCTCGGCGGACATTCATTGTTAGCGACGAAAGTGGTCTCGCGCGTCAGGGAAACGTTCGAGGTGGAGTTGCCGCTGCGCACCATCTTTGAATCACCGACGATAGCCCAGTTATCCGAAAGCATCGCAAGCGAAGATAAAGCAGGCGGGGAAGATGTTGAAGATTTTGCGGAGATACTGGCGGCGCTTGAACGGCTCAGCGAAGCGGAAACAAGCGCGCTGTTGAAGGAAAAACTCGAGACCGTTTAGCCCTATCACTCTTCTCTGCGCAACCTCTGCGTTCTCTGCGTCTCTGCGGTTAACTAATTCTCAGCAATAACTCACCGCAGAGACGCAGAGAACGCAGAGGTTACGCAGAGAAATCTTCTCTCAAAACAACTCAAGTCCAATTCGGCATAAAACATCATGGCGACAATAATTGATCGTGTATCTAACCTCTCTCCCGAGAAGCAGCAACTGTTCACGCTGTTACTGAAAGAGAAAAACAAAGGCCTATCCAGGTTGCCGCTGCTGCCGCAGGGCCGTGAGACGAATGTCTTTCCGTTGTCGTTTGCGCAGCAACGGTTGTGGTTTCTGGATCAGCTAGATCCAGGCAGTCCCGTTTATCTCATGTCCACGACCGTCCGCTTCAGTGGACCGCTCGACATAAGATTACTCAAGCTCAGCCTCGATGAAGTGGTACGCCGGCACGAGGTTTTGCGAACCAGCTTTGCAATCGTCGACGGGGAACCCGTCCAGGTCATCGCGCCTCCTCAACCGCTGGATGTGCCGGTTGTTGATCTGTCTGATTTGTCTGAACCAGAGCGCTGGGCTGAAGTTCGCCGAATGGCCGGGGAGGAGGGAAAGACGCCCTTTGACCTCGAGCGCGGTCCATTGCTGCGCGCGTCGTTGCTACGTTTGAGCGAAGAGGAACACGTAGCCCTTTTCACTGTACACCACATCAGCAGTGACGGGTGGTCCATGGACGTGCTCAATCGTGAAGTCACGACGATTTACGAAGCATACAAACTGGGGCAGCCTTCGCCATTGCCCGAACTCACGATCCAGTACGCCGACTTCGCCGTCTGGCAGCGGCAGTGGCTACAGGGCGCGGTCCTGGACAAACAACTTGATTACTGGACGAAACAATTAGCGGATGCTCCGCCACTGATGGAGCTGCCTGCCGATCGGCCGCGACCGCCGATGCAGACTTACCGCGGATCGGTGTGCGGCGTACGCGTTTCGCCACCAGTGGTGAAAGGTCTCAGGGAACTGTGCCGGCAGGAAAGCGTTACGCTCTTCATGACCATGCTGGCCGCTTTTAAGGTGTTGCTCTCCCGTTACAGCGGACAGGACGACATCGTAGTGGGAACGCCTATCTCTGGCCGCTCGCGCGGTGAGACGGAAGACCTGATCGGGTTTTTCATCAACGCGTTGGTGCTGCGGACAGAAGTTCCGGACCGGCTTACCTTCCGCCAGTTACTGAAACGCGTGAGGGAAGTCTCCCTCGAAGCATACGCACATCAAGACCTGCCGTTCGAGAAGCTGGTCGAGGAGTTACAACGGGAGCGTCACCTTAGTTATAACCCGCTGTTTCAAGTGCTGTTCGGCTACCAGAATGCACAGAAGTCACGAGAGTTGACGGGAGTGAAGGCTGATTCAAGCGGAAGTCCGAGCGTGACGTCAAAGTTTGACTTGACGATGGACGTGGCGGAGGCAGGTGAGAGCCTGATCGTCGAACTGGAATACAGCACCGACCTGTTCGATGAAAGAACGATCAAGCAGATGGCCGGACATTACCTGAGCATACTCCAGGCTGTAGCCCTCGATGCCGGGCGGCCCGTCTGTGAATTACCACTGTTGAGTGAAGAGGAGAGACACCATCAGCTAGTTGAGTGGAACGACACCTCTGTCACTTACGATCATCACCTGACCATGTCCGAACTGTTCGAAGCACAGGCGGCGAGGACTCCTGAGGCGACCGCCCTCGTTTTCGGAGATGAGCAGATCAGTTACCGGGAGTTGAACGAGCGGAGCAACCAGTTGGCTCATTACCTGCGCGAGTTGGGGGTTGGACCAGAGAGCCTCGTGGCCGTCTGCTGCGAGCGTTCTATCGAGCTGATAGTGGCGCTGACGGGAGTGCTGAAAGCCGGTGGCGCGTACCTGCCCCTGGACATGCGATACCCGCATGACCGGCTTGCTTTCATGATGGAGGATGCTGAGGTCTCGCTGCTGTTGACGCAAGCACATCTGGCGGCGGCAGGGATCGGGCAGTGGACCGCGGAGCAGACCCGGGTGTTGGAACTGGACCGCGAGTGGGAAGTCATCAGTCAAAGAAGCGCGGCGAACCCGGCGGTGTCGGCGACGGCCGATAATCTCGCTTACATGATCTACACCTCAGGCTCGACGGGCAGACCGAAAGGCGTCGCAATCGAACACGCGAGCGCAAATGCTTTCATTCACTGGGCCGGCGAGGTTTTCGATCAGCAAGATATGCACGCCGTGCTCTTCTCGACTTCAGTCTGTTTCGACCTCTCGATCTTCGAAATGTTCGTGACGCTGAGCCGTGGCGGCCAGGTCGTTATTGCCGACAACGCTTTACATCTGCCACAACTCACCCATGCCAACACGGTAACGTTAATCAACACAGTTCCCTCCGCGATGGCGGAGTTGTTGCGGATGAAGGCAGTGCCGGATTCGGTTCGGATCGTGAATCTGGCCGGTGAGCCATTGACGGAGGAGTTAGTTAAGGAGATCTATGCGACCACGCGGGTTGAGAAAGTCTACAACCTGTATGGCCCAAGCGAAGACACCACGTATTCAACCTACACGCTCGTGCGCAGCGGTGAACACGTGACGATAGGGCGACCGATAGCTAACACGCGCCTCTACGTGCTCGACCGTCATTTACGACCCGTGCCCGTTGGTGTTGCCGGAGAGCTCTACATCGGCGGCAGGGGACTCTCGCGCGGTTACTGGAAACGGCCCGAGCTGACTGCCGAAAAGTTTGTCCCGGACGCTTTCAGTAGCGAAGCGGGAAAGAGGTTGTACCGGACGGGCGACAAGGTGCGGTACCTGGAAAATGGGGACGTGGAGTTTCTGGGACGCGTGGACCATCAGGTGAAGCTGCGCGGTTTTCGCATCGAGCTGGGCGAGATCGAGTCGGTGCTGCGGTCGCACGAGCAGGTGCGTGAAGCGTTGGTCATGGTGCTTGATCTTGAAAGCGGCAAGCAGTTGGTTGCTTATGTCGTTCCGAACACGGAAGAGGATCCGGTGAGCGAGTTGCGCAGTCACTTGCGCGAGCGGGTGCCGGACTACATGGTGCCCACGGCCTTCGTGATCCTCAAAGAAATGCCCCTCACTCCGAACGGTAAAGTGGACCGCAAGGCGTTACCCGCACCGGACACAGACGGGCGTGGCGGCAGGGAATACATTGCGCCGCGTGATGCATTGGAAATGGAGCTCACCAAAATCTGGGAGAGTGTTCTCGGCCTCAAAACCATAGGCATCAGGGACGACTTCTTCGAGCTCGGTGGTCATTCGATGCTGGCAGCGCGCGTCTTCGGTCAGATCGCAAGAGTGATAGACGTCGATCTACCACTTGCCATCTTGTTTGAAGCGCCAACAATCGAATGCCTGGCCGCAGTGATCCGAAAGCGGTCTGGAACAGTAAAGGTTGCTGGAGGTTCCCTCGTGGAGTTGCATGGGGAAGGTAGTCTGCCTCCCCTCTTTTTCACGCACCCGGGCAGCGGAAACATCTTTTGTTATATCGAGCTCTCGCGCCTGCTGGGTAAGGATCAACCTGTCTATGCATTTCAGTCGAGGGTACTGGAGCCAGACGCGACTTGGCCGAGCATCGAGCAGATGGCTGCGCATTACGTCGGACTACTTCGCGAAGTGCAGCCGGAAGGTCCATATCATGTGAGCGGCTTGTCGATGGGCGGAGCGGTGGCCTTCGAGATGGCCCGCCAATTAGAGAGTGCGGGTCAGAAGGTGGGTCTTCTGGCAATCCTCGACGCGCCTGCTCCAGCCGTAATGGTAAGCCCGGACGAAATCCTGCTGATGTTGGACTTCGCTGAAGTCATGGGTCTCGTGCCCGAAAGCATCAAGCTTTCGCGAGAAGATGCGTTGGAGATGAGTGTGAGTGAGCGCCTGGCATATGTTCTGGCCCAGACGCAAACGGAAGGAACGATGCCGGCTGAGATCACCCTCGCTACGATAGAGAAACTCTGGGACGTCTACGAGAAAAACGTTCAGGCCCTGCTGGCCTATGACGCCAGAAAGTACGGAGGCTCCGCTACGTTGTTCAGGACCGCCGATACAGCAAATAACTACTCAGGCGAGGGTGATGCAATGGGCTGGGACGAATTCATCACCGGCGGCGTACAGATAGAAGACTTGCCGGGGACACATCACACGATTGTGAAACAGCCGCACGTGGAAGTGCTGGCGAGTCTTATGCGCGCTCACTTGAGCGAAGGACAAATGGACGAACTTCAGTGAAAGGTAGATCACGCCATGAAATCGGGTCTTACAAGACTTCTGTCGCTGTATTTTAGTTATTCCAGGTCGCTTGTCATCGCTTCGATGACCGCTGGAGTGTTGGCGGGAATTACGAGTGCTTCACTAATCGCCCTGATTGCCCTTTTTGTCGCTAACCCTCAAAAGCCGACGCTGCAATTTGTCTTAACATTTGTTGGACTGTCGTTGTTCGACATGGGAGCGGTATTTCTTGCTAACACACTCTCCGTCCGCCTCTCGCAAGCCACGATACTCGACCTGCGCATGCGGATGTGTCGCAAGGTGCTGTCTGCGCCTTTGCGCTTATTGGAGGATGTGGGCCAGGCTCGCATTATGGCCGTACTGACGCAGGATATTCCTGAAATTACGGCAGCCATTCTTCAAGTACCACAGCTCTGTATCCATCTCGCCGTGCTGGCGGCCTGCCTTGTCTATCTCGGTTGGCTTTCGCCGCTGATGTTGTTGATCCTCGCCTCGTTTCTGGGCGCCGCCGTACTCGTCGTCAACCGGCTGGAAAGAAAAGCCCAGGTCTATATTAAAGACGGGCGCGACGAGCTCGATCACTTACAAGGTCATCTTCACGCTCTCAACGATGGCGCGAAGGAACTCAAGCTTCACCGTCCACGTCGCGATTCTTTCTACTCTGATGTCCTCTGGCCGTCGGCCACGAAAATTCGGACTCTCAACGTTCATGGGCAAACATGGTACTCGTTGCTCAATAGCTGGGTGCAGGTAATTTATTTCCTGATTATTGGAACGATCCTTATTGCGTTGCCGAGTTTGGTGGCTGGGGAATATCGGCAGATTCTAACCGGTTACGCCCTGACCATTCTCTTCATGAGAGGTCACATCATGGGAGCAATGGTAACTATTCCGTTACTCTCTCGGGCTCGCGTTTCGCTTAAGAAGGTAGAGGAGCTAGGCATCTCGCTGGCGACTGTTGATGGCCCAGTTGCTGAAACCGAGATAACGCCGACAACAAACGCATGGAACATACTCGAGCTGAAAGCGGCGACGCACACCTACTATCGTGAGAAGGAAGACAGCAACTTTATGCTCGGGCCCGTTGACATAACGCTGCTGCCGGGCGAACTGGTTTTCCTCGTAGGCGGCAACGGGAGCGGCAAGACTACGTTGGCGAAAATGATTTCCGGCCTCTATGCGTGCGAAGGAGGCGAGCTCCTGCTCAACGGTGTGCCGGTTACGGAAAAGAACCGGGATGATTATCGCCAACTCTTTTCCGGCGTCTTCAGCGACTTTCATCTATTCGAGGTTCTGTTGGGAATAGAGAAGGTTAATCTTGACGAGCGCGCGCGTGCATACCTCAACGAATTTCACCTCGAGCATAAAGTGGAAGTGAAAGACGGTGTGCTCTCCACCACGAAGTTGTCGCTTGGACAGCGTAAACGCCTTGCCTTGTTGACGGCTTATCTTGAAGACCGCCCCATCTACATTTTCGATGAGTGGGCATCGGGCCAGGACCCGGTCTTCAAGGAGATCTTCTATCTACAACTCCTGCCTGAGCTGAAAGCGAGAGGTAAGACCGTGCTCGTGGTCAGTCATGACGACCGGTATTACTCCGTCGCTGACCGCATTATCAAACTCGATAACGGAAAGATTGAATATGACGAGCCGATCCTCAGCGAAACAGAATTTTCCGGGGTCGTTGCCGAATGTGCTGTGGTTCAGGCATAGACAGGCTTTGCCGCAAAAGTCGGAATCGTACTTGGATCGGGTCAGTACAGGGAGCGGTAGCGACCTGGTCCAACCATAGGAATCAAGAATCATTAGGAATATCGCATGCTGATCACAGACCAGGTCGCTACCGCTCCCTGTACTGACCCGATCCAAGATTAGTCTCGGACTCTTGAGGCAAAGCAGCATAGACAGTGAGAGTTGAAAACATGTCGACGACATTTGCAAAAACAACAATCACGACCAGTCCGTGGATATCGTTCATCAAGCCTGCTCCTAAAGCGCGACTACGGCTGTTCTGTTTTCCCTACGCCGGCGGGGGCGCGATGATCTTTCGTAAATGGGCTGATGCGTTGCCGTCGACAGTCGAGGTCACTGCCCTTCGTCTGCCGGGGCGTGAAGGGCGTTTGCGTGAAGAGCCTTTTGTAAGTTTGGCGCCGCTGGTGAGAACGATCAATGACGTGCTCGGACCGTACCTGGACAAGCCGTTTGCTTTTTTCGGTCACAGCATGGGAGCGGCCATTGGCTACGAGTGGGCGCGTCTGCTGCAAGCCGAACGCGGCCTCCAACCTTTACATTTGTTTGTTTCGGGTCGCCGCGCTCCCCAGTATCCCGACGACGACTGCCACACATACGCTTTGCCTGAGAATGAATTTGTCGAGGAGTTGAAGCGCTTGAACGGCACTCCCAGAGAAGTGCTTGCAAATCCCGAATTGATGGCGATGATGCTTCCGCTTCTGCGAGCCGATTTTTCCGTTTGCGGTGGCTACGAATACATTTCCGGCCCACCTTTGAATTGCCCGATCACAGCTTACGGTGGCTTGAGTGATACCAGCGTGTCGCGGGCGACACTCGAAGGGTGGCGCGAACATACGACCTCAACCTTCACCTTGCGAATGCTGGAAGGCGATCACTTCTTTCTCCATTCTTCGCAGTCACTCTTACTTCGCGTCCTCTCGCAAGCTTTGCACCAACTTATTTGAGTCTTTGGGGACAACTAAAATGACATTAACAATCGTACCTCCTCGTGAAGAGATCACGCTTTCATCGTGGGCCCAAAAGGTCGAACGCTCGGCCTTGCAGGTGATGCTGGCCTTAACAGCGCAGCCCGACATCATTTCCTTCGCCCTCGGATTGCCTGCGGCAGAATTGTTCCCGCGGGACCACTACGGAGACGCTGTCAAACGCGTGCTGTCTGCCGATGACCGGGCGCTGCAGTATGGACCGCCGTGCCAGCCTCTGAAGAAGCATGTTCAGGAGCTGATGCAAAGGCGCGGCGTAACTTGCCGGATGAGTCAAATCTTCCTGACGACCGGAGCACAACAGGGATTGAGTTTGATGGCGCGAGTGCTGCTCAACCCGGGAAGCCAGGTGTTGTTTGAGGAAATGTCCTACCCGGGATTTCAGCAAGTCATCTTACCGTTCAAGCCACAGATTCTGACGGTGCCGACTGACCTCGACACGGGCATGGACGTAGATGCTGTGGCTGACATGCTCGAAAGCGGCGCGCGCCCCGCATTTATCTATACAGTTACCGATGGGCACAATCCGTTGGGCGTTGGCATGAGCGTCGCGAAGCGCCGTCAACTCGTCGAGCTGGCGCGACATTATCAAGTACCTATCGTTGAGGATGATGCTTACGGGCTCATCTATTATGGTGAAGATTCCGTCGCTCCAATGCGCGCCCTGGACGAGCGCTGGGTATGCTACGTCGGCTCTTTCTCAAAGATACTTGCGCCTGCATTGCGCGTAGGATGGCTGGTCGTGCCGGAGGAATTGATGCTGTCATTGTCGGTCGTAAAAGAATCGAGCGACATAGACACTGCCACCCTCGACCAACGGGCCATCGCCGCTTACCTTGATTCAGGACATCACGAACAACACCTCCAAAGAGTGAGACGTGAATATCGCACTCGCCGTGACGCCATGATTGATGCGTTGGACCGGCATCTTCCAAAAGGGACACTTTGGAACACGCCGTCAAGCGGGTTCTTCATCTGGGTTGAGCTACCGGAAAGTGTCAACGCAAGTGAGTTGCTCAAGCTTGCGGTTATGGAGGAGAGAGTTGCCTTTATCCCTGGCAATGCATTTGGTGTGAACGGCGACTTCCTGAAAAGCAATTGCATGCGCCTCAACTTTTCCCACCACAATCCCGACGTTATCGAGGACGGCATCGCCAGGCTTGGCCGCGCGGTGAAGAAATCGCTGGTCAACAATCCACCTCGCAAGTGGGCGTGGCAGGCAGCAAAGATTAATGATGAGAAGACCCTGAAGACGAAGATAGTGTGAACTGCTGAGCTCTGACACTCGTTTCGTCTCTTTAGGAAAAGACCCGCCCCACTTCTTTCCCTTGAATACAATCCAGGAACCGAGGTGTGTACATCATGTATTGTCAAGAATGTGGTCATAAGCAGGGATCGGATCAGCATTTTTGTAGAAACTGCGGAATGCGACTCGATGCATTAGTAGAGTCGAACGGTAATGAGATTATGCCGACCGCCACGTTGACGCCTCGTCAGAAAGGATTGCGTCTGGCTGCGTTGTTCTTTGCCATTGGGCTGGTACTGGTTCCTCTATCATTTTTGTTCAGCTCCATCTTTGTTGATAAGGCGATTTACTTGCTTGTGCCTGCGATCATGCTCTGCCTGACAGGATTAATTCGCGCGGGCTACGCGGGACTCCTTGAAGCAGGTGAGGACGTCTTCCATCAACCTTCCTTGCCACCGCGTCAGGTTTGGATGGTTGCTCCACCGAGCGCTACCGAAAACACCACGCAATTGCTGAATAAGGTTCGACCTCATTCGCAATGACTCTCTCGTCGTCGGACGTATTCATTACATTTCAACTTCTTCTCTGCGCAACCTCTGCGTTCTCTGCGCCTCTGCGGTGAGTTATTGATTGAAAATTAGTTAACCGCAGAGACGCAGAGAACGCAGAGGTTGCGCAGAGAATCAAAGGAGACAGCACATGAGAAATCGCTTGATAGTCATTGCCCTCACGGCGTGGGCATTTGTTATTACCGGTATTGCGCAGACTCAACAATCTGACGTTACCAAACAGAATCGTGTCCTCGGCGAAGTGATGACGATAGATGCGCCTAACAAACAGCTAAGCTTAAAGACGGCGGATAGCAAGCCGGCTATTGTCACTCTCAACGACAGTACCGTTTATCGGCGCGTGCCTCCGGGTGAAATCAACCTCGATAAAGCGGCGAGTATAAGTTTAGAGGACATCGCCGCCGGTGATCGTGTGTTGGTCAAAGGTAAGCTCGATGAATCATTTGTCGCGCGCATGGTGATCGTGATGTCCAAGAGCGATATTGCGGAAAAGCACGCTCGAGACCGGGAGGCGTGGCTCAAACGCGGCGTCTCGGGTGTGATTACGGCTCTTAACCCTGAGAAAAAAGATATAACGCTGCGAACCAGTTTGGGTGTGAGTTCTAATATCGCTGCCGAGGGGGGCACGTTCCGGCGTTACTCGGGCTCGGTCAAATTCAAAGATGCGAAGCTCAGCTCGTTCGCCGAGTTGAAGGTTGGTGATCAACTGCGTGCGCTGGGAGAAAAGAACGCCGATGGTACGCAGTACGTTGCTCAGGAAATCGTGTCGGGAACGTTTCGTACGATCAGCGGCAGGATAATCTCGATAGATCCAGCCACGCGCGAAGTAAAGTTCACTGACGCGCAGACGCAAAAGCCACTTACCGTTGTCGTCATAGAGGATTCAAATCTGCGCCGTCTCGCGCCCGACCTGGTGAAGCTCCTGCTACAAAAGGCTGCGAGCTCTGGATCAGAGTCTCCGACTGACCTTCAGGACAGGGTCGAGAAATCACCCGTAATCACGCTTGCTGATCTTAAAGCGGGCGATGCGATCATCGTTACGAGTATCGCAGGCACAGAGCCTTCGCGTATCACCGCCGTCCTGCTCGCATCTGGCGTTGAAGAACTTGTGAAACGCCAGACGCAGCAACCGTCACGACCGCTCAACCTCGGTCTGGGACTTCCCAGTGGGAGTTTGCCCTGAGAGGTTTGCACTAATAGCCTCAATGGCGCTCTTCTCTGTGCAACCTCTGTGTTCTCCGTGTCTCTGTGGTTGAAGAATTCGAACAAAACACACCACAGAGACACAGAGAACACAGAGGTTGCACAGAGAAAATCAATCCAAGTTTGACTACTGACTTGGTCCCTTACTGAATCCTCAAACTAGCAAGGAAAAAAAAGATGCGAATCACTAAAAATAAATTTAGTAAGCTCGTCGTGTGTGTGCTCTCGCTGGTCATTTGCGTTAATACTCTCGTAGCTCAACAGCAAACTGGAGTACTGCGCGGTCAACTCAAGGACATTCTGGGGGGTGTTATCCCTGCCGCGACTGTCACCGTCATAAATGCCAATGGCGTGGAAAAGGTAACGCCGACTGATGGACAAGGCCGCTACGAGGTTTCCAGCCTCGTAGCCGGCATGTATACCGTGCGCGCCTCTCGTGAGGGATTTGCACCATATGAAAATACCGGCGTCGAGATTGTTGCCGGTCGCACTGTAACTCTCGACGTCGCCATGATGGTGGGGATCAAGGAAGAAAACGTCGAGGTTTCATCTGCTGCGAGGAACATCAGCGTCGACGCGGACAACAACGCGAGCGCAATCATCCTGCGCGGCAAAGACCTCGAAGGCTTATCGGATGATCCGGATCAGTTAGCAGAAGATCTGAAGGCGCTGGCTGGTGGTATGGAAGGGCCGAACGGCACGCAGTTTCTGGTAGATGGCTTCACTGGCGCGCGCCTTCCTTCAAAGTCATCCATTTTGGAAGTTCGCATCAATGCCAATCCGTTTACAGCCGAGCAGGATAATCTGGGCTTCGGCCGCGTGGAGATCACCACCAAGGCGGGCACTGGAAGTTTCAATGGACAGGGTTTCATGAATTTCAATGATGAGAGTCTCAATGCCCGCAATCCTTACGCGCCCACTCGTGCGCCGTATCAAGCGCGCCTCTTCGGCGTGACCGTGGGCGGGCCGATTGTCGCCAAGAAATCTTCATACCTTTTCGATTATGAAGAACGGGACATTGATGAAAACGCTGTCGTTAACGCCACAGTCCTCGACTCGTCATTCAATATCGTGCCGTTTAGCACAACGGTCGTTACGCCTCAGCGGCGCAGGAACTTCACCGCACGCTTCGATCACCAGTTGAATAAAACCAACACCCTCGTGGCGCGCTATAACTTTCTGAAGACGAGTACGGAAGACGCCGGGATCGGCGGTTTCTCGCTGCCCTCCCGCGCAGTTGATCTTTCGGGCACTGAGCACACTCTCCAAGTCTCCAACACAATGATCGTGAATCAGTCTACCTTGAACGTTACGCGCTTTCAGTTCATCAGCAGCCGGAACGAGCGGGCAGGCGATAATTCGGTTCCGGGCCTCGTCGTGCAACAGTCATTTGTTGGTGGCGGGTCGCAGGTGGGACTAGCCTCTAATGATTCTGATCGTTTTGAACTGCAAGACTATGTAAGCCACGTCCGGGCGTCGCACTACTGGAATATTGGCGGACGTTTGCGCCTGTCACGGATTACGGATATCGCACCGTCGAATTTCGGCGGCACCTACGTTTTCTCATCGCTTGAACAGTTCCGCCGGGTATTGCTCGGCGTTCCTGCCGCCAGGCCTTCGCAATTCACTATCGCCGATGGCAACCCGCGAGCGACTGTTAACCAGTGGGACTTTGGCGGATTTGTTCAGGACGACTGGCGCCTGCGGCCCAACTTTACGCTTTCATTGGGTGTGCGTTTCGAGTCGCAAGACAACACGAGCGATAAATTAGATATCGCGCCACGCATCGCATTTGCCTGGGCGCCGGGAAGCACCAAACCTGGCGGCCGGCCAAAGACAATCATCCGCGGCGGCGGTGGTATCTTTTATTCCCGTGTAAACGAAGATTTGACGCTCCAGGCCAATCGCTACAACGGCGTCAATCAACAGCAGTTCATCGTTGCCAATCCAAACTTCTTTCCAAATATCCCTCCCATCGAGGACTTGCAGCAATTTGCCGTTGGGCAAACGACGCGCAACGTAGCCGATGACCTGAAGTCGCCTTATTCGATAAAGGGGGTCATGAGTGTCGAGCGCCAGTTGCCGCTGAATAATTCGACGCTCAGCGTTGTCTACATCTACGAAAACGACCGGCGCCTTCTGCGCTCGCGTAACATCAACGCTCCGCTACCCGGGACCTTCACGCCAGGACTGCCGGAAAGCGGCGTCCGCCCATTCGGCAATTCAGGCAACATCTTTCTCTATGAATCGTCGGGCAAGAGTGTGGCCCAAACCCTGATGTTCATTTTCAGAGGTAACCTTCATAAACAGTTATCGATGAATGCGAGGTTTGGCATCGGCAAGGTCGATGGCGACACGGAAGGGGCGTCGTACTTCCCGGCAAACTCCTATGATTTGCACAGCGAGTATGGGCCGCAGTCTTACTACTCCACTTACGCCGGTACTGTCTCCATGCAGTACCGTGCTCCGTGGGCCATCACCATCACCCCGATTTTGAGGTGGCGCTCGGGTGAGCGATTCAATATCACCAGCGGACTCGATACCAATGGAGACGTGATTTTCACGGAACGTCCGGCGTTCGCTACCGAGCTCAACAAACCCGGTGTAGTGGTGACTCGGTTTGGTGCATTCGACCTGAACCCTGCTCCGGGCCAAGCCCTCATTCCACGGAATTTTGGTGAAGCCCCCGGGCAATTCCAGGCAAACGTGCGCGTCAGTAAACTCTTCGGCTTCGGCACGGTCGCTGGCGCCGCTTCCGGGTCACCACCGGAAAAACGTTTCTTCCTGATGGCTACGATCCAGGCGACAAATCTCTTCAACAGCGCCAATCAAGGGCCGTATATCGGCAACCTCAGTTCGCCGCTCTTTGGCCTTTCAAACACATCCGGCGGACCGGCCCGTCGTATTGAAGCGCAACTGCGCTTTAGTTTCTAAAACAATCTTGGATCGGGTCAGTACAGGGAGCGGTAGCGACCTGGTCCAACCATAGGAATGCTGATCACTGACCAGGTCGCTACCGCTCCCTGTACTGACCCGATCCAAGTGCGGTTTCTAAACAGACAAATCATTCTCGAAAGGTCCAAATGAAAAACAAAAACAACTCTGTACTCATCTCCCCCTATGGTGGCGAGCTAATTGATTTGCGTGTCGCGCCCGAAGCGCTTCGGGGCTTGAAGGAAGAGGCGGGCCATCTGCCGGCAATACAACTCTCCGACCGTTGCGTCTGTGATCTTGAACTGCTGGCGGTAGGGGCATTCTCGCCACTCAAGGGTTTTATGGGTAGTCAAGACTTCCAGAGTGTGTTAGACCACATGCGGTTATCCAGCGGTCACATTTTTCCCATCCCGGTTACCCTGCCGGTCGACGCGGATGCGGACATTCAACTGGGTCACGACATAGCTCTGCGTGACTCGAGGAATAACCTGTTGGCAGTAATGACTGTCGAGGAGATTTACGAATGGGATCATGCTGAAGTGTCTCAAAAGGTGTATGGGACACAAGACCCGCGCCACCCGCTCGTCGCCGAGATGAGCGGCTGGGGACGCCGAAATATTTCGGGACGGATTCGAGTCCTGCAGTTACCCTCACGGTATGATTTTCAGGATTTACGCCTTACGCCCGCCCAGACGCGCTCGCGTCTGGAGGCTCTTGGTAAGCGTAATGTAGTCGCTTTTCAGACTCGCAACCCCATGCACCGCGTACATGAAGAGATGACGAGCCGGGCAGCCGCGGAAGTGAACGGTGTCTTGCTGCTGCATCCGTCGGTCGGTATGACGAAACCCGGCGACGTGGACCATTACACGCGCGTGCGCACCTACAACACACTCGTCAAGCGCTATTATCAGAAAGGTGGCGCGGTACTGGCGCTTCTCCCTCTGGCGATGCGTATGGGCGGACCACGCGAGGCTTTGTGGCATGCTGTCATCCGGCGTAATTACGGCGCGAACCACCTTATAGTCGGGCGCGATCATGCGGGGCCGGGTTTGGACTCTAACGGAAAACCTTTTTACGGTCCATACGATGCGCAGAACCTTGTGGAAAAGTTCAGTGAAGAGCTGGGCGTAAAAGTCGTGCCCTTCAAGGAGCTTGTCTATCTGCCGGCCGAGAATCGTTATGAAGAAAACTTCAAAATCGAGCCGCACATTCAGACGGCGGCAATTTCGGGTACGCAGGTGCGCAACGATTACCTGAACAGAGGTAGAACGCTGCCTGCGTGGTTTACGCGGCCAGAGGTAGCAAAAATTCTTGAGGACACTTACCCGCCGCGTTATCGCCAGGGCACTTGCCTGTGGTTCACCGGCCTGAGCGGATCGGGGAAATCAACTACTGCCGAAGTGCTCACGATCCTATTACTCGAGCACGGCCGGCAGGTGACGATCCTGGACGGCGACGTAGTTCGCACGCATCTCTCTAAAGGACTCGGCTTTAATAAGGAAGACCGCGATACCAACATTCGCCGCATCGGTTTCGTCGCCTCCGAGATTGTCCGTCATGGCGGGATGGTAATCTGCGCTGCCGTCAGCCCTTATCGTGCGACCCGCAACGAGGTCCGCAACCTTGTCGGTCCCGAGCAGTTCACGGAGATATTTGTAGACACTTCGATCGAAGTTTGCGAGCAACGTGATGTCAAAGGGATGTACGCTAAAGCGAGGCGCGGCGAAGTCACGGGTTTTACCGGCGTTGATGATCCGTATGAAGCGCCACTGGATGCCGAAATTACTCTCGACACGGTCAATTACACTGCGGAAGAGAATGCTCGCTTGATTCTCGATTACCTGCTTGCCAAGGGTTTTGTGCAGGCTGACGAACACGAAGAACGTCAATTAGCAATCGCTTGAGTCTTTAGCCACAAAAGCACAGAATGCCGCCAATGGGCCTTGCACAAAAAGTGGTTTTTACAGCTATTTGGTTCTTCTCTGCGATCTCTGCGTATCTCTGTGATCTCTGCGTAAGTGTAGTCGCGAGGAATATTTGACGCAGAGATCACAGAGGTACGCAGAGATCGCAGAGAAGACTTCAAACCCGACTGGGACTACTTTTGTGCAAAGCCCCGCCAATGAGTCACTGAGGGAGGGTACATGTTCGACCTCTTCGTAAAAGATCTCAAATACAGTGTCCGCAAGCTGATCAAGAGTCCGAGCTTCACAGCTACTGCCGTGCTTTCACTCGCGCTTGGCATTGGCGGCAATGTGCTCATCTTTAGTCTCATTAACATATTCATGTTCAAGCCGCTCGCGTCGGTCAAAGATCCGGCGCAAGTAGTGTGGGTCTACAGCTCCGAAAATGATCGCCCGGCTTATCTGTCGTCAACTTATCCCGACTACCTGGCTTTCCGCGATCAGAACGACGTCTTTACCGGACTGAGCGCTTTCGACGGCTTAGAGTTGAGTCTCAACACGGGCGGTGAACCGGAAATTGTTCGCGGCGCCGTTGTCAGTACGAATCTCTTTTCAGCACTCGGCGTACCCAGCTATGCGGGCCGCACGTTTTTGCCTGACGAAGACAAATCGCAAGGGACCACTCCCGCGGCGATGCTCGGCTACAACTTCTGGCAAAAGCGTTTTGGAAAAGACACTGGGATCATTGGCAAACCAATCGAGCTGAATGGCATAGGTTTCACGATTATCGGTATCACCCCACCAGGGTTTACGGGTGCAGAAGGCGTTCTGATGCCGGACGTGTGGGTGCCGATAGGCCTGTATAGCCAGTTGTATCCGCCACTCACCAAAGAGACGGACAGGCTTAACAGTCGCACCACGCATTGGCTCAACATGGTGGGCCGGCTCAAGCCAGGTGTTAGCGCCGAACAGGCTGAAGCTGCGCTGTCCATCATCGCCGCGCGTCTGGAGCAGGAGTTTCCCGAAACTAATAAGAACTGGGGCGTCAAAGTAGCTGCGATGAGCGGCAAGCTCGATCCACGCGAACGTGACGACATGCTCCCGGTTGCCGGACTGTTGCTCGGCGTAGTTGGACTGGTGCTGTTAATCGCGTGCTCGAACGTAGCCAATCTACTGTTGATGCGTTCATCTTCTCGGCAAAAGGGAATGGCGATCTGCCTGGCGCTCGGCGCTACTCGCCTTCAGTTGATCCGGCAGTTACTGATGGAGACAGTGTTTCTCTTCCTGGCAGGTGGCATTCTCGGGCTGCTTGCAGCCTTCATAACTCTGACTGTTCTGCGTTCCGCGGTTGCGGCGAATAGACCAATGGCAGTCGATTTCACACTTGACTGGCGCGTCCTCGGTTTCACGTTGCTGGTATCGTTACTGACCGCTCTTGTCTTTGGTTTAGTACCGGCGCTGCGCGCTTCGCGTCCGAACCTTGTGCCGGCGTTGAAGAATGAAGAGTACATAGAAAACAAAGGCTACAGGCGTTCACGTTTGCGTAGTCTCTTTGTTGTCTCTCAAGTGACACTCTCGTTAGTGCTGCTCATCGGCGCAGGGTTACTGATCAGGAGCCTGTTAAATACACAGGCGATCGATCCGGGATTCAACACCAAAAACACGCTCGTGGCGCCGCTCGATCTCAAGCTTCAACGATACGATGAGACGCGTGGAAAAGAGTTTCAGCGACAAGTTGTTGAGCGTGTCGGTACGATTCCGGGCGTGCAAATGGTGAGTCTCGTGAGAGACCTGCCGCTCGGTAATTCAAGTGGCAGCGTCGCGGTGCAATTGCAAGGCGGCGAGGCGGGTGACCGTCTGTATTTGGTGAAGGCAAACGTAGTGGGCCCGGGCTACTTTCGGACGATGGACATTCCGATCAGTATGGGCCGTGAGTTTACCGAGCAGGATCGTGAAAACGCGCCGGGCGTCGTGATTATTAACGAGACGATGGCGCACAGATACTGGGGTACAGAGAATCCTTTGCAACAGCGCATCAGCCTCAACGGCGAGAACGGACCTTTCATGGAGATCGTCGGCGTGGCCAGGGACAGCAAGTATAAGAGTCTTGAAGAAGGACCCACGCCACTCGTATATCAGCCCTTATCACAAACACACTACCAATCGCGGATGCATATGGTCGTGCGGACTACCGACGATCCGCAAAACATGTTGGGAACAGTGAGCAATCAGGTAAAGCAAATGGATAGCAAGCTGCCGTTGGTAGATGTGCAAACAATGGCGCAGCAGGTAAACCTGGCTTTGCTTCCGGCGCGAGCAGCCGCGTGGTTCCTCGGCCTCTTCGGCATACTGGCGTTGGTGTTGGCGGTCATCGGTCTCTACGGCGTCGTTGCTTACTCCGTCAGCCGGCGCACGCACGAGATCGGTATTCGCATGACGATTGGGGCAAGGCCGCGTGATGTGTTGTTCATGATACTTCGTGAAGGAATGACTCTCGTTCTTATAGCAATAGTAATCGGCCTCTCGTTGGCGTTCGTCGCCACCAAATTATTGTCTGGTTTCATTTATGGCATTACTTCCAGCGACCCTCTGACTTTCGGTGGTGTTGCGTTGGTGCTTGCACTCGTCGCCCTTGTTGCAAGCTATCTACCCGCCCGGCATGCGGCGACGGTAGAACCGAACGTAGCACTGCGTCACCAGTAAACTAACTCGAACAAATCCATTCGCCCACCCATCCGTTTCTCCGCGCACACGTGTGTGTCGCGGCTGAAGCACTATTGATGAGTCTCGAAAGAGTGTGGATTATGAATCAAAAATACTTAGACTGTATCGTCATTGGCTACAACGAACTCCCATTTGAGAGATATGAGAACTTTCTGCGCAACTACGGCGAGGACTCGGAGGCTTATCGTGATCTGAAGTTCAGCTTCGTCAATCTGGGCGATAAAAAGCTCGACTACCCCGGATTGTTGAATTACGCACGGGAGCAGTCGCATCCATCTAAGGGTGGATCACAGGCGAAGTTCAAGTCTGGCGATATTCCTAACCTGGCCGCCGTCTACCTGACAAATTTTTTGCGAAACAAAGGATACCAGGCCGGCTACATCAATCTCTTCCAGTATGAGAAGGAAAAGCTCATCGAGTATCTGGCCGCAGATCCGCTTTGTGTAGCCATTACCACCACCTTCTATGTCGTGAATCTGCCCGTCATTGAAATGGTCGAATTCATCAGGGCGCATAATCCCGCGGTGAAGATCATCGTTGGTGGGCCGCTGATTGCTAATCACGCGCGAAACAATCAGGGCGATTCGCTCAGCGCCGCGCTCGGTGACATGGACGCGGACGTCTACGTCATCGAAGGACAGGGAGAAGCCACCCTTGGGCGTATCGTCGAGTGCCTGAAAAACGGCGGCAGCCTGAGTGAAGTACCAAATATCGCTTACTTTGAAAACGGAAACCTGCAACGCAATACCACTGTTGCCGAGAACAATTCACTCGACGAAAACTTCATCGACTGGCGCTCCTTCTCGGCTGAAACAACAGGTACGACTCTTCAGACCAGAACGGCGCGAAGCTGCGCTTTCAAGTGCTCGTTTTGTAATTACCCCACTCGCGCAGGGGCCTTGACGCTCACCAGTCTCGATGTGCTGGAGAAGGAACTCGATTCCATGCACGAGCTCGGCGGCGTGCAGAACCTCGTCTTTATTGACGACACGTTCAACGTGCCGTTTCCACGTTTCAAAGAAATCTGCCGCTTGATGATTCGAAAGAACTACCAGTTCAATTGGTTCTCTTACTTCAGGTGCAGTAATTCAGATGAAGAAGCGATCGAGTTGATGGCGCGGAGCGGCTGCAAAGGAGTGTTCCTGGGTATCGAATCAGGTTCTCCGACGATCTTAACCAACATGAACAAGGCGGCGACGATCGAGAAATACGCCACCGGTATCGAGCTGCTGCGCCGCTATGGGATCCTGACGTTTGGTTCTTTCATTATCGGCTTTCCCGGAGAGACCGATGAGACGGTGGAAGAAACAATCAATTTCATTCGCGAGACGAAGCCCGACTACTATCGCGCGCAAATGTGGTATTGCGAACCCGGAACAGCGATTCAGAACCAGCGTGTCAAGTACGACATCAAGGGCGAAGGTTTCGTGTGGAGTCATGCGACGATGGACAGTCTCGAAGCGATGGACCACATCGACAGGATGTTTCTCACCATCGACCAATCGCTCTGGCTGCCGCAATGGTCATTTGATTTCTGGATTATCCCGTACCTTCTCGGCAAAGGAATCTCTCTATCCCAGTTCAGAGATTTCATGACACAGTCACATCGGCTGTTGAGCCTGGAGATCGCTTCCGTTCCCGAGCGAGAAAAGAACAGGATGCAGCAGGAGTACCTGCACAACATCGGAGCGATGGCTAAAAACTGGAAGTTTTGTTAGCCACACAGAAGAACGTAAGGTAGCTTTCCAGCACATTGGGATCCTAAGCTTAGAATTCCACGTGGACAAGTTGTCGCG
>JADMIO010361575.1_pt1 | contig 49394 bp, 73 predicted proteins | sample 8958161 | NCBI WGS metagenome assembly JADMIO01 (sample SAMN16585339, study PRJNA669376) | soil metagenome | isolation source: Crop rotation soil | place: USA: Cullars Rotation, Alabama | collected 2011
GCGACAACTTGTCCACGTGGAATTCTAAGCTTAGGATCCCAATGTGCTGGAAAGAACCCGCGCGCGCTGGGCAGCGATTTTGCCCCCACCCCGGCCTCGGAGGTGGAGCAGGGAACGCGCAGGGCCGTGCGGCACTGCAACGTTGGACCGAGGCGAAGGATGGAATGATTCGATTGTTGGAACCAGTCCAATCCTGACGGCGCGGGATGGGAGAGCCAGTTACAATTGTTACACATTCGGCGGGAACTGCAGGATGGGATGCGGTGTCCAACCTTGCATGAACGCAATCAATCGAATCCATGCATGCGCAGTCGGACTCCTGATCGTGTTCATTGCATTCGCAGCACTCGTCGCGTGGTGGGCATTGAACTAATCCATCCCGGCGCGGTCATACCCTCGCAGCACATTCATTCACTCACGGAAGGCTCAATCATGAAAATCACGACCAGCGGCACAACCATCAAATTCACATTCGACGGCCTGGACCCCATCGAATTCGACACGACCAAACCGAGTGCGCCGTGTCAGGAACAGGCGCGCATGGCCGGATGGACCGATCGCCTGCGCGACATGGCGGCCCTTTCGCGCACGTTGCCGGACGGAACGGTGCGGACGATCACGGAGGAGATGCGTCGGGCGGAGATTCTGCGCGGCCGGGATTATTACGAGGGTGGCGCAACGGCCTGGAAAATGGGCGCGCAGGCCGCGCAGAATCCGGTCATATTGGCAATCGCGAGCAAGTTTGGCTGCACATACGCCGAAGCGGAGGCAAAACTGGCCGAACAATTCTTGGGGGAAATGAAGGCGTAGTTTCCGGACAGGCTAAAATGGCTTCGAAGGAGGCCATTTTGGCAAGTGTGGAAAAAAGATTGAACTTTTTTGTCGGAATGTTGTCATATTATTCATCATCAATCGTCTTCATCTAAAATCTATGGGGTATATTCGAGGAAAAAGGGGTAAAAAGGTAGTTTTATTTTTTTCTTTTTTTTTTTTAACTACCTTTCCCCCTTTTTATTTCGGGAACCACCCATAGATTTTAGATGAAGCAGACGGAAGGGGAAGGAAGATGAAACGAGACTCAACGGCGTATGCGGAAACGAGGCCCACGTGGGACGGGAAGGACTGCTCGGTCAGGGCGCTTGCGGTTGCGTTGGATGCGCCGTATGAGCAGGCGAGTGCAGTGCTCTCGGCCGCCGGACGCTCGCTGCGGAAGGGCACCAGCGTACTCACCACGGAGCGCGTGCATGAAGACTGGCTCGGCATGCGCCGCGTGCGGGACGTGGAAGGATGGCCGCTTGCAGCATTCTGCCTCGTGCATCCGAAGGGGCGCTATGTGCTGCACAAGACAGGCCATGCATTTGCAGTCGTGGACGGAGTGCTGCATGACTGGCAAGGGACGACGAAAGCCGCGACGCGGATTGTGCGGGCGTGGGAAGTGACGGAGCAGGCACTTGCGAAGATGCAGGCGGCGAGGAAACTTTTTGAAGGAGTGATTTGATGGGAAAGCTCGCGTTGACACCAGGGCAGGTCGCGGAGATTCTGCGACTGAGGGAGGAAAGGGATGAATGGGGAGGATATAAGAGGACCATTCGAGAGATTACGGATTGGGTGAACTCGCAATGGGGGCTCTGCGTGTCAGACGCTACGGTGCAGAGGGTTTGTGGAAGAGCGGGCGCGTATAAGGAAGGGCGCGGAGTGATGCGCTCGGCGCAGGACATTGCGGCGCACAGCACGCCAGAGGCGATTGCACTGTCGCAAAGGCTAGTGGAGCACAGGATTGCGGAGGCGTTGAAGCCAAAGGAATATCCGCCAGAGATGCAGGAAAAGCTTAAGCTGTTCGGGGTGCTGAGGGAGGAAGAGCCGGCGGTGCCGAAGGTAGAAGCGCCAGATGCGGGGTACGAAGAATGAACGACGTTCCTGATTATTTCAAGCCCGTGATCGAGAAGCACGGCAGGGAGATGTTTACCTACGTCTACAATAGCAACATGGCAGGGGAGGCGCTGGAGGTGCTGGCTCGGAAGGGTCGCGCGGACATCGTGCATGCTTGTGGAGTGCTGGGAGCGGCGTATAATCAACTGGCGGACGCCTACGGCAAGCTGAAGGCCTGGACGCCCGAGGAGTTGCGGCAATGCGAGATGGATATTATGCTGGCGTTTTCGCAGGCCATCGAAAATCAGGGACCGCAGGGAGGAGGCAGGAAGATTTTGTTGAACTGAGGGAACTCGGACGGCGGGATGGGGTCGAATCAATGCGCAATGGTGCGCGAATCTTGGAGGCTCAAAATGACGCGGGAACAGGATAAAGTGGAACAACAAGCGAACGTGGCGCGCGCGAAGGAGGAGGTGCAATCGTTGCTCAAGCAGCACGGCGACGGGTTGATCACAGCACACGAGCTGGCAAGTGGGCTTGGGCGGGCCGCGTTCAGCATCGACAGCGCCGTGCTCGCGATGGGAAGCTGGGAGCTATAACATGCAATGGGAAACAGCGCAGTATTCTACGTGGGATAAATGCCGCGTGGCCGATACACCGGCAGGAAGGTTCCTGTGCCGCCGCGCGAGCATTGGCAACCGAAGGTGGATCGTGAAACTTAACGGGAAGGGGCTAACGCTGAACGGCGCAGGCTTTGAGAGCATAGAAGCGGCGTGCAAAGGCGCAGAGGATTACCTTGCGCGCTGGACAGAAACACGGGAAAGACTGCTGCGAGAAAAGGTGTAGTGCTCAGAGGAATGGCTCCGGCCATTCTCCTGCGTATTGCAGGATTTGATGGAGGCTCATGATGGAAACACTGAAGCAGGTGCTGATGCGCAGGGACGGCATGATGTCCTATGAAGCAGACGAAGCAATCGCCGAAGCGAAGCAGAGAGTGCTGGACGGCGAAGACCCCGAGGAGGTTCTGTGCGAGGAATTCGGGCTCGAACCGGACTATATCTGGGACTTGCTGCCATGACACAACATAGCGTCTATGCGAAGCTCCCCCTGCAAGTACAACACGCGCTGGATTGTCGGGGGATAGAAGACTCCGACAATCTCACGCCAAAGGAGTGCTTCGAGCATTTCTGTGCGTGGCACGGCCTCGTAGGCTGGAACTTGTGGGATATTGTAGTAGCGTGCCAAGCTGCAGAGGCGCAAGCATGAAAGCCCGCTACATAATCGTCCTCGAATTCGAGCTTCCCGTGAAGCGGGACGCGGAGAAGGAAGGGGAGCAGCTTGCGCGCGATATCGCGCTGATGTTCGATGCGAAGGAGGCGCGGCTGGAGCAGTGCTGGGAACTCTTCGGGGCGGAGGACGCATGATCCAGCGCGCTATCTACATCCGAGACGGCCTCCCTCGTGGCGTGACCTTCGCCGGCGACCTCGCAGACACTCCGCGATTCCTCGAGATTTGGGAGGAAGTCACGGGCTGCCCTGTCCTCTGTGTCAGGCCGGCGAGGAAAGGGGAAGGATCGCCAACGCTCCATGCCGCCGAACGTGAAAAGGAATCGCGGGAGGACGGGAACTCGGGCGTGGGCGTGCGGTCAAACAACGGCAACACAGTCGATTAATCAACGGAGGCTCACATGGAACAAACGACATATTTGGGTACTGTGCGGATAACAGCAGAACCGAACGGCTATTTCGTGTGGAAAGGCCTTGGTGGCCTTGAATACGATTCAAAGCACGAAACGCAGCGCGAGGCTACCACAAGGGCGCACGCGCTGTGCCGTGAGTACAAGCCCGACTTCCGCACGATGTAGCAGCCCGCAGCGCACAGGGCTCCGGCCCTGTCCAGTGCGTGTTGCACGAGGGAATACGCAGGCCGCCCGAATGGGCTTGCACAATCGGAGAATGAAAATGAGCGAAGCGACGACGACCGAGAAGCCCGCGAAGGCAAAGCCGGAGGTGCTGAAGGTCAAGATGACGGATGGCAGGGAGGTGGATTTCGTCGGCAAGAAGAAGGTGCTGAAGGATACGCTGATCGACGGAGCGCTGATCGAGCAGGATGGCGACGTGATCCAACTGAAGGCCGGCGCGATAAAGCTGCGCATGGACTTCCGGAATGGTGAGACGCGGCTGATTCCGCTGAATCTCGCCCTCCTGGCCAACTACGCCGGGCACGGAGCCGAGCAGAAGTTCGGCGACGAGCTGGCCGCGACGGCGGAGAATCCCATGTCGGAAGATGACATGGTCGTGGCGATCGACGACCTCGCCGCGCTGCACGCGCAGGGCAAGTGGGGTAAGGGCCGGGCCGAGGGTGGTGGTGGAGTGTCAGGCGCCTCGACAGTGATTCGCGCGCTGATGGAGGCCTCGGGCATGACGCAGGATGCGGTGCGCGCCTTCTTGGACAAGAAGCTGGCTGCGACCGAAGGCCTGACTCGCCGCGCACTCTACGATTCCTTCCGCTCACCGGCGACGAAGACCGGCCAGATCATCAAGCGGATGGAAGACGAGAAGCTGGCGAAGACGGCGAAGATCAACGCCGACGATGCCCTGGGCGAGATGATGGCCCAGCCTGCCGCGTAGTCTACGACCTTTGGTCGTCGAGCACGACCCGTTTCTTTGGAAAGGACGGAGGGTAAAGCCTCCCTGAGCTGAAGCAGACGTTCTTTATTCCTTCAGTCCCGGCCACGCGGGGAGTGTATGGCGTACCAGAGCCCGCCACGAGCGGGCCGCGGTGCTAGGAGCAGGCAGCGGAATTGCATGTGGGCACTCATGAATCAGCCCTGCCTGAAGTTGGGAGCACTCATGCCCGGCCCGACAACGCCTCTCCAGCGAGCAGCCCGGCGCACTTGAGCCGGTGCGAGTCCAGGGAATGAGCCTCCACTGGGCGGCCTCCCTCGCCATCCTGCCCCACGTAGGATGGCGAGGCTGCAGGTTCCTCGGGAGGGAGGCTGGAAAATAATTTCATTCCTTCGGGAACAAAATGGGTGCGCCGGTTGTCATACATGCGCACGTTACCATACGGTATCCTGCGCACCCTACCAATCACCAGGAGCGGCTCATGCCCCTAGACAAACCCATCTCCTCCCTGGAGGAACTCTTCGCAGAAGCGCGTCCCTCAACGGTGCGGGCATTCAAGACCAAGGACAAGACGCTCACCGTTGAGCCCTCCCGCGACTACCTCGATCCCTCCGCGTGGCGGGCCGGGCAGGTTGTGGCTCTCGTCCACGCCGACTCAGACACAGTGCTCGGCGCATTCCAGGAATGGCTCCACTCCACCGGCGCGCGGAAGCTCGTCCGCATAGAGAGCGTCGCCATCATCAGCAGGACGGAGCGCGTCGAGGGCTCCTGGTGGCTTGGGGAGGAACGTCGGCCCGAGCCTCGGAAGGAATGGCATGAACAGCGCACGATCGTAATGCACCTGCACCTGGAGAAGCTCGGCATCCACGCGCCGGCGACGGAGCTGGTAGTGCATCTCGCCTTCGGCGGCATCGCTCGCGTCGAGCTGGCCCAAGATACCCTCTTCGCCGCCGAATCCGGCGCAGCCTTGTGGACACTCGCGGCAGGGACGAACCTGCTGGAGGTGATGGGCTTGGATGCGAAGATCAATGTGAGGAAGGAGTGTGGGCTGTGAGCGATTGGATCGAAACGAATGGGGAGCGGCCGGATTTGCCGGGGAGCGCGCGGATATCCGATGTGCGCTATTCAAGCGGGCGCGAACGGATGGGTTTTGCGCACCACACCGTTGATAGCTTGTGGGCCTATGGCGTCAAGCGGCCCGATATCACGCATATCCGCCTGCACCGCCACGCGCCGGTCAATGCGGTACAGGAGCCTGCGAAGGTTTGCTGCTGGTGCGGCAATTCCGCGCGCACCGATATTAGGCACGGCCAGCTTATTTGCTTGGCGATTCGACCGAAAGGAGGTGATGCCCATGACGCCCAAAAAGGTAGTCCACTTGATGTAACGGGGGCTGGCGCATCCGTCATCACGCCACCCAAGCGCACCCGCAACGAATACGGCCTCCGCGTGCGCCCCTGGGATTCCCCGCCCGCCCGCGAGCCGCTTGCTTTTCCGATGGACTTGAATGCGTGGAAGGCCATGCGATGATCCGCTTCCGCGCTCCCTTCGAGGACGAGTGGTCCCGCGCGCTGTTCGCCGGGCCGGACGCAGGCGCCGCCGAGTCCATCCTCGCCGCGAAGCTTATCGCGCTGGACTACGAAGTGACGGACGAGGATGGAGTGGACTATGAGGAGGCGGAGCATGACGCGTGATTTCCTGGAATTCTTCGGCATAGTCTTAGGCGCCATCTGTGCAGTAGTCAGCGCACTTTTCTTAATTGCTTGCTTGTGGGCAGCTGGCCCAGAACGCTGGGCATGCAATGCCTTGCACGAACAAACAGGGCTCACCACGAGCTACAGCTTTTGGAACGAATGCTTCGTTCAGATGCCTGATGGCTCCATGCAGCCGTGGAGCGAAGTGCGAAAAGTCATCAGCCAGAAATACGAACTGAGGATGAAGTGAGGCTGGTCTGGCGTATCCCTCTCCGCGCATTCACTCGCGGCGAAGCCCAAGCCCAGGCGCATCTCATGCCCGCCCTCTACAGCACGGACGCGCTGTACAAAACCGCCTGCGGGCTGGACGTGAATCCAGGCTTCGCCGCCATCCCGGCGAAGGGCACGAAGCGCTGCCTGCGCTGCGCCCTCGCACACTCCGCAACGAAGGAGACCGAAAGTGCCGCGTCCTAAGAACGCCGTCCCTACGGTGAATCTCAATCTCGCCTTGCCGGTGGACCTGCGAGCGAAGCTCAACCTCCACTTATACTCCGAACTTGAGGGCCGCGTGCCCCAGGCGGCGTATCAGGAATTCTTCTCCGCCCGCCTACGGGAATTCTTCGCCCGCCGTGAGCTGGACCTCGCGCCCTATGTGGCGGAGGGAGTGCCGGGGCAGCAACGGGTGTTCGGCGACGCCGCGGCGATTGAAGCACTTGAACGGAGGTTGAGAGCATGAATAAGCAGTATCTCGGAGACGGCGTGTACGCTGAGATGCAAGAGCCCGCCATCCTCGCGCTTACAACTGAGGAGGGAGTAAGCAAGCTCAACGAGATTTACTTGGAGCCAGAAGTCTATCTGGCTCTCGTCGCCTTCGTCAAACAGCACTGGCCACAAATATGATCTCCCCTGAGCTGCAGTCGAAAATCACGTTGTGGCGCCAGAAAGCCACGACCGGCGAGCTTTCCCTCGAAGAGTGCAAGGAGGCCGTCGCCCTCTTGCGGGAGGGAAGGCTCAGCGCCGCCAAGGCCGCGGCCTCGACGAAGCGCACGGCGGCGAAGAAAGTCGTCGTGGACGCGGATGATTTGCTGGGCGAGATGATGGGAGGGGAGAATGGCTGATTTGCCAGAGATGCCACCTGATCCGCGGGTTCCACCCGAAGGTGCGATCGTCCCTTCCGGCGGCGGAGCCCCTTCCCAGCAAGCCATCGGAAACATCTTCCGCCAGCAAGAACTTCAGCGCCGTGCAGTTCGCCGCGCCCGCCTGCTCAACGAGGCCGCATTGGAAATGGAACCGCTCACGGCGCAGGAAAAGACTATCGATACACTGGCAAAGGAATCCCTCAAGCGCCAGGACGAAGAGTTCAAGAAAGCAACGGAGTTTCCCTGGCCAATGGAACAGCCTAGCTATTGGAAGCGTCTGTGGCTCGCAATACTCGGTAGATAACTTGCCCTCGCGGGCGAACATTGGAGGCTCGAGATGGAAGTGAAGCTTTGTAAGGATTGCCGGCATTGCCAGCCCTACACAGACGGCAAAGAGGAAAATAGACTGCAACTCGCTACCTGCGGAAGTGAGCAGGCCGCTGTCATCAACCTTGTTGATGGGAGCACTTCACAGAAGTTCTGCGAGTCCATGCGCCTAGGAAGCTGTGGTGTGGACGCGAAGCTGTGGGAGGCGAAATGAGCGAGCGTCCGCCGTTCCCTTCCGTCCTCGACTCCACAATCGTCGCCGCCTTCCGATCTTGCCCGCAGAAGGCCTTCCTCGAATTCGTCTTGCACTGGAAACCCGGCAACCAGTCCGTCCATCTCCACGCAGGCGCAGCGTATGCGAAGGGGCTGGAGGTGGCACGCACAGCATTCTTCGTCGAGGGCCGGGCGCACTCCGAAGCGGTCGCCCTCGGCTTGCAGGCCCTCTTCGAGGCCTACGGCGACTTCGAGTGTCCAGCAGACTCCGCCAAGTCCGCCGAGCGAACCGCGGGCGCGCTGGAATTCTACTTCGACCGCTATCCGATGGACACGGATCAAGCAATCCCACTCGAGTTGCCCGGCGGGAAGCGTGGGATAGAATTCTCCTTCGTCGAGCCTCTCGACGCGCTGCACCCCGAGTCGGGCGAGCCGCTTGTCTATAGTGGCCGGATGGATATGATCTGCGCCTTCGAGGGCATGCACCTCGGCGAGGACGACAAGACGGCCTCCCAGCTCGGCGCCTCGTGGTCGAAGCAGTGGGACCTGCGCTCGCAATTCACCGGCTATGTCTGGGGCGCGGCCCGGCAGGGAATCCGCCTCGACGGCTTCCTCGTCCGCGGAGTCTCCATCCTCAAGACCAAGTACGACACCCTCCAGGCCATCACATACCGCCCCAAGTGGCAAATCGAACGCTGGTACGAGCAACTCCTCCGCGATATCTCTCGCATGAAGCGTTGTTGGGAGGAAGGCTACTGGGACTACGATCTTGACCACGCCTGCACGGAGTATGGTGGGTGCGTCTTCCGCTCGACCTGCCTGATGCAAGAACCGCAGCCGCTGCTGGAGATGCACTTCCAGCGCCGCAAGTGGGACCCAATCACGCGGACGGAGACGGTGCTGTGAGAACCGTCGCCTTTTGGGCAATCGCAGCCGCCTGCGTTCTCCTCGTCCTCTCCAACCACGGAAAGGACCGGCAGCTCCAGCTCGCCCGCGAGCAGATGCAGGAGTCGATCCGACTTGTGCAGGAAGCCCGCCAACAATGCTTCCTTCGCTGGCACGGAGAATTCTACGGGAGAGCGAAATGATCGCGCAGGATACTGAGGTGGAAGTGGAAGAAGATCCACGGCTGGCGATGTGGCTGGAGTGGAAAAAGCAGCAAGAAGCGCTTGCGCGGGAGGGGTGATGCTTCTACCTTACGAAGACCCGGTTGATTTCGTAGTCGAGATTGACCGCCGAATATGCGAACACCACAAGCGTGATCCGTGGGACGCCGCGTGGCCGGGATGCGCATGCTCAACCAGCTACAGCAGGCGCAGAGCAACGCCCGAAGAACGAGCGGCGAACATCAAAGCTCGCGAGGAAGAACAGGAGCGCCGCCGCAAGCATATCGAAGCCTACGACCGGGGAGAAAGGACATGAGCCAGACCGCGCCGCTGATGAAAGAGGTTGCCGCCGCAAAGGCATTCGCTAAGGAGAATTTACAGCAACTCAGCGCAGATGTTCTTAGCTGGCAAGAAACAGGGGTCCTCCAGCCCAACTGCCTATTCGCTGCGCTATGGGCTATGTGCTCCTATGCAGGAGCCTCGTCTCAGCGGGTGGCCGAATCGCTGGTAGCACACGAAGCTTTGGCCCTCGCCGCCCTTCGCGCCTCGCCGGAGCTGGAGCGGGCTGCGCGAGATTTTGAGCAAATTGGCGATACCGTACTTCATATCTACGACAGGGGGCCGAACAGTCCTCCGGGGAATCAGCGCGTGCCACTTACTGGCAAATTCGTAGCTGATTACCTTCGCAACCTCCGTCCCGCGCAGGGTGCGGCACAGGTCAATGCGGGGCCGCAGGAATGCCAAGCATACTCTGTGAATCTCGGTGGTTCGCCGCCAGAACAGGGGTGGCATTGCCCAGCATGCGGCGATGTCACCGATACCGACCGCTGCCCACTCGGTCTAATCGTCCCGCAGGCTGAAATAAACCGCGCTGCACCCATCGAGCCAGGCGAGCGTGGTTCGCGTGGTTGGATTGCTTGCAAGACCGGTCATCAACCCATTCACTTCGGCGAGTTTGATGGCTGGACGGTCGAGCAAGTCATCGGGCCATTCCCCAAAGCCCAGCCCGGCGAGCGGGGCGAGCCTGTGGCGTGGCAGTACTTTAGGCTTGGATCATGGTGCTACTCGTCCCATGAAGTGACAAGCTATCCATGCCGCCCCCTCTACCTCGCTCCCCCGGCTCCCGCGAGCGGGGAGGTGCTGAAGGAGCGTGTGCTGTGGGCGCGCAATGAAGTAATCCATCCGAACGGCGCATACACGCGAGACTTCGCTGACGGAGTAAAGGCCATTTGCGACGCCCTGCTGGCCGAAGGGGGCGGGAGGTGAGCAAGGAGCGCGGTGAGACGACTGAGTGCGAATACTGCGGCGCTCCGTGTACGTGGGAAGCGAGCGGGTTTCTTTCAAGCACGATGAACGCGGATGGCACGCTTACCGACCACGGCCCGATACTCGTTGCCGCATACGCCGAGCCCACCGCCGCCCCTCCCGAGGCGGAGCAGTTCGGCATTTACGTTGCCTCGCGGGTCAAGCGCGCTCCCGTGTGGGAGGAATACAAGCGCCAAGGTTATCCGATTATCTCGACATGGCTGAACGAGACTGGCGACGACGATACGGACGACTTCGGTGAACTGTGGGCGCGCATCGAGTCCGAGATACGCCGCTGCGAAGTGCTGGTGTTCTATGCGGGCGGCGCGGAGGACTTTCCGTTCAAAGGCGCTTACATAGAGGTTGGCATGGCGCTGGCCTGCGGTAAGCCGGTGCTGGTTGCCCTTGAGGACGTGACGCTCAACGGCAGGACCATGCGGCCTATCGGCTCATGGATTCTTGACCGCCGCGTGAAACGCTTCGCCTCGCTGCCGGAGGCCATGACAGCCGCCCGCGCGTACCTCCAAAGGAGGGGGAAATAATGGGCGAACAATGCAAGCATGAAAACGTGGCAGTCGAGTTTGATCTTGAGGCTGCGAAGAATCTGACGCCGCGAGAGATACGCATGAAGTATCCGCGTTTCGACGGCACATGCCCCGACTGCAAGCAGCACGTCATCATCTACGCCAGCCATGCACATTATATCTATGGCGACTACTGAGGACCAAGCCATGACCGCCGAGCGGACGACGCCGGAAGAAATGGAGTTTTCAGCCATGCTGCAATCGCGTGGATGGCCCAAGACTGAGGCAGACGCCGAGGCAAAGCGCGCACTCGCAGACGCTGCTGAGGAGGACGGCTATGACGGCCCATGATGACGACATTCGCGCACTGTCGCGCACGGTTGAACGCCTCACGCGAGAACTGGCCGAGGCGCGGGAGGAGCTTGCCTACGCGAAAGAGTTCGGCCTTAAGGCTGATCGCATGCTCGGAGAATGCCAAGCCCAACTCACCGCCGCCGAGTCCCGCCTCCGCGCGGCTCAGGTGGATGCGGAGAGGTTGCGGCACGACATTGAGCGGCACGTTGCGATTGCGGCTGAACACGCAACCGATGCGGAAAGGTGGCGGTTCGTTCTCAAGTATGCGTGGGACTTCATCACGCCGCCCATGTGCGAACGCGAGACAGCAGAGTCGCCGGAAGATTTGGTGCGCATGATCGACACAGCCCGAGCCGCCCTCCGCCCACCAGTTCCCGATGGCGCGGAATGACTAGTTTTTACCGTAGTTCAACCAAGGAGATTTAGAACATGGCCCACCACGGAAACACTCCATTCAACCCGGAGCAGAACGAAGTCCTGAAGCAGTTTCAGAAAGCGCTGCAAGGCGAGTTTCCGCAAGGCCGCCTGAATCGCGAGGACGAGGGCGCGATGGCAATGAGCATCGGCCACGAAAACGGCAAGGTGGTCATCCAGTTTGCCCGCAACCTGAACTGGATTGGCTTCTCGCCTGATCAAGCCATTGACCTCGCGCAATCACTGATTCAGCACGCGAGGAAATGCGGTTCCACCAAGCCGCTCACGGTCCATATCGGCTAACCACTGTGGCGCGGAATGACTAGGGGGATGGGGATGAAAATACGAGAGCTTCTGTTTATTAGCCTCGGCCTCAATTTTAGTTCGATGGTCACTGACATTTTGTCCCAGCGTACTGGCTGGGCAATCGGAAGCTTGGTGGTCGTAACTATTACGGCACTCTGGCTGGCATTAACCACCACCGAGGGGAATGATGGGTAAGGCGATTAGCGATAGGTATGTTTGCTGCCTCGGGTGCGGCTACATCATGTCGTGGCTGGAGCATTCGCTTTTGCGCTTTGCAATGCCGTGCCCGGACTGCGGCAAGCCGAATGAATTTGGCCCCGGAGTTTATATAGACAGCTACAAAGGGAAGACCATGGAAGACGCGGTACGAACGCGCCATTCTCGACGCGCCCGCCTCTCCCCTCCGGGGGCGAAGGAGTGACACTCGCCGAGTTCTCCGGCCCGTGGTTCGGCTCTTGGCCGCGCCCTTCCGTCCATGCCCAGTTCACTCCTTCCTACGCCTTCGCCTGCCACTATTGTGGCACAGCCTGGGCGCACTCCCTCGTCCCCGGCCAGACATTCATGTTCTGGTCCACTTGCTGCCCCCTTTGCCACGGCGGCGAGCACGAAGTCCCCGGCTCCCTCCTCCTCGACTACGCTATCTGGGACGACTACCTTCCCCTCGCACTCTGGCAGCGCGAGGTCTTGCTGCACTGTGAATATATAGAAAGGCTCGAAAATGCGGCTCATCCGTGTAATTGAATACATAGGCCCACAAGAGTGGATCGAAGCGATGAAGGAAAAGAATTACGCTCAGGCAGAAGTAAAGCACGTCGGCCCTGGGCGCACAATCCAGGAACTCGCCTACGTTGAGAGTGAAAAGGAGGCGGAATGAGTGAAGATACCAAGCCGCTCGCCGGCCCCAAGATTTGCCTGATGGGGCTCGGCGGAGTCGGAAAATCCTACGCACTCGGCAGCCTCGGCGACTGGTGCTCGAAGCACGACTTCGAACTCGCCATCCTCTTCATCGAGAACTCGACGGAGACCGTCCTCGGCTACTGGCGCGACAAGGGCGCGGAGCCGCCGCCCTGCATTTATTGGCACCAGCAAGGCACGCGGCCCATCAGCCTCGCCTCCCAGATCACCGCCGCCGACAACCTCGGCAAGCTGAGCTACGAAGCCGTGACCAAGATGCAAGACCCGAATCGCGGCGGCGAGAACAACGCCTTCTGGAAAATCCTCTCCTCCTGCAGCAAGTTCGTCGACGACCGCACAGGGAAGGACTTGGGCTCTGTAGACAAGTTCCCGCGCACCCGTATCTTCGCCATCGACTCCCTCACCGAGCTGGCCAATGCGTCGTTCAAGCTCCAGACCGGCTCGCGGCCCACAGCGTCCCCTTCCGACTACGGCGTCGCGCAGAACACGCTGATGAACTTCCTCCGCTTGTGCACGCAGGGTATGGATTGCCCCTTCGTGATGACGGCGCACGTGGATCGGGAGACGGACGCTGTAACGCAGTCCACCAAGATCATGATAAAGTCCATCGGCAAGGCGCTCGCCACAGAAATCCCCACGCTGTTCAGCGACGTAATCTACTGCGTCCGCGAGGGAGCGAAGTTCACCTGGGACACCGCGGCCTACGGCGTGGATGTCAAGACGCGCAGTCTCGGCTACCGCAGCGGCATCACGCCCGACTTCGCGCCGATCATGGATACCTGGATGAAGCGGGCGGGGATGAAAAAGTGAGCAAGCGCAGCCGCACGACACTAACGCTGAGTGTTCGCATGCCTCTGCCGCCCGGCGCGACACAGGCGCAAGCACTCGAGTTTGTGAAGCGCATGCTTACGAGCGTAGAAGACTTCACAATACCAACTGATCCTTTCCGTAGGCTTCAAGTCAACGAAGTGCTCGTGCGTATTTCTCACCGCGAGACTGTTTACTTGTAGCCTGCAAGACCGAGCATCACGCGAAGGGCGGCGCGTATCTACCGACCAATCCCTTAACCAATCGAAGGAACTAAGATGAACGACTCAGCTTTCAATCCCACCGCATTCCTGGACGCGACGCAGACAGAAGTCAATGAGGAGCGCCCGCGCATCCCCGCCGACTTCTACCCCGCAGTCATCGGCGAGATCGACCCCACGAAGATCAAGTCGGGCCGCTACGAGAAGGGCGACCGCGTGGGCCAGCCCTGGATGAACATGCCAGTGCCGATCAAGCTCCAGTTGCCCGCCGAGGTCCAAGCCCTGGGCCTGCCCGCCGAGTTCCAGCTCACCGATAACGTGTTCATCGACTTGAACGCATCCGGCGGCGTGGACAACACGAAGGGGAAGAACACGCGCCAGCTGGACTACCGCAAGGCCACGGGCACGAACAACCCAGGCGAGCCGTTCGCGTGGCGGATGCTGATCGGTCGCCCGATCAAGGTCCAGGTGAAGCACGAGTTCTACAACGACAAGATCATCGAGCGGGTCGGCGCGATCCTGCCGCTGTAACTTCGGGAGGGCGGCTTCGGTCGCCCGCCTTTTGCTTCGAATGTTGGGAGAATTATATGTTTGGATCGAAGCCGGACCTTGCAGTGCACAAGAAGGTGGACTTGCTGTCGCAGCGCGTGCTCTCGCTAGAGAATCAAGTAGGAGAGTTACGCAAGCACCTGAACGAAATTGCTTCACAGAAAGAGAAAGAGTTGTGGTTCTGGAGCTACCCAATTCAGCTCCATAATCCTACAAAGGTTCCTGTCTCCGCCGCGCTCTACGCTTTGGTGGAACACCTCAAGCTCAAGTTCGTCGAGCGCCCCGCAGGATTCGAGCTGGTGAAGGCGGCAAAGAAATGAAGTCCGTCAACATCTCTTCCATCCACGTCGCCGAGAATCGCCAGCGGCGCGTCTTCGACCCCACCAGCCTCAACGAACTCGCCGACTCTATACAGCGCAACGGGCTCCTGCACGCCATCATCCTCCGTTTCATCGAGGACGCGCCGGAGGGGCGCCACTACGTCCTCGTATCGGGCGAGCGCCGCCTGCGTGCCATCAAGGACATCTACGCGCTCGGTGGCACCTTCCGCCACGACGGCGCGGAGGTATTCAAGGATTCCATTCCATACACGCTGCTCAGTGAACTAGATGCGCTGGCGGCCGAGGAGGCTGAGCTTGAAGAAAACATCCGCCGGGCAGACCTCACGTGGGCGGAGAAGGCAGATGCTACGGCGAGGCTGGAAGGCCTGCGCAAGAAGCAAGCCATCGCCGAGGGAAAGCCCGCCCCCACCGTAAACGCCATAGCCATCGAGGTCCGCGGCTCCGACTTCGGAACTCCACTCGACACCACTCGCCGCGAGATCATCGTATCGAAGCACCTCGACAAGCCCGAAATCCGGGCGGCGAAGTCGCTCGACGAAGCTTGGAAGCTCCTCAAGAAGGAAGAGGAAACCAACAAGAACAAGGAGCGCGCGGAGCGGGTAGGCCTCACCTTCACGTCCGCCGTCCACCAGCTCCACAACATCGACTCCAAGCAATGGCTGCGCACGTGCCCGGCGGAGTCCTTCGATTGCATCCTCACCGACCCTCCCTACGGGATGGGCGCGGACGAGTTCGGGGATGGAGGCGGGCAGGCGCACGGCTACGTAGACACCTACGAAAACTTCAAGCAATTCATGGACGTATTCGTGCCCCACTCCGCTCGCGTGACAAAGCCCCAAGCCCACCTCTACGTCTTTTGCGACATCGACAACTTCCCCGACATGCGGGAGTGGTTCACGCAGGCCGGCTGGTGGGTCCATCGCACGCCGATGCTTTGGTTCAAGCGTTCCGGCGCCCGCGTGCCCTGGGCCAACCCTCCTTGCGGCCCGCAGCGCAAGTATGAAACAATCCTCTACGCTGTGAAAGGCAAGCGCAATGTTCTCCGAACCGCAGGCGACGTGCTTGACTACCCCGCCGACGACAATCTCGGCCATGCTGCGCAGAAGCCAGTGGCTCTGCTTCGTGACCTCCTGTCTCGGAGCTGCCGCGCTGGGGATAGCGTCCTTGATCCTGCCGCTGGTACTTTTGGTCTAGCCGTCGCGGCGCACGAGCTGAAGTGCAAGGCGGTCGGGTGCGAGATCGATCCCGGCTCGTATGGGATAGGAGTGAAACGACTGGAGGAATTGAAATGACACGCGAGGAAAAGGAACGGCAGGTTTGTGGCTTGATGCAGCTATACCACGCCTCGTCCGCCGAGTGGAAATTCTACAAGATGTTCCTAGAAGGCCTGCGCTGGACGGAGGCAGAAGATGCACCGAGCTACACTCAGCTTAAGGACATGATAGCCACAACACGAGGGTTCTAGATGAAGGTCAGGGGGGAAGGTCCAATCCCGGCGCGGGTCATGTTAGTGGGGGAGGCTCCCGGTGCGGAGGAGGAGCGCCTGGGCGTCCCCTTCGTCGGCGCTTCGGGACAGGAGCTGAATCGCATGCTCGCCGAGGCGGGGATTATGCGCAGCGACTGCTATGTCACGAATGTGTGCAAGGTCCGCCCGCTTAACAACGACATCTATCAGTTCGTCGCGAAGGCGAAGAAGGACATCGGGCCGCAGCATACTGCCCTCCGCGACAAGTACGTGACGAAGGAAGTCCAGGAAGGCTACGCGGAGTTGCTGCGCGAGATCGAGATGGTCCGCCCGAATCTCATCGTCACCTTCGGGAACCTGTCGATGTGGGTGTTGACTGGCAAGTGGGGGATACTTAAGTGGCGGGGCTCGCAGCTCCTTACTGATCCTATAGTAAACTGGACAGAGACGCTTGGGCACCAGTTTAAAGTAATTCCTACAATTCACCCTGCGGCAATCCTCCGTCAGTGGGAAAACAGGGCGGTTGTGCTGAGCGATTTGCGTAGGGCCAAGCGGCACATGACGACGCGTCTGTACGAGAACAAGCCGACGTGGCACTTCCAGGTCCGCCCCACGTTCCAGGATGTGCACGACACCCTCTCGTCCATCCTTGAATACCTAGAGCGGCATGCCCGCGAGCCCCTCTGGCTCGACCTCGATATCGAAACCAAGCACGGGCACATCGACTCCTTCGGCCTATCGTGGTCCCGCACCGAGGCAATCTGCATCCCATTCTTCGGCCGCGGCGAGCCGACGGGCTATTGGTCCGCCGACGAGGAGGCGTGGATTGTGTGGATGCTCTACCGTATCTGCACACACCAGCTAGTCAAGATTCGTTGGCAGAACGGACTCTACGATGCCCAGTATATTCACAAGCATTGGCACTTCATCCCTCGCGGCGCGCAGGACACGATGATCTCCCAGCACTCGTGCTTCGCCGCGCTGTCGAAGGGACTCGGATTCCTCGGCTCGATGTACGCAGATTGGTACGTCTACTGGAAGGACGAGGGGAAGATAGCCTCGAACGAACCCGAGGAACGCAGGTGGGCCTACAACTGCCAGGACTGCGTGTATACCAGGGAGGCCGGCGAAGTCCTTGCAAAGACGGTCGAGAACCTCGGGCTGCAGGAAGTCGAGGCTATCCAACAATCCCTGTTCTACCCGGTCCTCCGTGCCATGCTCCTCGGCGTGCGTATCCGTCCGGAGATTCGCGGACAGATCGCCCTCGAAATTCAGGAGGAGCTATCCAAGCGCGAGGCCTTCCTCTATCAAGTTCTCGGCCACTCCATTAACGTCCGCTCATCCCTCCAGATGCAATCCCTATTCTACGAGGACCTCAAGCAGCCCACAATCCTCAAGCGCAATGCAACGGGCCAGATGCGTCCCGCCGTCGATGACGAAGCCCTCACCAAGATCGGCGCGAAGGAGCCACTCCTCAAGCCTGTCTGCAACGCCATCGCTGACATCCGCACGCTGACCAAGTGGCATGACGACTTCGTAATGATGCCTACCGACGACGATGGGCGCATGCGAACTTCCTTCAACATCGCCGGCGACGCAGGAGGCAAAAGTGCGCCCTATTCCTATCGACTCAGCAGCGGAAAGAACGCTTTCGGAAACGGGGGAAATCTACAGACTATTCCATCCGAAAAGTCTAAGTCATCCGGAAAAGCTGCTGCACGAGGCTCTATGGATTTTGCTCTTCCAAACATCCGAGCCATGTATGGGCCGGACCCAGGCTTCACGTTCTTTGATCTGGACCTCGACCGGGCCGACCTTCAGGTTGTTGCCTGGGAGGCAGATGATCCAGTTCTTAAGTCAGCGCTTAGATTGGGGGTGGACATCCACCTCCTCAACACCTACGCGATTGATGCGGTTGAGCCGCCGCCTCTGGAAGAGCTGGTGGAGGGCCATCCTCGCTACAGCGAGCATAGAGGACCTCGCAAGCATAAACGTGAGTTCGCGAAGGTCTTCGCCCACGCCTCGGACTATCTTGGAAAACCTCGCACGGTGGCGGCCCATACCGGTAGACTTGTGCATGAGATCGAGCGAGCACAGAAGAACTACTTTGGAAGATACCCCGGAATCCAACGCTGGCAGAATCGAGTAATCGAGCAGGTCCGCCGGCATCGCTTCGTCGAGAACAAGTTCGGCTACCGCTGGTATATATTCTCCAGAATCGACGACTCGCTGATGCCAGAGGCGGTGGCGTGGATTCCGCAGAGTAGCGTGGGGGCGGTGATAAATCGCATCTGGCTACAATTCTATAAAGAGCTGCCTGAGCTGCAGGTGCTACTGCAGGTACACGACAGCCTGGCGGGACAAATGCCGACGCACAAGAAAGATGTATTGTTGCCAAGGATGAGGGAGCTTTCCAAGATAGTTATCCCCTACGCGGACCCTTTGATTATTCCTACTGGAATTAAGACAAGCAGTGTCTCGTGGGGAGATTGCGCGTGACCCGCAAGTTCGCCGACTGGATTACCACCTACGTCGAGTACGCCAGTGTCACCGAAGCGCCGAAGCGAATGCACTTCTGGAGCGGCGTCTCGGCCATCGCAGGCGCGCTCCGCCGCCGGGTGTGGATAGACATGAAACGATACACATGGACTCCCAGTTTCTACATCGTTTTCGTCGCGCCGCCCGGTATAGTCGCCAAGTCCACCACCGCCGACATCTCGATGGACCTGCTGCGGCAGGTGCCCGGCGTGAAGTTCGGCCCGAACGCCATAACATGGCAAGCACTCGTCACCGCCTTCACCGCCGCGGCGGAGGAGTTCCAGATCGGCGACACCTTCTACCCAATGTCGCCGCTTACCCTCGTTGCCTCCGAGCTTGGTTCCCTCATCAACCTGCAAGATCGCGACATGGTCAACCTCCTGATTGAGATGTGGGATGGAAAGAAGTCCTATGAGAAGATCACCAAGATGTCCGGAAATGACCTGATCAACGCGCCGTGGATCAACATGCTGGGATGCACCACGCCGCATTGGATCGCAGACAACATGCCTCCCTCCACAATCGGCGGTGGCCTGTCCTCCCGCTGCATCTTCATCTACGCCGATGCGAAGGAACGCTACGTCGCCTACGTGGACGAGATCGTGAAGGACGGCGACCCCGAGCTGCGACTAGATTTGATCCACGACTTGGAGTGCATGGCGACGGAACTCGCCGGCCCCTTCATCATCACGCCGGAGGCTCGAGCGTGGGGCCGCGAGTGGTATGAGAAGTTCTGGCGCGCCGCCCATGAGCGGATGGATGATCAGATGATCGAAGGATACGCGGCGAGGAAGCAGACCCACCTGCACAAGCTTGCTATGGTTCTATCGGCGGCGAAGAGCAACTCCCTCCGCATCGAACTCGACGACCTCCAGCTCGCTAACGCCATGCTCGAGGACATCGAGTCGGACATGCCGAAGGTCTTTGCGAAGATTGGCCGGACGCCCGAGTCCCTGCAAAGCGAGCGCTTCATCGACTTCATCCGCTCGAAGGGCCCTGGCGGCGTCACCTACTTCGACGCATATCGGATGATCCACTCGTACTTCCCGGACATGCGGGACTTCGAAGGCATCCTCGGCGGCGCCGTTGCCTCAGGGCAGCTGGTGATTGATGTTCGGCAAGATGGGCAATGGATACGTGCGCGTAATACCGGGCCGTAATATGCGCACATTACACCAGATGATCTGCCTCGACTTGCACTATTGCTGCCTTCCTGCTTTCTTCGCCATCTTCTCCGACAATTCCCTGATCGCCGCCCGCCTAGGCTGTACTATCCGCGCCGTCCAGAAGAGAAGAAAAGCCCCCGCAGGGGCCTGTCCGCGAGGGGACAAGTGCCTCAAGATCCTGCTGGGGGAGGAAGGATTACAGTCGTTTCGGGCTGCGGCTGAACGACAGCTGGCGGAGCTGCAACAGCAGGGTTCCACTGCGGTGTCGATTCCGTCAGCACCCTCAGCACCATCCCTACGGCGCCGATGATCGTCAGCACTGGCGCCATCTGCGGCGCAAGGGCCAGGATGACCGACGAGTGGTCCGTGATCCAGCCGATCAGGCCCAAGATGGTCAGCCCGCCGTTGAACCACATCGTTTTCGACTGCAGCGCACCCTTCAAAAAGTCAAGCATCATCGTACTCCTTCAAACTCCAGGGAGAAGTGGTTGCCATCGGGCTTGCTGAATCGCCCGCCCCAGGCACCTCCGAGGGACTCCCAGTATTCCCCAAGAGGCTTGTAAGCTTCCGTGTCTGTCTGGTACACGCCGGCGATGAAGAGTTGCAGGTCCACCGCCAGCCGTTTCGTGTGGAGGGAATTGGATATGCCCGAGCCCTTCGCAGCGTTCAGGGCCGCCTGCTCCGGCGTCCGGTACGCCTCGCCGAATGTCAGCTCGTACCCATGCGCGTAGGCCCAGGTGATAAGCTTCCCCACCAGCTGCGTGAACTGTCTTTGTTCCTGTCCGAGGTTCATGCTTTATATCCTATGACTTGCCAGCCATTCATGCTTGTGCTCCATTGCAGTGTGGCTGTGCCGTAGTTTGTGATGGCCAGATCAGCACCGCCGCCGACAAAGATACGATTCCCAGCTGTCGAAGTCGAGTTGTGCGTGAGCGTCATCGTCTGGCCGGATTGGTTGAGGATAGTAATCTCCCTCCCCGGAACTCCCCCAGCGATCCCGGTGATGTTAAACACTCCACCAAGTGCAGCAACGTAGAGCGTCCCGGCGTTGGACGGCAAGGCCAGGTTGTCGTTCGCGCCGGTCGAGACTGTCAATGCCTGCGGGCGATCCGAAAGTCCGCCGGAGATGTCCAGTGTATTGTTCGGCGTGAGGACATTCACGGACTTCTTGTTCCCGACGACCTGCTCCCAGTAAGTGTTCGCGCCCACTATCACGTACAGCGACGAAGACGCGTGCGCCGCCAGGTTGTTCGTGATGACATTAAAGTCCGCCGTCCCCGTCTCCGAAACCGCCTGCGTCATCTTCGGCGCCGCCGTCTCGCCCATGATGGAGTTGCCCACTACGGTCGTATAGGTCGCGTCGGCGAGCAAGATGCCCGGCCCAGAACCCGCGGAGGATTGATTGCTGTTCCGAATCGTGTTCCCGCTGATCGTGTTCCCCAGCGCAGTCCCTGCCGAGAGCGACACCTGCAGCCCGGTCGTCCCTGCCTTATAGAGCATGTTGCCCGTGAACGTCAGATTATTCACGTCCGTCATCACAACGTTCTGGGCCGCCGACGTATCACAGGTATTCCCCGAGACGACACCGCTGTCGATGTTCGCCAGCTGTATATTCGTCGTCCCTCCGTTGTAGCAGACATTCCCGACAATCGCCACGTTCCGCTGCGGAGTCTGCCCCACCGCATTGGACAGGTAGATATTCCCTAGCCCTGCCGCCACGCAGACGTTGCCTACGATGGCTAGGCCAAGCACCGCGCCGCCCGACGACGTGAAGCCTGTAATTCCCTTCCTGTACGCCGTGTCTACATAGTTCCCTTCCACGAGATTATTCAGCGCCGGAGTCGCCGACGACGAATATATCATGATCCCGTGGTTGTCGGTGAAGCCATTGCGGCCGCAGGTCACCAGCCGATTGCCGAGGACGCGCAGGCCTGACTCGCTCCCTGCGCGGATCCCTGCCTGGAGCGTATCATGGATGTAGCACCCCTCAATCCGATTCCCCGAACCGTTGAGGAACTGCACTCCATAGTACGCCCCGTTCGGCGAGGAGGCGAGGCCGTCGAGCGTGAGATTCTCAATCACCACACCGGAACAGTTGCTGGCATCCAGCATCGCGCCGTTGAGGAGAGTCGCCGCCTTGCACTTGATTATCGAGGTGCCGACGTAGGCGGAATTGCTCGCGAGGGTGATTGGCGCGGAGATGATGAGGGTGAGGCCGCCGAGGAAATCCAGTATCTTTCCCGCCGCGGATGTAACGGCCAGTTGCAGCGCCGTCGTATCATCCGTCACTCCATCCCCGACGACGCCAAAGTCCTTCACCGAAATGGTGTCGGAGAACTTTTGCTGCGCTGTGCGGTAGCCTGAGTAGCCAGCGATGAGCGCGTTTGCTCGATAGGCGTTGTTGTTAACGCCATTCAGCCAGTCTGCCTTCACCCGATTCGCATCGGATATGTCCTGGTCTACAAAGGGAACGTGGTCGGCCATGAGGATTCCTAGATGTCGGATTCGGGATTATAAGCAGGGGAGAGGTAGCCGGGAATGATGCAGCCAGGAATTATCGCGCCCGGCACGGCGCTCGTTCCATTCGGCGTACACATGCGACCAAACACGTAGGCAGGCATAGGCTGTGACCACGGAGGGGTTTGCACGTCCTGCACGCTGCGGGCGAAGTCTTGTGGCTGTCTTGGCTCCCAATGTTCGGGGCACACCCAATAGCCTTGCCAGTACTTCATCATGTTGGTGGCCTTGAACTTCCGGCCACACTGATAGCACTGGGCGTTCCAATCGCCCTTGCGGTAGAAGTCGGCCTTGCCTGATCCCGGCGAGGTGCTCATGTCGCGTAGCTCCTACGCCCCTGCGGCATTGCTCGGCGAATCTCGGCCTGCTCTTCCATCTGGAGGAACTCGCGTTCGCCGCGGGGGCCGAGCAGGCGGCGTGCCTTCGCCAGCAATTCCTTCCGCTCCTGGTCGCGGAACAGCTCGCGCGCCTCAATCGCAGTCATCGATTTCTTGAACCCCTCGCCCAAGTCGGCGATCTTGCCCGCACTGCGATTCTGGCGCTCCCGGCGAAACTGGTCCGTCTTCGGCGACAGCGGAGTGCGCTCCTCGGGGGGCAGGCGGTCCACGCCGAGTTCCTTCTTGCGCTGCGCATCCTTGCGCTTCGCATCTGCCAGCTCCGAGCGCTCGTTCCCGCCGCCGAACCTGTTATAGAGAATGCGCCCAACGAATGGGATATAGCTCAGCGCCCGCGGATCGCCGTTCAGTATGTCCTTCCCCATCTTCACAGCCGGCGGCGTGAGCTGATCCTTCACAACATCCTCTGGATTCCCCTTCGCAATCTTCTCCTGACTGTACCGCCCGAGGCCAAAGGTCTGTGCGAGGTTCTCCACCATCGCCGGGAGGGACAGGTCTAGCGGGCGCCCGTTGAGCCAGTTCTTGATCGAGTCGCCAGGGATGTTCGCCACGGCGAAGCCGAGGGCGAGCACCCCCAGCGCCTTCACTCCGCGCATGACTTGCTTATAATTCTTCGCCGCGATGCCGTCCTTGATTTCATCATAAGCCTCCCGCCGAACCACGTCGGCCTGCTTGATCATGTAGCTCTTGAGCTGATATAAGAGTCGCCCGTTCGGGTGGTCGTGGTATGCCTGCGGCATCTCCAGCTTCGTGATTGGCTGCACGTTGCTCAGCTCGGCGAAGGCCAGCGACTCGGTGAGATCCGATACTCGGCCATCCTTCACGTCCTGCACTAGCTGCGGGAAGTCCGGGCCATAGGAGGCCTGCCATTTCTCGGCGAAGCGGGCGGGCTTGCTGCGGGCGAGGCGTTGGTTCTTGATCAGCGCGGCGTTGACGTTCACCCCCTTCGCGAAGCGGTCGATGGCGGCGAAGCCAGAGTACTTCAGCCCCGCGCCGAGCATGCGGCCTGTCCAGCGCTGAGAGGCCAGCTCCTCGACGACGTGATTGACAAGGCCAAGCTGCGCGGGGCTGATCTTCTCCCCGGTCGCCTTCATCAGCAGCGCCTTATACACCGGCACCAGCCCGTGGTACGCGACGGTGAGGATCGAATCACCAGTCTGCGTAGCCGCCGACAGCACGTTGCCAAGCAGGCCGAGGTTGCTCATATTTCGGATGTCCTGCAGCGGCCCGGACATGGACTTCTCGGCGTTCACGAAGCGGCTATGCAGGAGCTTCTGCAACTCAGCAACTTGCTTCGTGTCCATCTCCTTCCCCTGCATCTGCTTGCGAATCAACTCGCCGATGGAGGCGTCAATGTCAGTGAATTCCTTCTCGCCGCGCTTCTTATTAATCAGATCCTTCCCAAAGAACTTAGCAGTCTCGATATCACTCACCGCGCCGGAGATATAGCGCAGGAACGATTGACGCGGGTCGGCGTAGAACTTCGCGAGGTCGGGAGTAATCTCGCCGATCTGGCGGCCGCGGGCGAAGCTGGGGAGGTGCGAGGCCTGCGCGGGCGCGAAGATAAAGCGGTTGATGATGATGGATTGCTCGACATCTGACAGTCCGCGACCTTTCTCACGGATCGACTTCGCCTCGGCGTCGGCCAGGACACGGTCGAGGCCCTTCGTGATGTCCTGCCCAAGGGCTTTCTTCAAGCCTTCGAAGTCGCTGACCACGCGCGGGAAGTAGTTTGTCACACCTTCCCTAAATCGCCCCAGTCCGCGCAGCTCCTTCTCCAGCCCGACGAGCAAGTCCACCACCGGCTTGAACACAGGCCGCAGCTCAGGATGGGCTACGATGTGCTGGAACTGACCGTTGAGCAGGGCGAGCTTCGCACCTGCCTGCTGATCCTTTGGGAGCTTGCCGTAGGCGGCGAGGAAAGGATGGGAGGCATCATAAGCCGCCTGCGTGCGCTTCATCACTCGCATCTCGAAGTCGCGGGCACGGCGAAGGAGGGGCGGGGAGATGTGGCCGATGCGCGTCGAGACTACGCCCAGCATGTGATCCAGCGCTGCGAGGGGATGACGGCCGGCGCCACTACCAAGGAGCGCCCCGGCGAGCGCGCCGTAGATGGCACCCTTTGTGTCTCCGAGGGAAGCTCCCGCCGCCGCACCGAGCGCTGCGCCGCCGAGGGTTGCGAGGAGCTTGGGATTGATGGAGCCGCGCTGGCCCTGCGGTGGAGGGAACGCAGTATCTATCTCCTCTTTTGTGTAATAAGGCTTGTCTCCAAGCGCAGCAATAACCTTCGCTTTCACGGTAGGATACAGACTTGCCTTCGGAACAAGACCTGCGTTCTCAACGTCCCCCACCTCCCCCCACTTCCCCGACTTCACAAAGTCCTGGACGTAAGGGAGATACTCGGCGGCGGGAGCACGGTTCTGCTTGCCTTTGATTTGGGTGATGCGCGCAGGTTCTTCTAGGCCACCAGCATCTTCGGGCCGTACTTCACCTGCTACCTCCACCGTCACATGACTTCCTCCCTTCGCATCCCGCAGCGAGTACACTTTCGCGTCCCCACGCTTGATTGCTTCCCAGCCGCCGAGGCCATAGGAGGGATGGCCAGAGTCACCGGAGGCGGGAATCCAGTCGGGGTGATTCGGGCTCTGAGCTAACCTGATGTTTCCATTAGGAAGTCGCTCGGGAGGTTGAGTTAGATCCTGTCCTCTTCCGATGGGCGGCTCGTACCCCCTTACCGAGTGTCCCATTGCGTCCGACTCCCGCGCGAACTGGCCTGGCTTCGTCAGTTGCACCCAGCGCATCCCGTCGCCGTAATCTTTGTAGACCGGCGAGCCCTTCGTATCATCCAGCCGTTCCTTCTCCATATTCTTCGCTAGCTCCTTGTCCCACTTCACCGTCTCCTTCACTGCGCGGACGAGGTCGTACTGGGGGAGCTTGTCGGCGGGGACGTGCTCGCGGAGATAGTCGCCGACGTGGGAGAGGTAGGAGGTGATGGCAGCTCTAGCGTTTATCGGACGCAGTTCTCCGTCATCTCTAAAACGTGCAGTATCATCTGCAAGATGGTAGATAGGCTCTTCTGCCTTTATTTTACCACCAAGTCCTTCTAGCTGTTCTAGTGGAAGTACGTTCTTAGCGGGTGAGGCCTTAAAGGCAGCGTCTGTAACATCCTCCCACCGCTTCACTCCCTCGCCGAAAGGAATCTCGACATCCTTCAGCGGGTCGCGCTCGGTGCCGGCGTAGCGGTTGAGGTAGCCTTTTACTAAACGTTGCGCTGTGTTGTAGCGTTCTTGTGTCGCCCCTGGAACTCCTGCGTCTGTACCTCCATTAGCAGCTTTAATTCTAGCGTAATCTGGCTCAATCGCTGAAGCCAGTCTCTCCACCGCTTCCGGGTGCCACATGCCGCCCGCCGGCTTGATAGCCCCAGCGACGAGCCCGCCCGCAAGGAGATTCTGCGCACGCTCGGAGTCGCTGCCTATATACGCAGCCAGTCCTCCCGCTCCTGCAATCGCCGCCAGGAGCTTCGGGTCCGCCGCACCCTTCTGCGTGAGCTGCGGCGTGCCCTCCTCAACTCTCGAGAACTCCCCCTCAATTACAGGCTGCTCGAGCTTCGCCGCCTGCGGCGCCTTCCCCGCGAAGAATTCCTCTGCGCTCGCTAGGGGCGGCGCTTCGAGTCTCCGCGGCCCAGCAACCCCTTCCGTCGAAGGCGCAAAGTAATCCCGCACCGGAACCTTCGACTGCGCTATTGCTCGCAGGGCAGGCTTCACCGCTGCCAGTCCCCCCGCATCCATCGCCGTCCCGAGCAGGTACTGCGTATCCTCGCTCGTCACCAGCCCGTTCGTGTGCTTCTCAACCGCCTTCCCTATCCGATCAAACGTCGCCGAGACTCCACTTTGATCATGTTCCTCCAGCCCGAGTCCGCGGAGGGCGGACTGCACCGGCGTCTTGAGCATGTTCGCATCGAAGTATTTGTGGAGGAAGTCGGGGATGTAGGCGTTGAGGTTCTCTGCCTCCGCGCCAGCTTGGCCGACCGTCTTGGCAGACTCCTTGCCTTGCGAGGCACCGAAGATGCGCGTGCCGGTGTTCGCGGCCTTCGCGGCGATGTCGGCGGGCATCCCGGCTACGAGGTCCACGGCGGCGGCGGGGAGCATGACCATCTTGCGACCGAGGTCCTTCGCATAGGACAGCGGGGCATTCGCCTGCGATTGTGCCGCCTTGTCAATTGCGTCCGCGCCGGAGTAAAAATCATCTATGCTCAGCAGCGACGTGCTACCCGCAAACTCACTCGTCGTCGGCATTATCATCCTCCTCGGAGTCGTCCCCTTCCGTCGTCACAGGCAGGGCGGGCCGCGTCGGCTGCACCAGTTCGAATCCCGCGCCTGTCCACCGACCAACTTGTCCCTTCGCGTTCTTGTAGAATTGATTAGTAATGAGGCGCTTGTCGTCGGGCTTCTCTCCGCCGAGGGGGCCAGTCGTCAGCGGAATAGGTAGCGGATTCGTCGGCAGTTTCCCTTGCGTCTTGAGGTCTTGCAGCGTCCCCTTCTCCTTCACCAGGGCAATCTGGGCAAGCTTCAGTTCCCTCGCCGTACCCGATCTCTCCCCGCCATTCTTCATCTCGAATTCCCGGCGCTGCTTCAGCAGGCGGGCATGCTCGGAAATTTCTCCGATGCGTGCGTTGATCTGCCTTTGCCGCGCGGCATTCATGTCATCAGTAGCTTTGGCCTTGATGGCAGCTTGTCGCGCTTGCAACTGTTGATACGCAGTCATCGCCTGCGCAGCGATCTGGTCAAGATAGGGCTTCGCCTCTTCGTAGGATTCCGGCAGTTGCGCGGCCATCTGTGCCATCCGCGGGTCGGCGTTTCCTGCCATCGCACGCTGCCGGGCGATGTCCCAGGAGGCTTGGTCCGTGATAGAGGCGGCGGCACGGCCCGCTCTGTCCACGGCGGCGAGCTGTTGCTTGGTCTGAATGTCTTGCGCCTGCGCTTCTCTATAGCCCGCGATCGCTTCGTGCTCCGCCGCCAAGGAGGCATCCTTCAGTCGCTTAGTCCCGGCGTTGAATGCGCCGGCTTGCAGCAGTTGCATTCCTTGGCTGTAGAATACATCGCTAATCCTTTGCGGCTGGCCTCCCTGCACAGGCGCACCACCCCCTGCTGCCAACCCAGCCATCCCTTTCGCCTCTGCCTCTGCCTGATCTGCTTGCGAGTTAACAAGCCGCGTCTGCGCGCCGAGATGCGCCGTCGTCGCCAGCGCCTGCATATTCTTATACTGCTGCGCCTCCTCGTCCTGGCGATCAAGATCAGCCAGCCGCGTGCCCGAGGCCTCGGGACCGAACTCCGCAAAGTTGCCGGGCATGTTAGCGCGCCAGTCCGTAACCAATGCGGTTCAAACTCTGCATGCCCATCGAGGCCGCGTTGTTGGAACCGCTAAGGGCAAGCTGGGCTGCATTCCCTGGGTTCACTCCCGCTCCGGCGAACCCTCCTAGCTGTGCCATCGTCTGGTTGTAGAAGTCGCCGCCGTACTGCGCCAGCGCCGCCATCATGTTGCCGGAACCATTGTACCCCTGCGCAGCCATCCGGCGCTCGACCGCTTGCAGCCCCGCCTTATACCCCGGCATCTGCTGGAGATAAGCTGGATCTTGCATCAGCCGTTGCATCTGTTGCGCGTATTGATCCCTGTATTGTCCAAAGGGGTCTGCACGCTTCGCCATCTCCTCCGCCAGCTTTTGCTGCTGCCGCGACTTGTACAGCCCATACAGCCCCGAGCCAATGTTGTACATGGAGTTAAGCGAGCCGAACTGCACGCCGCCGGGCGTGGAGAAGAGTGGCTTGTTGATGAAGCTGTTAATCGACTTGTACTTATTGTAGAGCTGATCCATCCAGCTCGGCACAGGATTGTCGTTTGGATAGTAGTTGCCGATGTCGCCGGGCTCCGCGTTTGGGGGCGGAGTGTTGTCGTTTGGATAGTAGTTTCCTACATCAGCACCCACGCCTGCTGCTCCCGCACCCATTGAGGACAGCCACTCGTCCGCACTCGGGTAGCCAAGCGTCTGTGCATACTGCGTCGCGGTCATACCTTCAGGAACCTGCGTAACCATCTGCCCAATCGCGTCGAGGCCGCCGGCTCCTGCGCCCGCCCCTGTCGCTGCGCCTGCGCTGTAGGCCGGAATCTCCCCGCCGACACCAGCCATGCCACTAAACGCGCCACCTTCTGCTGCACCCGCTTCAGCGCCGGCTGCCGCACCAGCGCCCGCCTCTGCGCCTCCAAGTGCTGCCCCGCCGAACCCGCCCGCAAGCAAGCTCAGAAATATCAGCGGCATCTGCTGATTGTCAACGCGATTGTTCGTCGCAACGCTCTTCCAGTCCTCCTCGTTCATCAGATCAAAGTTCCGTCCCTGCGCCAGCCCCTGCATATACTGCGTGCTGTTAGGGGAGACCTGATACTTCATCAGGTCGGGATTGCCGGTGTAGCCCAGGATGGAATTGAAGTGCTCATAGGGATTATTCCCTATCATCCAGCCGCCGGTTGGTGCCTTCCCCGCCGCCGACTTATTGATGGCGTCGTTGAAGTCATAGTCCTCCATACCGGCCTTCGACAGCGTGCTAGCCAGCAGCGAGTTAACCGAGAGACTCGGCGTGCTCACTCCGCCGTGATACCACACTGAGTCATTCAGCGACGGATCGCCCGCGTTGTAACGAGACAGCCAAGACATCCCGGCGTAGGGATCGGCACCTGCTGTATCGAAGTCATCCGGCCTGAATCCAGTAGAGACACCAGTCTGGCTGTTCGAGTAGATATCCCCTTCGGGGCCTGGCATCATACTCCAGTCCATTTTGATTCCTTAGGTTGGAGCTACGTAGTTAGTAAGAAGTCCGTTTACGAAGGTGGCGGAACCGTTTGCTCCGCCGCCAGTGATCTTGGCCAGCACTACCACCTGCGAGATCGGCGTGACGGCGGCGAGGGCACTCAGTGCTGGCTCTTCCCCCGCGAGGGTAGAAAGGGCAGGCTCCTCGCCGACGAGAACCAGCGTCGTCGTATGCTCCGAGTTCGTGAAGTGATAGCGCTCGCCTGCTCCGCCTCCTTGCAGCCCCGACAACGAGTTGTGGTCCAGCGCCCCGCCTCCGCCGCCGCCCGAATCGGAAATCACCTGCGCGAGGGAGATGAACCAGTTCAGCCAGATTGGATTAAAGCGCGCCTTCTGCGTCTTTTCATCAATGATTACTACGTCTTGGTAAGTCGGCGGCGGCTGGAACTCACTGGCCATCACAGGACTCCTATGTCGAGCATCAAGTCGATGGCTTGGATGCGGAAAGGCGTCGCCTTGTTATGGCGGAGGTGGTAGGCTCGGCGGCGGAACGATCCGCAGTTGGTAAGCATCGGGCGCTCTTTGTTAAGGTCGATAGTGCGCCAGCTTGTCCACTTCGACGGCTGGTAATCGAAATCGTTGCTGCGAACCTGGAGGACCGAGCCAGGCACTTGGTCGGCGACGATCGAGAGGCGGTTGAGCTGCTTGATGTTCCGCACGCCGCCGTCGAAGTTCGGCGTGATGATGTCCGTCGTGATGACTGCGCCATCGTCCGTATTGTAGGTCTCGTCGGCGAGGTAGATACGCCCGTTCGACTCATGCTGGAATAGATGGCGTAGTGAGGAATCGTAGGTCGTGGCCACGAACGGCCAATAATTCCCATCCGAATCCGTCCACTGCCACCACATCTTTTCGTCCAGGTCATACACAAGGGTGAGGTTGGAATTCTTCAGCGTGAGGATATAGAAGCGGTGGCCGATGTTCTTAAACTGCATCGAGTAGGTGATGGAGAAGTCGGCCTTGTCCAGCAGGCGTTCCACGGGATCGGTGGAAATGATCTCTACCTTCAGCCCCTCCATCTTTATGATCTGCACCGACGACGATTGATTCGTGCAGGGCCAAATTAGAATGTCATCAATACTCTGCACACCATCCTGTGTCACGCAGCCGTAGCTGGCCCGGGCGCCCTGCACGCTGCCAAGCGGAGAGCCCGCCGCATTCCCCGCGTCGTAGAACACCTCTCCCGAGAACTGTTTCAGCGCGACTGCGTACACAAGTTGCTTTGCCAGGAACACTCCGCGGTCCGGCGAAATCTGCGCGACGATGACGTTCAGTGGGTCCCAGGAAGTCGGATCATTGATGTCATCTCCCTGGATCGCCGCGGCAGGAGTCATCACGTAGGTCGTGCCGTTGACATACGCCCAGCCCTTGCAGAAAGCAGTCGGGAAGTCTCCGTCCGTAATCTCGACCAGCCCGCCGCCATCGTCGTAGTTATAGGCTTTGACTCCGTTGCCGAGTTGAAGCTTCGGCGTAGCACCAAGGCAGGAGTCGAAGTGATACACCCCGCCAGTGTCATCCACCGTGCCTACGCTCACGCCGTTCTTGTAGAACGTATCTCCAAACACCGCGTAGATGTCGCCGAGCCAGTTGAACATACCCGACCCCGCAGCATCAGCGCCGGGTGGCCGCGAGGAAGCGAGGATGCCTGCCCGGCGAAAGAGCCAGTACGTGCCATCATCCTTCTGCTTCTCCACATAGCAGTTCACCAGCTTCGCGTCCTTGTCCGGGAAGTTCCCGCGGTTCTCGGGCGCGATGACGAGCGGCAAGCGAGCCGGCTGCGTAACGGTTGGCGCCTGCGTCATTTCAGCAGCACCTCGATGAGATGCCCGGCCTTTCCGCTCATAAGAAGCCAGAGGCTGCCGCCAGCCGCCCCAACCAGATAAAGCACCTTCTTAGCCACGGCACGTCCGAGCTTCTCATATTGCTGACTCTCATAGTGCCTAATGGTAAAGTTGGCAATGTTTTCCGCCTGTCTACGGGTGAGCGGGCCAAAATCATGCGAGTCATCGAGGGTCTCCACGGTTGCAATCTCCCGATCCATAGCACTACCTAAAGCGGGCGTTTGAGGGAAGTTGGTTCTGCCATCCAGGCGTGAACTGTGTCGGCGCGTCTTCAACGTCCCAGTCCTCAAGGGCCTCGCGGTACATCTCCGCACGCTGTTGACAACGGGACATGATTGACTCTGGCTGGCCCGTCGCGAGCTGATCGGCGAGGGCCCAACGCAGGAACATACGCCACTCGATTGGGAAGTTCATCGTCTCCGTAACGGAGGTGAAGTTGGTGACCTGCTTTTGCAGGAGGAGCTGGACAAATCCATCCGCAGCCGCGCTGGCGTCGGGGATGAGCCAGAAGAAGACGCTCAGGTAGGTATCTTGCTTGTTGACGAAGTAGGAATTGAGTGCGCCGGACTGGTTGCGCTGGCTGAGCCGCATGTAGTCATCCCACGAGAGCGGCGTGAGCGGGCGGCGGACTTCGTTGCTGGTGGGGAGCTGAACATAGTCAGCTTGGATAACCCGCAATGGCTTCGGCATGACAATGTCGCCGGTCGGGCTGAACGTGTAGGTGCCCTGGTCGGCAACTAGCGTCACATCCTGCGTGTCGTTGAGCCAGAGCTTCAAGCCCTTCGTCTGCTCGAAGTTTATCAAGTCCGCGAGCGCCCGCATACCCTCAACGGTTTGCTCCGAGCTGGGTGTATCCCCTGGCTGTGTGAGTCCAGCGTCACGGTAGGCGTCGCTAATGATTGCCAGCGGCGTGTTGTTGTTTGGCGCAGTCATTAGCAACCTCCCGAGGCGCACGCAGCGCCGGCCGTTGATGCACTTGCAGCGGGCTGAGCGAGCCCGAACCAATCCGTGTAATTGCCAGCCGGGTATGGATTGGTCCCGGTGCCGATGGCGTAGCTTCCCGCGGTCACCTTGAAGTCGGCGGGTGCGGACGGCGTCGCGCTGGCGAACTTGGGATCAGTTGCCATGCTGCTGAGGAAACCGGTGCATGAGCCGACACTGCCGCCTGACACGCTGGCCGAGTTGTTCGTGCAGGTGGCGCCCGTGGAGCTGTCGGCAACCGAGCGGCGCGTCCCCGTGCTGGAAAGCGTGTAGCCGATGTTGTTCTCCACCAGCGCGTTCGTTCCGCCAGCGGCCAGCGTAATCCATATCGTGTTGCCGGTCAGGCCGGAGGAATAGAACGTGTTATTCAGTATGGTCGCGTGGTCGCTTGCCGGGGATACGGTTCCCGATGAACCGGCGATGCTGATCCCGTTGTGCAGGTTGCCCGCGCTGGCATCGACGATGTTGTTGCGGACCACGTCGTAATTAGAACTGGTGATGGACAGTGCGGTGCCGGTCCCCGCGCCATGCACGAAAAGGTTGCGCTCGACCAGCCAATACCGGTGGCGCTGGTCTATGGTGCCGTTGCGCGGGTCAAGGCTCATGGTGGTGTTGCCACTGCCGAGCGCGCTCCCGGTCATCGTGTTGTCGCTCACCACGCCATATTGCGAATAGGTGTTCGGCGCAATGGTCGGCGTCCCGGCCCACTCATTCGAGTGAATCGTCAGGGCGAGCTTCGAGTCGGCAGGATCGGCCAGAGTATTGTTCTGGACGATTGTTGCGGCCATCGCCTTATTCAAGCGGACGGTATGCTCGCCGCCCGTGGCGTTGTAGATGTGGCTCCCAAGCAGGACACCATATTGCTGGTCGATGAAAATGGGAATCCCGACGCTGCCTCCCCCGACCACGTCGCGGAACACACATTCAACGCACCAGATGCCCGAGTAAAGCGGGTAGGTGGGGTTAAAGGGCAGCGTCCATGATTGAACTGTGCCGCTCGATAATGTTGAGGGCAAGTTGTCAGCGAGGTCCACGTAAGCGTTCGCCGCTCCTACCGCTGTGATCGTGCTGACCAGAATCTGGCTCTGCGAACTGAATACACCAATCGCCTGCCCTATCTGAAAATTGCTTTTCGTGATGCTGGATAGCGTCACTCGGTTTTGCCCGCTCGCTCCGGCCGCGTTGGCGATGCCTTGGGAATTCGCCACGTCCAGGTCCGAGGCCGCGATGTTGATGCACTTGGCTACATCGTGGCAATCGACCTGATGAATCGTGATCTGGTTTACCGTGGTTGCGCCCGCGCCGATGGCAATGCTGGTTGCGCCGCCTCCAGTCATTTCAATGCCTGATATGCGTAGGTCGGTCCCCGCGTTGCCGGTGCCGCCGAATTGCAACATGGTCTGGCTGTTCGTCACGTCGCTGAAGATGGGCTTGGCGCCCGAGCCGCACGCGCCGATCATGCCCCCCGCGCCGCCAGCGATAGCGGTATGGTCCGCCGTGAAGGTGTCGCCCTTATTGAACAGCAGTCGCTTGCCGGTCAGGTTGCTGCTTTGCGTGGTGTTGATATAAACGTCGAGGTCGCTGACGCTGCTGACCAGCGTGGAATTGCTGCCGCAGCCGGTGCCGTGCGCCGCGGTTCCATTGGCGACGACAAAAGTGTTCGCGTCGTCAGGCCAGTCTGTGAAAGTGTTGGTGCCCGTGTAGGCGGCGGTGTAGGGCGCTCCGTCCGGGTCGGTGCCGTTGTTGGTGCCGTTGTAAACATAGAGCGTCCAGGCGTAGGTGCCCGCTGTGTCGTAGAGCGCGGCTGCGACGATGCCCTGCGCCTTGTTCTTGGCGGTCTGCTGGCCGTAGGACCAATTCCCGCTCAGCCCGCCGAAGTACCACTTGTAGCGGGCCTTGTAGAAGGAATACGTCAAGAAGGTTGAATCGACAACGGCGGTTGCGTCGAAGAAAGTCTGGCACGGCACGCGCCCGCTCGCGCAGGGCGTGACCGTGACCGCCCCCGTGATGGGATTGATGGATGCGACGCTGGCGGGGAAGCTGGCCGCGAAGCAGTTACTCGCCGCCGCGAGTAGCGCCAGCAACAAGCTGCGCATTACGCGCCGTCCGAGTAGAGCAGCATTATCATGCCCCACGAGCCCGCATTGTCCGTCGCGGTGTTCTTGTTCACAGTGATGGTGACGCTCACCGAACTGGTAGTATCTACCGTCCCCACCGTAGCCGCGGCAAATGTGGTGTTCGTGCTGGTGTTGACGTTGATAAGGTTGTCATTTGTCCGCTGGTTATAGACCCCACCGAACATGGTCGTATTTGCCGTGCTGGCGACGGACAAGTTACTGCTTGCCAGCGCACCGAAGTTGAATATCCATTGCTTGGTGTTGGCGTTGTTGGTCTGCGTGAGTTGCATGCCGCCCGCGCCGAACATGAGGGCGCCACTGGCCCCCATGGCGTTGGCCGGCACAGTGAAGGAATAGGCGGTGATCTGCCCGGTGGCGCCGGTCCAGCTTGATGCCGTGGTCGGCGTGGTGGGGCTGGCGGGCCATACTGGCGGCGTGCTGGAAGGCGTGTAAGGCGTGGTGTCTACGATGTTGCCGGTGCTGGTGCTGCCGAAGGTGCAGTAGTACCATCCGGCTGCACTGGACGTAGCAACGCTGTTGGCCGGCATGTAGCACAGCGCCTTGCCCGGCACTGCGCCGGAGGGAGCCAGCGTGGTGATGCCGGTAAAGGCACCGTTGCCGTTCGGCGAGCCGGTCATCGTCCCGGAGGACATATAGACCATCGGCAAGCCCTGCTTGTAGATGATCCTGGGCGTGGTCAGGTTTTGCGTGGCCGCCTGCACCGTTGCCCCTGCCGTACCGCCGTTCGCAATCGGAACCTGCCCGCTCAACTGCGTCGCGGCCAGCACCGTCAGCGTGTTGCTCGCCCCGTTGATGGTCTTGTTGGTCAGCGTGTCGGTGGTGGCCTTACCGACCAGCGTATCCGTCGCGGCGGGGAGGGTGAGCGTGCCGCTCGCGGCGGCGGTGCTGGTTAGCGAGGTCGAGCCGCTCGTGGCGCCGGCAAAGGAGACGATGCCGGCGGCCGAGGTTGCCGTGCCCAGGCTCAACGTGCCCGTGCCCGAGAATCCTCCCATGCGCGTACCACCGACGAACAGGCCAACGGAAGTTGCCGAGCCCGCGTAGATATTCGTGGCGTAGCCCGTGTTGGCGAGGTCGCCGAACTGAATCAGGTTGGCCCCGCTCATGTTGATGACGCTGCGCGCGGCGGCACCCGAGTCCGTCAGCTTGATAGCTGTGTTGTTGGTGCCGATGGTGAACGTGCCGGTGGTGGCGAGGTTCGTCCCGTCGAAGGTGAGCGCGGACGAACTATCCAGCGTTCCGCAGCCCGACGTGGCGCTGGTGAACAGGATGGCATTGATGACCGTGTGCGAGAGCGGCGGCAGGCACTGGTTGCCCAGCACGCCCGCGTTGTTGTACAGGAAGTAGCCATTGGTGCCGCCAGTGACTGTCGTCGTCCCTACAGTGATGTCCGCCGCCGTGCCTCCCCCACCGCTTTGCAGGGTCCACGTCCCGGCGGAGGTGCAGCCGTAGACATTCTGGCCCGCCGTTGCGTTGGTGTCGAACCAAAGCAGACCAATGGTCTGTGCGGTGCAGCGAGCGACTGGTGGGACCGTGCTGCGCTGGTCGAGGAGGGCCGGCGCATCGACCTGCCCCCAGGCCAGCAGGGGCAGGAGAAGCAGTAGCCAGAGAAGGCGCTTCATTACCAGCCTCCGGAGGTGATGGTAAGGTCGGCGTAGCCAGCAGTCCACGATGATGCCTTGAGGCGGACCGCAGATGGTGGCTGGTTGAAATTGCTGGCCTGGTTCCCCGAGTTGCCGGTCGTCACCACGCCGGCTAGGACAGGGTGGGTAAGCACCCGCAGCGGGATAACCGAGCAATCCGGGAAGCTCGTCCCACCAGCATTGCTGCAGGTGTAGGTGAAGGTATTCTGATCCGTCACGCTGGCCACCGCGAATGTGCCGTCGAGAGTCGAGCCCGCGCCACTCACCACAACCGAGTCGCCGGCGCTCAGCCCATGATTCGTGAGCTTCACCGTTGCGGTCGTAGTCGAGCGCGTAATCAGCGCACTCTGCCCGACAAGTGGATCAGTCGTATACTGCACGTCCACGGTCATATCCGCGTTCGAGCTGAATAACAGCCCGAGCATGATCTGGACCGTGGTGGGATAGCGATTCAGCGGCACCCAATTGCTGGGCGTCGTGCTCGAAATCCGTACCGAAGTTGGACGCATAGACATGCTCGGGCTCCTTGCTTAAGCCGCGGCGGGATTGATGAGGCCGCTGGTGTCAGCCGCGCCAGTGATCGGGCAGAAGTTCTGGTTGAACGCCAGGCCACTCCCCGCGTCGATCCAGATCTGTGACGAACCATCTAGGCCCCAGATGCGGTTGTCGTTGCACTGGCCGGTCCAAGCAGTACCAGAGGTGGAGATGGCGAGGCCGCTAGTCGTAGCGGTGTTTGGCCGGTTGATGACGTTGCGCTCGAACACGAAGTTGGTCATCGAGTTCGCGCCCGTTGCCAGCATCGCCGCTGTGTTGTTGAGGATGGCCCAGTTGCCGATGTTCTGGCTGATCGTGATGAAGTCGTGGGAGGCGCCGGTGAGCTTGATCGCAGTAGTGGCTGCGGTGGTGCCGAGGCTGGAAATCTGGTTCCGTGTGAAGGAGAAGCCGTTTACGCAGCCTGCCGTCGCTGCATCAGTGAAGATCGTCACCGCGTTGAGGATGGAGGAGGTGTCGGCGAACTGGCAGTTGTCGATGGCGAAGCGATGCGGGCCGCCAGTCAGGGTGCCCGAGGCGAAGGTGAAGGAACGATTGAGCTGGTAGGTGCCCACTCCGCCCGTAGTTCCCGAGAGCTGGGACATCACGAAGGTGCCAGCCGGAACTCCCGTCCCCATCACGCTCATTCCGGGATAGATAGTGCCCGTGGTCGCTACGGTGATCGTCATCACGCTGCCGACGACTGGATTCGACGACGAGGGGGCCGTGCCTGCGGCGACCGAGCCGGTCATGCTGAACCGTGCGGCGGTCATCAGCGAAGCAATCGCGGCGAAGTTGGCCATGAACGAGACGTTCTGAATAGACATGTTGCTGGCGCGCACTGGGATGTTCGCCGTATTCGCCGTGTTGAAGGTGAGGGTGGGACGAAGCGTGCCGCCTCCCAGGCCGATCACCGCAACTCCGTTGCAGCCGAAGATCAGCGTCGTCGCGTCGGGGATGGACTCGGCGTGGCCGGGCAGGACGAAGACGATGTCGCCGTTCCCCTGCGTACAGGCCGTGTTGATCGCGTAGTTGAGAGTGGCGAAAGGATCGAGGATCGTCCCGCGGTTGCCGTCAGAGGCGCCTTTCTGCCCCGCCAGCAGCGTCGGGCCGTTCCCGACGAAGTAGACATTGCCGGGCTGCATTTGCTGCAGTGGCATCCCGCGGACACTCAGCCCATAGGCAAAGCCCTGGGGGAAATTGGTCATCGAACCTTGAGGAACAGCTGGCATTTCATTCTCCTTGCGTGCCCGTAGGCAGGGGTCTGATGGGAAGCGCCCACCACGCTTGAGACAGCTCGGTGATGCATGCGCACGTTACAATGGCGTATTGTGCGCACGCATGGTCTAGCCGTCTACGGCCCGTTGGACCCGAAGATTCCGCGGGGATCGGTGCAGCCGACGCTGAAGCGCATGTACGATGCGGCCAGAGCATTTTTCGTGGGGAAGTCATTATCCTGGTCGAACATCGGTTGATTCCGCCAGAAGAACGTCATCCCATTCGGGCAGTTAGTCCGAATGAACCAAGGGTGCGCCGAGGTGAAGTAGTGATTCATCTTGATGCCGTCGGGCAACGCATTGGTTGCCTTGAGCACGTTGATGTTGTTGTTCGCCGTGTTGGACTGGAGAACCGATTCCAGGATACGGTTCGCGTTCCACCACTCCTGCGGCGCGATGTGCAGCGACTTGGGCATGATGTTGATCAGCAGGCCCGTGTCGTTCTTGGTCAGCATGATCTGCGTGCACATGTCCTCGAGGGAGGACTCGGAGAGGTCCGCGGCCGGGCTGAGTGCATTCGAGTACGTCCCGCCCGTGGTGTTGACGTGGCTCGTAGAGCACAGCGCCGCCCCGTCTGCCGTGGTGAAGTAGGTCGTTACGAAGGCGTTGTTGTAGAGAAATGCTGCCACGTTCTCTATCGTCTGGTTCATCGAGAAGGCGTTGCCTTCTGCCCGGCGAGTGGCGACTTCCTTGTACAGGTTGTCTTCCATCTCCTCGAACGTGACGATGTAGCCCAGCGCATACGCGACGTGGGTGTAGGTCGAAACGGGACCTTGCACCTCACCGTCGTAAGTGACCGAGGCGCCCTGGGCCTTCACCGGAGCGAGGCCGAAGGGAGTGACCTGGACGGCCTGTTCGTAGGCCTTATCCGAGTCGCGGACTTCGTAGAGGTCGGTGTACTCCTTCATGTGTTGGTCGTAGATCTGGCCCCACGTCGCGTAGACGCCAGGCCATAGCAGTTTCGGGTGCGAGCCAGTGTTGATTACTCCGCCGGGCATGATTAAACTCCCGCCACACCGGCCTTATACCGGTGCAGATTGATGTGAACGAGCCACTTCGCGTACTGGCCGAACGCGTTGTTCTGCGTACGAACCAGGCCGCGGAGGTGGAGCTGGTAGCCAGAGCCAGTGGTGGTGGTTCCGTTGTCGAGTACCCAGCCGGACACATAGCCATTGTTTGCGCCGGAGGCAAGGTCGGCGTTCTGGCCTGCCGCACCAGCCGCGAGGGCCGTTGCAGTGCCACCCTCCTGGATTTGGAAGATCAGGTTGGGATCGTCAGCGACCAGGACGTAATATGCCTGAGTCTTCGTGGCCGGGGCGATGATGGAGTTGGGATTCGAGATGTTCCCCACCACATCTTCCTGCTGGCCGACGCCGACAATAGCGCCGACGATCATGTTGGCGCCGCTGTTGTTGCCTGCAGTTGCGAGTACCACTCCCGGAACGCCGTTCGCGTCAGCGCTGCCACTCAAGTCCACCGGGTCGCCGATCGCATAAGCGTTCGTGTCGGTGGACGAGATGTAGTAGCTGTTCGCTTGGCCGTTCCAGGCGGCACCATTGAGGTACTGTACAGGCGACAGTCCCGCAATCTTGCTAGTGTTTGCCATGGAAATTCCTTAGGTTGGGTTCTGGCGCATACGGCGAGCCATAGCGCCCTTGGTGAACAGTTCGGGCATGCGAGTACCCTTCTTGACATAGCGGTTGGCGGTCTCGCCAGCATCGGCGGCACCTTCCGCACCGAGCAGGCCGCCCATGAGGGACGAGGCAACTTGGTCGTTGCGCTGCTCGATTAGCTTTTGATCTTCATTGTAGTATTCGAGGCGGATTTTCATCAGCACCATGCGGAGGGGCTGGCCGTCTGGCGCGAGTTGCTTGCCGGCGACCACGCTGACCCTCGTGCCCATGTCGGTGTTGCCGGAGGCAGCGGAGTCACCGCCAAGGCTCACGTTATTGAGCTGGATTTCGCGGGAGTCGACGAACTCATAGCCGCCGTCGAGGGCGCGCTGGAGTCGGGCGGCCGTGCCGTTGAACCAGTGGAGGTGGAAGCCGGGAATGTCGGGGCACTCGAGCTTCTGCACGGGCACGGACATAGGAATGCGCTTGCGCTCGGTGGCGGAGGCGTCCTTCGCGACGTTGGCCGGATTGGCCTTGCTCAGTTGTTCCATTATTTCTGCTCCTGGCGGAAGTACTCGGAAGCGTAGGCATCGCGCCAGGACTTGGTGTCCTTGTAGCGCTTGTTCTCGCCGACGAAGCGGCGGGCATCGGCATCGCAAGCGGCCTTCGCGTCGGCGGGCAGGGCGTCGTAGCCACTCTTGCCCGCGCTGCGCGTCGATGACCCGCGGGCTGCGGCAACTCGGTTGCGCTGGGGAGGCTCGGGAGTATCACCGAAGGTCTCTTCCCAGGCGTCGGCAACCTTGTTCATGAAGGCACGACCGACCGAGCGCTCGCCCTCCATGCGGAGGTCGCGGCCAATGGACTCGAATTGCAAGCGCTTCTTGCGGTCCGTCTTGAACCACTCGTTGTCGGCGAGCCACTCTTCGAACTCGGGATCGGGCGGAGGCGGGCGGCGGGTTGCATCACCGTTGCCCTTCTTCGCCGCCTCCGTCGCCGCAGCAGCGTCCTTCTCGGCCTGCGCGAGATCGGCGGCGTCGATGGTGAGGCGCGCGATTGCCTTGTGGTCGCCGGCCTCGGAGGCTGCTTCCAGCTCCGCCTGGATTTCCCGGCGAGCCTTTTCCACTGCCTTCTGCGTCTCCACGCTCTTCTCGAGATCAATGCTCTCGAGCTTCTTCAGCGCTGCCGCGAGGGCTTGCTGGGTTTCCTGGGCCTGCCGGCTCAGCGTTGCAACGTCATCCTTCAGCTTCCGATTCTGGTGCCGAATCATGGGGAGAACTTCATCGACCTTCTGCAGAAATTCATCGGCGTCGAGGAAGGTCTTCGGCGGATTCTTGAGCGTAGCGAGACGCTCGGGCGGCACCCAGCCCTGAGCTTCAGCGGCTTTGCGCTGCTCCGGGGAGGCCTTGGAGACGAATTCGACCTGCTCTTCTTGCGTGTCAGTGTCAGACATTTTCGAGTTCCTTTTCTTCGACCGCTTCGGCCGTGATGGCACAGAAGATGTCGCGGTCATTGATTACACGATACAGCTTGCCGTCCGCCGGACCTGTTGCCATGTAGCCGGAGAATTTTGCGACGAGCACGAGGTCGCCGGGCTTGGCCCGCGGCGTCGGTTCATCTGCCCAAGCGTGCTCTCCTACCGCGATCACGATCGCGCGATCTTCGATAGCGGCCTGCCGGCCTTGCACAGAGTCGGGGATCAAAATCCTACCCGCCTTCCGCTCGGGTTGATGGCTCTCCACCAGCACGGCTACGCCGAGGGGTTTCAGGCCGGAGGTATTCAGGGTCGCTGAGTTGCTCATATTCAATCTCCACTATTTTCAAGTAGGCGCTCACGGCGCCGGTTGCTGCTGCATTTTTCACGATCATTTCGGTGGTGAAGGCGGCCGAGAACTCTCCTTCCGACCAGCGGGTCTTGAGGTCGGCGACCTGCGCGTTGATGTAGGCCAAGATGGCCTCCGTCGCCGGGTGGAGGAGCCATTCCTTGAACTCGGGTTCAGTCAACACTTGCAGGCTCCTTCTCCGCCTTCTTCATCTCTATCTGATGCTTGGATATGATCTCGGCCCGGCGGAGGATTCCATCGATTAGCTTGTTGTAATGCTCCGAGCGCGTCTTCATCACGGAGATTTGTGCGTTAATCTGCGCAACCTGAGCATACTGCGCCTCGGTCTGGGCGAGGGCCGACTTTTGCTGCGCGTCCGCGGCCATGTCGAGAATCTTGGCATCGTTGATCCGGCGCTCCTCTTCCAGCTCGGCGAGGAACTTCTGCTGGTTGAACTGCAGCTCGGCGGCGTCGGCCTGCAGCTTCGCTTGGTCGATTTCGTTCTTCATCTTCGCGATGGTGATCTTGGGGTCCTCGGGAGGAGGCGTGCCGTTTGCACCCTTGAAGATGGCGTCGGGAGCATCGACTTGCATGGCTTTGAGGACGCGGCGCTCCACGGCATCGCGGTCGTAGCCAGGCGTGGTCATTGCGTTTTGCTTGAGCATCAGGGCGGTTTGAAGGCGCTGCTGCTCGCTGGTCACGTTCGGGTCGGCGGCCGGAGAGATGTCATCGGGATTGCCGAGGTAGTCATCCGTGGTCGCCCCTCCCACGTAGGTGATGCCGGGCACGAGGAACTTCGCGTTGAGCTTGTACAGCTTCCGGAATTCCTCGGCGAGGCCGCGCCACGTGCGCTTGAATATTGCAGAGTATATCTTCTCTCCCTGCGTGACCATCGTCTGCGCAGTTTGGGCGGGAGTGTTCTGGCCAGGATTCTCTCCGACCATCATGTCGGTGGTGCCGCTCACGCGATTCGTGTAGTTTATGAGCATCGACAGCAGGTTGAACAGGACCGCCGAGGGCTCGTTTACGTCGAGCTTGACGAGGTTCTTTCGCAGGTCATCCCCGGTCGAATCGACCCGCTTCCACTCAAACGGAGAGAACGTGTAAACTCCGCCGCGAATCTTCGCTCCCCGCCCAAGGAAGCCTCCAGACGCGGTCTGCATTGTGCCCGCATCAATGAGCTGGTTAATGAGGGTATTGACGGACTCGTTAAGAGGGCCCAGGAACACACCAAAACCGATGTCATAGATGCCCCCATCTGGGTTCGGAATGAAGCTGCGCTTGGTGAAATACTCCATCGCCTCGATGCAGATGATCTCGCCCTTGCGCCTACCACTCTGCACGCGCTGCACGTCCTTCTCGGAGTCGAAGCGGCAGACGATCCGGACGACAGTCTTCGATTGCACGTCGAATGTGATGATCCAAGGCTCAGCGTAGCCGTCCCCATCGAGGTCCACGTTGACGTGCTGCTCGGCAAATTGAAACGTCGTCGTCTCGTCACTCTGCGGAGGTTGCACTCCCTGTCGATTATCCTGCTTCGTCCGAGATTCGTTCCGCTGCGTCTGCGGCGGGCCGGCGAACCAAGCATCCTCGAGAATATCCCGATACAGCCCGACCAGCACATTCTCCCTAATATCATTCCTCGACATCGGAATCAGGTGGGTCTTGCGCGGGCAGTCCTCAACCGACTTCGCCCAGTAGTCGATGACGAGGTCCTTGGCCATCACCAGCTCGGAGACGTTGTGGCGGCGCTCCGAGTCGTAGTAGGATTTCTTGAACGCCGTGCCTACGATCGAGACGTTGAAGAGTGTCCGATCTTCCTGTTCCTCCCACGAGCGGTCCTGCTTCAGCACCTGCCAGGACATGTGGGTGGAGATGCGCTCGGAGCGGGCGGTGATCTCGCCGGAGGGGTCGGGTTGGTTCACCTCGCACTTCACCACGTCCTGCCCGTTGAGGATGGCAGGGTAGGCGCGGGCGTGGAACTGCATTGCCGCGATCGTCACGAGCGGGAACTTCACATTCGAGGCGTTCGGCCAGGGAAAGGTCTTGGCTTCCTGAATCTGCAGCGCAAGGTCCATCCCGGCGTCGTTGCGAGTGAGCCAGGTCTTGCGGGAGAGGTCGTCGCGAGCGAGGCCGTCTGCGCACCATGCGCCGAGGCGGGCAAGGTCGTCGTGCGAAAATTGGTCGCAGATATTCCCCGACTTGATCGTCGCTGCGTCGAGGGTGATCGGGGAGTCGATCTGGAGCATCAATAGCCCGTCACTGGATTACGGCCAAGCGACGGCCGCTGCGAGCGCTGTTGCCAGAACCCGCGCTCCATTTCCCACTCGTCGTCGTCGTAGAAGTCTTCCTTCTCGACGTGCTGGAGCTTGTCGAAGCCGAGGCTGAGGAGGGCGGAGGAATCGAACTGATCATCGAGGGTTGCAGCGGCGTTGCCGGTGAAGCGCAGCAGCTCCATCTCATACCCTTCGTACCACTCGGCCTTCTTATCGAAGCGGCACTGCCGGGCACGCATCCTCTTTTGGAAGGGCCGCCCGCGAGTCGCCTTGTCCTTGATGGACGGCACGGGCTCGAAGTTGATGCGGATGTCCCGGACCTGCATCTCCCGGTAGAGCATCGGCGATATGGCCTTCCAGATCACGCCATCCTCAACCCAGAAAACTTCGGGATTCCAGGTCGCCTGCACGTCGAACATCTCTTCCATCCACTCCAGCGGGTCCCACCGGCCTACGCGCTGGTCCATGTAGTGAAGGAGGTTGTTCACGTCCTTGCCGCCGACTGTGAAGGAGGTCCGGTTAGCCTTGTCAGCCTTGGAGACGGCGAAGTCGGCGGCCGCGCAGATGATCTTAGGCGAATCGTAGTCCTCGTCGGACATCGGGATGAAGTCGATGCGCTTGAGGAAGGCGTCGGAGTGGTCCAGGGGATCGTTGAGGAACTCCTGGGAATAGCCCGAGGCGTCGCCGTCCTCGATAAATTCTTGGCGACGGCGGCGAAGGCGCTCGGCAGGCCACTGCTCCGGCCACAGAATGTCGGTGAAATCGTCGAAGCTGGCGTGGGCCTTGTAGAAAAGGTGCTTCCACTCGCCGTTCTTGCGCAGGCGGTTCAGCAAAGAGTCATCATGCAAGATCGTCCCATGAACCCGTGCCTTGCCGTACCGCCCAAGCGCCTGCTTCGCGGCGCGGAAGAACCAGCGACGAAACTTCGCCCGCCGGTCGGGGTTCTCAACCTGCTCGTCATCCTCCATATCATCGGCGACGAGGAGATTCGGCCTCTTCCCATTCCAAAGCCGCCCGCGGATGCGCTGCTCGGCGCCGCGGCAGAGGATACGGAAGCGGTGCCCATCATTCATCTGCACGATGATGTCGGCCTTGGTATCAGATTCGAAGCCCTTGACACCAAAGAAGCGAATCAGGTCAGTGTTTTCGTGCAATTCCTCGGAGATGTTGCTGAGTTGCTCGGCGGCGAGGTCCTCCGTGGAGGAAATGAGGATAATGTAGTCGGATTGCCGGAACAGAGCCTCCGCCAGGATATAATCCATCGTTAGGGAGGTCGACTTGGCGTGCTCCCGTGGCGCTATGACCTCACACTGAGGCCATTCCGACGCATAAAGTGCCCAGGCTTCGCGATGAAACTGCGGCGTGGGGGCGCGATTGTCATACCTGGGCGACAGAAACATACCCGAGAAGGACTCAATGAGAGGCGCGCCCCACTGCTCTGGACGGATGATAGGGCTCACTTGCGGCTCCGCATATAGTCGTATACATCGAGCTTACCCATCTCGAACAGCGCACAGATATCTGTGTTTGTACGGCAATTGCGTGACTGTGTGCGAATGAAGCGCTCGTCCTCGGATTCGTACACTATAGCGATCCGGTGGAACTTTTCCGGAGCCGCCAGCGCCATTGCAGCGACTTCCTGCAGCCACTCTGAAGCTGTAGAGTCCTTCTTCCAGCGAGGGAGGACATGCAGCTTTGCGCTCATTGCTGGTCCGGAACCACAAGAAGGAATCCACTTTGCTGAAGTATCTGCCCCAGTAGCGTGTTCGCCGTCACCACGATCAGGTAGGTCACGCCGACCACGCCCGCAATCACACTCTGCGTCACGGTTTGGTCTCCGGTAATGACTGTCCCTCCATTAATAACCGCCGAAGGGGAGGGGTCTGTACCAGAATACAGAGTGCAGGTGCTGGATGCGGAGGTGATCGAGTCTGCCGCGTCCATGCTGCTGCTAAAGTCGAATTCGAGCGTGAGGGTCTCGCCGGCGAGCTTGGTTGGGAGGATGACACGGCTCACGCTACCTCCAGCATCTTGGCGTAGGCGCTCTCGAGGGAGGCGACCCAGGCCTTCGGCGACCCGGCGGGCGAAGCTTGGAGCCATCCGCGGATGTGCTGACGGAGGCCGGCGAGGCGGGGCAGGTTGCGCGAGACGTAGCGGCAAACCTGCACGGGGTCTTCATTCATGTAGGACATGCCGAGCATAGTTTGGAGGCGCGAAGCGTCGGCGGCGATGCGGCGGTCGGGAACCTTCGTGAGCACAGGCACGCCGTGGTAGAGACAGTCGAAGGATGTAATGCACCCCCCATAGGGCCAGGGATCGAGCGCGAGGTCAATCTGGCCGAGAATCTCCACGAACCCTCTCCCTCCGGCTGACTCGACCAGCTGCAGCCGCTCTTGCACTGGATCGAATCTCCGCAGCACCATCTCCGCTGTACTCAAATCCCTGGCTCCGGGGACCATAAGGACGAGCTTGGAATCGGGCACCGCCTGGAGTAATTCCACGAATCCGGCAATCACCACGGGCGATAACTTTCGCAGTCCATTCACGTAGCCGAACGTGAGATAGCCATTCTGGGAAGCTGGAAGGGGAGAAACTGGCACTTCGGGGCAGAGTGGCAGTGGGGCTGTACTCGAAGGGAGTTTCCATAGCGGCTCCGTATACTGAGCGGGGTCCTCTACGTCGGCGAGGCGCCAGTTGAAGCAATCGAGGCCAGTAGTAGGCAGATAGCCTATGCCGGTGACCTGGACGGGAGCGGGGCGGTGGCGGAACACGTCGCGACGATTACCTGATGTGAGGCCGGAGAGATCGACAAGGATGTCGATGCCGAGGTCGACGACTTGCTCTGCCACCGCCTCGTCCCGAAGGCCGCGGATGAAGCGCCAACGGATTCCCTCAATCTTGCGCATCTCGGCCGAAACAGCGTCCTGCTTCGCGGTGTTGTCGAAGCAGGTGATGTCGAAGCGGGATTGGTCGGCGAAGCGAAGCAGGGGCAAGATGAGGCGGTCCATCACATGCTGCTTGAAGTCTCCCGACACGTAGCCGAGCCGAATCCGAGAGGAGGGGCGGACAGGTCGAGCTACGTGCGGGAGAGGAGGGAGACTCCGAGCCCACTCCTCGGCAGCTGCGCGTGCGGCGAGGGGCGCAAGGCGGGATGCGAGGAGGTAGAGTCGGGTCTCCGAAACTGAGTTGTCACCGAATTTGAGAGCCTCGTAGACGGAAGCGAGGGCAGCATCTTGCAGGCCAAGCTTCTCTTCTACGCTCGACCTTTGCATCCACGATTCCATCGAGGGCTCGAAGAATGTCCGCGCTTCCGCGGCCCGCAGCGCCGAGACCAGCCGGCCCTGCCGGACGTAGAGGGGGACGAGGTTCCCCAGGACGCCTTCCAGTGCAGGGCCGGCTGGCGCAACGCACGCTTCGTAGGCCTCGACGGCAGCGGCGACATCTCCGCGCCCAAGGGCTTCCTCGGCCTCGGTGGCCAGGACCAACGGATCGGTGTCCTCCCGGACCACTCTATTTCCCTTTTCGTTTCTTCGAAGACTTGCCGGCCTTGCTCAACGCAATCGCCACGGCTTGCTTCTGCGGCCGACCCGCAGCGATCTCGGTGCGGATGTTCTGGCTCACGACTTTCTTCGAGCTACCCAGCTTGAGAGGCATCGCTGGCTCCCTTGATGTCACGGAGTTGAGAACGGTAGAGGCGGGCGACGGCGGCGGTGTCGCCGGAGATGCCGCGGCGCTGGACTTCCTTCAACCACGCGAGTGCGAGGACGTGGGAGTGCATGGAGAACCAATCGATGGTGCCCTCCTTTGGCGCGTCCTTGGTGCCGGCGCTGAATGAATCGACGATGGCCTGCTCGGCGGCGATGCAGGTCTCGAGCGGAGTCATTTCTTCCTCGCGGGCGCGGCCTTGCGGACGACGCGGGGCGTGCGAGGAAGGGGGCGAAGACGGCCCGGAGCTGAGGAGGGTGCACGATAGGGCGCCCGACTACGCATCCAGCTTCTCCCACAGCCGCTCGATGTTTTGCTTCAGATGCTCCGACCAGTGCGTCGTGGCGTGGTCGAAAGGAATCTGCCGCACCTCATCGATCCAGTCAGCGACAGCATTCTTCGTGGGATCAGGTGTTGCGTGGTCCCCAAGGCCTTCAGGGGGATTCGCCGCAATGTCCTCCGCGTCCGTGCGGGGACCAAGCCCCTTACCGGTCCCTTCTGGGACCTCGACCTTCTTGCCCAGGGTTTCCATCAGCAGGCCCCGGCCATGCGCTTGTGTTGCGAGACCGGCTCCGCCGCCGTCGGCTCGAACTGCTCCTTCAACGGATTCACCTTGCACAGGTCGCGGTCCACGAAGCGCCCCTTCTCGTCATTAGCGCCGCGTATCGGCGACTTCGCTTGCTTCGGATACGACGCTTGCTTGCCCTTCATAGGTCCTCCGGTTCGGGTTCAGTTCGATAAGTCGGTCGGCGAGCTTTTCGAGTGATGCCGCGGCGCGGGCGGCTGGGTCCTGGGGTTGGCCTAAGCCGAGGCCGCGGGCACCAAGTTCGAGCGCCTTCAGGGCAACTTGCGGCGGGCAGGCCTCTCGATTCTCCATCTTATGCATGAGGATTTCCTGGCTGCGGATCACCAGCGCCCGCATCCTTTCCTCGATCGTCGCGGCGAGACCCGCATCCACCACTTCCTCGCGGCGGCGGGCGAACTGACTTTGCCACGCATCACTCGCCATTACATTACTAACCCAGCTCTCCGAGTACCCATACCGCACCGCCAGCTCCCGATGCGAGCACGCCGGATTGGCCAGGATAAAATCAATCATATCCAGATGCGTATAGTTCACCTTAGCCAGCCGCCCCATCGTCGGGGCAGGTGCGTTGGCAAGCGGGGCGGCGATTGTCATGGGAGTACGACAAGCTTGTCGGGGAAGGGTGTCGGCGTGTCGGCGAACGGTGACAGACGTGCGCACAATACTCCAACATAACGTGCGCATGAATCAATTCCCTCCATCAGCAACTGAATGCATTAACCCGCGCGCGCTGGGCAGCGATTTTGCCCCCACCCCGGCCTCGGAGGTGGAGCAGGGAACGCGCAGGGCCGTGCGGCACTGCAACGTTGGACCGAGGCGAAGGATGGAATGATTCGATTGTTGGAACCAGTCCAATCCTGACGGCGCGGGATGGGAGAGCCAGTTACAATTGTTACACATTCGGCGGGAACTGCAGGATGGGATGCGGTGTCCAACCTTGCATGAACGCAATCAATCGAATCCATGCATGCGCAGTCGGACTCCTGATCGTGTTCATTGCATTCGCAGCACTCGTCGCGTGGTGGGCATTGAACTAATCCATCCCGGCGCGGTCATACCCTCGCAGCACATTCATTCACTCACGGAAGGCTCAATCATGAAAATCACGACCAGCGGCACAACCATCAAATTCACATTCGACGGCCTGGACCCCATCGAATTCGACACGACCAAACCGAGTGCGCCGTGTCAGGAACAGGCGCGCATGGCCGGATGGACCGATCGCCTGCGCGACATGGCGGCCCTTTCGCGCACGTTGCCGGACGGAACGGTGCGGACGACTTTCCAGCACAGTGGGATCCGAAGCTTGGAATTCACGTGACTTGAAGTCGCGGC
>JADMIO011545364.1_pt1 | contig 49383 bp, 40 predicted proteins | sample 8958161 | NCBI WGS metagenome assembly JADMIO01 (sample SAMN16585339, study PRJNA669376) | soil metagenome | isolation source: Crop rotation soil | place: USA: Cullars Rotation, Alabama | collected 2011
GCCGCGACTTCAAGTCACGTGAATTCCAAGCTTCGGATCCCACTGTGCTGGAAAGTGTACTTACTTATGGGCAAGGAATAATCAGCTATGACGCTTCAAAAAGAAAGACAGTGGCTCTCCCGGATAACCATACGGCCGCTATTGACTACCCTATAGCATTGTTTAACGACCGTAACAATAACTTATGGATAGGCACAGAAGGCAATGGTGTATGCGGGATAGATATGAAGCCTAAAAAATTCAACCTTTTTCCCATCAATAAAAACGATTATCCCGAGCTGACACGATATTTCATTAAAAGTATTTGCGAGGATGGTGCTGGAAAAGTATGGTTCAGTACACATGGCAATGGCTTTTTCATTTTCGATAAGGATAAGGACAGCCTTTCAGGAAATACTATTGCGGGTAGTATTACCGGCGCTATTTTCCGGGATAAGGACAATAATATGTGGGTGAGTGGGAATAGCGGCATTTTTCTTTATACCGGCGGTCAATGGCATAAAATAGCCATAGCGGGCATAAACCCGGGTGTGATCACAGATGGATTTGTAAGCCGATTCCTGCAACTGTCAACTGGTGATATCATAGCCGCCACCAGCAATGGACCAGCAAGACTATATGAACAAAACGGGGTGTATAAAGGCATACTGATGAAAGGATTCAAGGGCGGGAAAATATCAGACATGATACAAACACCTGCGGGGGACCTGTGGATAAGCGTGCGTTATACGGGGATAGAACGTGTTACCATAGACCATGACGTTTTTGAAATAAAAGAAACACATCTGCCAGGCAGCTTTATAGGTGGCCTTCACCTTGACGAAGCGGACCCCAACCAGCTTTGGGTGTGCGCGGATAAAGGCCTGATCCGGTTTTCGCTATCGTCGAAAAGCCAGCAGGTGTATAATGAGCAAAACGGCATGGCCAACAGCCATGTGTATGGTATACTGGAAGATGAGGCGCACAACCTGTGGATAAGCACCAATGGCGGCATCTGCCACATGGACCGGAAGTCGCAAACATTTAAAAACTATACAGTAAAAGACGGGCTGCAAAGCAATGAATTCAACAGCACCTCCCTTTTTAAGAACAATAAGGGCATCCTGTATTTTGGAGGGGTAAACGGGTTTAACTGGTTCAGCCCGCTGATGCCGGCATATGATACAGTGCCGCCATTGCTGGACATAGCAGGTATAGCCATTGACGATACGTTGATAAAGCAGACAGGCGGACAAGATGAAACAATAACCGTATCACACACAAATAAAAGCATTGCGTTTTCATTTGTAGTGCTTGACTATACACAGCCTGAAGCAAATATGATAGCCTACACGCTAAATGATGAAAACAAATGGCACAAAACCTATAATAAAACAATAACTTATTCTAACCTTTCGCCCGGAGCGTATACCCTGCGCATAAAAGGAATAAACAGTTCGGGTATGGAAAGTGACGCAAAAATTATACAATTCACCGTTTTACCTCCATTCTGGAAGACGTATTGGTTTGGCGGCCTGCTGGCAGTGGCAGCAATAGCTATCATCATACTGATCACGCGGAATATAACACAGCAAAAACTCAGGAAACAGCTTGCAGAGCTAGAACAGCAACGGGAAATAGAAAAAGAAAGACAACGTATATCGCGCGAGATGCACGACGACATAGGCGCCGGGCTGACACAGATAACCCTGATGAGCGAGATGGCAAAAAACAGGCTGGTGAGCAAAGATCAGAAAGAGCTGAATGATATAGCCAGCACGAGCCGCAAGCTGGTGAACAGCATGAGCGAGATCATTTGGAGCCTGAATCCTGAAGGGAGAAAACTGGAACGGTTTTTCGGCTATCTAAGGGAAAACCTGAACCACCTGCTCGAATACTCAGGAATGGACTATTCTATAAATTTTCCTGATGAGGTAAATAATATCTCTCTGAGTGATGAGCAACGCCGGAACATTTTGCTGATAGTAAAAGAGGCTGTGAATAATGCTGTGAAATACAGTAAGGCAGACCTAATCACCATAAACGCAGCACTAACGGATAATGAGCTGAGTTTTGAAATAATTGACGATGGCATTGGATTTGACCCGGAAAACAGGATAAGGGGCAATGGAATGAGCAATATGGATAAACGGGTGCTGGACCTGAATGGCTCGATAAAAGTACAGTCCAGATCGGGTGACGGGGTGAAGGTATATGTATCTATACCACTAAAATCACATTCCGCGGCCCGTAAATAATACACACCTTTACTATCTAACTTATCCGGAGCATGAACATTATTCTGAGGGAAAGGGGATTAAGCGAAATCACTTACATGAATATCAATACAAAGGTGAAAATCAGATCAATAGCCATTGTTGAGGACGATGACAAGGTACGTAAGTACCTGGAGGAACAGATACACCTGCTTATAGATGTAGAGGAGCTGCGTGTTTTTAAGGACGCGGAATCGGCGCTAAAGCATCTTACCGTTAACCCGGCAGACATAGCCCTGTTTGACATACAACTGCCCGGGATGAACGGGATAGAATGCATCAAACGGCTGAAAATGGTGCACCCGAAGACGCAGATGATGGTGCTGACGGTGTATGACAACGCAGAAAACATATTTGACGCACTAAAAGCCGGAGCGGCGAGCTACCTGCTGAAAACCACGCCGGCAGATAAGCTTGTGGAAGCCATTTTTGAGCTGTACCATGGCGGCAGCCCTATGAGCAGCCAGATAGCGCGTAAGGTAATAGAAGCTTTTGCGATCAAAGAAAAGACCAATGAGCATTTCCAGGCGCTGACACGCCGTGAGCAGGAAATGCTGGAACAACTGGCTAAGGGCTACCGGTATAAGGAAATAGCGGAGAAGTTATTCATAAGCATGGAGACGGTGCGCACGCATATCCGCAATATATATGAGAAGCTGCAGGTGAATAACCGTATAGAGGCGCTGAAGAAGACGGGATTGATTTGATTAGTTCACGCAAAGGCGCTAAAGAATTATCCATATTATTTTTTAAAGGCGCAGTTTCCATGTAACCCGTGTTAGATTTGACAACTTTTAAAAAAAGTTGTCAAATCTGAATATGGTGGGAACATATCTAATGTAGAGACTGGGTGCACCCAGTCTCTACCACGTTTAGCAGGTACCATTGCTTGTAAATACTACTATTCTCACATTTTCCCTTTGGGTGCCGGCAGATACTTTTACTCAAAAAATTATCATGAAAAAGCTAGTATTACTTTCGCTGCTTGCAGCAACGACCATTGTAGCCTGTAAGAAGAAGGATGACGCTCCTGCCGTGTACACATGTACAGCATGTTCAACAGCACCAACTGCCCTCGCGGCCAATGACGCCAGCAGTAAGGGTATTTATAAGGGTGTAATAATCGGGTCTTCGGGAACTATTTCGTTTGATGTGATGAACAGCGGCACAACTATTACAGCTAAAATGGTGATAGACGGCGTGACAGTAAACCTCACATCTGATGTGACATGGACAGCGGGACAGCCCGTTGTGGCACCATTTACGGGCACACTTAACGGGTCGCCGGTGAGCATTACGTTCAGAATTGGTATTAGCGGAGATTCGGCAACGGTGACGGCTGTAAACATTCCAGGCCATCCAAATGCAGAGCTTACGGTCATCAAGGAAACTTCGACTTCCCTGGTGCAGTGTTTTGAAGGTACTTACCACACTACGAAGCCAGAGGATGGCACTTTTAATATGATCGTGTCCAAGACAGCAAGAATATGGGGCGCGCAGGCACGTGAAAATGGGAGCACAGAGTCTGACGGCGTTGGCGGAACTGTTACCGCAGATAACAAGCTGGTGGAAAATAACGGTACCACTATGGGTACGATAACAGGAGATGTGGTAGAGGGCAGTTTTTCGGACAGTAACGGAAAGACCGTAACGATAAAAGGCAAAAGGACCTTGTAATACCCTATAGCACTAATACTAAGGAAACTAAAAGAGCGGTGTGCGTTATACGCACACCGCTCTCTCTTTATAACCACGTTACGACATTTATTGTCTTAATGATATACTACATCCATACCCAGGCGCAGGGCTATGTCGCGCTCCAGCTGGGCGCCACGGCTTTCCTGCCAGTCGGGGAGCATGTGGACTTCGTCGCATTCGAGCATTTTTTTGATATCGCTGCGGATAGCGTCGTTCCATGATGGGGAGTCGTCGGAAACACCTACCGGCTGCACTACTTTATATCCTTTACCAGTGAGCTTGTTAGCTATAGTTTTGAATTTATCCTTTACTTCTCCTTTAGGCACTCCTGTTACTTTTCCGGCTATATATGCTGTCCTGTTCATGATGGTTATGTTTGAGTCTTTTAAGCGCGTAAAAAATTGTGCCAATCCCTGTTTTAATAACAGGAATATAGCGGTCGCCCTTCAACTATTATAAAAAGAGAGACAGAAGAGTGCTTATGAATTTTGGCCTTGCGGGTGCAACTTTGCGTTTTGGCTTGCTGTTGTTCATATTTGCGATGAATGCGAGCAGCATATCGTGTTTTTGTTGTTTCCTGGTTGTCATAATGTCCTCCTTTTTTCTTTATGGGGTAATTATTACGCGGCTTTTTTTGTTTCAATATAAAATAACTCATCCTGCACCACCTGTATGCCTAACTGCATCAAAACGGGTGCCACATGCTCTTTGTGGCGATCTGCGAGCAACATATCCTTTGCGGGCTCTTCTACAGAACGAACGTAGGTAGGGAGCTTTTCCTTCAGCTCTTTCAGTACTTTGTCCCAATCAGCGCCTTTAGTGGTTTTTAAGCGGGGTGTGCCGAGCCTGAAACCGGCAATAGCATGTAAAGTGCCAATGCTGCGGCGTTTGCTGAACAGGGTGGCCTTATTTGCGAGGCAATAAGACTGTACGGTTTCCGCCGCTATCACCTTTCCCTGCGACAGACAGGCAAGCTCATCCTGGTATTTTTCCAAAAGGTCGTTCACTTCCGCTTCAACGGTTTTGTTTATTGCTTCTTCCCTATGCTCAATAGTTGCGAAGTTGGCCATTGCTTCCTCAAACTGGGCAACGGTTATATTTTTTGATAGTTTTTTTATGTTCCTGGTTTTCATTTTTTTACTCTTGAGCCACTTCTGTACTACTTAATAATAAAATCATGTGCCAGCAGAAATGGGGTATTGTTAATGGTGTTATTGGTCCTCAATCTTCATCTTATATCAGGCAGCGATGCTGCTCATTTTATTGAGCAGGTCGTTGACAATGATCACCGCATACTTGTCGCTGCTGATGTCGAGCATATTCCAGAGCTGGTAAAAAGCTATGGCTTCTGAGCCTACGAGGTGCAGCATATACATTTCCTGGTTCTTTCTGGTCATATCCCTGAGCTTGTGCTGCAGTTCGTGCAGGTATTCGCTCAGCAAGTGCTGGTGGTCGTTTACCGGGGTAAAGTCATCGAGCATTTCATCGCATATCTCCAGCAGGGCTTCTACCCGCTGGGCGCTTATCCGTAGTCTTATTCCTCTGTTCTTAGCCATATGTTCACTGATTGAAGGGCTTTGTTATACTTAAGGATAAACTGTGGATCGCCGGCATGTATGAGCTCATACGCCCTGGCAAGACCATTTAACACCGAAGTGTGGTCCTGGCCGCCGAAAAAGGCTGCGATCTGCTGCAGGGTGATCTTGGGGAAGTTGCTGCGCAGGAGCACTGCCGCTATGAAGCGCATTTCCGCGATTTTGCGGGCTCTTGTTTTGAGGCGAAAGCAAGACGGGCTCATATCGAGCGCCATAGCAATGATGCGCAGCATCCTATCGGGTGTTTTGAAGGTTGTTTCGGTGGGGTATAGCATCATGGTAAACTGCATACCTGTCTTGTTCTTGATCTGTTTGTAGGCAGACCTGGCAATGCTTCTGACTGTGGTCTGTTGTGCTGGTGCGTAATACATAAATGTTCGTCTTAAAGTCTTTTAAAAATCTGTTGTTCTTCTTATGCCGCAATATTCATCTGTGTGTACTGGTGTATCAGTCGGGTGGCTGCGTGCAGGTTGTTGGCGCACTCCACTGTTATATATTCTATGATCTCGTCGTCGTAAAGGCCGTTTGCGCGGCAAACCAGCTCCACATCCTTTGGGCCGAGGGAGCCGAGGGTAATGAAGCGGCGGCCAATGGTTTTATAGATCTCGTCGAAGCCTACTTTTTTGAGCCTCATACCCTCGATAATGCGCATGCGTAGCTCTGCGCCGCCCATAATGATGATACCTGCCTTGCCCGCAACACTATTGGCCAGCAGTACCAGCAGGTGCAATACCCGGTCTTTGAGTTTGTGCGCATCGTCTATGAGTAACAGGGGTTCTTCTTTGCCGGTGAGGTAATCTGAAAACTGTTTCATCATATCGGGCACTGTGCCGGCGGCTATGAGACCCATACTGTTGAGGAGGGCAGTCATGAATGATTTGCGGTTGTATGTGTCACTTCCGGCTATATAGCACACATTTTCCTGCTCACGGGTGTAGTGCCCTGCGGTGAATGTTTTGCCCAGGCCGGCATCTATGGAAATACCGTAAGCCATAGCGTAATGCTGTGCATCGCTGAACAGGATGCGGAGCAGCAGGTATGCACTCGTATCGGCAGGCTGCCACTCGCCGCAGTAAAAGCCTACCTGGCGCGCTATATGATGCCAGAGGCGCTCGCTAAGCAACTCCCAGTTATTGTTCCTGACCTGTGAAATAGTGGATGTGCTGATACCCTGCAGGCTTTCGGCTGCCTGTGATTGAGTATCGAAATTGGATACGTAGCGCAATAACGCTTCTCTTACTTGTCTCTTCTGTTCGTTTGTCATATTTACTAATTTTAATGGTTAAACAAAGTGGAATGGGTCAGCACTTGTTTCCGTTTGCACTTAATAACTATCGACAAATTTTTTGGAACAGATAATCTATATTTCTGTATTTTAGGGTCGAATTGTATCAAATACAGCACAAATGTATTCCAAATTATTTGACAAATCCAAATTTTGTGGAAAAATAGTTTTATCTTTGCGTCATGTACTTAGCAGGCAATCTTAAATTTCTTCGGAAAAAAATGGGCAAAACGCAGGATGCGCTTAGCTCTGAACTGAAAATAGGCCGCACCACGATAGCCAATTACGAGGCAGGTATCAGCGAGCCAAATGTGGATACTTTGCTCACATTCGCCAACTATTTTGGCGTGGAAGTGGGCCAGCTTTTGTCAAAAAACATGGAAGAAATTATAAATTCCAATGAAAAAGACATCATGCTGCGGGCTGCATTTGCGATACCGACGCCACAGGCGGCCAACGTATACAGCAGCATACCCAAGATAATAACCGTGGATAACAGCGGTAATGATAATATAGTATATGTGCCCGTGAAGGCGCGGGCGGGCTACCTGAATGGATATGGCGATGCAGAGTTCATAGAAACACTGCCCACATTCCGCCTGCCGGGGCTTGCGAATGCTACGTACAGGATGTTTGAAGTAGAAGGGCCTTCTATGGCGCCCAACGTGCTGCATGGCGACCGTGTGATAGGCGAATGGGTAGATGACCTAACGACGATACGCGACAACCGCGTGTATATAGTAGTACACAGCGGCGGCGTGGCTATAAAGAGATTAGTGAACCGCCTGAAAGAGCGCGGCAAAATATACCTGAAATCCGATACCATAGCCCACCGGCATGAATTCCCGACGCTGGAAGTGGACCCAAGCGATATAAAAGAAGTATGGTACAGCCGCATGAAGATAAGCAGCGACTTCAGCGAGCCTGCAGAAGTATATCACCGCCTGGCCGACCTGGAAATGGACCTGATGGAGATAAAGCACAAGCTGAAGGGGTAATTGTGGGTTAATTAGTTAAACGGTTAACTGGTTAAATAGTTCATGTCGCGAAAGGGCGGGGGCAAGCCCAGGCCCTACGGCAAGTGGTATTGTCGTATTTATATTTACTAATTCATCTCCTACCGAGTGGCCTGATCGGTGTTAGATTAAATAACGGTGCCGGTATCGTGGATCAACATGGGAAAATTATTGTACCTCTCCTTTACGAATCACTTTCTGATTTGTTAGACGGATTGGTTGCTGTAGGGAAAAACGGAGAATGTGGTTACGTGGATAAGACTGGGAAAGTAGTGAAATGGTTTAAGTAAGATCATTTTGCGCTGTCTGCCACCAGCGCAGCATATTCAGGGTGTTCTTTGATATATAGCGCTACAAAGGGGCAGTAGGGTAATATTTTGAGGTTTTGGGCGCGGGCGTAATCGAGGACGTATTTTACAAGGAAGGAACCGATGCCTTGTTTTCTTGCGGATATTGGTACTATGGTGTGCATGAGGACCATACTGGCTTTGAGCCAGCGGTATTCAAGGGTGGCAAACTCTCCATCCGGGAGGGCTATTTCGAAGCGGAACTGTTTTTTGTTGTTAACTACTTCCATTATGTGTTTTTACCGCAAAGCCGCAGAGACGCTATGTTGCCCGCGAAAAGTTATGCAAATGTAGTCTTTGATCTATAATAAAGCGGCCCTGACATCTGCCAGGACCGCTTTCCACTCTCACCGGCCCTATCTAAGTGCAGTTGTTATTTTTGTTTCGCGAACTCGAGATTCAGGATCATATTTACTTTGTCGCCTACTACAGCGCCCCCCATTTCTGTAAGCGCGTTCCATTTGAGGCCATATTCTTTGCGGCTGATGCTGCCGGTAGCCTTGAAACCTGCTTTGGTATTACCGTACGGGTCGGTAACTGTGCCGCCATATACTACCGCGAATTTTACTTTTTTGGTTACGTCGCGGATGGTAAGGTTGCCTTCCAGCGTGTAAGTACCATTACTTACTTTTTTGAATGAAGTACTTTTAAATGCCATCTGGGGGTATTTTTCGGCGTTGAAGAAGTCATCGCTCTTCAGGTGTTTGTCGCGCATTTCGTTGTCTGTGCTGATAGACGCTATATCTACCGTGTAGCTGATCTGCGCATTGTTGAAATCGGCTGTTGCTGATTCAACGCTGCCATTGAATTTGTTGAAGCGGCCCTCTACTTCTGATACCGTAAGGTGGGTTACGGTGAATTTTACAGATGTGTGTGATGGATCCACAACCCATTTAGTGGCCTGTGGTGTTTCCTTAACTGTTTTGCTGGCGTCAGATTTTGCCTGTGCATTTGCCATTACAGCCAGGAACATGGATGCGATAAAAATGGTTGTCTTTTTCATGTTTCGTGTTTTTAATGATCGATTGACAACACAAATGTATGTATATACATGTATGTATGTGTATTGATTTATTTGATAGTGGTATAATCAGTTGATAATTAATTGTCTGAACCGAGATTCACTTGATTAAAGGATTGTCCTGATGGGGCTTTATGTTCTAACCCTGCTTACCGACAGGGTGTATAGCGGAGGCGAGACAAGGGTTCATACGAATCCTGATATTCATTTAAAAAATCCCCTCGTTTCCTTACATTTTTCTTGATAAAAAGTAACAAAAAATCAAGGGCCGTATAAAAATGGCTAAAAATGTCTTCGCTGCCCGCTCGCCGGCTAAACTGCCCTGATCAGATAAGAATAACCTTGATCAGTACACCATCCCAACAATGAATACAATTTGACAATAACCGCCTCTTTGGCCAACGCACCGCTGTTTTCTTAACGCCATTTTTATAATGCCCGTCAAAATCATTGAGCTGAACAGCCGGATTAAGGCAGAAGGTTTTTAACAAAGAAAAATCTGAACCCAAGATTATACACTTATATTACGTCTATAGTATTGAAAACCACACTTATGAAGCAATCTGCTTTCTTGTTAATGATCAGCATTACCCTTCTGTGCTGCAAAAAGAAGGAAACCAATAACTATATAACTGTAGGCGGACCTAAGCCGGCATTTACCATAAATGGCATCAGTGATGTGGTATTTGTGAATAATACCGGCTACCCTGCCGCTATGGCGCTTACGGTAACGTATATGGATTCGGCACAGGAAAATGTGACCCTGGCACTAAGCGGACTACCAGATGGTATAGTAATGGATAACGACTGGGTATCGAGCGGGATACCGACATTCAGCACTACGCTGACCTTGTTTGATACCAATGCAGTGGGCGCGACGCCGGGCAGCTACCCTGTTTCGCTTGTAGCGACAACATCGTCAGGTAAGAAGAAAACGTATCCTTTTAATGTGCGGGTGCAAGGTATGCCTACGGTTTTCCTGGGGGCTTATAGCACATGCAGCAATTTCTGCGGTGGCTCAAGCACTTACACAGACAGTCTGTATGCAGACGCTTCGGTGCGCAATAAAGTATGGTTCAGCAATTTTGCCAATACGGGAGCCACTATTTATGGACTCATCGGCAATTCAGGGGAACTGACCATACCTGCGCAAACCATAGCTGGCAACACTTATAGCGCCAGTGCTACTATTACCCTGGCTGCACACCAAATGACGATATCTTACCGTAAGAATACGATGAATTGCAGCGTAACCATGAGATAACTGTTATGAAAAACTACCTGTTCTTAGCCTTCTGGACGATGTGCCTGTTATCCTGCAGAAAGCCGAGGGTAACGAATAACTATTACACGCCAGCCACCAGCCATTCTCCCGCTTTTGTGGTCAATGGCATTACGGATGTGAGCTTTACCAATAATTTCAGCGTATTTGCGATGCTGAACCTGACGGTGGAGCATGTGGATTCGGTGCAGGAGTATACTACACTTTCCGTGTCGGGCCTGCCTGCGGGCGTAATCATAGATACTAACTGGGTGCATAGTGGTATACCAACTTTTGCTACAACATTGTATCTGTATGATACCGGAGTAGTAGGCGGCGCAGCGCCAGGGAATTATCCAGTAACATTAACGGCCACCACGACTTCCGGCAAGCAAAAATCATTCACATTTAATGTGCGTGTAAAACCAATGCCTACGGGTTTTTTAGGTAAGTACACCAACTGCTTCCGTTACTGTTCTACCACCGAAAATTACCAGGACAGCGTATACCTGGACCCTGTAGTGGTAAATAAGGTATGGTTCACTAATTATGGCAATTCCGGCCACCTGGTATATGGTATGTTGACCGGGCAAGGCGGCGGGCTGGTGATACCGGACCAGGTAATAGGCGGGAATACCTACAATGGCTCCGGCAGCGTATCAGCAGGGCATAGCATCAATATCTCTATTAATGGCAGCTGCGCGCTGAATATGTTTTAGGTCAGCTTTTACCGGGGGTTATTTCCTGGTGTTTGAGGACTTTGGCTTCTACGAAGAAGATGATCTCTTCGGCTATGTTCTTGGTCTGGTCGCCTACCCTTTCCAGTTTGCGGATGATGGAGAGTACGTAAAGCGCATCGCTCATCATGGCCGGATCTTCTGTAATGCACTCGCTTATACGGGCTATAGCTTTGAGGTTTATCTCATCAAGTACTTCATCGCGTTTAAATATGCTGCGGGCAAGGGTTGTATCCTCATGCTGGAAGGCAGTTCGGGCATCGGCGAGGATGCTGATAGAATCATCGAGCATGCGTACGAGCTCTGTTCTTTCCAGCAATGAGTGGTCGAAGCTATGCCTTGCTTCTATGATATATTTGGCAACTCCTTCGGCAATATCACCAATGCGCTCCAGGTTGTTATTGATCTTTAATACCGCCAGTAAAAAGCGGAGATCCACTGCCACAGGGCAATACAAGGCAAATATATCCTCGCAATCACGATCAAGTTTCAGTTCGAAAGCATTTACACGCTTTTCTTTCAAGACTATTTCACGCGCAAGGTCACGATCGAAATGAAGCAGGGCCGTTTTCGCCTTCTTCATTTGCGACTCCACGAGTGTCCACATGCTCGTTACTTCCACTTTTATTAACGCTATTTCATTCTCTAACTGGGTCATTGCCTTGTGTATTTCTAAAATTAGCTAAATCTGCCGGTGATATAATTTTGTGTGCGGATGTCTTTAGGGTTGGTGAACATGTGCTTGGTGTTATCATATTCCACCAGTTCGCCCATGTAGAAAAAGGCTGTTTTATCGCTTACACGAGCCGCCTGCTGCATGTTGTGTGTAACTATTATGAGCGTATAGTTCTTCTTTAGCTCGTGAAACAGCTCTTCAACCGTTGACGTGGAAATAGGATCCAATGCAGATGTAGGCTCATCGAACAACAGTACCTCAGGCTCCATAGCCACCGCACGGGCAATACAGAGGCGCTGCTGCTGGCCGCCAGAGAGGAAAGAGCCTTTCTTGGTAAGGGAATCTTTTACTTCATTCCACAAGGCAACACGGGTAAGGGAATGCTCTACAATACGGTCCTTTTCAGCTTTTGGCAGCTTGATACCATTTAGTTTATAGCCCGCAATTACGTTGTCGTAAATACTGAGATTCGGGAATGGATTGGGGCGCTGGAATACCATGCCTATCTTGAGCCGCACGAAAATGGGGTGCATTTCCAGTATGTCCTCGCTATTGAGCATAATATGTCCTTTAGCCGTGGCACCGGGTATGAGTTCGTGCATACGGTTTATACCACGCAGGAAAGTGGTCTTGCCACAACCGGACGGGCCCATAACCGCAATAACATTATTGCGGGGTACTTCCATGTTCACATCTTTTACAACGTGATTATCTCCAAACCAGGCGTTATAATTGACCGCCTTTACAATTGTACTTTCCATTTTCTCGTTATCAGCTTTGTAAAAATGTTCAACAGCAATACCCAAATGAGCAGTATGCAGGACGCTCCCCATGCCAGGTCATGCCAGTCGTTATATGGGCTGGTGGCATAGTTGAATATGAGTAAAGGCATGCTCTGCATGGGTTTCAGGATATTAGTAGACAGATATGGGTTGCCAAAGGCTGTGAATAAAAGCGGTGCGGTCTCACCGGCAACACGAGCTACCGAGAGCATAACACCTGACAGGATGCCACTGATACCACAAGGCACTATAACCTTCAGCACCACTCGGTGAAAGGGCATGCCCAGTGCATATGCGGCTTCGCGCAACGAATCGGGCAGGAGTTTTAATGTTTCTTCGGTGGAGCGGACAATAATAGGCAACATCATTATAGCCAATGCTACGCTGCCGGATAGTGCCGAGAAGCCGCCCAGCGGCTTTACGAGCCAGAAATAGGCTACAATACCAATAACTATAGAAGGAACTCCCTGCAGGATGTCTATGCATAGGCGGCTCCAGTAGGCGAGTTTGCTCTTTCTGTTCTCACTGAGGTATATACCTACAAGAATCCCAAAAGGAATGGCTATAATGCTGGCTACGGCTATGATGATCATGCTACCAACGAGTGCATTGGCAATACCACCGCCTGTTTCGCCTACTGGCTTAGGGAGGTTGGTAAGAAAATGCCAGTTGATCTTAGTGATGCCAGCCTTTATAATGTATATGAGTATGGCAATAAGCGGTACCACGCAAAGGCAGGCCAGCGCTATGGTAAGCCCCTGGAATGCTGTGCTTTTGCCAATCCTATATTTTATGTGTACGCTCATTTGATATTTATTCGTTTGTAAACCTACTTACGAGCCTTTTGCCTATCATGTTTATGACTATTGTAACTACAAACAGCACCAAGCCTAATTCAATAAGGGCGGAGAGGTAAACAGGATGATCCGCTTCTGTAAATTCGTTGGCGATAACGCTGGCCATTGTATTTCCTGGCGAAAACAGGTTTTTAGGTATAAGACTTGTGTTGCCTATTACCATGGTCACAGCCATTGTTTCGCCCAAGGCGCGGCCCAGGGATAATAAGATACCTGCAAACAGGCCTGATTTGGTATAAGGAAGTATAACGCTGCGTATCACCTCCCAGCGGGTGGCGCCGAGGGCGTAGGCTGCTTCCTTGAGGTTTGACGGTACCATGTGTATCATGGAGCGAGCCAGTGATGCTGCATAAGGTACTATCATTACCGCGAGGATAAGCGAAGATGTAAAAATGCCCAGTCCGACAGGATTGACACCAATCGCGGTCTCAAATGTGCGAACAATAGGGACAAGGACCGCAAGACCCCAGAAGCCATAGATAACCGATGGTACGGCCGCTATAAGCTCTACTGTATTCTTAAGCAGGTTGGACACCCACCCTTTGGGGTAATATTCGCCAAGGAAAATGCCTACTGCAAAGGAAAACGGAATGGAAATAAGTAATGCGGTGAACGAGGTGAGCAATGTACCCAGCAGGAAGGGATATGCACCAAAAATATCGCGAACGGGATCCCATATTTTGCCCGTGAGATAGCCGAAACCTGATTCTTTTATAGACAATGTGGACTGCACTACCAGCGTAAGCATAATGCCGAGCACCAACACTACCGTAAGCAACGCAACAATAATAAGGGTGCGCCTGAAAACATTTTCCGCCCTGATCTGGCGGTATGAACGCTTGATGCGCTTGGTGCTGCTGCTCACGAAATCCGGCATTTTTATAGAACTGATGACCCGTCCAAGGCTTTCCTCGGGACGGGTCATCAAATCATTATTTACAGAAGAGGTATCCATTATCTGTTTTTACTGGTTATTGCAACACCGGCTTGCCGCCGAATGTTACTGTTTTCAGCTGCTCATCAGCAACCTTTACCGCGTTCTCAGAAAGGGGAGCATAGTTGAGCGGAGCGCAATACTGCTGACCTTCGTGTACCATCCATTTGATCATATTGAGCATTTTAGTAGCTTTTTCCGCAGAGCGGCCGCCATAATTTTGCTCTTTATAAACTAATATCCAGGTAAGGCCAGATATAGGGTAGCCTTCAGCAGCGTCTGTGTTGGTGAGAGATACTTTAGCATCAGCAGGGATATCAATGTTGGCCGCAGCTGTAATGCTGGCTATGCTTGGGGTAATGAATTTGCCTGCTTTATTCTGCATCTTAGCATATGCCATGTTGTTCTGTATAGCGTAAGCCAGCTCTATGTACCCAATAGCGCCGGGAGTCTGCTTGATAGAGCCCGCTACACCTTCATTGCCCTTGCCACCAAGGCCTATAGGCCAGTTAACTGAATTACCATGACCCACTTTAGCATCCCAATCCGTGCTTACTTTAGACAGGTAGGTAGTGAATATATTGGATGTGCCGCTTCCGTCTGAACGATGTGATACAAGGATATCAGTAGCAGGCAGTTTTGCACCTTTGTTGATGGCCGCGATCTTAGCATCGTTCCATTTAGTGATCTCGCCAAGGAATATTTTAGCCAGCACATCAGGTGTGAGCATAAGCGTATCCTTCATATCAGGCAGATTGTAGCTGATAACTACCGCGCCCGCTGTGATAGGTATATGCACTGCTGGTGCAGGTAAAGCTGAGTCCTGCTTACCGTTGAGCGGTGCATCGGAAGCACCAAAATCAACAGTTTTAGCAGTAAGTTGCTGTACACCGCCACCAGAGCCTATAGACTGATAATTTACTTTCACGCCTGTTGTCTTGTTATATTCAGAGAACATTTTAGAATAGAGCGGGTTAGGGAATGTAGCGCCAGCGCCGAGTATGGTGTTATTTTCTTCGCTGCCACCGGCTGTGCTATCAGAGCCGTTGCCAGAACCAGAGCCATTACAGCCTGTGAGCATCATGCTGCCCGATATTGCCAGTGCGATACCGGCTAACGCTATGCTTTTTACTAATTTCATGCTTCGTGTGTTATTTTTATTTTAATTATTACGGAAATTTTATGCAAAGGAAATACCGGGACATTACGACTATGTTACCGCTATATTAATTTAATGTTAAGTCGGGTTTTGCAAAGGTGGCTCGTCTATATATAATATAAATCTCTTAAGACTGTATGGGTCATTTCCCCGTATGAATAAGGCTTCTTAACTTCATAGCATGACAACAGGTGAAGACCAGTTCCTGGAAAGGTATAATAAACTGAATGAGCGGCAGAAAGAGGCTGTGGATACGATCTATGGTGCCGTGATGGTAATAGCCGGACCGGGGACGGGTAAAACAGAGGTACTTTCCATGCGTATAGCCGCCCTGCTGCGCAGTGAAGCCCAGGTGCAGCCACAGGAAATCCTCTGCCTGACCTATACGGAAGAGGCTACCAATTCTATGCGCCGCAGGCTGGTACAGGTGATAGGCCCGGCAGCGCACAAGGTGAACATTCATACTTTTCACGCCTTTTGCAATAATGTAATACAGAACAACAGCGAATATTTTAGCCGGAACAGCCTGCAACCCGTGAGCGACCTGGAACGCACAGAGCTGTTATATAAAATGCTGGACGAGCTACCCAAAGGACATGCGCTGCGTCGGCTGGGAGGTAATATATACTTTGACGCGGGCAAGCTGATACGCCTGTTTGATTTAATGAAGAAAGAGCATCTTTCTGCGGAATATGTGTCTGAGGCGATTGATTCTTATGTGGCAAGCCTGCCGGAGCGTGAAGCTTTTATCTATAAAGTGAATGGGAAAGGCCACAAGAAAGGCGATATAAAACAAAAACTACTGGATGAGGAGATAAGAAAAATGGAGGATACCCGCGCAGCAGCACTGCTGTTCAACAGGTATGAGGCTATGATGAAGGAGGTAGGCAGGTATGACTTCAATGATATGATAACGTGGGTTCTGGACGCTTTTGCCAATAACCCGGCACTGCTGCAAAGCTACCAGGAGCGCTACCAGTTCATACTGGTGGATGAGTTCCAGGATACGAACGGGGCGCAAAATGACCTGCTTACCTATCTCACCTCGTACTGGGATAACCCGAATGTATTTGTGGTAGGCGATGACGACCAGGGCATATATGAATTCCAGGGGGCGCGGATACGCAATATTGTAGAGTTTTATGAACGCCATAAAGAGGATATAAAGATCATAGTGCTGCCGCACAACTACCGTTCATCGCAGGCGATACTGGATAGGGCAATGGCAACCATCGGTAACAATAAAAACCGCCTTATCAACCAGCTGCATGAGCTGGAGCTGGATAAGAATATCGTATCTGCTGCTGACCGTTTCAAAGATGGAAACGATACTGTGAAGCCTGTGGTGAAAGTATACAGCAACATACTGCAGGAAGAAGCGGATATAGTGATGCAGGTGGAGCAGCTATATAAGCAAGGTGTAGCCATGAATGGCGTAGCGGTACTTTACGCGCAGCACAAACAGGCAGATAATATCATAGCGCTGATGGAGCGCAAGGGTATACCTTATAATATAAAGAAGCCCGTAAATATACTGGAACAGCCCCTGACAGAGCAAATACTGAATGTGCTTCGCTACCTGGACGAGGAGCGCAAAAAGCCTTTTGACGGGGAAGAGGTGCTGTTTGAGCTGATGCACGCGCCGTATTTCGGTATAGAGCCTACAGACATTGCGCAGCTTTCTCTTTATATACAGAGCAACCGGAAAGAAAAAGGGCCCATAAGGTGGCGGTTGCTTATATCTAATCCGCTATTACTGGAATCGCTGGGATTACGATCTGCCAAGGCTATACAGCGGCTGGGTAACAACCTGGACCTTTGGGAAAAACAGCAATTGGGACTGCCGCTACCTCTATTAATAGAAAAAATAGTGCATGAAAGCGGCATTGTGGCCCACCTGGTGCGGACTACGGATCATGTGTGGAACCTGCAGGCCCTTCACACGTTCTTTGAGTTTGTAAAAGAAACACATGCCCGAAACCCGAAAATAAAGCCTGTGGAGTTTTTGCAGATGGTGGATAAAATGAATGATGAAGGTATATCCGTGCCCTTACAACGAGTGGTGCAAAATGAGAACGGGTTGCACTTCTATACCACACACAGCGCCAAGGGGAATGAATTTGAGTATGTTTTCCTGGTGGGCTGTACCAAGAATTTCTGGGAGGCTAAAAGGGGCGGCGGCAATGAATACCGTATGCCGGATACTATAACCGCAACAGATGACGACGCGGATAAAAGTTATAAAACAGAGGTGGCGCGACGCCTGTTCTATGTGGCGCTGACGCGCGCCAAAAAACATTTACAAGTGTCTTTTGCCATAAGTGATAATGCAGGAAAGCCGCTGGAAACATCTGTATTCATAGATGAAATATCACTGCCGGAAGAGCGGATATTGCAAACCGTACCGGGTGAGGACATTATGAAGCATATGGAATGGGCGCTGCAACCGGTGCCCGAGGTGCGTATAAAAATGGCCAACGCAGAATGGATAGAGCGGGTGCTGCAACAGTTCATCATGAGCTATACGGCTCTTTCGAAATTCCTGAGATGCCCGCTGGCTTTCTATTATGAGACGATACTGAAAGTGCCGTTCCAGAAAAATGATGCGCTTGCTTTCGGCAGCGCGGTACACTATGCGCTGGAAAAGCTTTTCCTGGATATGAAGGCCAATAATGGTGTTTTTCCCGACAAAGAACATGTAATTGGCGCCTTCAATTCAGCTTTGTATTCTGAATCGGCCTGCTTTACACAAGTGCAGTTTGAACGGAGGATGGAACAGGGGCATACACTGCTCAGCGAATATTATGATCATTACCTGCCTACCTTTCCAAAGGATGTGGAGATAGAGTTTAAAGTGCCCCGTTATATTCTTGATGGTGTACCTGTGACGGGGAAAATAGACCGCATAGAACTGAACGGGAATAGCTGCAAGGTTGTGGACTATAAAACGGGTGACCCGGACAAATCGGCTACGCCAATGACGGCTGCACCCAATGAAAAAGAACCACTGGGCGGCGATTACTGGCGGCAGATGGTATTTTATAAGCTGCTCCTGGAAAACTATGAGGATAGAAGCTGGACGGTGACCACAGGCATGTTTGATTTCGTCCAAAAGAACAAGAATGGGGAGTATAAACAGGTAGTAGTGCCTGTGTTTGCGCAGGACGAGGAAATAGTGCGCGGACAGCTAAAAGATGCATATGCCCGTATTATGAACCATGAGTTTGACCGCGGGTGTGGTAAGGAAAACTGCCACTGGTGCAATTTTGCCAAAAGATATGAGCTGATAAGGCCGGCGGAAGAAGTGGAGATAGATGATGTGTAAGATGAGAGCGTAACGCCGCGAGTTAACCACCCCAGCTTGTCGCAAGCTCCAAGCATCCCCTCCTAAAAACAGGAGGGGAGTTTACTTATTTCCTTTGTTTTCGCTACGCGAAATATGATAGAGAGCAACCCCTAAAAACTCAAAACCCTCCCCCAAGAATGGGGGAAGGCTATCTCAAACTAATGAGCTAAATGAGCTTAGTATCTTTTGTTGATTGTATGCGTTGATTGCGTATTGAACTTACTACTGATCGTGCCTGTCGGCAGATACCTGCCTATCGGCAGGCAAGTTAGTTGTAGTTAACAGTTACCGGAACACCAGAAGCGTTAGTGTACACACCTGCTGCCTGGTTTGCAGTTACATTCAGGGTAGCACCTACATTCAGTGTTTCAGTGCCTGTACCGCTCAGGGTACCTGTAGCTGATGGTGAGCTGGTGAAGTTGTCAACAGTCATTGTGTTGGCACCTGAAGTGATTGTCTTAGCACCTGGAAGAGTGATAGCGTAAGTGTAGTTAGCCTGGCCCGATACTGTGAAGCTTGCAGCTGCAACAGTACCTACTGTAGCTGGAAGGGTAACACCACCCGCACCGCCTGTGGTACGACCGCTCGCTGGAGAAAGTACTACTGTACCAGCCAGTGTAGCAGATACTGCTACGTTACCGAAGTTCATGTCTGTTACTTTAGCGATAGTGATCGGAGTAACGATAGTTGCAGAAGCTGAAGCAGTAGCGGTAGCTTGTGCGAATGTGCTGTTAGCAGAAACGATTGCGATAGCAGCGATAACGAGTGATTTTGCGATGTTTTTCATTTTATTAGTTTTTTTGAGCCTACCTATCGGCAGATGAATTTGAGATTGTTTGTTTGTGATGTTTGATAAGTATATATCCAACGACGTGCCAGAATTGTAATTGCTTGATTATCAACACTAATTGAGTTTGGCATGGGAGTGATTATTCCATTGGGTGGATGAATTTTCCAGAAAATGGAATAAAATGATTGCCTGAATCACAGATTGGACGGATTAAGGGGCGCGAAGACGCAAAGAAGCGATTTTGGCAAATTGGTGGTCCGGGTATAAAAGAAAGCGCCTTGCAGGTTTGCAAGGCGCTTTCTTTTAGGAGGTTATGCGATTTAGCTGGCTAATAGCTCCTTTATAGCTGTTACCAGTTCTGTACGTGTAATAGGTGTACCCTTTATCTTATTGAAGCCGACTGCATCCACAAGATATTTATCACGAATAATCTTTATGAGCTGGCCATTGTTTATTTCGGGTATGAGTACCTTTTTGTAGTTGCGGAGCATTTCGCCGAGATTTTTCGGGAACGGACGCAGGTGACGCAAATGCGCATGGGCTACCTGCACGCCTGATGCCTGAAGCTCCATTACAGCACTCTTGATAGAACCATAAGTGGATCCCCAGCCAAGAACCAGCAACTCACCGCTTTCGGGGCCGCTATCCAGTGTTTGTAGTGGTATGGAATCTGCGATCTTTTCCACTTTAGCTTCGCGGGTCTTCACCATATGCTGGTGGTTTTCCGCATCGTAAGATATATTGCCGGTAATGTCTTCTTTTTCCAGGCCGCCTATACGGTGTTCCAGACCCGCTGTGCCGGGAACAGCCCATGGACGAACGAGGTTTTCATTTCTTTTATAAGGCAGGTATTTGGCTTCATCAGCATCCAGTTCCTTTTTGAATACCACCTTTATTTCTTTGAGATCAGCACTCTTTGGATATCTCCATGGCTCCGCTCCATTGGCTATATAACCATCGCTAAGGAATATAACTGGTGTCATATGCTCCACGGCTATGCGCACTGCTTCATATGCAGCATCAAAGCAGTCGCTTGGCGTAGACGCAGATATAACCGGCATCGGACATTCACCGTTGCGGCCATAATAAGCCTGCAGCAAGTCGCTTTGCTCTGTTTTGGTAGGCAGGCCAGTAGATGGGCCTCCGCGCTGTATATTGATAATAACCAGTGGAATTTCAAGCATTACAGCCAGTCCCATAGCTTCCGCTTTTAGCGCCATGCCGGGACCTGAAGTTGTAGTGATGCCAAGGCTGCCACCATAAGAAGCTCCGATAGCAGCAGTAATAGCGGCTATTTCGTCTTCTGCCTGAAACGTCCTTATGCCAAAGTTCTTATGCCTTGATAACTCGTGGAGGATATCTGATGCTGGTGTAATGGGATAAGAGCCGAGGAATAATGGGAGCGCACTTTTTTCAGCGGCTGCTATAAGGCCGTAGGTAAGCGCTATATTGCCGGTTATGTTCCTGTATATGCCTTTTGGAAGCTTTGCCTTTTCCACTTTGTAGCGGGCGGAAAATGCTTCTACGGTATCGCCGTAGTTATAGCCTGCCTGCAGCGCTTTTATGTTGCTTTCGAGTATGTCGGGCTTTTTGCCGAATTTGTCGTGCAGGAAGGAATAAGTACTGGTAAGCTCGCGGCTGTAGAGCCAGTAAAGAAAGCCCAGCACAAACATATTCTTTGCACGGTCCTTTTCTTTAGTACCGAGCTGGATGTCCTTCAAAGCTTCGCGGGTAAGCTTGGTGATATCCATCTTATGCAGGTCGTAACCTACCAGGGAGCCATCTTCTATCGGGTTTACACCATCGGTGTAGTTTGCCAGGCGCAGGTTTTTGTTATCAAAACCATCGGTATCGGCTATTATAATGCCACCAGGTTTCAGTGATTTCAGATTCACTTTGAGGGCGGCAGCATTCATAGCTACCAGCACATCACAATTATCGCCGGGGGTATATATCTTCTGACTGGAAAAATGCAGCTGGTACCCGCTTACACCCGGCACGGTGCCCTGCGGGGCGCGTATCTCTGCGGGGAAATCGGGGAATGTTGAAAGATCGTTGCCAATAAGCGCGCTATTGTTGGTAAACTGGCTGCCGGTAAGCTGCATACCATCACCACTGTCACCCGCGAACTTGATCACAACATCCTCAACCGTTTGAATAGGAATTGCCATATTATAAAAATGGCTGCAAAGGTACGTAGAATTAATTGCTCAATGACCCGATAGCTTAATGGCTCAATCTTTACGAAGGGTTTAACCATATTGGCAAATGGATATATTTGTGGGTAATTTTAACGCATAGGGGGATTTTGTTTTCAGGCATTTGGCGTAGGTTTGCTTATCTAAGTGTGTTTCATGCGGTTTACCGGGTTTTTTCTTTTCTTATTAATATTTTTTAGCGAACGTAGTGCGTTTGCCCAGAAGCAGGGAGAACTCACCCAGTCACGCATCCTTATTTTGCTGGATGAGTCGTCTAGCATGATACAGACGTGGGGTAACGGAAAGCCAAAATACAAGGCAGCCGATGAACTGATCCTGCGATTGATGGATAGCATCTATGCAGTAAATCCGCAGGTTGAATTTTCTCTTCGTGTGTTCGGACACCAGCATACAGTAGCTGAAAATAACTGTTACGATACTAAGAACGAGGTAGCATTCAGCCGGGATAACCGTGTACAGATGGCTTTCAGGCTGGACGATATAAAGCCGCTTGGTGTTACAGCTATAGCCTACTCGCTAAAACAGGCTGCACAGTATGACCTGATCGATGAGCAGCATAACGCTTACAGCATCATACTGATCACCGACGGGGGTGAAAGCTGCGGGGGCGATATATGCGGGGTAATGGAAATGCTTCGCAAAAGCAAGATATACTTCAAACCATATATTGTAAGCCTGGAAGACTACCCGGAGCTGAGAAACACTTACGCCTGTATGGGTGACTATTTGCAGATGACCAAGGACAGTGATATACCTGTCGCGGTTAATACGATTGTAAACGCTTTCCGCCCGATAATAAAGGTAACGCAGGCAGAGTATAAGAAGATGCAAACCATTGTTGCCAATGCGCCGAGCGTGCTGAAGGTAAATGTGCCCACCATTACTGACACTACGCAGGCTACAAAACCCCGTAAGGATACCGTAGTAACTCCACCTCCGGCTGCACCGGCACCCAAACCTAAAACAGAGAAAATAAGCAAAATATCACCTGCAGGGCTGAAAACTATACGTATCAGCCCACCGGTTGCGGTAAACCAGAAAGCTGCTGTTATGACGGTAAAACTGCCGCCAATAGCTGACGAACCCGCACCTGTACCGGTAGTTGTAAAGGCAGCGCCGGAAAAAATAGCGAAACTGAAGCAAGGCAAACCAAAGAATTTTACCATATACTCTCAGTATGATAGCCCGACACCAATGAAGGCCGCTGTTATGAATGTAAAGCTGCCGCCACTGGTTATTGATACCCCAAAACCTGTTGTTGTAGCTGTAAAGCCACCGACCCCAGAGAAAATAGCCCGCTTGTCGCCGTCAGGCCGTGTAAGCATTAAAATACAGCCACTGGCTGCTTTGGTGCTTAATCCTGTAGCCCCACGCAAGCTGCCACCATTAATTATAGATACTCCGAAACCAGAAATAAAGATCCCACAGGCTGAAAAAGTAGCTAAGCTGACGCCTACACGCACAAGGCCTGTAGCGACACAGCCTGCAGCATCACTGAAACTAAAAACAGTAAAGATTCCGGCATTGCCACCTATTGTTTTTGAAGTACCTGCACCACCTGCCACGCCTGAACGCACTAAGCCGGCTGCAGAGAAAATAGCCCGCCTGAAGCCTGCGCCACGTAAAATGATAAGTGTCTGGTATGTATTCGAGGAACATCCTCCCGTTCAGCGAAAACCACCACCCATGCCTCCATTGAAAATAGACATACCTAAACTGCCAACAGGTAAAACAGCAGTAGTGGAACCACCGGCAGGAAAAAAACTGGACTATAAAATTGATATAGAAGAGGCCAAGGTCACGTCGCTGGAGATATACCTGGTGAATTCGAGGGGAGAACTGGTAACAACAAGCCCGCAGGTTCTTTTGACAGATCCGGTGACAAAGGCGGAAGTGAAAAAATTCTATAGAACGGTGGATCCTAATGGAAATCCTGACCCACAGGAGAATATACCTCTTGGCAGCTATACACTTACTTTCCCGGCAAAGAAGAACTTAGTGATCCCTAACGTGAAACTGGAAAAAAACAAAAGAAATAAGATAACCGTTAAGATAAAAAATATCAGCCTCAGCTTTGCTTACTTCGGTGATCCGAATAGGCCGGTAAAAGAGTTTGGAGCAAGGGTGATAGAGCGTAATAAACCAAAAGGCCGGGTGCAGGATCAGTTATGTACCGCCACTTTTGAATATGAACCGGGCAATTATCACATACGCATCAATACTTTCCCCGAAGATGTGCGTAATATAGACCTGGACCTGGACGCGGAGATGGTAATAACTATTTTACAGCCGGGTTTTGCAAAGTTTACCTGTGAAACAAAACAAATAGTATCCCTGTGGAAGGAAGATGGTAATAAATTTATGCAATTTCACCAGATGGACCTGAACGACCCGAGCAGCCAGCACAAGCAGATACAGCCCGGCAAATACCAGGTGCATTACCGGATGGGACCGGGCGGGCCAACACAATCCACAAAGGTTAAGCAGTTCGTTATTACCTCTAATACACAAACAGAAGTAATACTAGATTAACAATATGAAGGACATTACTATATCCAGAATAAATACCACACATCCCATTTTTCAGCAGGTATGGGATCTTAGAGAAGAGATACTGCGTAAGCCACTAGGTTTATCGCTAAGAAATGAAGATCTGAGCCGTGACAGTACTAATGAGGTATTTATTGCTTTGCACGAAGGCAAGGTGATCGGTACTGTATTTTTGAAACCACTGGAAAATAACGAAGTACAGCTTCGGGCAATGGCGGTTTACAATGAGTGGCAGGGCAAAGGTGTTGGCCGCTTACTTGTAAAGGCACTAGAAGAGTATGCCCGGCAGCAAGGCAGCAGCAAAATCATACTTCACTCCCGGAAAGTAGCATTAGACTTTTACAAATCCCTGGGATATACCCAGTATGGCGAAGAATTTACGGAAGTAACCATACCGCATTATATGATGGAGAAGTCCCTAAACCCCTAACCTTCCTGTCGGCAGACAGGAAGGGAACCTGCTATTTAGCTTTCTTTAGATGTCAACTTATAATAAGTATTGGCTATTCTATTGCTGTATCCTCTTAAAAACTCAAAACCCTCCCCCAAGAATGGGGGAAGGCTATCTCAAACTAATGAGTTAAATGAGCTTAGTATCTTTTGTTGATTGTATGCGTTGATTGCGTATTGACTTACTACTGAGCCTGCCCTGCGGCAAATCTTAGTTGTAGTTAACTGTTACCGGAACACCAGAAGCGTTAGTGTAAACACCTGCTGCCTGGTTTGCAGTTACATTCAGGGTAGCACCTACATTCAGGGTTTCAGTGCCTGTACCGCTCAGGGTACCTGTAGCTGATGGTGAGCTGGTGAAGTTGTCAACAGTCATTGTGTTGGCACCTGAAGTGATTGTCTTAGCACCTGGAAGAGTGATAGCGTAAGTGTAGTTAGCCTGGCCGGATACTGTGAAGCTTGCTGCTGCAACAGTACCTAATGTAGCTGGAAGGGTAACACCACCCGCACCGCCTGTGGTACGACCGCTTGCTGGAGAAAGTACTACTGTACCAGCCAGTGTAGCAGATACTGCTACGTTACCAAAGTTCATGTCTGTTACTTTGCTGATAGTTATCGGAGTAACGATAGTTGCAGAAGCTGAAGCAGTAGCGGTAGCCTGTGCGAAAGAGCTGTTAGCAGAAACGATTGCGATGGCAGCGATAACGAGTGATTTTGCGATGTTTTTCATTTTATTAGTTTTTTTGAGTTTGAGATTGGTTGTTTGTGATGTTTGATAAGTATATATCCAACGACATGCCAGAATTGTAATTGATTGATTATCAATACTAATTGAGTTTGGCATGGGTGTGATTACTCCATGAGGTGGATGAATTTTCCATAAAATGGAAGTGTGAGCCGAGATTCGCTTGATTAAAGGATTATCATGATAAGGTGATAAAGGTTTAACCGCAAGAAGGCGGCACTAAATAACAAATCCCTGACCGGTATGACAGGGATTTGAAAGATGAACGTCTGTTTTAGTTAATGAGCTTCGAGCCAGTTGCCGCCCACGCCAGTTTCTACGCTGGATGGCACATCGAAGGGCAGCTTCATTGCATTCTCCATGCATTCTTTGATAATCGGAGACACTTTATCTACTTCATCAGCAGGGGCATCAAATACAAGCTCATCATGCACCTGTAATATCATACGGGTACGGATATTCTGCTTTTTGAATTCGCGGTGAATAGTGATCATGGCCAGCTTGATCATATCTGCTGCTGTACCCTGAATAGGCATATTTATGGCATTTCGCTCCGCATAGCCACGTACGGTGAAATTGGCACTGTAGATATCTTTCAGCCAGCGCTTGCGACCCATAACCGTTTCCACATAGCCGTGTTCCTTGGCGAAATTTATGGAACGGTCCATATATGCTTTAATAGAAGGGTATTGTTTAAAGTAGTTGTCGATAATGGTTTTGGCCTCTGTACGGCTGACGCCAATATTCTCCGCAAGCCCAAAAGCAGACTGGCCGTAGATGATACCGAAGTTCACGGCTTTTGCAGCCCGGCGCATATCCTTAGTTACTTCACTTTCGGCCACTCCGTATACTTTAGCCGCAGTGGCAGTATGTATATCCTTTTGCTCTTTAAATGCAGCTATCATGTTCTCATCCCCGCTTATGGCGGCTACTATGCGCAGCTCTATCTGGGAATAGTCTGCCGATATAAGCTGGTAACCCGTTTCACGTGGAATGAAGGCTTTTCTTATCTCCCTGCCACGGTCTGTGCGTATAGGTATATTCTGCAAGTTAGGGTTATTGCTGCTCAGGCGGCCTGTTACGGCTACAGCCTGGCTATAGCTGGTATGCAACCGGCCTGTGCGTGGATTTATCAGGGTTGGCAAGGTATCTACGTATGTACTTTTGAGCTTAGTGAGTTCCCTGTATGCGAGTATATCTTCCACTATCTGATGCTTATGGCGCAGTTTCTGGAGAATATCCTCTCCCGTGGCGTATTGGCCTGTTTTGGTTTTTTTCTGGCCTGCATCTATTTTCATTACCTCAAAAAGCACTTCACCAAGTTGCTTTGGTGACCCGATATTAAAGTTCACACCTGCGTGGCGGTATACATTTTCTTCAGCCTGGCGAATGTCCTTTTCCAGCAAGCCGGAATAGTCCTTTAAAAATGCCACATCCAGGTTCACGCCTTCATATTCCATATCCAAAAGCACCGGCAGCAGTGGGTTTTCCACTTCATCTAGCACTTTTTTCACCTCTCTTTCGGTTAAAAGCGGGTCAAACACCTTTTTTAACTGCAAGGTCACGTCTGCGTCTTCTGCAGCGTATTCCTTTATCTGCTCCAGGGGCACATCCCGCATAGAAGTCTGCCCCTTGCCCTTTTTGCCTATCAGGGTTTCAATAGATACAGGCTCGTACGCGAGGTATTTCATGCTGAGCATATCCATGCTGCGTTTGCCATCTGGGTCTATGACATAGTTTGCCAGCATGGTGTCGTATATATTGCCTTTCAGTGCAAAACCATACCACTTTAGTATGGTCATGTCATATTTAAGGTTCTGCCCCACCCAAAGCACATCCGGCTTCTCAAATAAAGGCCTGAAACGCTCCAGTATTGCTACGGCCTTGTCTTTTTCAGCCGGCATAGCTACATAGTAAGCGGTGCCTTTATCAAAGCAGAAACTCATACCCACTATATCTGCAAGATTTGCGTCGATGTCAGTGGTTTCTGTATCGAAAGCCATCTCTTTTTTATCCGACAGCAACTGAATTAGGTTATTTATCTCTTCGTCGGTCTGTACAAGATGGTAGCTATGCAGGACTGTGGAAATATTAGCCAGATTTGCCGGTAATGTTTCTGTTTCTTCTATAGTAGCTACTTCTGTAGAAGTGTCTTCCTGAGCCGTTACAGCAGCTTGTGCAGCCACAGGAGCGGGTTGCGAAGCTTTTTGTTTTACAGGATTGCCAAACAGGTCAGTGGATTGCGGACCAGCTGGGGCGGCAGCTTTACCGCCGTTCCATATGTCTTGTTCCACGGAAGTTGCGCCTAGCACACGTTTTGCTATTGTGCGGAATTCCAGCTCATTGAATACTTCGGTGAGCGCTTCCACATTCTTCTCCTTTACACGGAAATCTTCCTCATGAAATGGCACGGGAACATTGGTAATAATAGTTGCCAACTTTTTACTCATGATAGCCAGATCCTTATTATTGCGGATCTTCTCACCGAGCGCACCTTTTATTTTGTCTGCGTTGGCGAGGATATTCTCCATATTGTCATACTCTGCCAGCAGCTTTGCAGCGGTTTTTTCTCCAACTCCGGGTATACCGGGTATATTATCCACCGCATCGCCCATTAGGCCCAGCATATCTACAACCTGGTCCACGCGTTTAATGTTCCATTTTTCACAAACTTCCTTTTCGCCCAGTATGGCCATATCGCTGAAAGCCGAGGCCGGCTTGTATATGAACACTTTTTCGCGCACTACCTGGCCATAATCCTTGTCGGGGGTTACCATGTATACGGTATAGCCGAGATCTGCCGCTTCCAGTGCCAAAGAGCCTATGATATCATCCGCTTCGTAACCATCCAGCTCTAGGCAGGGCAGATTAAAGCCCTTAATGATGCGTTGTATGTCTGGAACAGCAGCTCTAAGATCTTCGGGGGTTTCCTGGCGGTTGGCTTTGTATTCTGCAAAGTCGGTATGGCGCTCTGTTGGGGCACCTGTGTCAAATACTACAGCAAGATGTGTAGGTTTTTGCTTGTTCAGCAATTCCAGCAGTGTATTTGTAAAGCCAAATTGCGCGTTTGTGTTCTTCCCCTTAGTTGTAACACGCGGATTGCGTATCAGCGCATAATATGCACGGAATATGAGCGCATAAGCATCCAGTAAAAACAATTTCTTTTCAGACATGGCTTAAAGTTAAGCCAAAAGTCAAAACCAGCATACCGTCATGAGAACAAAGCTAAAAGCGGACTTAGACAATCAGCCATGGTAAACACGAGACACTATTATCTGGCCATTCTTTATCTGCAGCACCTCCGCAACCATCATTTCCGGCTCGGTATCTACCCGGCGGATATATTCGAGGAAAACACGGTTATCGTCTGCTGTAATTGTGGTTGAAGAATAAGACAGGGATGGTAAACGATCGAAAGCATCGCGCCACCAATCGCGCATTGCGTCTTTTCCGGTGACGATACCGAAAGTTTCCGGCCTTTTGGCCTTTAATTTAGGGCTATAATGCTGTGCATTATCATGATAAAGGCTGAGTAAAGCTTCAAGATCGTGGTCATTGAAAGCTTTAAACCATTTTTTAGCAATGGCAATGTTCTCTTCGGGTAATGTCATGTGGCCTGTTGTACCTGCAAAATAAGATAAAACCCTTATGCTTTCAGCAGACGAAGGGATTCAAATAAACGGAATGAAGAATTAATTCAACTTTTGAGGAGCAATGAGCTGAAATTCCGGTATGGTAACTATCAGTTTTCTCTTATTGAATAGATTTTCAACAAGATAAGTGCCATACATTTTTCCGATGTCGCTGTGCAGGTTTGCCGCAGATGTATACTGGTAGCTGTTGCCGGGCGCTATTACAGGCTGCTGGCCTACTACGCCATCTCCTTCCACTTCCCTGTGTGTGCCATTGCTATCAATAATATGCCAGTGACGGCTATGCAATTTTACGGGATGCGGGGTATGGTTTTGTATAGTGATGCGGTAAGCAAATAAATACTCCGAATTCAAAGGATTTGACTGGGCCGGCTGATAAGAAGTCTCAACCATAATATTCACCCCTTCTGTCGCCTGCTGAACCATATCTATTAGGATTAGTGAGACAAAGATATGGAAAAACATTTACTTGTATCACTTTTTTAAATGGATGTTTATGGCGTCCATCACCAGATCCCTTTCGTATCCTTTCTGAATAAGGTACCGATATAGTTTGAATTTACGAGACGCTTCACTCCTATCGCCTTTAACTTCAAGCGCTTTTTTAGATGCTAATTTATTTAATGTGTTGTCGTATTCAGCCGGATCTATCTCTGTAAATGCCTTTTTTATACAATAATCAGATATTTTCCTAAGTTTTAGCTGTTGTTTTATCTTTTCTTTACCCCATTGTTTCATCCGGAATTTACCACGGGCAAAGGAACGGGCGAACCTTTCTTCGTTCAAAGCGTCTGATCCAATTAGCGTTGCAATGTGATTTTCTACCTCTGGTGTCGTGCAGCCCAGCTCATACAACTTGTTGCGCACCTCCATGTGGCTGCGTTCCTGGTATTTGCAGTAGTGTAGAATTGCGGAGGGAATGTCGGAACCGAGCTTCACTTGATTAAGGGATTTTTCTGAACGGGTATATGTTTTGATCTTGCTTTACCTCCCCATATACACCATTAGTATTTGCACGTCGCTTGGGTTTACACCACTAATGCGGCTTGCCTGACCGAGTGTACGCGGTTTTATCTTATTCAGTTTCTGACGCGCCTCAGAGGATATGGCTGATAGCTTTTCATAATTGAAGTTCTCCGGTATCATCAAACCTTCCAATGCAGACATCTTCTGTACCAATTCCTGCTCTTTTTCTATATAAACGTCATACTTGGCTTGTATCTCCACCTGTTCCAAAACAAGCGGGTCGGTCTCGTTTATCGCTTCTTTGAAATCTGGAAAGGCTTCCATCATTTCTTTTAGGCCAATACCCGGACGTAATAGCATTTTGAGGGCTTTGGCCCGCTCAGATAATAAAGAAGAGCCCTTGCTTTCGAGGAAAGCATTAGCTATATCTTTTTCAATGGGGTGTTCGGCCAGCAACTTCTTTATCCTATCCACCTTTTGTTTCTTTTGTTCCATCAGAGCAAAGCGTTCATCTGTAGCAAGGCCTATTTTATGACCCAGAGCGGTAAGTCGGAAGTCTGCATTGTCCTGGCGGAGGAGCGTGCGGTATTCGGCTCTGCTGGTAAACATGCGGTAAGGCTCATCTGTACCTTTATTGATCAGATCATCAATAAGTACACCGATATAGGCGTCGCTGCGCTGTAATATTACAGGCTCCTGCTCATGGGCAGCTCTTGAAGCGTTAATACCTGCCATTAAACCCTGACAGGCAGCCTCTTCATAACCTGTAGTACCATTTATCTGCCCAGCGAAGAATAGATTGTTTATCAGCTTGGTCTCCAAGGTGAATTTTAGCTGTGTTGGCGGGAAATAGTCGTATTCTATAGCATATCCGGGCCTGAAAAACCTGCAATTCTCAAATCCGGGCACCATTTTAAGCGCTTTATATTGTACGTCTTCTGGTAAAGAGGTGCTAAAACCATTTACGTATATTTCTACCGTGCTCCACCCTTCGGGTTCCACAAACAATTGATGGCGCTCCCTTTCAGCAAAACGGGTTACTTTATCCTCAATACTTGGGCAATAGCGGGGACCACTTCCTTTTATTCGTCCCTGATACATAGGTGAATGTTCGAAACCGGTCTTTAATATTTCGTGTACTTCCGGGCTTGTATAGGTTATCCAGCAGCAACGCTGTTCTTTTGCTTTTATTTTTTGCACCGGTAAGTATGAGAAACCAACCACCTCTTCATCTCCTTCCTGTATCTCCATTTTTGTATAATCAAGGCTTCTACCATCTATACGGGGAGGTGTTCCAGTCTTTAAACGGGCGCTTTCAAAACCAAGTTCAACCAACTGCTCTGTAATACCTGTTGCACCTTTTTCTCCTATTCTTCCTCCGCCAAATTGCTTCTCTCCGATATGAATTACGCCATTTAGGAAGGTTCCATTGGTTAAAACGACGCTTTTCGCCCTTATTTCCTGCCCCATGCCGGTTATCACACCATTGATTGTTCCACGTGAAACAATCAAACCCTTCACCATATCCTGCCAAAAATCTACATTAGGGGTCTGCTCCAGCATTTCACGCCAAGTGGCAGCAAAGAGCATACGATCATTTTGAGAACGTGGACTCCACATACCGGGACCTTTTGATTTGTTTAGCATCCGGAATTGGATCATACTTTTATCGGAAACAATCCCGCTGTATCCTCCCAGGGCATCAATCTCCCTAACGATCTGGCCTTTGGCAATTCCTCCCATGGCTGGGTTGCAACTCATTTGCGCAATGGTCTGCATATTCATGGTAACAAGAAGCACCTTTGAACCCATATTGGCAGCAGCAGCAGCGGCTTCACAGCCCGCATGACCGGCACCAACAACTATAACATCATATTCCGGAAACATAGGGTGCAAAGATACAGCAATATGATAGCACGGACAATAAAAGAACGGACCGAGAATGTTTCACGTGGAACATCAGCGAAATAGTAGTTTACATGCAGATTTTGATGCCAATAAATCCTGATTATGTCAGTATAACAGAAGGATCTGAAGAGTTGATAAAGCGTAATTCATATCGTTAAGATATAATTGGTGCTAATAATCTTGAGGCGTGTTTTTAAAGAAAGATGTATTTCAGGTCGTATAGGAATTGCCAAGAGAGTAATAATTCAGATCGGGATAAAACTTGACCCAATTTTTAGTTAGTCACCTGAGATACAAAATCTGAAGCTTTGACAATTATCTATTTCTATCGTTTAGCAGGGATAGACAAGACGGTATCCAACTACAAATTTGATATGGTCTCTTTTCCTGAATATCATTGACATAAAAAAGCCCCGGAAATTTCCGGGGCTTAGTAAATAGTATTCAGTATTGATTACCTCAATACTGTAAACTTCTTGAACATCTGCTTGCCGTCAGCAACAACGATCATGAAGTAGTTGCCTGAAGGTAAGTTAGCTGTATTGTAAGAGAACTTATCGTCCTTAACATTGTTATGAATTTCCTTGCTGATAACTCTTCCTGCAGTATTGATCACAGTGTATGTAACCGCCTTAGCAGAGTTATCAAGACCTACAGAAACATTAATCTTGTCTGAAGCCGGGTTAGGATAAAGATCGAACTTAGCAAAATCCTGAGTAACGTTAGTTACTTTATTAGGATGGTTGTTAACCCACAATGGAACAGCTGGGATCAGACCCTTAACGTTGTCATAGATCATAGAATCAACATCAAAGCTGCCACCGAAAGGCAATACAGCCATTGTGCTGGTAAATGTATTCACCTGTGCGTTAGCACCTACTGTTCTACCGCTAGGCCAAACCGGAGAGCTATACTCTGGGAAATTGTTCTGCCAACGACCATAAACACGTGGATAAGCATTATTATAACCATCGTTACCGAGGAACCACACATTTGTTCCACCAGGAACTTCCGGAGCAACATAATACCAGCTGCTAGCATCAAGGAAAGGCTGTCCGCCAACACCGTTTGAGTCATGGAACGCTACAGTGAACATACCACCAGAGGTGTCGCCATCAGCTCCTGTAAAGGATTTAACACCTAAGCCAACCAACAACAATTCTCCATTTTGAACGAAGCTATCAACGTTCTGACCATTCATACCTTCAACCCATTTGAAGAGATAAACATAAACTTCAGTCAGGGTAGCAATTGTACCGTTGGTGTCTGTATTAGAAGAAATTGTAAACTGTGCCCTATCCGCTGCTGTTCCACCTTTATTTACATAATACATATTACCCCATATGTAAAAAGATTCCGAACCATCTGTTGGTAAAGATGCAGAATTATATGAGTTAGCATATGGCCTGTTGTTTGCGAAATCATAACGACCCTTGCTGTACAGGCTATCTGTAAAGTAAACATTTGCAGAGATAGTATCGTTTGATGGGTTGTCATCCGTTGAATCTGAAGTAAGCGTGTACTTAATATTCAGACGACCATTGCCAGTAATACCTGTAAGATTGTAAGAAGGCATGAACATAGCCCAAATAGAATCTGCTGCAGGGTTTGTATTATCAAAAGGGGTAGTGAGTGTGATGCTCGCAGAATGTATAGAAGCAGGAGAACCACCTGTTGGTGTAAAAGTAGTATTAGCAGCAAGGTTTACATTAGTTGACAGCTTATTACCGTAATTGGCAACGAAAGCGCCCTCAATACCCTGCATTGCTACCGGATTACCGCTTGATACAACCTGATTAGAAGGTGTAGCGAAGTTCTGCCAGCTAGCTATACCACCTGGTATGAAACCAAGGTCATTATCCAGATTCTGACCCCACTGTGATATGGTCATAGTAACAGTACCGGCACCACCTGCATAAGCAGCAGATATAGCCAATCCGTCAGCATTCGATATCATAAAAGTAGGAATTGTATCTGAGGCACCAACTGCACCTGCGCCCATACCTACAGGCAAACCACCAGGCTGATTATTTACAATAACAACTGCGACTGCGCCAGCATTCTGTGCATTTACAGCTTTAAAACCAAATTCACATGTTCCACGCCAGATCAATGCAATTTTACCTGTCATAGAACCAGCAGCGAATGCAGCACAACCGTCAGTGTCATTCACAGGACCCATAACTATAGGGACATTAATTAAAGGTAATTTTCTATAACCTTTATTTACTAAAGTCCATCCACTAAGAGAGTCTGCTTTAGAATACAACTTATCACCAGCAACAGATGCAGGAGATGTTACAGCAAAACGAGTGCTCACATAGTCAACATACCAGTTTGAATAGGCTGACGTACCAATAAACCCAAAAGCCTTTGGGTGTATGTTTTGTGCATTACTGATGTAGGAGCCACATAGTAAAGCCACAATTAATAATTTCTTAAAAATGTTAAATTGCTTCATAAAGATCTATTTTTTTAAAATGGAGAGAGCAAATTAAGTTTAATAGATAACATAACCAAAAAATAACCCAAATGGGGTTACTTATATTTTTTGATAATATTTAGTTGATACCCAGCTCAGCGCTCATTTTGAGCATTCTGTCAATAGATTTTTTCGCCGCGAGGCGCAAAGACTCTTCCATTAAAATTTCAGGCTGTTCATACTTCATACATAAGTACAGTTTTTCAAGAGTATTCAACTTCATATGTGGGCAGTCATTACAAGCACATGCATTATCAGGAGGTGCAGCAATAAAAGTTTTGAAAGGTGCATTTTTCTGCATTTGATGTAGAATGCCCGACTCTGTAGCAACTATAAAAGACGAACTTCTATCTTTCTCTGTAAATTTTAGCAATTGAGTTGTTGATCCAATAAAATCAGCAACCTGTAACACAGCATCCTCACATTCCGGATGAGCTATAATCTTAGCCTCGGGATGCCTTTGTTTTAGCTTCGTTATCTTTTCGAGAGAAAATATCTCGTGAACCATACAGGCTCCATTCCAGAGGAGCATATTCCTTCCTGTTTTTTTATTAATATATCCACCAAGATTCTTATCTGGCGCGAAAATAATGGGTTGATCAGCAGGCAGGCTATCCACAATTGCTTTAGCGTTTGAAGAAGTGCAGATTATGTCGCTTAATGCCTTAATTCCCGCAGAACAATTTATATAAGAAATAACCAGATGATCAGGGTGTTTATCTTTAAATGCCTTAAATAATGGTGGTGGACAACTATCACTCAGAGAACAACCCGCATTCAGATCTGGAATTAGCACTTTCTTGGTAGGATTAAGGATCTTAGCTGTTTCCGCCATAAAATGAACACCTGCAAAAACAATTATATCAGCATCAGTCTTCTCAGCCTTCTGTGCCAGGCCTAAGCTATCGCCAATATAATCTGCCACATCCTGTATATCCGGTTCCTGGTAATAGTGCGCTAGGATGATCGCATTTTTTTCTTTTTTTATTCTCTCTATCTCAGTAAAAATATCCAGCGACGGATCTATCTCGATATCTAAAAAACCAACCTCATTCAGCTTATCCAGTTTCATATATCCTGATTTAAACATAAAATTACTCAAATAAAACAACTCCAAAATTTCTGAATCTTCATAAACGCATGCTTATTCACACACCTAATAATATCTATTAAATTTTTTAAAGAAAAAACCTATTACTATTAGTGTTGGGGATTTGGGGAATAAAAAAAACAACCACTATTGTAAAAATGAAATAATCACTTTATCCACAAATAAAACATTGATATCAACAGCTAAAAACGAGCAAACACTATGATCTAACAAAAAATGTGTGGATTGGGGACAAACTAAGCTGTTAGTAAAAAGGCAAAAGTTAATATCGTAGATGAGTGTGGAGAAAAATAAATAAGCAGGAATAACTCACCCTAACGATTGTTAATTAATTAGTTATAAGGAAACACAAACTGTTTTTACAGGGTAAAAAGCATATTATACACATAACGTTCTAATAACCCAATAATAACAATGTGATCATAAAAGAACACGCATCACATAAAAGAAAACACCCAACTATATAATAATATACCATTTCATTAAAAAAAACGGGCTAATCCATTAATAACTGCGTGAAATCTCAATATTTCCCATAAATTTGCCGTCCTTAATTATAAAACATAATACAAACCTGAAATGTCTGTAATTCAAACGATCAGAAATAGATATGGTAAGATAGCCGGCGGTATAATTGGTGTAGCGCTTGTAGGCTTTATAATATCTGATGCCCGGAACGGTTCTTTTGGTAATTTTTTCGGAGGAAGAGATAATAATGTAATGAAGGTGGATGGTACCGAGATAGACCCTAAAGAGTACCAGTTAAGACTCAAAGAATATGAGACACTATTTACCATGTTCAACAGAGGCCGTTCACTAGATGATGCTACGCGCGCACAAATGAATGAGCAGGTGATACAGACAATAGTATATGAAACAATTGTTGGCAAGCAGTGCGATAAACTGGGTATCAAAACTACCGATGAAGAAAAGAACGAGCTGATATACGGAATGAACGCTGATCCGCTGATCAAGCAGTTCCAGATAGATGGCAACCAAATATTTATCAATCAACAGACCGGCCAGTTCGATCCGCAGATTATTAAGTGGATGGAAAAGCAATTCAAGGAAGATCCGGACAAAGTTGATCCAAATGGCAAGTTGCGCGAACAGTGGGCTGCTGTAACAGCATATGTTGTGCGGATGAACCGCGTGAATAAATTCAACCAGCTTTTCTCCGGTTCTGTTTATCCGCCCGTATACGCTGCAAAGCGCGCTGTAGAAGACCAGATGGAAATGGCATCCATAAGATATGTGAAAATACCATTCACAGCTGTGGCTGACAACGAAGTAAAAGTAACAGACGAAGAGCTGAAAGCATACATGCAAAAACATGCAGCTCTGTTTAAGGCAGACCAGCCATCACGCAGCATAGAATATGTTTCTTTTGAGATCATCCCATCTGCAGCAGACACGGCACGCGCGCTGGAGTCTCTGAATGAAATGAAGGCAGAGTTTGCAACTACTAAAGAAAATAAGTCGTTTGTTAATAACAGGTCTGATGAGCAGGGAAATTTTTCTGAAGTGTTTTTCAACAAGCGTACCCTGATGTCTAAGTTTGCAGATACTATTATGTCTACACCTGTGGGTGAAGTTTACGGACCATATTATGAAAATGGAGGTTATAGGCTGACGAAGGTAATAGACAGGAAAACATTCCCGGATTCTGTGAAGATGAGGCACATCATGATCAAGACAAAAGCACAGGGACAGGATGTCGCAGTTGATTCGCTTGTAAAGATCCGCGTTGACAGCATTGCAGCTGCAATTGCCGGCGGTGCAAGTTTTGATACAATGGTATTGAAATATTCTGAAGATGATGGCAGCAAGCAGAAGGGCGGAGAGTATACCTGGACGCTTCAGCAGAAAGTTACCCTTGACTCAGCATTTGGCGAATTTGTATTCAACGGGAAAGCAGGAGACAAGAAAGTTATTAAAGCAAATAATGGCCAGTATTCAGGTTACCATTATGTAGAGATCATAGAGCAGAAAGCAATAGCGCCAGCAGTTCAGGTTGCAGAAGTTACCAAACTGCTTGTTCCGAGTGATAGCACCGTGAATGCGATCTTCGGTAAGGCGAACGAGTTTGCCGGAAAGAACTCAACAGCTACACTGTTTGACGAGGCAGTGAAGAAACAGGGTCTTGACAAGAGAATGGGAGATAATGTTAAGGTGAGCAGCTTTACAGTTCCGGGTGTTGGTTACGCACGTGAGATCGTAAGGTGGATGTTTGAACATAAGATAGGAGATGTATCTCAGGTTTTCCAGCTTGGAGAGCAGCGTTATGTTGTGGCTAAACTGGTAGCGATATCAGAAAAGGGTGTTGCAGATCTGAACGCAGCCAACCGTGGTGCTATAGAGCAAAAGGTGAAGGAAGAGAAAAAAGCGGAAATAATAATGAAGAAATTTGGTACCGGTGGTTCTCTAGATGCTATAGCACAGTCATCAGGCCAGCAGGTGGCGCAGGCTGATTCCGTGGCGCTGGGTGGCGCTTACGTAGCAAACCTGGGTTATGAACCAAAGGTTGTGGGTTACGCTTTCTGCAAAACCTTCCAGCCAAATACGGTATCTCCTGGTATAAAGGGTGCCGGTGGCGTGTATTACATAATGGTTAGCAACAAGACAAGCGGCGCTCCAACTGACCAGAATATATTGATACAGATGATCAACCAGCAACGCTCAGCGTATGACCAGCAAACGAAAAACGCATTGGGACAAATGTTGCAGAGCGTAGTTTCGAAGCAAGCCGATGTAACATATAACGCTGCTAATTTTTAGTAGCAGACAAATAATAAAGAACGAAGAGGTTGTTTCTCAGAAACAACCTCTTTTTTTGTAAAACGAGGGATTGTAGTTGTAATTAAAAACAATTTTGTAATTTGTAGGTATGAGCGAGCGTATCATGACCTTATTCGGGGAGGAAATTGTGCCGGAACAGATGAAGGCTGTTGGGAAGAGCCGCGCAAAAAAAGCTCCGAAAGAGAAAAAAGAACAAGAGGAGCAGGTGGTGGAGGAAGACACTGTGACAGAGGACGAACCCGTAAAGCAAAAAGGTGAACCGGAGCAAAATGTAACATTGCCGGATGACTGGAAGGGGGATAAACAATACTATTCTATAGGAGAAGTCGCTACACTTTTTAAAGTAAGAACATCTCACATACGTTTCTGGACCAATGAGTTCAAGTTGAAAGTAAGAACCACCCGCAAGGGAGACCGGCTGTATACGCCCGACCAGATACGTGAGTTGCGTGCGATACACCACTTGGTAAAAGAACGTGGTTTTACACTTACGGGTGCAAAGGCAAAGCTGAAATCACAGAATAAGCGCGATGTGGAGACGGTGGACCTGAAACAATCCTTGCTGCAGCTGAGAAACAAACTGATTATCATCAGGAACCAACTGAAAAGCGCGCCAGCTAAAGATGGCGAGGAATAGTTTTTATAGCATATCCAGAAAAGATAAGATGAGAAAAATATTGCTTGGCGCGTTGGTAATGATGAGTATGACCGTCATGGCCCAAAAGAAAACCTACGAAGTATCAAAAGACCCGAAAAACGGACAGGTTGTATTTGCCGGACCCATTACATTCCAGGACCTTGATGAGGAACAATCGTTTACGTGGCTTAGTGAAGGGTTTGAAAATTATAAGCCCAGGAAAAAGCCATTAAACTATATCCGTTACCGGTTGAAACACTACCAAATGGTGGTGTTCATGGGTACCTGGTGCGGTGATTCGCATGAGATCATCCCCAAACTGGAGCGGATAATAGGAATTATTGATTATCCTATGGCGCAGTTATCAATGTACGGGGTAGACCGCTCTAAAAAAACAGCAAATGCGGGTGAGAAAAAATACAATATCACATTAGTACCCACAATTATCCTGTTCCGGGACGGGAAAGAGATAGGCCGTATAACGGAGACCGCACATAAGAATATAGAAATAGACCTCGCCAACATAATAAAGAGCGATCCGGCGGCTGCAAGTATGCCGCAGGAATAAGTTTTGGTTCCTAATAGCTACATTTGCTGCCATTAATTACTCTTATGGAATTACCGGGGCATTTATCCATTGATCTTATTCAAAAAGGCTACGACAAGATAGCATTATCTGGGGCCGCACATGGCCGTATCAGCCACAACCGCGCATATCTTGATAATATTCTCAAGGCTGGGAATACCTACTATGGTATTAATACCGGTTTTGGCGCGCTGCATCATGTGCGTATAGAAGACCACGAGCTGGAACAGCTGCAGGAAAACCTGGTATGCTCACACGCTTGCGGTATGGGTGATGAAGCTCCTGAGGAAATAGTGCGGCTGATGCTGCTATTAAAAGTGCATGGCCTGAGTCAGGGGTACAGTGGTGTACGCCCGGAAATAGTGCAGCGGCTGGCAGATTTTTATAACCAGGGCATCAGCCCTGTTGTATATGAACTTGGATCGCTGGGCGCATCGGGCGACCTGGCTCCGCTGGCGCATTTGTGCCTGCCGCTGTTTGGGCAAGGGACCGTACGTTATAAAGGAAAAAAGATGCCTGCTGCTGAAGCGTTGCAACAAGCGGGGTTGCAACCTATAAAACTAGCTGCCAAAGAGGGTTTGGCCCTGCTGAATGGCACCCAGTTTATGAGTGCGTATACTACATGGTCGCTGATGGAGGCAAAAAGGCTGCTGGTATGGGCTGATGTGGTGGCAGCTATGTCGGCAGACGGGTTTATGGCAAAGGATGAGCCGTTCAAATCCCCGATACACAGGGTGCGCCCGCATAAAGGCCAGGTAGATACTGCCGCCCATATGCTGAAACTGCTCGCAGGCAGCGAAATACAGAAATTACATAAGTCGCAGGTGCAGGATCCGTACTCCTTCAGGTGTATACCACAGGTGCATGGCGCCACAAAAGATGTGTGGGATACAGTGATGCGGGTAGTGGAAACCGAGATAAACTCTGTGACCGACAACCCGATAGTTTTTCATGATGAAGACGCAATAATGAGTGGCGGCAATTTTCATGGCCAGCCACTGGCGCTGCATGCGGATTTCCTTGCAATTGCCATGTCTGAAATAGCGAATATCTCTGAGCGGCGTACCTACCTGCTGGTAAGCGGGCAAAGGGGTTTACCACACTTCCTGGCTTCAAACCCGGGCCTGAACAGTGGATTCATGATTGCTCAGTATACCGCGGCGGCTATTGTCAGCCAGAACAAACAATATTGCACTCCGGCTTCTGTAGACAGTATAGTGAGCAGTAACGGACAGGAAGACCATGTGAGTATGGGTGCAAATGCCGCCACCAAGCTGCGTAGGGTGATACAGAATGTGCAAAGGGTTTTAGGCATAGAATTGCTGACAGCTGCTCAGGCGCTGGATCTGCGCAGGCCACATAAGTCGTCTCCGGCACTGGAGCGGGTTTGGATGGAATTGCGTAAAACGGCTGATTTTATGCCGAACGACACCGTATTGCATGATAAGCTCATAGCCGCGGAGCAGTTTTTGAACAAGGACCCGGAGCAGATGATATAATGCCAGGATCTATGGGCGAAGCCAAAAACTATATCGTTTTCCTATGTTACGGCTACGAAAGGGTATTTTATGAGTGTGCTTACTCGCTTCTGTCCTTATCGCGCGTGTATGCGCCGGATCAGCTAAGCAATACCGAAGTATGGATATACACGGATAAGCCCGAATGGTTTGACCGTTTCCATGATTGTGCGCTGGATCTGAATTTCAGAAAGCTGGGTGATGCTACACTGGCGGCCTGGAGGGGAAAAACAGGCTTTGTGCACCGCGTGAAAATTGAGGTGCTTAAAGACCTGACCAGTAAAAAAGCGGGAAATATACTTTATGTGGACACAGACAGTGTGTTCACTCACAATATAGACAAGATACTGCAGGATATTGGTGCAGGGCGGTTGTATATGCACACTATGGAGGGTGTCGTAAACAAAGAAGGGACCCCGCTCTTAAAGAAACTGAACCGATACCTGCAAAAAGATAAAAAGCAAACAGCCGGAAAGACGCTACAGGCAATGTCTATGTGGAATGCCGGGGTGATCGGGTTTAATACAGACCATAAAAACCTTCTTGATGAAGCGCTGGCTTTTACAGACGATATGTACCCGGAATTTCCGAAGCATATTGTGGAGCAGTTTGCTTTCTCTGTATGCTTTCAAAGGGCTGGGGAGATAAAGGCTGTCGCACCATATGTTTTTCATTATTGGAAACTAAAGGAGGCGGGTGTGGTATGGGCCTCATTCTTTGAATACTTCAAAGAGGCAAGCTGGGGGCGGCTTGTACAATATAGCATGTTGGTACAGATACACGCCCTGATGCAGGAAAAAGCGGATTTTTTTCACAACAGAACTTTCGCGGAAAGCATTTTAAACCGGCAATGGAAACCCTTAAAGCCAGATTGGGCAGAGCTAGTGAAGCAATTATGAACCCACAATAAGCCGTTCAAATTCCTGTACCATATACTGTATCTCAAACTTTTGCAGGATCTCTTTAGCGTTTTCCCTGAATGCTTGTTGCAGGGCGGGGTCTGTGTTTAATTTATGTATCGCTTCGGCAAAAGCGTTGTCGTCGCCCATTTTTATGAGTATTCCCGCTTTGCCATGCATGAGCGTTTCTGCTACTCCTGTAGGAGTAGCGGTTGCAATGACCGGACAGGAAAGAGATAAAGCCTCTATAAGAACGGTTGGCAGGCCTTCGAACTTAGAAGAGAATAGAAACAATTTGCAATTCTTCATCCATTTGTAGGGATTTTCCTGGAAGCCTGTAAAAACCACTTTTTCAGCTATACCAAGCTCTTTTGCGAGGGTTTCCAGCGCCGGAAGGCTGTACCCCGCGCCAGCAATAACCAGGCTTTCCTTTATACTGTACTTTTTTACGGCCGTAGCATACGCGCGGATAAGGGTGGTAAAGTCTTTCTGGCTTTCAGCCAACCGGCCTACCGACAGGAAGTAGCCATTCTGCAACAAGTGGCTGTATTCACCAAGAGATTCTTCGGCCAGGGCTTTTATCCTGCTGGTATCTACCGCATTATAGATGCGTACCACATTTTCAGCAAGAAAGGGGTAATCTCTAATGGCGTTATCCTTCATTTCATCACATAGCATAACCACCTTTTTATACTTGCTGAGGCGCCCGGCCAGCTTATTGAGCTTGGTTTTATTGCCATTCCAGTAATGGCTGAAACTAAAATGACAGTAAGCAACAGTTTTTTTATGGCGTAACAGGTTGGTGTAGCTTGCCAGTGTCATATCAAAATCTATAACCACATCCACATTCTGTATAAGCTGAGTGAGTTTTTTAATATGCAGTCTCCTTTTGAACGGAGGTAATACAAGGTCTTCAAACAGCTTTTCAGGCAGACTGATTGTTTGCAGTACTTTCTTCTTTTTGGTATTGTTAAGTACTGACGAATTAAGGATGTAGGAAACAGAAACGTGCGCCGGCAGCTGATCTTTGAGCAATTCCAGTTCTCCCAGGTTGTGCGCAATGGACAGCTTTATCTTGTACTTAGCAGGGTCCAGCCCAGATAATAATTCGATGAGGACCTTTTCAATTCCACCGGCAAGTAGTGAATTAACATGAAAAAGAAGGGTCTTCATATGAAATGATTCAATTTGGGCTGTAAAATACTACAATAAGATCAACGGAGTAAGCGTACAAGAGAGTCAACGGCAGCAACGTTTTCGGGGCTGTAAATGGATTCATAGATATCTTCCTTTTCTTTTTGGGTAAGGTGGAAATTAAGAGCTGCTACTTTTTTAGTCACCTTGGGTGTGTATTGCATGGTTATGTACCGCATCCTGCCATTCAAAGGAGATGAAGCGAAGTCCTTAAGAAAACAAAAGGAATAAGACTGAAATACCTCCCATTTGTCCTGTATCACAAAAAGCGGATCCGCCATCATTTTACCCAATGATGCAGACTGGTCTGAGCTTTTGCCCACATCATTTTCCCGGGTGTCACGGATCTGCAGGAAGATAATATCCCTGGTGTTCTGCATTAGCCAGTCGCGCATTACATTCAGATAGCGGGTAGATACTTCAGCCCCAAAATTATCCCTAAGCCCGGCATCCATAATATTCATCCTGGGCTGGCTCGGCAGTTTCGTTACCGGGAGCACGTAGGGGAACGTAGCATTCATGCGGAGTGCAGATGTAAGACGGAGGTTAAAAGGATCCTCATCGCGGAAAAAAGCCGCAAAATCTACCGCATCTATTGGTGGATTCGATGCATTTAGAGAATATTCGGGTTGTGTGAGATAGCCCACAGGTTGTGTAGCCATCATCAGCCTGCGGCCATCGTTTACAATGGTGCCGTTAACAATAAGCATCGGTATATCTGCTGTAGATTCCCGCTCTTTGAAATACCCTATGTTTTTATCGAGAATACTGTCTGTATTGCGGGACAATTCCTGCTCCAGGGCATAGCCACGGTCGCGGGCATAAGAGTAGCCAGCTATATTTATCTTATTAAATGGTGAAATAAGGTCTACGCTGGCGAGCGAAAAAATAATGGAGTTGAGCAGGTCTTTGCCAATATTTTCCTGGTATTTCAGGGAGTATGGATCTTTCAGGAGTCCACGCTGGTTTGCATCATGAAGGTTTCGCCAGTAAGCCGCTCCTATCATACCGCCGGATGCGCCCGTAACCAAAACAGTGCTTTTGAACAGGCGACCATTTGTAACACTGTCTATGTATTGAAGCGTGCGGAATGTCCAGTAGGCAGAGCGGGAACCGCCGCCGCTTACGGATATTACCACAATGGGAGGGTTTAGAGAATCGCGGCTGTTTTTGCTTTTCCAGAGTTGCAGGCGGGTTTCTTCTATTTTCTTATCGGTAGCAAAACGCTGCGGTGTAAAAATAGCCCGGAGATGTTCATAATCGTATACTGGTTGCTGTTCTATTGGGACGGAATACTTCATACCATACGCCACACTTCTCAGATCTATTACCCTGTATTTTACCAAAACGGCCATCAGTAACGCAAATATGAGCCAGCCAAGCGTTTCCCAGCTTTTGAGGAAGTACTTGAAAGCCCCGACAACACCCATTATAATGGAAAAGAAAAGGATAAAGCTGGCACCTGCTGGTACTCTGAGCAGGGGTTGATCCATAAATATGCCCATAATGAGCAAGAGCACATAAGCTACCATTGTAGCAAATATCACATTGCGGTGGTGGCGGCGCAGTACTGTATTCATTACCCGGGGGTGAAAAGCCACTACATCGTCGCTCTGTTCTATGGTAAACTTGCCGGAGATATAGGAGTGTGCCGGGAGCACATCTATCTCATAATCAAGCGAATCGTAGGGTATGAGGTCGCGTATGCGACCGGGGTTTGTGATATGCGTAAGCACAGATTTAAAGAAATCACGGCTGACCCTGAAAAAGTAAACGAAAGAAATGGTGATAACGACAGCAATGCCGAGGTAAAAACCTATTTGCAGCCATATTATATTCCTCACCGGCGCATGTTCGTCATACCACTGGAAGTGTATGGTGACAAAGGAGCAAAAGACAAGGTAAGCGATGGGAATAATGAAATTATTGATGCAGTAAACGACAAAAGCGTGCCGGGTGGCGCCCATATGAGGTATGCGCTTGCTGTGAATAATGAATGTGGTGATATGCCACGTCATGATGAAGACTGCCATAGCGCAGCCCAACAGGAACATACTCAGGAAACTGATATGCCCGAGGTATTCGGGTGCGAGGAACAGTGATGAAGCCCCGAAATGAGAAGCAAAGTTTCCGGTGAGTGTAAGAACAAGGATAAGCCAGAACAGGATGAGGAGTTGGTACTTACGGAAGTGCAGCAGCAATAGTTGCACCGGTAGGAAAAAGTAAATATTCCGTAGCACACGTTTCATCAATAGGTCCTTGTTTATATGTCAAGCTACGGAATTTTCCCGATAGGCGAAAGGAACTTCGATAACGACACGATTATTTAATACACACTGCTCATAAGAGTAAGAACTTATCTGCGTCATTCAAAAAAGGCAGATCGTTCCTTACTTTCTGAAGAGCCGGTTTATCAAGTGTAACGGTATGGCAGGCGGCTTTATTGGATTCCTGCCATATTTTTTCGCCAAGCGGGCCAAACACGCTGCTGTCGCCAGTGTAGCTATTGTTCTTTGCATCGGTACCTATCCGGTTCACACCTACTACATAGCATTGATTCTCTATGGCACGCGCCTGCAACAGGGTTTTCCATGCCAGGCTGCGGCGTTCCGGCCAGTTAGCCACATACAGCAATACATCATATTCATCGCCCTGGTTGCGAGCCCATACGGGGAAGCGAAGGTCGTAGCACACCTGAAGGTTGACGCGCCAGCCGTTTACCTGTGCTATCAGGCGGGTATCGCCAGCGGAATAATGCTCATCTTCAGTCGCGTAGGCAAAAAGATGGCGTTTGTCGTATTTCCATACATTGCCGTCTGGCTGTACCCACAGCATGCGATTATAGTATTTGCCATCCTCCTCTATAATGAGGCTGCCGGTGAGAATGCAGCGAAACTTTACAGCCATGTCTGCCATCCATTGCACAGAACGCCCGTCCATGGGCTCTGCCAGCCGCTGTGGGTCCATGCTAAAACCGGTGCTGAACATCTCGGGCAGGGCCACTATGTGCTTTGGGCCGCTAAGGTTTGTGAGCAGTTCCTCATATTGCTGCAGGTTAGCTACCTTATTTTCCCATACTATATCTGGCTGTACCAGCGTTATATGTAATTGTTCCCCGTTCATATTTGATATGAAGCTACGATTAAATTAAATTTGTAGGAAACGGAGATGTGCAAGGCTGATAAAAAGTGCGGATTGCCACAATATTAGACATGAGAAAACTACTGATCTTAATTACACTACTGATCCCATTGGTAGTTTTTGGAGATAGAAAGAAGCATAAGCCGCTGAAGCTGCCCATAAGCCGGTGGAAGGAAGTGAAGCGGATGAACCCGGATTCTACCGTAGTATCATTTTCGGATACTCTTTTCATTTCCTTTAAGAAAAAAGACTCATTTGAATACAAGAATAAGAATGGCTTTGTGTACCGCGGGGGATATACTATTGACGAGGATAGTTTGCTGGATTTTGGTACTGCCAAGTATTATATACGGGTAAAAAGGCCCACAACTTTAGTACTCACCAATCCTACCGGCATTTTTGTGATGGCATTTGACTCTTCGGATACAGCAAAGGCGATCATCCTGGCAAAAGAGGAAAAATATGATACTGTCACCAGTATAGAGCAGATGATAGGCCACTGGACGGTATATAAACGTGAAGTAAAAGAGCAGGCCACGGGCTCAATAGATAACTCTGTTTCCATCAATGCGGTTTATATCACAGGGCCATCTACAGATGGTAAGCAGGGCTTTATTTTTAGCGGCGAAGACCCTAAAAATGACCCTTCGTGGTATATAAAGAACCTGGGTGTGGATGGCTCGCTGGACTGCGACGGGAAAAACAGGAGGATAATAAAGGTGATCAAGTGCCAGAAAGGAGAAATGATACTGGAGGAAAATGAGGTCAGGTATTATTTTAAGCAATTTAAGTAACCAAAATTACGGATGAAAAAGAACCTTGCAATATTAGCGGGGGTAGTCATTGTTATACTCTCTTACTATTGTTATCAGCGTCTTTACGGCAAGCCTACTATTGAGCAGTTAATGGCACTGGCGGCACATGAAGTAAATAAAACATGCCCATCCATGGTTGACAATGCCACGAGGCTGGACAGCGCTGTTGCACAATTACAGGAAAAGATATTCAGGTACAACTACACGATCAATATGGAGCGGAAAGACATAGATACCGGGTTTGTAAGAAAGAAGATAGAGCCCGGCATTGTGCAGAACGTTAAAACCAACCCGGATATGCAAACATTCCGGGAGAATAAGGTGACCATAGCGTATAATTACAATGATAAGAACGGCGAGTACATTATGTCCATTTTTGTAACTCCGGATGAGTATGTGGTTAAATAACTATTTGATAAATAGCCAATTGTATCAATTCCTGACTTTCAACAAATAGTAAGTTTTCGCAACCGTACCCCTGCTTTTCGGATTTAAAAAATCCGGGGTAAGCTCACTAACCTTGAATGCGAGCCCCTGCTTTTCAATGGTATATGCCAAGCCGCTTTGTTTTACTTCCGCAAGGCCCTTTTCCATGGTCAGTATGTATTTATGGCGCAGGTTAGACAGCGTATCTAAAACAGGCACAAAATCATGGGCGTAAAAGTTGATGGAATTAAGCGGGTCGTCCATTTTGTAAACAGCGACATCTTTTGCGGGTATCGATTTCGCCTGAATATACCCTCCTACCTCTGAGCCCGCCTGGTAATGTAACAATGGAGCATAAACATGGTTGGTAAGGAATGCATTTGCGATGATCATAGCTGCTGCGGATAAACAAAGTAGCTTTCCGGGCAGGGATCCGCGAATAGCGAAGTATACCCAAACAATGACGCATACTCCCCACAATATGATAGCCAAAGGAGGCGCAGGGAAAATAAATAACATCAATACCAGTACCAATACTAAAAGAACAGAAGAAATAAAGAGAAAAAATGGTTTTATAACCCTGTATATGACTTTGTACTTGCCATCCTCTACCAGCTCGTGAAGCAGCTTTGCGGTAATAATAGCCGCAAGCGGGAACGCTATGAAAATGTAATGCGGAAGCTGGTAAGATGAAGAGCCAAGTGCTAGGTAAGTAAGCAAGAAGCCGCCGGTGGTTATCCATTCCTGTTCAGGAAGCAGGCGCAGCTTTTGCCGGAATAGCTGAATTACGTTCAGTACGACTGCGGGAAGGAACAGGAATATCCATGGCAGGAAGGACCACAGCATATTCTGTAGCAGGAAGGTAATATCCACAGCATTCTTCCATGGGCTTTCGCCGGTAATGCGGCCAAAGCTTTGCGACCAGTAAAAAAAGCGCAATCCGGATACTGCGTGTTTATCATTTACCAGCTTTTCCGGGTGCAGATCAAACTGCTGGTAGAGGCCTATGCTCATAGGTATGAGCAAGAGGGCAATAACCAGGAGACCCAAAATGTATGACGGTTGCAGGAAATTTCGCCAGTGGCGCTTTAATATCCAGTCGCTGATAAAGCAGAAAGCGGGTACCATAAGGGCTATAGGGCCCTTGGTCATCATACCGAAAGCGATAGCCGCACATCCGCCGATAAAGTATATCAGCTTTCGGCTCATTATCCATTCCTGTATAAGCCATACCGCTGTGATAGTCCAGCTCATGAGGATGGTGTCACAGCGTATATCGTTCGTCATCAGGAACATACCCTGGCAGGTAGCCAGCACCAGTGCGGAGGTACGCCCTACAGATTCACCATATAGCCGTTTCGCCAGCCTGTAAGTGGCATAAATGGCCAATAAAGCAAAAAGAATAGAAGGGAACTTATAGCCGAAGTTATTTACACCGAACACCTTCATGCTGGCAGCACTTACCCAGAAACTTTCCAGCACATTGGGATCCTAAGCTTAGAATTCCACGTGGACAAGTTGTCGCG